>Ga0302314_10011569_pt1 | contig 15380 bp, 14 predicted proteins | sample III_Palsa_N2_3_FD_200533 | JGI IMG/M metagenome (GOLD analysis project Ga0302314, IMG submission 200533) | Peat permafrost microbial communities from Stordalen Mire near Abisko, Sweden - III_Palsa_N2_3 | ecosystem: Environmental > Terrestrial > Soil > Palsa > Peat permafrost | place: Sweden...
GATGCCGGAGTTGTCACCCGACTGGGTGGTGTCCATCTCCTTGTTGAACATCTCGATGCCGGTGGCGACCGAGGCCATGACGTCCTCGCGCAGACCGACGATCTCGACCGGGTCGCCGACCTTCAGCGTGCCGCGTTCGACGCGGCCGGTGACGACGGTACCGCGGCCTTCGATCGAGAACACGTCCTCGACCGGCATCAGGAACGGCTTGGCGTCGTCGCGGGCCGGCTCGGGGATGAACTCGTCGAGGGCCTTGAGCAGCTCCAGGATCGGCTTGGCGTCGTCGCTCTTGGCGTCCTGGGTGGTCAGCGCGACGTTGGAACGGCCGCGGATGATCGGGGTCTTGTCGCCGGGGAAGTTGTACTTCTTGAGCAGATCGCGGATCTCTTCCTCGACCAGGTCGAGGAGGTCCTTGTCGTCAACCAGGTCGACCTTGTTGAGGAAGACCACGATGTGGTTCACGCCGACCTGGCGGGCGAGCAGGACGTGCTCCTTGGTCTGCGGCATCGGGCCGTCGCCGGCCGACACGACCAGGATCGCGCCATCCATCTGCGCGGCGCCGGTGATCATGTTCTTGACGAAGTCCGCATGTCCCGGGCAGTCGACGTGCGCGTAATGGCGGTTCACCGACGAGTACTCGACGTGCGAGGCGGCGATGGTCACCGTCTTGTTCGCATCGCGGATGTTGCCGCCTTTGGTGATCTCGGCGTAGGACTTCTCCTTCGCCATGCCCAGCAGCGCGCTGACATGCACCAGCGCGGCAGTCAGGGTGCTCTTGCCATGGTCAATATGGCCGATGGTGCCGACGTTGACGTGCGGCTTATTGCGGACGAACTTTTCCTTGGCCATGGGGCGGCTCCGGTCAGAGATGCCAGCAGGTTGCTGGCGGTGAATGGTGAAAGATGTCGTGGCGGTCGTGGCGGTCGGTGGGGAATGGAGCTACCTTTGGGATTTGAACCCAAGACCTCGTCCTTACCAAGGACGCGCTCTACCAACTGAGCTAAGGCAGCATGCCAAGATCCGACTTCTGCCTCATGCCGCCCGAGTGGTGGTGATGGAGCGGGTGAAGGGAATCGAACCCTCGTCCTCAGCTTGGAAGGCTGCTGCTCTACCATTGAGCTACACCCGCGTGGGTTGCTCCGGAACCAATGCTCGTGCACTGGTGCCCGTAGATGCCCGTAGATGCCCAGGTGTGACCCAAGGGATACGGGGTGGTGGGTGGAGAAGGATTCGAACCTTCGAAGGCAGAGCCAGTAGATTTACAGTCTACCCCGTTTGGCCACTTCGGTATCCACCCGCGAGCGGACCGACGACGTCAGAAATGATAAAGAGCGGTTCCGAGAAGAGGCAGAAGCCACCTGCCGGACTCGAACCGGCGACCCACTGTTTACAAAACAGTAGCTCTACCAGCTGAGCTAAGGTGGCAGACCCTTACCCCCGGCGATAAGGGACGCGGAGAATAGGATGGGTCAGGGGGGTGTCAAGACTGGACAAAAACACTCTCAGCCGCAACCCGTGTTGACGGCCAGTCCGCTTGAAACCGCTGTCGAACCTGCTCCCTGAGCCGCGAGCTTAGGGCATTCGCAGTGCGAATTCAATGCCAAGCTGACCGACAACGGCGCTCCACGTTGCTGGCCGGACGGCCGGCAGCGGGTGCGGGGGTGGTGCGCGGGGGTTGCCGGATGGCGCGACGGCCGGTCCAGCGGCTGGGTCAGCGGGCACTGGCCTGGCGGGGCGGCTTCATGGCCAGCTGGGCGACGGCCGGCAGGGCGCCGACCAGCGGCTGCAGATAGGGCAGCACCAGCGCGGCGCTGATGTCATTGCCGGCGGGGTTCAGCCAGTCGCGGGGCATCGGCTTGATCTCCTTGGCGACGCTGGCCAGGGAGGTGACGAAGGTTTCGCTGCGGTAGGTGCTGCCGGGCAGGCGGCGCAGCGCGATCGAGCCGCTGGCGATGCCGCTGAGCGCCGCGGCGACCGCGGCGGCGCCGGCCTCGCGCGCCTCCTGGCTGTCGACCGCCGAGACGATGCCGGGGAAGCAGCGCTGCAGGTAGCCGAAGGTGTCGGCGCGGATGCGGTGCTTCTTCTCGGGCCAGGCCTTGGCCAGGTAGTCCTTGAGGAAGCCCGCCAGGAAGTCGCCGAGCGCACCGGATCCGGAAAGCTGCTTGTTGCCATGGCTGTCGACCTCGCCGAGGTCGATGATCTCCTTGCCGTTCGGGCCATGGATGCCCTCCGAGACGGCGATCACGCAGCGGCCGAGGCGGCGGTACACGGCCAGCACGTCGGCGCCGAACTGCGGCAGGGCAAAGTCGGCCTCGGGGCAGTAGATGAGGTGCGGACCATCGTCGGGCAGGACCCGCGCCAGGGCCGAGGCGGCGGTCAGCCAGCCGGCGTTGCGGCCCATCACCACATTGATCTTGATGCCGGCCAGCGAGCGGTTGTCGAGATTGTCGCCCATGAAGGCCTGGGCCACGAACTTGGCGGCCGAGGGGTAGCCCGGGCAGTGGTCGGTGACGCGCAGGTCGTTGTCGATGGTCTTCGGGCAGTGGAAGCAGGTCAGGTCGTAGCTCTCCTTCTGCGCCATCTCGGAGATGATGTGCGTGGTCTCAGCGGTGTCGTTGCCGCCGATGTAGAAGAACGAGCGCACGCCGAAATCCTTGAAGCGCGCGAAGACCTTGGCGCAGACCTCCGGGGTGGGCTTGAGGCGCACCGACTTCAGCGCGGCCGAGGGCGTGCCCGCGACGACCTCGAGGGCCTGGGGATCCTCCTGGGCGAAATCGCAGAACTTGCCGTCGATGATGCCCTGGATGCCATGGATCGCGCCGAGCACGCTGGTGAAGACCTCGGGGCGGGCCAGGCAGGCCTTGGCCACTCCGACCAGGGTCTGGTTGATGACGGCGGTGGGTCCGCCTGATTGTCCGATGACGACGGCTCCGGGCGTGGGCATGAAACGGCTCCTGCGGGTTGCGGGCGGGCATGATCAGCACGGCGACTCCGGCGACAAGGCCTGCGCCGCGGCAGGATGCACCGCACCGGGGACGGACGCTACTTCCAGTTCACCTTGTTGAGCAGGCCGATGCTGTCGGCGATCGGTAGGTGGACATGCAAAAGGATCTGGTCATGGCCGCTGGTGACCTCGCCGCTGATCTGCACCCCGGGCAGCTCGGCCTCGGGCTCGATGCGGTCGGGATACAGGGACTTCAGCAGCTGGCGCAGGTCGTAGGTGGCCCAGGCCAGCGCGGTCGGGCCGGCCGGGCCGGCGCCATCGAGGTGGCCGGCCGCGCCCTGCAGCACCGCGGCGGCATCGTTCTCGCCGCCGGCGACCAGCAGGGTGCGACCGAGATGCTGCAGCGCGAGGGTCGCACCCGGCACACTCAGCCCCCAGCCGGCGGTGGCATCGCCGCTGGTCGGCTCGCCGGCCCACTGGCCGATCACCGCGATCAGCTGCGCGGCCAGCACGTCGGCGTTGGGGTGGTCGACGGTGACCAGCCATGAGGCGGCGCCGGTCGCATGCGGTACGATGCCGAGGCTCAGCGCGCCGCCGTGGTCGCAGGCCGGGAACAAGGTTCCCCAGGCCTCGTCCATGGCCGGATTCCAGCGCGCTCCGACCACCGCCTTGGCCTGGTCGAGCAGGGCGTGGCCGATCGAATCCCATTGTCCGGTCCAGGTCGGGCTGCAGGTCGCGCGCAGGACGCAGGCATCGGGCAGGGCCGGGCTCATGTTCAGCACCTGGCTGGTCTGGCCGTGCAGCCACTCGGCAAGCGTGCCCTGCGGATCGAGTTCCGCAGTCGCGTTCCAGTCGGCGTTGTTGTTGTCGACCTTCAGCTGCCAGCTCCAGGCCGTGAGCTGGCTGCTCACCAGCCCGGGCAGGGTCTTGGAGCCGAGCTCGAGCAGGCCCGACAGGCCCTTGGGCAGGGCGCAGCCCAGATCCGGGATCTCGACCGGCAGGCCGCTGGCGATGCCCTGGGGATAGGGTCCCCAGGTGCTGTAGGACAGACTCGCATCGTCGCCGCCGTCGCTGAGCGGATGTTCGGCGAGGGTGGCGCATTCCGCGGCGGTGCGCGCCAGATAGGCGGTGTTGTTGGTGATCAGCAGGCGGTATTCGTCGCGCCGGTCGGCCAGGTTCTGGGTGAAGACCACGGTCCCCTCGCGGTCGCCGATGCGCACCAGGGGCGCCTGGCCGAAGGGCAGGACCCCGAAACCGTCCATGAAGGCCGGCCGGTCGGAGACCGGGATGATCGCCACCAGCGGGCTCGGGCCGTCGCGCCAGGCGATCAGGGCGGGACGCTGCAGGTCCACCGCATCGAGGCTCGAGGACAGGTACAGGGCCTCGGCCATCTGCATGCGCTGGCTGGCCGGGTCGTTGCCGCAGGCCGAGACCAGCTGGCTGAGTTCGCGCTCCAGGCTCTGGCCGTCGGTGATGCGCAGGATGGCGCGCGCGTCCTTGAGGATCGGCGCCTCGGGCCGGGTCTCGGCGGCCAGCCCGATGCATGCACACCACAGGATGCAGATATGGATCGCTCGACTGCGCATCGGTCAGACCCTAGCGGGCGCGCGCAGCTCGGGCAAGACCTGCATCGGCGCCATGCGGCGACGCGCCTGGCATGGCGCTTCAGGGGGTAGTGGCCGGCGCCGCCTGGGCGAAGCGGATCATCAGCAGCGACTCGAGGTTGTCGGTGGTGCGCACCGGCTGGACGGTGATCAGCCAGTGGTCGCCGGCGCCGCCGCGGATCGCGGTGAGCACCGTGCCGAGCACCAGCCCGGCCGGCAGGCGGCCATCGGCACCGGCGCTGACCACCAGCATCCCGGGCTGGATCTCGACCCCGTTCTGCTGCTCGATGTAGTCCAGCGACTGCTGCCAGGGCGCTCCGCTGCCGGCGAGCACGCCCTCGGCGAGCTTGAGCTGCTTGACGGGGTCGACGATCGCGGCCGGGATGCGGCTCTCGGCATCACCGACCTCCTGCACCAGGCAGCGGCCGCCCTGCACGCCCTCGACCACGCCGAGCAGGCTCCAGCCGCTGCACACCGGCATGCCCTTGATCACGCCGTCGATGGCGCCGACATCGAGCACGCAGTAGCGCCGGCCGGCGCGCTGGGTGCGGCTGATGATGCGCCCGCGCACCACCACCACCTGGGCCGGCGGGATGCCGCCCTCGCCCTTGATCTGCTGGTACTCGCCGAGGCGGTTACGCAGGACTACGTTTTCATTGGTGAGGCCGATCACGTCCTCGCGCAGGGTGGTCACCTCCTCGCTCGACAGGGGCGAGGCGTGCGGCGCCAGGCCCTCCTGGAACGGCCGCAATACCACCCCGACCAGGCCGCGCACCCAGGCGCCGAGATTGGTCACCGCCAGCAGCACGGTGATGATCCCGATGGCGATGAGGATCTTCCGCTGCCCGGGCATGGCCCATGCTCACACCCGGCCCGGGGCGCGCAAGCCGGCTGCGGTGCGGACTGGCACTGGCGCCGGCGCCTCGTATGGAGTATTGGAATAGTGTCCAGCCTCCCGCCCAGACCCCTGATCGGTGCCCCGTGGCCATCATCCTCAACATCCTGATCGTCGACGACCGGCCCGATTCGGCGCTGTTCCTCACCGAGTTCCTGCTCGCCCGCCGCCACAAGGTGCTGATCGTCGGCAGCGCGCGCGACGCGCTTGGCACCATCCAGCGGCGCCGCGCCACGGCGCCCATCGACCTGGTGATCACCGAGCTTAGCCTGCCGGGCGGCATGGACGGCCTGACCCTGGTGCGCGAGCTGCGCGCACAGAAGGAGCCCCTCGAGATCGCCATCTGCAGCTCCGCGCGGGTGCTCTATCCGCAGCTGCGCGACGCGGTGCCGGTGCTCGAGCTGCGCGCCGTGCTGGACAAGCCCTGCGACCTGGCGCGCGTCGACGAGCTGCTGCTGTACGTGTCCTGGCACCGCACACCCACCCCGGGCGCAGCCACGGCCCCGGCCGCGCCCAGCGCGGAGGTGCCCTTCTTCGGCACCGGCCGCGTGACGCGCGGCGAGACCACGGTGGTGCCGGCCTCCTTCAACCCGCCGCGCGCGCCCACCCCGGCGCCGGGCGCAGCCGATGAGCCGCACCCCTTCGACGAGGCGGACCGGGCCGCCACCCCGACCCCGGCCCCATCCTCCGAGCCGCTGGTCAGCACCACCCGCGCCACCCAGGGCGTGCGCAAGGACCTGCATCCGCCCACCACCCGCACCGTGCGCGGCGCGACCGGCGTGGTCAGCCAGCCCGGGACCGGGAATGTCCCGCGCACCCCCGCCCCGGCCGCGATCCCGCTGGCGCCGGAATCGATCCCCGTGCCGCGCCCGGGCGAGGCCCTCGGCGGCCGGCCGCTGGCACCGGTCACGACGCGCCTGCGCCGCTCGGTGACCGGCACGGAGCGCGTCGACCGCCCGAACCAGGGCCAGTCCGCGGACGTGGCGACGCGCGGGGTCGCCTGCGCGGTGTGCGGCAAGCCCTTCCTGGTGATCAACCGCGGGCAGCCCTACAGCGTGGTGTGCGTGCACTGCGGCCAGCTCAACCGCGTCGATCCGCATCCCTGATCGTCCCGGGCCAGGACCGGCCCGGGGCGCTGCATGGCGGTGGTGGAGCGCTACGCTGCGCCCCATGAGCGAAAGTGTTGCGAGCGCATCCGACGCCTTCCTGGCCCAGCTGCGCGACGCCCGGGCCGCGTCGCACCACACCCTGCGCGCCTACGGCCACGAGATGGCGGTGTTCGCGTCCTACCTGCACGCCGCGGGCCTGGCGGTGGAGCTCGAGGCTCTGAGCGCCGCGGTGCTGCGCGGCTATCTCGCGCATCGCGCCGAGCAGGGTCTGGCGCCGGCCAGTCTCGCGCGCCTGGTGGCGACGTTGCGCTCCTTCGGGCGCTTCCTCGCCACCTCCGAGCGCCTGCCGGCCAATCCCGCGGCGCTGCTGCGCGCGCCGCGCCAGGGCCGGAAGCTTCCGCACTGGCTGGAAGTCGCCGAGGTCGAGCGCCTGCTCGCCAGTCCCGAGGGTGCCGACGAGCGCGCCTGCCGCGACCGCGCGCTGTTCGAGGTCCTGTACTCGACCGGCATGCGCGTCGCCGAGCTGGTCGGGCTCGATGACCGCAACTGCGACCTGATCGGCGGGGTCGCGGTGGTCTCGGGCAAGGGCCGCAAGCAGCGCCTGGCGCCGCTCGGGGCGCCGGCGATCCGGGCGCTCGAGGCGTATATCGTGCAACGCGACCAGGCCCATGGCCGTGGGCCACCCGCGCGCGGCACCTGGCTGAGCGTGCGCACCCACAACCGCAGCGGCGGCAGGCGCCTGCACACCCGCGACATCAACCGCATCCTCGCGCACCACATCGCGCTGTGCGGCCTCTCGGGCAAGACCAGCCCGCACACCCTGCGCCACTCCTTCGCCACCCACCTGCTGAGCGCCGGGGCGGACATCCGCGCGGTCCAGGAGCTGCTCGGGCACGCGAGCTTGAACACCACGCAGATCTACACCCACCTCTCGATCGAGGCGCTGCGCGCGGTCTACAAGCAGGCCCATCCGCGCGCCCGCGCCTGAACGGGTTCTGATGCGCCCTGGCGGCCATGGCCGGAGCCATCGGTCGCGCTAGATTCATGGCCATGGATCCCACCGCCCGCTTCTCGGATCGCGTCGCGCTCTACCAGCGCTACCGCCCCAGCTATCCGCCGCAGGTCATCGCGCTGCTGCGCCGCGACTGCGGGCTCACAGCGGAGGCGGTGGTCGCCGATATCGGCTCGGGGACCGGGATCTTCACCCGTCTTCTGCTGGCGACCGGTGCACGGGTGTTCGCGGTGGAACCGAATGCCGAGATGCGCCAGGCCGGGGAGCAGCTGCTCGCGGGCGAGCCGCGCCTGACCAGCCTGCCTGGCCGCTCCGAAGCCACCGGCATCGCCCCCGGCTCGATCGACCTCTACACCGCGGCGCAGGCCTTCCACTGGTTCGACCAGCAGGCGGCGCGCCGCGAGATGCTGCGCATCCTCAAGCCCAGCGGATCGATTGCGATCCTGTTCAATGACCGGCAGACCACCACCACCCCCCTTCTGATCGCCTACGAGGAGCTGCTCAAACGCTTCGCCACCGACTACCACCTCGTCGACCACCGCCGGGTCGACCAAACGCAGCTCGCGGCGTTCTGCGCCCCGTTCCCGATCCGCACGGTGCACCTGCCCAGCCAGCAGCTGTTCGATTTCGAAGGGCTCTCGGGTCGGCTCAATTCCTCGTCGTATGCGCCGCCGGCCGGCCATCCGGCGCACGCACCGATGATGGATGAGCTGGCACGGTTGTTCACGCGACATGCCGTGGATGGGCATGTGGCCATCCACTACACCACGGAGGTCACCATCTGCCGACGAGGAGCTGTCCTGCCGGGTGACCCGACCGGCACACCTGTCGATCGCTAGCTATTCGCTTCCAGGATGTGTGATCCGGACCTGACCGGTCATTTTGAAGGTGCAATGCAGCGTTGGAAGTATCGACACTCGGAAGGAGTAGCAGAGGTCCGTGTGATCAAGTGATTGCACAATAAGCCTGCTGCCGAACGGTCGGATCACGATGGACAGGCGGGTGCCGCCGAAGTCCGGATGGTGCGGATTGGGCAGCCAGAGGCGGTATGCATTGCTTCCAGGCCCTTCCTCCCGGGCTTCGGTGTCCTCCTGGAGACGCGAGGACAGTTCATCTGCAGTCAAGTCAACCCAGTATGTATCGGTTCTCTCAACGTAAGCGGGGCGAGGCAGATTCTGTCCCGTGAAAACGATGGGACAGATGATCAGCATGAGCCTTTCGCCGATCACCCGTGACCGCGGCGGCATGAATCGACCAGAGTACCACCATGCGACCGGCAGCATCACCAGCGCCCACAGGTCGGTCGGGTCGACGGTACGGTGGAAGCCGATCGGACTGTGGGCATTGAACCAATACAAGAAGGCACTCGATAGCGATGTCTTCCAGACGGTGAACGCCACGGCGATAAGCACGCCGGTGGTCAGACGCAGCCGTCTGAGAAAGGAAAGGAAGAACAGGTAGAAGATGAAGATGCCAGTGACGTCCGACAGCTTTCCGGTGATGAATCCGGGATAGGCATGTTTCAGGACATGGTCATTGAGCAGCATGATCGCCAGGCAGAGAAGGAATGCTGGTGAAAGCAGCAGGCCCAATGAGGGCAGGCAACGAGTCCCTGTGGCATCCCTGGGTCCGGCCTCGACGCCCAGCGGTGCGTTACGTGTGTGGTCATACGCCGCGGGTGCTGCCGCGGCGCTCAGGTGTCAGCCTTGAGATGCGCCACGATATGGGCATGCAGGACCTCGAGATCCTTCTGCGTCATGGCCGCGCCGTAGCCGTTGCCGCCGATCTCGCGGTGGGTGCTGATGCGCAGCGGCTTGGCCACCGAGCGAAACGAGATCTCGAAGCTGTAATAGTGGACCGTCTCGGTCTGCCCGAGCGGTGGGGTGATGACCGCGTGATCGATGACGCTGACGAAGTAGATGTCGTGGGTGTTGAAGTAGCCATGACCGGGGGCTTCGATGAACATGGGCATCCTCTGGGCATCAGGGGCGGTTCGGGACGATCCAGGCCGTTATCAATAAGCGCCGCCACGCGGCTGGCAATATGGCACTTCGCTAGAGGTCCCCTGGGCAGCTCCAGGACGCCTGGAGCCAGGGCGACGGTCTGCTACGATGGACGCAGTCGCGCCATCGCCGCCAGCAGCCGCCGCCGATCGGCCGGGCGGTGCGCCAAGGTCACGGTCAGACGCAGGCGGCAGGCGCCCGCGGGCACGGTCGGCGGCCGGATCGCCGGCGCATAATGACCGGCCTCGCGCAGGCGCGTCGCCAGCCCCAGGGCGGCGGCCTCGTCGCCGGCCGGCACCGGGATGATCGCCGCGCGCCCGGGCGGGATCTCCCAGCCCTGGGCGATGAGCCCGGCGCGCAGCTCGGCCGCGGCCTCGAGCAGCGCCCCCGGCAGGCTGGGATCGGCGCGCAGCACGTCGAGCGTGCCCAGCGCCGCACCGACCGCCGCCGGAACCGGCGCGGTCGAGAAGATGAAGCTGCGGCCGCGATTGACGCACAGCTCGACCAGCTCGCTGTCGCCGGCGATGAAGCCGCCTTGCGAGCCGAGGCTCTTCGAGCAGGTGCCGATGCGGATGTCGGCATCGACCCCGAGCTCCGCGCACAACCCGCGGCCGCCCGGCCCGAGCACGCCGATGGCGTGCGCCTCATCGACCACCAGCAGCGCGCCATGCGCGCGGCACAGCGCCTGGATCGCGACCAGCGGCGCCTCGTCGCCGTCCATCGAGTAGACGCTTTCCACGCACACCAGGCGCAGCGGCGCCCCGGCCGAGCGCGCCAGCTGGCGCTCGAGATCGGCGAGGTCGTTGTGGGTGAAGCGCAGCAGCGTGCCGCCGGCCAGGCGCGCCCCGTCATAGGTCGAGGCATGGCACAGGCGGTCGAGGATGATCACATCCTCCGGATGCGGCGCGAGCGCGACCAGCACCGCGAGGTTGGCCTGGAAGCCGGTGGTGGTCAACAGCGCGTCCTGGGTGCCCAGCCAGTGGCTGAGGCGGATCTCGAGCTGGCGGTGCAGGCGCAGGCCGCCCGCAAGCAGCCGTGCGGCCCCGGCCCCGGCGCCGAACTGGCGCACCGCGCGGGTCGCGGCGTTGCGCACCGGACGGCGGGTCGCGGCCGCGAGGTAGTCGTTGGAGGCCCAGTTGATGAGCTTGCGGCGCGCCCCGCCGTCGCGCAGCAGGATCACCCGGCCATTGGTCGAATCGATCACCGGGCGCACGCGCAGGCGCTGCGCCTCGCCCAGCACCGCCAACTCCTCGCGCAGCGACTGGCGCATCTGCGCATGGCTCGGAGGCGGTTCATGACCCATGCGGGGCAGGGTCGGAGCGCATCGCGCCGACGCAAGGCGAGTTCCCTGGGCCTTGCCCGGGCCGCTCCAGGACGACCATCCCCGGCCCAGGAGCCGGGCCATGCCCATCCATCTCGGTGTGAACATCGACCACGTCGCCACCGTGCGCCAGGCGCGCCTCGCCCAGGAGCCCGATCCGCTGGCCGCGGCCCAGCTCGCCGAGCTGGCCGGCGCCGATGGCATCACCGTGCACCTGCGGCAGGACCGCCGCCACATCCAGGAGCGCGATGTGCGCCTGCTGCGCGCGAGCCTCCAAACCACGCTCAACCTCGAGATGGCGGTCGGCGAAGGCATCCTCGGCCTGGCCCTGGAGGTTGAGCCCGACCAGGTCTGCCTGGTCCCCGAAAACCGCCAGGAGCTGACCACCGAGGGCGGCTTGAGCCTGACCGCCGGCCAGGACGCGCTGCGCGCGTGCATCCGCAGCCTGAAGGACGCCGGCATCCTGGTCAGCCTGTTCATCGAACCGGAACCGGCCACGGTGCGTCTGGCCCGGGAGCTCGGCGCGGACGCGGTCGAGCTGCACACCGGCTCCTGGGCCCTGGCCTGGACCAAGGCCCAGAACAAGCCGCGGGACACCGGCCTGGCCGTGCAGCAGGCGCGCCTGCACAGCGCCGCCGAGGAGGCGGCCGCGGTCGGCCTGCGCCTGCATGCCGGGCACGGCATCACCTACCGCAACGTGGCCCTGCTCCTGGGACTTCCCGGACTGCGCGAACTCAACATCGGCCACGCGATCGTCAGCCGCGCGGTGCTGCTGGGCATGGAGCGCGCCGTGCGCGACATGCGCCAGGCCATCGACCGCGGACCAGCGTAGCGATCCAGGCTCCCGGCCGGCTGTTTTCACTGGTACGAACGCACCCGCGCTTAAGCCTCAACGCCTGGACCTCACCCATGACCTTCACCCCCCCCTTCACCGGCTCGCTCGTCGCCATCATCACCCCGTTTCATGGCGACAAGGTCGATTTCCCGGCGCTGAAGAAGCTGGTCGAGTGGCACATCCAGGAGGGCACCCAGGGCATCATCCCGTGCGGCACCACCGGCGAGAGCGCCACCTTCAGCCACGATGAGCAGCACCAGGTCATCAGTGAGGTCGTGCAGGCCGCGGCCGGCCGCATCCCGATCATCGCCGGCGCGGGCTCGAACTCGACGCGCGAGGCGGTCTCGCTCGGCCAGGCCGCGCAGCGCCTCGGCGCCAACGGCATCCTGACCATCACCCCGTATTACAACAAGCCGACCCAGGAGGGCCTGTACCAGCATTTCAAGGCGGTACGCTCCAACACCGACCTGCCGATAGTGCTCTACAATGTCCCGGGACGCACCGGCGTGAACCTGGCTCCCGAGACCACCGCGCGCGTCATGGCGCTCGGCAAACTCGCCGGGGTCAAGGAGTCGACCGGCAACTGCGAACAGGTGCAGGAGATGATCGATCTCGGCATCCCGGTGATCTCCGGCGACGACCACTACACCTTTCCCTTCATGATGCTGGGCGCGGTCGGCGTGATCAGCGTGGTCGCCAACTTCGCGCCGCGGCTGATGCGCCGCTACGTCGACGCCTGCGCGGCCGGCAACCTGCCCGAGGCGCGCCGCCTGCACGCGCAGGTCTGCGCCCTGCAGAAGGTCGCCTTCCTCGAATCGAACCCGATCCCGGTCAAAGCCGCGGTCGCGGCCCAGGGCCGCTGCCACGAGGAATACCGCCTGCCGATCGTGCCGATGACGCCCGCCAAGAAGGAACTGCTGCTGGCCGCGATGCGCAGCCACCAGCTGCTCTGAGGGCGTGAGGTGCGCGCCCACCCCGCGGCTGAGCGCCTGAACCGGGTCCGGCCATGGTGATGACCCTGGCCGACAAGGTGACCCTGGCGCGCCTGGTGATCACGCCGCTGGCGGTGTGCGCGTACCTGCTGCTGCCGATCTCCTACAGCCTGTGCTTCTGGGTCGCGGGACTGCTCTGCGCCCTGGCCGAGTACACCGACCTGGCCGACGGGCGCATCGCCCGCCAGCGCGGGGAAGTCTCGGACTTCGGCAAGCTCGCCGACCCCTTCTGCGACGTCATCTACCGCCAGTCGATGTTCATGGCGATGGTCCTGCCGGCCGCCGGCATCGGCTGGCAGGTCGCCGTCCCGGGTGCTGCGCTGGTGCCCGACGCCGGCGCCGATCCGATCGCGCTGGCGCAGCTGGCCGGGGCGCAGCTCGTCTACTGCCTGGGCCATGGCGGCTTCGGGGCCGGCACCGTGCCGTGGCTGCCGGTGTTTTTGATGGTGCTGCGCGAGATCATCGCCGGGGCGCTGCGCGCCATGACCGCGACGCGCGGGCTGGTCCTCGCCGCGCGCACCTCCGGCAAGGTCAAGGCCTGGCTGCAGGGCACGGTGCTGATCTCCTGCCTGGGACTGCCGGCCTTCGCCTTCCACCGCCACCCGTGGATGCTGGTCTACGCCTTCTGGGCGACCTGGCTGTGCGCGGGCGCGAGCGTCATCTCGATTGTCGAGTACATCTGGGTCAATCGCACGACTCTTCGCCAATTGCTCGAGCGGCGCAGCGCCACTCCGGCGCCCGAGCCTCCATCCGGCGCTGTCTAGGCATTCCAGCGGAAGGCGACCGTGACCAGCTTCGGATCAGACATCAGCTGGCGGTAGGTGTCGCCTGCCTCCTCGGGCCTGCGCACCGCGCTGATCATCGGCCGGAAGGCCAGCTGCTTGCGGCTGAGCAGCTCCAGCACCGAGGCGCCGTCGGAGGGCACGGTGTCGCGCGGGATGAGGAAGGTCAGCTCGCGGAAGAAGGCCGGCTCGTAGGGGATGGTGAAGCCCTCGGCATAGCTGCCCTGCACCAGGTAGCGCGCGCCGGTCAGGTTCTCGACCCCCCAGGGCAGGTCGCGCGCCAGGGCGATGCCGCCGGCGATCGCCTGCGGCGCGCCGGTGGCGTCGACGACGATGTCGGCCCCGCCCGGGAAGATGTCCTTGAAGGCCGCGGCCGCGTCGGCGCCGCCTGAGGCGATGGTGATGCCGAGCGCGGCGGCCGCCTGCTGGCGCTCGACCGAGCGGTCGTAGCCGACCACATGCGCACCGCACAGCCCATGCATCAGCGCGGCCATCTGGCCGATCGGGCCCAGGCCCAGGACCGCGACGCGTTCATTGGGCCGCGGCCGGCTCAGGCGCATGCCGTGGTAGGCGATCGCGCCGAGCTTGGCGAGCGAGGCCTCCAGGGGATCGACGCCCGCGGGCAGCACATAGAGATTGGCGCCGGGGACCACTGCATGGCTGCAGTGGCCGCCCCACATCAGGGTGAGGCCCGGGGCGACGCGCGTGCCGCCGGTCAGGACCAGGCTGCCGACCGGCACGCCGGAGGCGGCACCGCTCTTGAGGACCCTGCCGATGAACGAGTAGCCCGGGATGAAGGGATAGACGGTGCCGGCCTGCAGGCCGCGGAAGCAGCGCAGCTCGGTGCCGGGGCTGATGCAGGTGTAGAGCGCCTCGAGCAGCACCTCATGCGGCTCCGGGTCGCGCAGCTCGAAGGAGCGCAGCTCCAGCGTTTCCTTGGCGGTGATGACGAATGCGGTGGCCTGCATGCTGACTCCCTCTCCGGCCGGGAGCCTAGCGGCCAGCCGGGCCCGGGCCACCCCGTCGCGGCCGGGGAAGCGATCTAGCGGCGGTTGGGGTAGGCCTGGACGGTGGCCAGCATCTGCTCGATCATCTGCTGCCCGGTGGCACCGGTGGCCGGTCCGCCGGCGCGCTGCGCACCGGAGCAGAAGGCCTGCAGCACGATGCCACGCTGCGCCGGAGGCACCTGCGCGGCGAGGAAGTAGGCCTGCTGCCGGGCGCCGGCCGGGTCCGGCGCGCTGCGCAGGCCGTCCAGGCCGCCGAGCATGATGTAGGTCGCCTGCGCGTACGGCCAGCTGAGGTCCTCGGCGAAGCGCCGCCACGCATCCATGGTCGCGCCGCGCGCCGGTTGCGACACGCCCGGCTGCAGGCGGCTGGCCTGGATGGTGATGCCCAGGCGCGCCTGGGCGTGGCTGAGCGTCGGGCCGTCCTCGCCCTCGCGGATCTCCCAGCCATCGGGAACCTGCATCGACCAGGAGGAGGTGCTAAACAGCCGGGACATGCGGCCAGGCTATCCCGTCAGGGCCTTACTACCATACCATTGCCATGGTCCTGCCGCCAGCCGCCTGGGCGGCAGGAGACTGTGGACAGGGAGGATCAGGCGACGCTGCCGACCGCCGGCGCCGCCACCGCGTAGTCGGGGATGCGCGCCGAGACCTGGGTGAAGTCGAGGTACTTGTAGATCGACTTCTCGAAGGGGTCGATGCACTTCTTCATGTACTCGAGGTACTCGTCGCGGGTCGGCAGGCGTCCCAGGATCGAGGCCACCGCGGCGAGCTCGGCCGAGCCGAGATAGACCTGCGCGTCGCGGCCCATGCGGCCGTCGAAGTTGCGCGTCGAGGTCGAGAAGACGGCGGCAGCGGGGCGGACGCGCGCCTGGTTGC
>Ga0302314_10011571_pt1 | contig 15379 bp, 11 predicted proteins | sample III_Palsa_N2_3_FD_200533 | JGI IMG/M metagenome (GOLD analysis project Ga0302314, IMG submission 200533) | Peat permafrost microbial communities from Stordalen Mire near Abisko, Sweden - III_Palsa_N2_3 | ecosystem: Environmental > Terrestrial > Soil > Palsa > Peat permafrost | place: Sweden...
GCCGTGACCTCGGCACGGCCACCGCGGGGGCTGGCCATGCTGGTCGAGCCACTGGGCATCACCGAACCCCTGGCCGGCTTCAACGGCGGGGTGCTGACCAACCCCGACCTGTCGGTGATCGAGACCCACGCCATCGATCCGGCCGCCGCGCGCAAGACGGTGGAGATGTTCAAGCGCCATGGCGCCGACGTCTGGGTCTACGACGCCGACACCTGGTTCGTGCACGATCCCAAGGCGCCCCACGTGGAGCGCGAGGCCTGGATCCTGAAGTTCGGGCCGGAGGTGGTGAGCGATTTCGCCGACGCCCAACTCGACACCGCGATCAAGATCGTCGGCGTATCCGAGGATCCGGCCGTGATGGCCGCCTGCGAAAAAGACGCGCCCGGGGCCTTGGGCGATGCGGTCAGCGCTACCCGCTCGGCGAGCTATTTCCTCGATGTCACCAACCCCAAGGCGACCAAGGGCTGCGTGGTCGACACCCTGGCCGGAAGGCTTGGCCTGAGGCCGAGCCAGATCGCCACCATCGGCGACATGCCCAACGACGTGCTGATGTTCCGCCGCAGCGGCTTCTCCATCGCCATGGGCAACGCCGCGGACGACGTGAAGGCCCAGGCCAGCGCCGTCACCGACAGCAACGAGGACGACGGTTTCGCCAAGGCGGTGGAGCGGTTCCTGTTGCCCGCCAAGACCGGAGCGCCCGCATGACCGAACGCGTGAAAGAAATCCTGAGCTGGTACGGCGCCGATAGCCCCGGGACGCTGACCAATCTGTCGCGCATGCTCAATCACGGCCGCCTCGCCGGGACCGGCAAGCTGGTGATGCTGCCGGTCGACCAGGGATTCGAACACGGTCCGGCGCGGTCGTTCGCGCCCAATCCGGCGGCCTATGATCCGCGCTATCACTTCCGGCTGGCGATCGAGGCCGGGTGCAACGCCTACGCGGCGCCGCTGGGCTTCATCGAGGCCGGCGCCCGGGAGTTCGCCGGCGATGTCCCCTTGATCCTCAAGACCAACGACGCCGACAGCCTGCTCGACGAAGCCGATCCGGACCAGGCCGTGACCAGCTCGGTCGAGGACGCCCTGCGTCTCGGCTGCTGCGCCGTCGGCTTCACCATCTACCCGGGCTCGGCGCACCAGTACCGGATGTACGAACAGGCGCGGGCCATCGCCGAGGAGGCCAAGCGCTATGGCCTGGTCATGGTGATCTGGTCCTATCCGCGCGGTTCGGGCCTCAGCACCGCCGGCGAGACCGCCATCGACGTGGTCGCCTATGCGGCGCAGATCGCCGCCCAGCTCGGCGCCCACATCATCAAGGTCAAGCTGCCCACCGATCACCTCGAGAAGGAGGCGGCGCGCAAGGTCTATCAGGATCAAAAGATCCCGATCGCCACCCTGACGGAGCGGGTCCGGCATGTGGTGCAGTCCACGTTCGACGGCCGCCGCATCGTGATCTTCTCGGGCGGATCGGCCAATTTCGACGACGCGGCCCTGTATGACGAATTCCAGGCCATCCACGATGGCGGCGGCTTTGGATCGATCATCGGCCGCAACTCGTTCCAGCGTCCGCGGGCGGAGGCCCTGAAGATGCTGCACAAGGCCATGGACATCCACGCAGGCAAGACGGTCTGATGGGGACTTCCGCCGGGATCATCGTCGCCCCCTCGATCCTGTCGGCCGACTTCGGCCGGCTGGCGGAGGAGGTGCGCGCGGTGGACGCGGCGGGCGCGGACTGGATCCACGTCGACGTGATGGACGGACGGTTCGTGCCCAACATCAGCTTCGGCCCGGTGGTGCTGGCGGCCGTGCGCAAGGCGACGCGGAAGCCACTGAACGTGCACCTGATGATCGTCGAGCCCGAGCGATACCTGGTCGACTTCGCCGACGCCGGCGCCGACCACCTGCTGGTCCAGGCCGAGCCCGGATCGACCATCCACCTGCACCGGGTGCTGAGCCGGATTCGCGAACTCGGCAAGAAGGCCGGCGTAGTGCTCGACCCAGCCACGCCGATCGAACAGGTCGAATACGTGCTGCACCTCTGCGACGTGGTGCTGGTGATGACCGTCAACCCCGGGTTCGGCGGCCAGGCCTTCCTTCCCGAGATGCTGTCCAAGATCGCCCGGCTGCGCGCGCTGTGCCAGGCCCGCGGCCTGGACCCGGTGATCGAGGTGGACGGCGGCCAGGACTGCCGGCATGCGCACGAAAGCATCGAGGCCGGGGCCAGCGCCATCGTCGCCGGCAGCGCCATCTTCGGCAAGGCGGACTATGCCGCCGCCATCACCGCCATCCGGGAGGGCTGCAGGCCATGACCTCGACCAGGGCTATCCAGGTCCAGGTGGTCAACGACGCCGACACCATGGCCGACCGCCTCGCCGACTGGCTGATCGAGCTGGCCTATACCAAGGGCGACCCGTTCAGCCTGTGCCTCTCGGGCGGGTCGACGCCCAAGACCCTGTACGACCGCCTGGCCGAGCCCCGGTTTCGCGACCGCTTTCCCTGGGCGAGCACGCACCTGTTCTTCGGCGACGAGCGGTTCGTGCCGCCGAACGATCGCTTGAGCAACTATCGGATGGTGCGTGAGGCCCTGCTGGACCGCGCACCGATCCCGGAGGCCAATATCCATCCGGTGCCGACCGAGGGTCTCGATCCCGAGCGGTCGGCCGCCGCCTATGAACAAGTGCTGAAGGACTTCCACGGATCCGATCGGCTGGATCCGGGCCGGCCGCTGTTCGACGTCACCCTGCTGGGGCTCGGCGAGGATGGTCACACCGCCTCCCTGTTTCCGGGTACGGAGGTGCTGGAAGAGCGGACGCGTTGGGTCGGCGCGGTCATCGGCGCGAAGGCCGAGCCGCGGATCACCCTGACCTACCCGGCGCTGGAGAGCAGCCGCCACACCGTCTTCCTGGTCACCGGCGCCGGCAAGCGGGACATGCTGCAGCGGTTGACGGCCGGCGATCAGACCCTGCCGGCGGCGCGGATCAATCCGATCGGTTCACTCGTTGTGTTCTGCGACAGCGCAGCAGCGGGAATGTGATCAACGTGGCCGACCTCTATCCCCTGAGTTTCGAACCGATCTTCCAGTATCGGCTGTGGGGCGGCCGGCGGCTGGGCGGCTGGATGGACAAGACCCTGCCGGGCGGCGAGGACAACACCATCGGCGAGGCCTGGATCCTCAGCGACCGCAAGGACCATGCGAGCGCGGTGACCGAGGGCCCGCTGAAAGGGCGCACGCTGACCGACCTGATGCGGCAGGCGCCCAAGGCCCTGCTCGGCCGTTTCGCCGGACGCTTTGACCGTTTCCCCCTGCTGCTGAAATTCCTCGATGTGGAGCAGATGCTGTCGGTGCAGGTGCATCCGCGCGACGACCAGACCGCGCTGATCCCCAAGGGCGACACCGGCAAGACCGAAGCCTGGGTAGTGCTGGAGGCCGACGCCAAAGGCCGCATCTACGCCGGCCTGAAGCCGCATACCGACGCCGCGGCCCTCAAGGGCCTGAACCAGGATACGGTGGACGAGCACCTGGCCAGCTTCCGGCCCGAGGTCGGACAGGCGGTGCTGATCCAGGCCGGGACCGTGCACTCGCTCGGCGACGGGGTCATGGTATTCGAGGTGCAGGAGAACAGCGACACCACCTTCCGCCTCTATGACTGGAACCACGTCGATCCAAAGACCCACAAGCCGCGCGATCTGCAGGTCGACGAGGCGCTGCAGAGCGTGAACTTCGATCAGGGTGTCATCCGGCCCGTCACGCCCAAGGTGGAAGAGGCCAAGCCCGAGCGGCGCGAACGGGTGTTCGACAACCGCCACTTCCACCTCGACCGCATCGCCGGCGACCAGCCGTTCGAGGTCGGCGCCGAAGACGAGCCGCGCATCCTGGTCTGCATCGAGGGCTCGAGCGTCGTCGAACACCAGGGTGTACGGCACATTCTAAAGCGCGGCGGCGTCATGCTCCTGCCCGCGTCCGTCGGCCCCTGCCGTCTTCGGCCGGAAGGCAAGACCACCGTCCTCGACGTCGCCATTCCGGATCGCCCGTGAAACAGCTGGTCGTCTTCGATCTCGACGGGACCCTGGCCAAGAGCAAAGCTCCGCTCGGCGTCGGCATGGGCAAGCTGCTGGGCCGGCTGATGGCCGTGGCCCGGGTCGCCATCATCTCCGGCGGCACCTGGACCCAGTTCCAGAAACAGCTGCTGCCGTACCTGCCCACCGACGACCGGTTGAAACGCCTGTCGATGCTGCCGACCACCGGCACCCGGTTCATGCAGTACGACGGCCAGTGGCGGCAGCTCTATGCGGAGGACTTCACCGCCGCGGAGAAAAAGAAGATCATCACGTCGCTCGACAAGGCCTTCGACCAGTCGGGCTTTCGGCCGGAAAAACACTGGGGCGAACTGATCGAGGATCGCGGCAGCCAGATCACCCTTTCGGCGCTCGGCCAGAAAGCGCCGCTCAGCGAGAAGAAGACCTGGGACCCCGACTTCGCCAAGCGCAAGAAGATCAAGGCCATCCTCGATCCCCTGCTGCCGGACTTCTCGGTCACCCTCGGCGGCGCGACCTCGATCGACATCACCCGGCCAGGTGTCGACAAGGCCTACGGCATCCACAAGCTGAGGGAGACGCTCGATATCCCCATCGCCCGGATGATGTTCGTCGGCGACGCCCTGTTCCCCGGCGGCAACGATCACCCGGCGCGGACCACCGGGGTGGATTGTATCGAAGTGCGCGATCCGCAGGAGACCGAGCGGATCATCCGGGCCTTCATCGCCGCGTCGCCGTAAACGCTTCGGTTTGGGTTACAGACATGAACGGGCGCGGACCTTACCGCCCGCGCCCGTTCAGATTATCAGCCGTGGCTCGCAGCCTGGCTGCTCACGGCGGGACCTTTGACGCCAGCCTCGCCGAGCCATTCCAGAATCTTGGACTTGGGCATGGCGCCGACGGTCATGGAGGCCATCTGGCCATCCTTGAACAGCATCATGGTCGGGATGCCGCGCACGCCATAGCGGCTGGGCGTCATCTGGTTCTCGTCGATGTTGATCTTGGCCACGGTGACCTTGCCGCCGAGCTCCTCGGAGATCTGTTCGAGCGCGGGGGCGATCTGCTTGCACGGGCCGCACCATTCGGCCCAAAAATCCACCAGCACCGGACCCGCGGCCTTCAGCACGTCGGATTCGAAGCTTTCGTCGGTGACCTTCACGGTCGTCATCGCATTCCTCCAAGCCCCATCGGGCCACGTCGCCCATCGCGCGACTATCGCACGGGCGACGATTCAGATCGCTAATTTAGTCGCTCGCGGCCGGCGATCAACGTTCGGCCCGAAGGCCGGCCAGAGTCTGGTCGATCAAGATTTCTGGGACCGGCATCAGTTTCGGGCCGTCGGTCCACACCAGGGCCGCCTCGACCCCGCGTCCGGGGTAGAGGGCGCGCAGCACGGCGACGTAGACCGCCATCTGCACCACATAGGCGCGGTCGGCGTCCTGGATCCGCGCCGGGGCCGGACGGTTGGTCTTGAAGTCGACCACCAGCACCCGGTCCGGCGTGATCGTCATCCGGTCGATACGGCCGGAGATGCGCAGGTCGGGCGGCAGGTCCGGCGCGCCGCCGGCGACGGCCGCCTCGGCCACCGAGCCCGGACCGAACACTTCGGCGAACCGGGCGTCTTCCAGCACCGCCAGGGCGGCGGTGGCCATCTCGACGCGCTGGTCGTCGGTAAGATCCGCGGCCTTGGCCAGCAGGCGGCGCGCCCCATCCTGCCAGCTCGCGGCGGGCAGGTCCGGCAGCACCTCCAAGAGCTTGTGGATCAGCTCGCCGCGGCGGAAACGGCCCAGTCCTCGGACGGCGGCCAGCGGCGAGGGCGCCGGCCCACGTTCCATCTCAGCCAGGGTCGAGGGCGCCGCATAGCGCGCTGAGGCGGCCTCGGCCTCCGGCAGGCGGCTGACCCAGTCCGGCAGGGCGTGCGCGATGGCTTCGGTACGGACGGCGGGCGCGGGCCGGGGATCGGCGCCATAGCGGCGGATTTCGCCGACGGCGCGCGTCGCCTCGGCGATCGTGGGCCGGTCGAAGGCCGCCTCGACGCGGGCGTACCAGGACGCCGGATCGGGCGCGCCGCCGCGTGCGTTGCCGGGCAGCCGGCCGGCGACGATCACCCGGTCCCGCGCCCGGGTCAGGGCCACATAGAGCAGGCGCAAGGCTTCGTGCGCCTGGCGTTCGCTCTCGAACTGTCGGGCGGCGGCCGACGCCGGGCAGTCATCCGCCTTGCGCGGGGCGAACAGGAAGCCGCCGGCCGAGGTCCGCAACAAGGGTCCGCGCGGCGCCGGCGGCGCGCCCGCGGTCTCGGGCAGGATGACGATCGGCGCCTCCAGCCCCTTGGCGCCGTGCACGGTCATCACCCGCACCTCGCCGCCGCCGGCTTCGAGTTCGCGTTTCACCTGAATGTCGCTGCGCTCGAGCGCAGCGGCGAAGCGTTCGAGGTCCTGGACCCCGCGCCCCTCGGCCTTCAGCGCCTCGGCGAGCAGTTCGTCGAGCGCATCCTCCGCCTCGTGGCCGAGCCGGGTCAGGATGCGCTGGCGCATGGATCGGCCCTCGCCGTCGCGCCAGGACAGGATCCGGCCCAGAAAGGCGAACGGCGTCCTGGTCCTGGCCTGGTCGCGCGCCCAGCCGAGGAAGGACAGGGCCTCGCGCCACTCCGGCCGCTGGTCGGCGCGATGGCCAAGCGCGCTCCACAGCGACCCATCGCGCCTGTAGGCGAGGTCGAACAGACTCTCCTCGTCGACCGAACAGAACGGGCTGCGCAGCAGGCCCGCCAGCCGAAGATCGTCGGACGGGAACAGGCATACCCGGATCAGCGCCAGGACGTCCTGGAACACCACATGGTCCGACAGGGTGAGCTTGTCGGCCCCGGCCACCGGCACACCGGCCTGCTTGAGGGCGCGGATCACCTCTTCGAACACGGCGTCGCGCTTGCGCACCAGGATCAGGATATCGCCGGCCGTCGCCGCCCGCGGCGCACGTGAGCGCGCATCGATCACCGCCTCGCACCGGAGGATGGCCCCGACCGCGGTCGCCACTTTGCCGGCCAGTCGCTTGCGGGCGCTTTCCGGCGGCGGCGCATCGACAGGATCCCAGGCTTCCGGCGGATCGGCCTTCTCATCGATCTCCAGCGGCCAGAGGTCGACGCTCCCCGCCCCCGCCGGCCGGCGCGGCGTGTGGCTGAGCTCGGTCTGGCCGTGCGGGGCCGGCACGGCGGCGCGCAGGGCCGGATCGGCGAAGACGGCGTCGACGAAGCTCAGCACCTCGGGCGTCGAACGCCAGCTTTCGACCAGGGCCGGCTGGACGAACCGGCTGCCGGCGCCCCGCGCCCGCGCCTCGTAGACGCCGGTCTGCGCGCGCAGCTGCTCGGGGCGGGCGCCCTGGAAGGAGTAGATCGACTGCTTTTCGTCGCCCACCGCGAAGACGGTGCGGGCCAGCGGCCGGTCGGTGGGCAGGCCGGCGCCGGTGAAGAAATCGCCGGTCAGGGCCTCCAATATGTCCCACTGCTCGGGCGCGGTGTCCTGAGCTTCATCGAGCAGGACGTGGTCGATGCCGCCGTCGAGCTTGTAGAGCACCCAGGTCGCCGCCGTCTGCACGGTCAAGAGGTCGCGCGTACGGGCGATCAGGTCGGGGAAGTCCAGCGCCCCGCGCGCGGCCTTTTCGCCTTCATAGAGTTCGGCGTAGGCGTAGGCCAGGTGCAGCACGTGCGCCGTATCGGCCGCGACGCGGGCCGAACGGATCCGGCCCACCGCCTCGTGCAGCCGGGACTGCTCGCGCATCATCCACGCTTGGATCGGCGCGGGCGTGGCTTGGGTGAACAGGCTTCGTTCGGCCTTGGGTTCGCCATCGGCCTTGGCGAAGACGCGCCAACAGTGGTCGAACCGGTCAGGATGGTCAGCAGAGCAGGCGATGGCCTGGGCGAGGGTGGCGGCGAGGGCCTGGTCCTGCTTGCCGCCGCGCCCCAGGGCCTCGGCCGCCGCGCCCCAGGCGATCCAGTCACATCCGGCCAACGCCGTCCGCTGAATCGCCTCTACCGTCGTCGGGCCTCCCTCGAAACCGCAAGTCAGCCAGGCGTCCTGGATCGCCGCCTCGAACCCGCCGCAGCGGGCCACATGATCCTCGATCGCCCGGCGCTCGATCTCGAAGGTCTTGAGCAGGCCCTCGAAAGCGTCGAGCGGCAGTTCGACCGCGAAATGATCGTAGGCGGCGGCGAGGGCATGGTCCGGCCGGGCCAGGACGATCTCGGCGAGTTTCGCCCGGGCCTCAGCGGAAACCGCCGCCGCCTCGGTGTCGTCGAGCACCGAGAAGCCGGGCGCCACCTTCGCTTCAAGCGGAAAGCGCCGCAGCAGGGCCTCGCAGAAGGCGTGCAAGGTCTGGATCTTCAGTCCGCCCGGCGTCTCCAGCGCCCGGGCGAACAGAGTACGGGCCAGGGACAGGTCATCGGGCGTCTCGCCGAGGTCGTCCAGCGCCGCGCGCAGGTCGCGGTCGTCGGCCACTGCCCAGTCGCCGAGCTTTTCGAACAGCCGACGCTGCATCTCGGCCGCCGCCGCCTTGGTGTAGGTGACGCAGAGGATGGCCTGGGGGTCGACGCCGCGGATCAAGAGGCGCGCCACCCGGTTGACCAGGGTCGAGGTCTTGCCCGAGCCGGCGTTGGCGGTGACGAAGGCCGAGATCTCGGGATCGGCGGCGACCGTCTGCGGATGCGGGAACAGCGGGATGGGGTTGGTCACGCTTCGCCCCCCTCGTCGCCCGCGCCGGTGACATGCCATTCGAACACGCGGGCCAGGTGGTCGTAGTCGCCGACGCCGCGGTCGCTGATGAACTGAGGCGCGGCCCAGGATCGATAGGGCTGGTCCGGATCGCGGAAGCGGGCCACGCGGGCGGCGAGGCCGGCCAGGGCGCGCTCGGCCTCGTCCCGCGACGATGCTGCTGGCAGGGGGCGTTGCACCTCGCCCGGGATGCGCCGGCCGGTGACGCGCACATAGGCGAGTTCACCCGGCTCGGCGTCGTCGACGCCCTCAAACCCGCCGCCCATCAGGATCGCGGCGGTGAGCGTCAATTGAGGCGAGAAGCCGCGTTCGATCTGTTTACGGCTGGGCGCGGCCCCGGTCTTGAAGTCGAGCACGTGAGCGAGGCGCCCTTCGAGTTCGATCCGGTCGGCCTTGGCGGTGACGGTGAAGGGCGCGCCCTGCACCAGCAGGTCCAGCCGGCCCTCGCGCTCGATCAGGAACCGGCGGTCGTCCACCCGGCGCCCGGCTTCGAACACAGCGGCCCAGCCGGCGAGGCGGCGGGCCAGGGCCTGTTCGCGGGCCATGGCCGGTTCGGAGACGCCGGCGGACTCCAGCGCCTCGACCAGATAGCGGTGGAACAGGGCCGCCGGATCGGCGGGCAAGCCATCGGCGTACGCTTCAGCGAAGCTCTGGAAGGCGCGGTGGATCGCCGTGCCGCGGGCGCGGGCGTCCATGGCCATATCGGGCGGATCGAGCGGACGCAGGCCGAGGATTTCGCGGGCATAGACGGCGTAGGGATCGCGCACCCAGGTTTCGACGCGGGTGACCGGCAATTTGACGGGCCGCGCCTCCGCCGGCGGCTTGGGCGCCGGCCGCGGGGCGGGTCGAAGCTCGGTGGGAGCGGGATGAAGCGGGGCGTCGAACGCCCGCGCCCAGTCCAAGAGCTCGGGTCGGCGCGGCAGGGCGAGGCCGGCGCCGCGCGCCAGGGTCTGCAGCCGCCACAGCCAGCGGGAGCGCACCGCCGGCTGGCCACCGCGCCGCTCGCTGGTCACCAGCACCACCTCGGGAGCCGACGCCGCCTGGGCGAAATCGTGGGCGGCCAGGCCGATGCGGCGCTCGGGCGGCGGCAGGCCGATGGTCTTGCGCATGGGCCGCGAGAAGAACGGATCCGCCGGCGGCAGGCGCGGCCACACCCCCTCCTCCAGGCCGGCGACGATCAGAAGGTCGGCGCGGACCAGCCGGGCCTCGATAGCGCCGAGAATTTGCAGGCGGGGATGCAGGGCGCCGCCGGGCCGGACCATCTGGCCCATCAGGAGCTCACGGATCAGATCCGCGAAGCCCGCGGCGGTGAGCGGCGGCAGGATGGCCGCCTCCTCCATCAGGCCGGCGATCAGGGTGGAGGCGACCTCGCCGGTCTGACCGTTCCAGGCCAGGGGGGCCAAGGCCTCGATCGCGTGCACCAGGCCGACGACCGCCTCGGCCGGCGCGGCCCGACCGCCCGCGAACATCCCGGCGAGCGGCGTCAGCGCGGCCTCGAAGCCCTCGGCCAGGGCGATCGCCGCGTCGAAGAGCGCCGGATCGACCGGCGGATCACGCGGCCGGTCGCGTTCGGCTTCGAGCCTGGCGCGAAGTCCGGGCCAGCCGCGGGGCCGCGGACCGCGCAGACCGCGCCGTTCGAGGGTCCGAAGCGCCGCCTCCCGGTCTTCGGTCAGCGCGACAAGGGGATGCTTGAGCAGGGCGAGCAGGGTCGCCGGATCGAAGCCTGTCGCCGCGGCCTCTACCGTCAGGCCGATCAGCACACCGACGGGCGTCTCCGCCAAGGGGCGACCGGCGGAGCTGTCCGCCTCGATGCGCCAGCGGGCCAGCCGGGACGAGACGCGGCGGGCCAGGGCCTGGTCGGGCGTGACCAGCGCCGCGGTCCGCCCGGGGGTTTCCAGCGCTTCGCGCATCAGGAGGGCGATGGCGGCAGCGGCCTCCTCCTCGGCGCGCGCCTCGACCATGGTAAGTCCGGCCAAGCCGTCGGCGATCGGATCGGCGCCCGACGTTCCCGCCTCGGCGCGCAGATTGTGGATCTGCACCAGCCAGTCCTTGGTCGCTTCGGCCGGTCGCAGCGCCTCGTTGACCACTCGCCGCCGGGCCCGACCTCGGGCCGCTTCCGCCGGCGTCTCGTCCACCGGCCAGGGGCAGACCCCGCTACGCTGGATCCTCGCCTCGGCGAGCAGCCGACGGAGCGCGCCCTGGGGATGGTCATCCCCGACGCCCGCCCATGCGCTGTCGGCGAGGTCGCGGTCCAGGCCCGGCAGCACCACCAGGCCGCGCGGCGCCTCGGCGATCACCTTCAGCAGGCGGGCTGTGGCCGGGGCCGAGCCGGTCGAGCCGGCGGCGATCAAGGGCCGGTCGGGCGGCGCCGTACGCCACTGATCGGCCAGGGCCCTCAACAGGGCCGTGCGCCGCGCCGCCACGTCCATCAGCCCCAGGCTCTCCAGCCGCGCCGGCCAATGCTCGGTGGCGACGCGCAGGGCGGCGGCCGAGACCTTCCAGTGTTCTGCGAACTCGCCCTCGAGCAGGACCGCCGGGTCCTTGGGCAGGGTCGCCTCCTCGATGGCGGCGGAGTCGAGCACATCGGCAAGGGCGTCGGCCAGTTGCAGGGCGCCCTGGGCGCCGAGCGCGGGAGCGAACCCCTCGGCATGGTCGAGGATCAGCCGCGCCAACTCGAAGCGCCGCTGCATGGGGCTGACGGCCGGCGGCAGGTCGAGCGCGATGTCGCCGGGCTCGAAGGGCGGCTCGCCCTCCTCGAGGTCGCCCAGCGCCAGGATCTGCGGCAGCAGCACCGGTCGGCCGCCCGCCGCGCCGACGAAGGCCTCGGCCAGCGCTCGCGCGCCGCGCCGGGTCGGGACCAGCACCACAGCTTGCGACAGGCCGGCCGGATCGTCGGTCGCCAGGGCGGCGAACAGGGCGCCCGCGAGATCGGCCACGAAGGGCCGGTGCGCGTCGATCGAGAACCAGCGCGGCCCAGGCCCCTCGAATACCGCCAGCGCCGCCGACCTCGACGTCATCGCGCCAGCCGCGCTTCGGCGGCCCTCAGCGCCTCGGGATCGCCCACGTGCATCCAGTCGCCGTCCATCACCTGCCCCGCCAACCGGCCCTCGGCGGCCCATTCCACCCAAAGCGGAAACAGGCCGAAGGCGGTCTCCGGATGGTCATAGATCGGGCGGGGGTCGACGATATGCACACCCATGTAGTTCAGCGGCGCGCGAGCCGCCCCGTTGACGCGACGGGGGACGAGACGGTCGTCCGCGTCCATGAAGACGTCGCCGGGACCGTCGAAGCCCGAGGTGCGCTCCATCCGCGCCAGCATCAGCCGGGCGGTCTCGCGAGCCGGGTCGAACCGGTCGCACAGGACGCGGATGGCCTCGGCCGGCGGTTCACGGTCCTCGATCCAGACGCTGTCGATGTTGGCGACCAGGATCGGCCCCTCGCCGAGCTGGATACGGGAACGTTTGATCCCGCCGCCGGTTTCAAGAGGGATTTCCTGATCCCGTTCGTCCGAGATGATGATGATCGGCGCCGTGCGTTGATCAAGGTGATCCATCAACCGGTCGGCGAAGGCGTGGACATTGACCACCGCCCGTTTCACGCCAGCCTCGGCCAGCCGGTCCAGCATGTGGTCGATCAGCGGCCGGCCGCCGACCTCGACCAGGGCCTTGGGTCGATCGTCGGTGAGCGGCCGCATCCGCGTGCCGAGCCCGGCGGCCAGCACCATGGCCGTTTCAGGAACCGGGCTCACGCCCCGGATATCCGGGGCCGCGTCTCGGGCGGGATCCAGCGGTCGAACCAGGCTTTCAGGGGGGCGAGGTCGGGGTGGGCGAGATTGCGCTCCAGATAGCCCCAGGTGCGCGGCATGAAGTCGATATAACGGCGCTTGTTGAAGGCCACGACCTGGCGGGCGAAGATCGGACCGAGGATGCGGGCGGCGTTCAACGCGGCCAGGCCCCGGTAGTCGGCCAGGAAGGCGTCGCGGTCGACGCCCGGTCGCGCGGCCAGATAGCGTTCGAGCATGGCGGCCTCGAGTTCCGGCGCCACGTCGCGGCGGGCGTCCTGCAGCAGGTGCAGGAGATCCCAGGCCGGATGGGCGCGCACCGCATCCTGGAAATCCAGCAGGCCGACCCGGGCGAGACCCTCCCGCTCGGGCAGCCACAACAGGTTCTCGGCATGGAAGTCGCGGTGGGCGAAGACCGTGGCGCCCGCCTCGCCGCGCGCGCGGATCGGCGCGGCCAGGACCTCCCACGCGGCAGCGGCTTCGGGCGGCAGCGGCGGTAGGCCAGCGTACCTCGGCCACCATTCGAGGAACATCTCGGTGTAGGTCCGCAGCGCCAGATCGTCGTAGGTCGACAGCGGCCAGCGCGCGCCCCGGGTCTCCAGCACCGCCGGCGCCGGTTCGGCGTGCAGGGCGGCCTGCAGGTCGGTCGCGGCCTCGTAAAGCGGCGCCGGGTCCTGGCCCTGCTCGATCAGCCGGGCGTAGAGCCCATCGCCGAGATCCTCCAGCACGGCGAACCCCTGCTCGGCGTCGAAGGCGTCGATGTGGGGGGCAGAGAGCCCGCGTGAACGAAGATAGGCGGCGACGGCGGCGAAGGCGTCAACCCGGCCGCCGGCCAGACGGGTCAGGGCGTTATAGCCCATCGCCCGGCGCTGATCGGGGCTGGCTTCGGGCGGGGCGACGGCAGTTTCCAGCGCCGGCGGCTGGTCCATGAACACCCGGGTCGAGCCGTCCGTCAGATACAGCCGCTCGTAGGCGCGGGTCGAGGCGTCGCCGCCCATCGGCTCGCGCCGGGCGTCGCCCACGCCGCTTTTGCGCAGAAAAGTGACCCTCAGGTCCTCGCGCTTGGCGCCCTTGGTCTCAACCGTGGTCAAACCGATCCCTTCCGCTCCAGACGCCGAACCCTTCGGTCCGGGCCGTCCGCGCCCCCTCCGACTCGCCCGGCGCAAGGTGGATCGCCAGCCGGTCGGGAGGCAAGGCCTGGCCCAGCCGCTCGGGCCATTCGATGACTGCGGCGCCAACCTCAAGCGCCTCGTCGAGCCCGACCTCATACGCCTCTTCGGCCGACTTCAGGCGGTAGAGGTCGAAATGAGCGATGGGAAAGGCCGGCCCCTTATAGGTCTGCACCAGGGTGAAGGTCGGGCTGGGGACCTCCTCGGCTTCGTCGGTGAGGGCCCGGACCAGCGCGCGGGCCAGGGTCGACTTGCCGGCGCCGAGCGGGCCGTAGAGGCAGACCGCCTCGCCGGCGCGCAGTCGCCCGGCCACCGCCCGGCCGAGCCGTTCGGTCGCTTGCTGGTCCGGCAGGGCGAGCTCGGTCATTCATCCGCTTTAGGCCATGGCGATTGCGGCGCCTATGCGCTAAGGCGCTGGAGCAAAGGGGACTTGCCCAAAAGTGACGCCTGCGTCATTTAGGGGTGGCGGAGGCGCTGAGTGTCGCGAGCGGGCGTGGTGATCGTGGGAGCGGGGCATGCCGGCGGATCCGCCGCGGCTTTCCTGCGCCAGTACGGCTATCAGGGATCGATCACCCTGATCGGCGAGGAGCCGCTGGCGCCCTACCAGCGCCCGCCGCTGTCGAAGGCCTGGCTGAAGGGCGAGGCCGACGCCGAGGCGCTGATGCTGCGCCCCGAAAGCTTCTATGCCGAGAACGACATCGTCCTGCGGCTCGACGCCCGGGCGGAGCGGATCGACCGTGACGGGCGAACCGTGGTGCTGACCGGCGGCGAGAGCATCCCCTACGCGACGCTGATCCTGGCGACCGGCGCCCGCGCGCGGCGCATCCCGCTGCCCGGTCTCGACCTCGGCGGCGTCCTGGCCCTGCGCACCGCCGCCGACGCGGACATGCTGAAATCGGCCCTCGGGCCCGGCAAGCGGCTTGCGGTGATCGGCGGCGGCTATATCGGACTGGAGGCGGCCGCCTCGGCCCGGGCGCTCGGGGCGGAAGTGGTGGTGATCGAACGCGAGCCGCGGGTGCTGGCCCGGGTGGCTTGCGAGGCCCTGTCGACCTTCTTCCAGGACTATCACCGCAAGCACGGCGTCCACTTCATTCTGGGCGCTGGGGTGGACGGGATCGTCGGCGGCGATGGCCGCGCGGCGGCCGTGAAGCTGGCCGGCGACACCCTGGTGGAGGCGGACGCCTTCCTGGTCGGCGTCGGGGCGGTCCCCAACCAGGAGCTGGCCGCGGACGCCGGCCTGCACTGTAGCGACGGCATCGTGGTCGATCTCGAGGCGCGGACCTCGGACCCGACGGTCTTCGCCATCGGCGACTGCACGCGCCGGCCCATGCCGGTCTACGGCGTGCGCATGCACCGCCTGGAGAGCGTACCGAACGCGCTGGAGCAGGCCAAGCAGGCGGCCTCGACCATCGTCGGCCGGGCGCAGCCGGCCGGCGAGGTGCCCTGGTTCTGGTCGGACCAATATGACCTGAAGCTGCAGATCGCCGGCCTGCCGTTCGACGCGGTGCAGACGGTGATCCGCGGCGACGTGGCCGCGGCGAAGTTCGCGGTGTTCCATCTCGACGCCGAGCACCGCCTGCAGGCGGTGGAGGCGGTGAACGCCCCGCCGGAGTTCATGGCCGGGCGCCTGCTGATCGG
>Ga0302314_10011572_pt1 | contig 15379 bp, 8 predicted proteins | sample III_Palsa_N2_3_FD_200533 | JGI IMG/M metagenome (GOLD analysis project Ga0302314, IMG submission 200533) | Peat permafrost microbial communities from Stordalen Mire near Abisko, Sweden - III_Palsa_N2_3 | ecosystem: Environmental > Terrestrial > Soil > Palsa > Peat permafrost | place: Sweden...
CCCGACCGGGAGCCGCCCGGCACTGATCTCAACGCGCTTATCCCGCTGCTGTCGGCTCAACTCGCCTTCGCTGACGGCACCAGGCTACCCGGCCAGCTGCGCAAGTGGTCAAGCCTGGACCCCCCGGAGATCCGCGCCATCGTGCAGGGATCAAGCCAGCTCTCGGTGCGGCTCACGTCACTGCACGACGGAAGCCAGGCGCCGGGAGTGTCGCGCACCTGGACGAGCGGCGGCCCGGCACTGGTGGCGGGCCTCGGCGAGCTCGGCCTACCTGACGGTGACTACGAGGTCTCCGTGGATGACAAGGGCAGGCCAGTCCAGCAGGCGGTCCTCCGGCTGCGTTCCTCGGACACGCCAGACGTGGCCGCTCTGCTTGCCGTGACGCATCTGGCGCATGACATCGGACGCGACGGTCTCGCCGTCCTGCGGGCGATGCCGTTGCGGCCGGGCGCGCCCGCAGGCGCCGGAGTACGCGGGCCCTACTCTGCTCCGCTCCGGGCACTGCCTGCGGCGGCAAGTGCGGCTAGCCCGAACATGTGGTGGAACGGCCCCAAACCCCCGCCGCCGCCCCGGCAGCCGCCTATCACCCTCACGGCGCTTGACCCGGCCTCGTGCGCGGTGACGGGCGCCCATTACATCGAGCTTCCTGTCTCATACGGGAAGGCGAAAGGCGGCCTGATCAGCGGCGCGTGCAAATACTGCGGACTGGTCAAGCGCTACCCGGCCCACATCAGGTGGTCGGCGACGGCCAAGCCGACCGGCGGTGCCGAGCAGGGCACGGTACTCCAGGTGAATGCCAGCCAGCTGCAGAAGGTGACAGCGGCCGGTCATTCAACCTGGGACGTCGCTCTCGACAGCCTCGTGCACGCCAGCGGCGGGAGCTACCACGCGCTTGAGCACGTGGCCTCGCAGGTTGAGGCATCACCGCTGTTCACCGACACGTTCACCCGGAGCCTGGAGGCCCGCGGCGATCTGGAAGTGGAACGGGGCGCCGATTTCGCCCCCGCACGGTGGGAAATGAGCCCGCCCTACCTAGCGGGACTGGCTACCAGCGAATTCCTGCTCACTGGCAGCTGGAGCCGGGAGGACCGGGAAGCGCTCCGGAACCTGGTCACGCAGGCCGGCGGGACGCTGGCCGACGAACGCGACCGGTCCGGGCTGGCGCGGCACGTCGTCACCGGGGTCAATGCCGCCGAGCTGGCCGGCATCTGCGAGAAAGTCGGCACCGCCGGCGTGGTGCCCGACGCAGGGGCCCGCCTGGTGCGCGCGCTGCCGCCGCTCAGCGAGCTGGAGGCGGCCCTGCCCCGCATCCCGCTGCCCGGCGCCAAGGGGATCCAGCGGTTTCACCTGCCGTCATCATCGTGGGAGCCGGCGGCGTCCGCGGTGGAGCCGGGCGCTTACCGGCTCGACCGCGGGTTCACCCGGACGGACGTGTTCCGTGCCCCGGCCGATGTCGAGGCGGGCACCGCCGCGCTGGGCACGGTGCAGCTCATCAAGCACCTCGCCGCGCGGCACGCCGGGCGCGCGCTGCTCGCCTACCTCCCGGACCAGCAGCTGCTGGCCGTGCCGCTGGGCGCGGACCTGCCTGGACTGTACGGGCGCGCCGCCGTGCTGTGCGGCGGCCGGCTGCCGGTCCCCGACGAGAGGCAGCGCGTGCTTGCCTACCGCGACGTGCCGCAGCATGTCGCCGATGCGATGAACTCCCTCCTGACCGGCTGAGGATCAAAATGCCAGCTAACCCGCTCTCGGTGCACGATGAGCTGCGCGACGCCTACCTGCGCTACTTCGACACGACCTTCTGGCTCCGCGACCAGCGGCTGATGGCCGAGCGACGGCAGCTGCTGGAAGACTCCGGCCTGCTTTTCACCGACCCGCTGCTCGAGCCCGTACTGCCCTACGACGCGACGGTGCCGCTGGCCGGGATATGCGAGCAGGCGGGCATCTCACCCCGGACGGGGGAGACCGTCGGGCGCGCGCTGTTCGGGGCATTCACCGCCCCCGGCAACCCGGTGCTGCTGCGCGCCCACCAGGCCGAGGCGGTCCAGCGCTCTTACCGGCCCGGAGCGGCGGACGGCCGCAATGTCATCGTCACCTCGGGAACCGGCTCAGGGAAGACGGAAAGCTTCCTGCTGCCGGTGCTGCTGCGGCTCGTCGAGGAGTCCGCGTCATGGGCGCCGCAGCCGCAGGCGCACCGCTGGTGGGCAGATCCCGCCGGCACCTGGCAGCCCAGCCGGAGCGGCGAAACCCGCCCGGCCGCCGTACGGGCGCTCGTCCTCTACCCGACGAACGCACTGGTAGAAGACCAGATGATCCGGCTGCGGCGCGGCGTCCGCCTGATCGCGGCAGCCGACGAGCGGAGCACGCTCTGGTTCGGCCGGTACACCGGCAGCACGCTGGGCGGCGCCACCATGCCGGGAAACGGGAAGGACGCGAAGGTCGCCGACGCCGCCGTCCAGCTGTCGCAGATGAGCAGGGAGCATGACGCGCTCGCGGCGGCGGGCACGTCCCAGGATGACCTCGCCCAGTTCGCCGACCCGCGGGCGCATGAGATGCTGACCCGCTGGGACATGATCGCGGCCCCGCCGGACGTCCTGGTGACGAACTACTCGATGCTCAACGCGATGCTCATGCGCGAACTTGAGCAGCCCCTGTTCGATGCCACCGCCCGGTGGCTCCGCGCGTCAGCCGGGAACGTCCTCACCCTCGTCGTCGACGAGCTGCACCTGTACCGGGGCACCCAGGGCAGCGAGGTCGCCATGGTGATGCGCACCCTGCTCATGCGGCTCGCCCTCGAGCCGGGCTCGGCCCAGCTGCGCGTCATCGGCACGAGCGCCTCCCTCGCCGACCGGGAGGAAGGCAAGCGCTACCTGCAGGAGTTCTTCGGCGTGCCCAGGGAGAGCTTCGCCGTCGTGCCCGGCACGACGCGCCCCCTCGGCCAGCCCGCCCGGCTCGACCGCGCCGCGATCATCGCCGGGCGGGACGGCACGCCGCCCGTCCCCGCCGCCGAGCTGTCCCGCGCGGTCGCGCTCGCCTGCCGGGACGAGGAGGAGCAGCGGTTCCGCGCCACCCCGCTGAGCGAGATCTCCCGGCGACTGTTCGGCGACGATGACGGCGCCGCCGCCACCAGGACCGTGCTCGAGACGATCGCCGCGGCGGACCCCGTCCCCGGCTCGGTCCCGCTGCGCGCCCACCTGTTCACGCGGATGGTCCGCGGCATGTGGGCATGCGCCAGTCCCGCATGCGACGGAGTGCCGGAAGCCGGCCGGGACGGCCGTGGCATTGGCCGGCTCCTCACCATCCCCGCATCCACCTGCCCCGACTGCGGCTCGCGCGTGCTCGAGCTGCTGTACTGCGACGACTGCGGGGACGTCAGCCTCGGCGGCTACGTCGTCGAGCGCCCCGAAGACGGCGGCATGGTCCTCGGGCCCACCGCGCCGGACATCCCGGCGCTCGAAGCCCGGCCCATCGGCCGGCGCCGCCACGGCCAGTACATGTGGTACTGGCCCGGCAAGCGCCCGCCCATCCAGCCAGATCCCAGCTGGTCCAAGACACTGCCCAACGGCAAGCAGGCGACGTTCAGCTTCCGGCCGGTCGAGCTCGACCCCGCACTCGGCATCCTCTCGCCATCGAGCGCCCACACGGGCTGGTACCTCACCGTCTCCATGAAGCAGGCGGCCCCGAAGGACGTGGCCCCGGCCCTGCCCGACCGGTGCCCGCACTGCGGTCAGCAGGGCTACAACGGCGACGCCCGGATCTTCTGGCGCGGGGAGGTCCGCAGCCCGATCCGCGGGCACACCACCGGCATCACCCAGTCCACCCAGCTGTACCTGTCACAGCTCGTGCGGAGCATGGGCGACACGCCCGCGGAATCACGGACCATCCTGTTCACCGACAGCCGCGACGACGCCGCGCGAATCGCGGCCGGGGTGGCGCGCAACCACTTCCGCAACCTGGTCCAGCAGCTGATCCGCCAGGTCATGAGCGAGCGGCCGCCGGACCCCCTCGCCGTGCTCAGGAAGGCAGTCGCTGCCCCGGCCGCCCTCGACGACAGCGAGCGGTACATCAAGGACAGCTACGCCGCCGATCACCCCGAAGCCTGGACCCTCATCATGAAGGAGAACTTCGTCCCGCTCTCCCCGGACGAGCAGGCGATACTCGGCGCGCTGGCAGGGAACGCTCCGCAGGCACGGAAAGTGCCCTGGGGCGAGCTGCGCGCCCAGGTCTCGAGCCAGCTGGTCGGCCTCGGAGTGCCGCCAGGCGGCCCTGGCCCGTCCATGCGCACCGTGCCGGGGACCGGGGCACCCTGGTACCAGGCCTACCAGCCGCCCCGGCCAGGAGCCTGGAACCCGCTGCCCGGAGCCGCGCTGGCCAACGCGCAGACCGCGTTCACCAGCTCCCTCAACGTCCAGCTCGCCGAGGCACTGTTCGACCGCGCCGGCCGCGACGTCGAGTCGGCCTGCCTCGGATGGATCGAGCCGCGCGACCCGGACATCACGCAGGCCCCGGCAGACCCGGCGACCGCCACGGAGATCCTGCGGTCCTGCATCCGGCTGCTCGGCACCGGCCGCCACTTCCACGGCGCCGAGTACGCCAGGGAATCGCCCACCATGCGCGGCGATATCAGGCGCTACCTTGAGCGAGTCGCCACCCACCGTGACATTGACCTCGACCAGCTTAGCGAGTGGGTCACCCGCGTGCTCGCCCTCGGCCCGGTCGCGCCCCAGTGGCTGCTGCAGGTACAGTCGCCCGCCGCCCCGCTCATCCTGGCCGAGGGCGGGGACCGGATGTGGCGCTGCCGCAAGTGCGGCTACCGGCACCTGCACCGCTCAGCCGACGTCTGCGCAAGCCGGGGCTGCCGCAGCGCGGGACTCATCGAGGAACCGCGCCAGGACGAAACCGACGACTACTACGCATGGCTGTCCGGCCAGCGGCCGCGCAGGCTCGCCATCGCCGAGCTGACCGGCCAGACCAAGCCGCTGGAGGAGCAGCGCAGGCGGCAGCGGTGGTTCAAGGGCATCCTGCTGCCCGAGCCCGCGGAAAACGACATCACCAGCGAGCTCGACGTGCTCAGCGTCACCACCACGATGGAAGTAGGCGTCGACATCGGATCGCTGAAATCGGTCCTGATGGGGAACATGCCGCCACAGCGCTTCAACTACCAGCAGCGAGTCGGCCGGGCCGGCCGATCGGGACAGGCGTTCTCCTACGCGCTCACCGTCTGCCGCGACCGCAGCCACGACGACTACTACTTCAAGAACCCCGGGCGGATGACCGGTGACGTCCCGCCCCAGCCCTTCCTCGACCTGCGGCGGCTCCGGATCGCCCAGCGGGTCATCGCCGCCGAACTGCTCCGCCAGGCGTTCCTCAGCCTCAGTCAGCCACCGAGATGGGCCCCGAAGAGCATCCACGGCACATTCGGCCCGACCAGCGCCTGGCCGACGTACCGGGCCGCGATCGGCACCTGGCTCCGCCAGTCACCCGAAGTCTCCCGGGTCGTCAGCAGGCTCACCGCGTTCACCGGCCTCGACGAGGCCCAGGTCAGCGAGCTGGAGCACTGGATCCGCACGGGCCTGGCCACGGCCATCGACGACAAGATGGCGCAGTGGGCCAGCGAGGAAGGCGAGCTCAGCGAGCTGCTCGCCACAGCCGGGATCCTGCCCATGTTCGGCTTCCCGACCCGCGCGCGGAACCTCTACGACCGCTCAGTCCGCACGCGGCGCGACCTGGAGCAGGCCGTCGTCGCCGACCGGCCGCTCGACATGGCAGTGTCGGCATTCTCCCCCGGAGCGCAGATCGTCCGCGACGGTCTCATCCACACCGCCGTCGGATTCGCCAGCTACGAGGTCAGGGGCAAGGACGCCTACCCGGTCGACCCGCTCGGCCCCCCTCTCCCCGCGGGGACATGCAGCGAGTGCAAGACCACCTTCGTCAGGCCCCAGGCGGAACACTGCCCGGTCTGCGCGGGGACACTGCACCTGTTCAGTCTCTACCAGCCGCGCGGCTTCCGCACCTCGTACAACGCCAGGGACTACGACGACGCCACGGATACCGCAAGCTACGCCGGCATCCCGGTGCTTTCCGCAGTGAACGCGGCGCGCGGCAGCGTCGAGGTCGCAGCTGTCACCCTCCAGGTCTACGAGCAGGCGCAGGTCCTCCAGGTCAACGACAACCGCGGCGGCCTGTTCCCGCTACGGAGACTCACTGACGGCACCATCGTCGTCGGCGACGAGGCAGTCCTCCCGCTGAAGACCTGGAGGGCGGCGCCACCTGGCCAGGACCTCGACCCCGCGGCAATCGGCGAGCTCCGCACCACGGACGCGCTCGTCATCAGCCTGGACCGGCCGGACGTCCCGTCCGGCACCGTGGTCACCCCGCGTTCCGTACTGCCCGCCGGCACCGCCGCATTCTGGTCATTCGCGGAAGTGCTCCGGCGCGCCTGCCAGGTCGCACTCGACATCGACCCGCAGGAACTCGTCATGGGCCTGCAGGCACGCATGGCCGCGGAGAACCCAAGCGCCAGGGTCTTCCTCGCCGACGCCCTGGACAACGGCGCCGGATACGCCGCAGAGCTGGGACAGCCTGAAGTCTTCGCAAGAATCCTGCAGCAGGCGCGGCAGGAGCTCACCGCGGCCTGGGAAGATCCCGTTCACGCAGGCTACTGCACGGTCTCCTGCCCGGACTGCCTGCGGTCCTACGACAACAGGGGGCTTCACGGCGCACTGGACTGGAGGCTCGCCCTCGACATGCTGGACCTCGCGGCAGGAAGACCACTTCACGCAGAACGCTGGCTCGCGCGCGGCGCGTCCGCCGCGCAGGCATTCGCGGAGAACACAGGCGGCTGGCTGTCCACCGAAATGGCCGACGGCCTGCCCGCGCTCATCAGCAAAGCCGAACGCAAGGCAGTCATCCTCGGCCATCCCCTCTGGCGACGCGAGGACGAGCACCTCACCGACTGGCAGCGCAAAGCGCTGAACATCATCACCGCCGGCACAGGCGTGAACGACGTGGGATTCTCCGACCTTTACGAGCTGGACCGCCAGCCCCTGGCCGTGCTCCAGCAGCTGACGTAAACACCGTTGAAAGCGAACGGGCCTCGGCAGTGAGCGATATGGACCAAGCCTTTGTACTTGCGGGGCTTCTTCTCGATCCCTGGCCGGGGCGGCAGCGACCGCTGAACGGCCGCTAGTCAGTCCATTGGCACGGGGCGTTGCCGGCGGTGGTTCAGAGGGTTGCGGCGGTGTGCGGTTGCCGGAGTGAGCGGTCGGCGACGCGGGCGAGGTGGGTTTTGAAGGTCTCGCGGGCGTCCGGGGTGAGGGTGGTGAGGGCGACCATGGCGGTGAAGATGACGTCGCACAGTTCGGCTTGCACGTCGTCCCAGGTGTGGGTGACGCCCTTGCGGGGGTTCTGGCCCATGGCCCCGGTGACGGCCTGGGTGACCTCGCCGGTTTCCTCGGTGAGCTTCATGATGCGCAGCAGCTTCTCGGTTTCCGGCGGCAGCGTGCTGCTCGCGTCCAGCCAGTCCACTATCTGCTCGATGGTGCCCCACGCGTCATCCATGCTCCGAGAGGCTAGCGCAGTGCGAGCCCAGCGTTCCGGCGATCTGGCCGGCGACCTGCTGCGGGGTCAGCAGGCTGGTGTCGATCTGGGTGACGGGCACGCCGAGGCCGGCGAGGGCCGTGGCGGCGTCGCGGTACATGGCCGCCTCGGTCCCGTCCGGGGCAGGGTCGTGCTCGAACCGGTCGTGGCGTCCGCGCTGGTCGAGCCGGGCGCTGATGATGGCGGGGCCGGCGGACAGGATCACGGCGAGGTCGGGCAGGTCGATGCCCGCGTTGAGGGCGAGCAGCCAGGATGGCGCGAGGCCGTCGCGGGCCTGGAGGACCAGGGTGGAGGCCAGGTAGCGGTCGCAGATCACGAGGTGGCCGGCGGCGCGCCTGGGCCGGATCTCGGCGTCGAGGTGGTGGTAGCGGTCGGCCGCGACCAGGCAGGCCAGTGCGTGGCCGCTGATCTCGTTGACCATGGCTCGTGTCAGCGTCCCGATGGGGCCGGCGGACGGCTCGGTGGTGACGTGGACCAGGCGTCCCCAGTTGCGGAGCTCGCCGGCGAGGGCGGCGACGGCGGCGGTCTTGCCGGACCCGCCGGGGCCGTCGATGGTGACGAGCGCGCCGGTCATGCGGCGGCGGGGTGGCTGCGTGCCCACTGCTCGCGGGCGACGGCGACGAGGCTGCGGCGGACGCAGGCGACGGGGGCGTCGGAGAGCTGGAGGTTGACGGAGAAGTTGAACTCGTCGCGTTCGCGCATGGCCTCGTCCAGCCCGTCGCCGGTCAGGTCCACGGCGGTGTAGTTCAGGAGCTGGGCGGGCGTGTACTTGCCGGTGGCGAGCAGCCTGCCCCAGTCGGGGGTTCCGGGGTAGGGCCGGTACTCGAACGCGCTGGCGCGGAACCGGCCGGGCATCGGCCCGGTGATGTCCCACAGGTCGCGGATCAGGGTGACGGTGGCGTCGATCTCGGCGGCGGTCTCGCCGGGGAACCCGAGGATGAAGTAGCCCTTGACGCTGATGCCGTGCCGGGTCAGGCGGCGCACGACGTCGCGGGCCATGGCGGGGGTGATCCTCTTGTCGATGAGGGTGAGCATCCGCTGGCTGCCGGACTCGATGCCGAGGGCGACCTCCCGCAGCCCGCTGGCCGCGAGGGTGCCCATGGTGGCGTCGTCCAGGCGGTTCAGGACGTTGATCCGCCCGGTAGCGTCCCACCGCGCCCAGTCGCCGGTTCCGGCTGCGGTGAACGCGGTCATCATCGGGTCGATGACGCGGCGCGCGCCGAGGAACAGGTCATCGACGAACCGGAAGGCCGTGACCCCGGCGTCGCGGAGCTGGCTCATCTCGGCGAGGATGCTGCCGGGGTCGCGGACGCGGATGGTGATGTCGGGGTTGGCGCTGACTGCCGCCCCGCAGAACGAGCAGTTGTAGGGGCAGCCGCGGGCGCCGACCATGTTCGCTTCCAGCCGCCCGTTCTCCGGGTGCGGGTCCTGGGCGAGGTAGGAGCGGTCGACGAACGGCAGCGCGTTGATGTCGGGTGCCAGCCAGGCTGCCCCGTGCTTCTGCCCGCTCGCGGTGACCTCCCTGGTCACGGGGTCGGGCCACATGACGCCCGGCAGGCTGGCGCGGCGCTGGCAGTCGCCGAGCAGCTCGGTCGCCCGCGTCTCGGCCTCGCCGATGATCAGCGCGGCGCAGCGGGCCATCCTGGGGTCGGCGAGTATCTGCGCGGGCATCGCCTTGGCCTGGTGGCCGCCGAGCATGATCTTGATGCCGGGGTCGAGGCCGGCCGCGATCGCGGCGCTGACCTCGTAGGTGGGGGCGAGGAGGTTGAACCCGGCCCATCGGGGTGCTGCCTCGTTCACCAGGCGGGCGGCGTCGGCTATGCCCAGCCCGCACGCTTCGGCGTCCAGCACGCCGACGTTGTACCCGGCCTGGGCCGCGCAGGTGGCGATGTAGGCCATGCCGAGAACCGGGAGGGTGAAGTCGTTGACGCGCGGCCGGATCGCGTAGTCGCGCAGCGGGGCGTTGACGAACAGTGCGTCCAGCGGGCGGGACGGGTCCGCGCCGGCGATGAGCGGGCGCGGGTCAGGTGCTTGCCCGTGCATGTCTGCCTCCCCAGGCAAGGGTCAGGAGCGTGAGGTCGGCCAGGTGCGGCCCGGCGACCTGCCGCCAGCGGTGATGAAAGCCGGGCTCGTCGCCCGGCCAGGCGGCCGACGGGGCGGCGCGGGCCGCCCAGGTCCGGACCGCCAGGTCGCCGCAGGGATAGGCGGCGAAGTCGTTGGCCCAGTCGGCGGCCGCCGCCCCGGCCGTCCACGGCCCGATCCGCCGGACGCCGAGCAGCTCGGGCACCAGGGTGCCGGCGGGCATGGCCGCCCATGCGCTCCCGTGCTCCAGGTAGCCGGCGGCGGCTGCGCGCAGCGCGCCGCGCTTGAAGGCCAGTCCCACGGCGGCGAACTGCGCGTCGCCCAGGCCCAGCACCGTCTCCGGCGACGGGAACAGCCAGCCCGCCATCGACCCGCACCGCACCTGGGCGCCGTGGGCCGAGCACAGTGTGCGGTACTGCGCCTGCGCCTGCGCGGCGCGCACGACCTGCCGGATGACCGCGGTCGCGATGGCATCCCACAGGCTCGGGTTCCGGAACCGCGCGACCCTCCCCAGCGAGCCGAGCGCCCCGGCGAGCTCGGGCACGTCCCCGGCCGCCGACGCGGGCAGGGCGAACACGCCGGGCTCGGGGGCCGACGCTGCCGATTCCGGGCAGCACCAGGCCACGGAGCTGCCGTCGGTCCTGGCAAGAGCGTGGCCACCGCCGCCGAGGGGCAGGGCGCGGACCAGCGCCGGGCCGCCGTCCGGCGTCCACGCGGGGTGGTCTGTCATCACGGTCGAGTAGCTGTGCATCCTCCGATCCTCCCGCAGGAGGGGTGCGCGGCCGGTGTCCATCGCGGTGAAACCCGGTGGCGGTGACATGGCCGGCGCGGAGGCTCGCATGGGTCAACCATGCGCCGCACGGAGCCAGGAACCCATCCCGCTTGGGGTTCTCACCATGAGATAAAACATGAAATAACGGGCACAGACAGTGATAACAGGCTGACTGACCGCTGACCGGAGACGAGCCATGAGGGCACGTGCCTTCGACCCGCCGGAGATCCCCCTCGGGTTCTGGTACCGCGATGACGTCCGCCGGTCGCTGCGCGACCGCGACATGGGCGCGCTGTTCCGGCTCCTTGGCCGGCACGCCGGGCTGAGCCAGACCCGGGTTGGCACCGCGGTCAGCCTCGGGCAGGGCCGGGTCAGCGAGGTCATCCACGGGACCAGGGCGATCTCCGCCGTGCACGTCTTCCAGCGCATCGCCGACGGGCTGGGAATGCCCGACGACGCACGCCGGGAACTCGGCGTCTCCTCCCGCCCCGGCCCCCGCCAGGTCCCGGCCGCCGGCGCGGAGGCCGCCCCCGGCCTGCTGGAGCAGATCACGGCGGCACGCGGCATCGACCGTGCGGTCACTGCCGTCCTCCAGGCCGAGACGGACGCCATCCGCCTGCTGGACCGGCGCGTCGGCGCGCCTCCCGTCGCCGGGAAGCTCGACGCCCACATCGCCCATGTCGAGGCCGGGCTGCGCTGGTCGCTGCGGCCCGGCATCCGCCAGGGGCTCGCCGCCGTCCTGGCCGACGCCTCCGCCCTCGCCGGGTGGCAGGCCATCGACATGGGGCGCCTGCCCCGCGCCTGGGACCACTTCGAGCGGTCCGCCGCCGCCGCGCGGGAGGCAGGCGACGCCTCCCTGCTCGCGCACGCGACCGCCGAGCAGGCATACGTGCTGCTCGACCTCCGCCAGCCGGGCGATGCGCTGGCCATGGTCAGGGCCGCCGCCCAGCGCGCAGGAACAGCCGTCCCCGGGCGGATGCGCGCCTGGCTGCACGCCGCCGAGGCCGAGATGGCCGCCGCCGCAGGCGACCCGGCAGCCTGCCGCCGGGCGCTCCGCGAGGCTTCGCGCGCCCTGCCGCCCGGCCCCGGAGACCCTGGGCTCCCCTACCTCTCCCTGGACGACGCGCACCTGGCCCGCTGGCGCGGCAACTGCCTGGTCACCGCCGGTGATCCCCAGGCCGCCGAGGACCTCGATGCCGCCCTCGCCGCCATGGACCGCACGTTCACGCGCGCCCGCGCCGGGCTCCACTGCGACCTGGCCGCCGTGCGGCACGCCAGCGGGGACCATGACGAGGCCCGCCGCCACCTGGCCGACGCCCGGCAGCTCGCCGACGCGACCGGATCAGCCCGCTTCCGCCGCCGGGTCCGCGACCTGACCGCCCGCATGGCCCTCCCGCACCCCGCCTGACAGCGGGCGCAGCGCCAGCAGGCCCAGCAGCGCCACCAGGGTTCCCGCGTTCCAGATCTCCCCGGCCCCGATCAGCCCCGGCACGTCCGCCAGCGGCACCCACTCGATCCGGTCCGCCTCGCTCACGTCCGCCGGCTCCCCGCACCTGCGCGGATCACGGCCGGCGAAAACCACGTGCTCGGAATCAACCATCCCGACCATCGGCTGGAACGTGACCAGGTGCTCAACCCGGCCAGCCGCGTACCCGGTCTCCTCCGCCAGTTCCCGCACCGCCGTCACGGACGGCTCCTCGCCGTCCTCGACCACGCCCCCCGGCAGCTCCCACCCCCACCGGTCCTGCACGAACCGGTGCCGCCACAGCATCAGCACCCGGTCCTGGTCATCGGTCAGCGCGATCATCGCGGCGCGGTTCAGCCGCACCACGTGATGCCAGAACCGGTCCCCGCCCGGCACCTCCACGTCAACCTGCCCGAGCCACACCCAGGGGTTGTCGTAGATGACCCGCTCGCCGAAGGTCTTCCACCGGCTCCGCCCGCCGTCCGCCGCGTCCGCCACACACCGACCGTACCGCCCGCCAAGTAGACCTCAGAAATCATGATCGCGAGACCGCCATGCCAGCAACCGCGCGCCGTTTATCCGCAGGCGCGGGCCGCCAGATTGCCGCACGCTGGCGCAGCGCCGAGACCGGAACCGCCGCCGCCACGGGATCGTCTGAGTTCCAAGGCGACGACGGTCTCCTTGTCCAGGCTGGTCACCAGCCTCGACAATGGGATTCCGTCACTTTGGTACCTTGTGTCTTGCCAGGCAAAAGCCGGGCTGCGGATGGTGCGCCGCCGACGAAAGCGCTATGACCATGACCGCACCGCGACCGCAGTTCCGCCAGCCCAAGCAGCTAGACGCCGGGGCGCTCCAGGCCGAGATCGGCTCGTTTCGGCTGCGTCTGTCCGCCGAGGGCAAGGCCGCCAAGACGATCCGCACCTACACCGAAGCCGTACAGTGGTTCGCCGCGGCCAGCCTGCTGCCAGCGGGCAGGACCGCGTGGGAGCAGGTGGACGGCCACGACGTCCAGCAGTGGATGGCCCGGCTGCTGGACCGCTACAGCGGTTCCTACGCCAACAACCAGTACCGCGCCCTGCAGCAGTTCTTCAAATGGCTGGCAGCCGAAGACGAGCTGGCCAACCCGATGGAGGGACTCCAGCCCCCGCCGGTCCCGCAGCAGCTCGTCCCGGTCTTCACCGACCAGGAACTGTCCTCGCTGGAGCGAGCCTGCGCTGGCCGGAGCTTCACCCAGCGCCGCGACACCGCGATCATCGCGGTGTTCACCGCGACCGGCATCCGCCTGTCCGAGCTGGCCGACATCCGCTACCACCCCGACGACTCGCGCGGCAGCGACATCGACCTGTGGCAGCGGGAGATCACCGTCCATGGCAAGGGGCGTAAAGACCGCATCGTCAAGATAGGCCACCAGGCCGCCCGTACTCTGGACCGTTACCTCCGCGCCCGCTCCCGGCATGCCCAGGCCTGGCGGCCGCAGCTGTGGCTCGGAGCGGGCAGCCGCGAGCCGCTGACCGCCGACGGCATTTACCAGATGATCGCCCGCCGCGGCCAGCAGGCCGGGGTAGCCGTCCACCCGCACCGCTTCCGGCACCACTTCGCCCACACCTGGCTCGACCGCGGCGGCCCCGAGGGAGACCTCATGGAACTGTGCGGCTGGTCCTCCCCGCAGATGCTCCGCCGCTACGGTGCCAGCGCCCGCAGCGCCCGCGCCCGCCGCACCTACGACCGCATCATGACCGATATGTGACGGCGGCTAGTTCTTGATCCCGGCTACCGCGCATCACGGACGATGCCCAGTGCCCGCAGGACAGGCTGGTGCTGCGGTTCGGCGATCCCAGCCGCCGCACCCTCAGTCAGCTCCCTGAGCTGCCTGTATGCCTGCCGCTGGAGCTCGTCGTCATCAAGTGCCTCCGGCAGGGCGGTGATGCTGCTGAGGATGTGAGCCGTGACCCGGGGCTGGGCGCCGGCTCTGATCCACGCGAGGATTTCCGGTGTCGCCGCTCCTGACCGGACGGCCAGGGGCAGGAGCGTCAGGCACCGGAGGCTTTCCTCCGGGAGCTCCCATGGCCCGTCAGGGTCTTCCTCTCGTCCGGTCGTGACGATTGCCCCCAGGGCGCCGGCCACCATCGAGAGGCCGAATCTGAACCCGTCGTTCACGACGGTGATGGTCCTGGGCAGAGGGTCCTGGGCGCGGCGGCGCGCATTGCCGTTCACGGGCTTTGCGTGGATCCGGTCGGCTACTTCGATCAGGGGCCTTCCGGTCATCCAGGCGGCGAGCGCGTGTTCGTAGGCTGCCCAAGCCGTGCCGCGTTCCGCCGGATCGGCGGAGTAGATCCCGGACAGGCGGCTTGACTCGCCGTAAGGTCTTCTGGGGAGAATCCTCTGCAGCTCGTGAGGCTGCATGGTGCTCAGCAGGGCGATCATGAGCCGGGCCCAGTCGGTGACGTTCTGCGGCTGGTCCCCTCCCGCGAGGCGGGTGCGCAGCTCCTGGTGCAGCGTGACGGTCCCGGGCAGGGCGATGCCTGACCGGTGCGCGGCTACCGCAATCCATGGGGGCGCACCGGTTCGCTCAAGGAATTCCCGGCCGGAAGCCTCCACGGTGCCCGCGATCTCACGGGCTTGCGCGAGGGCGGCTGCCCTGTCGGCGGCCCAGGTCTTGGCGAGTACGCCTTCCGTCTCATCTCGGCCGCCGGCGAAGGACAGGAAGGTGAAGGCTGTCTGGTCGGCGTCGCTCATTGTCTCGACGCTGAGCTGCCCGCCGAGTGCGGCTGCCACGAGGCCGTCGAGGGCGCTGGAGATGACGGTTGAGGCGTCCTCTTCCTGGAGGAATTCGGCCGATCGCACGGCAGCTGAAATGTCTTCGGCCGAGTCAATGTAGATCGGCTTGTTGGGGACGACAAGGGCCATGGAGCGGGCGGCGACGTAGGCGCGGCCGGCACGGCCAATCGCGTTCAGCAGCTGAGCGCGCGTTCGCTGCCTCTTCTGCTCCGCCGTGTCGTGGCTGTCATATCCGATGTCGGTGCCGCCGATCACGACCGCAGTAGCTGGCAGGTTAAGTCCCTGGGCCATCGTCCCCGTGGCGAACATTGCCAGCGCGATCTCCTCGTTGAACGCCACCTCGCTAGCGCGCTGCTCCTCCCGCAGGAGCGCGCTGGTGTGCACTGCGACGCGTTTCTGCAGGACGCCGCGCAGTGCGGTAGCCACGCCGAGTTCAGCGTCGGCCAGGGTGAGGAATGCCTCCACGGTCTCGCCCACATCGCAGGGCTGAGCGCTGAAGCCGCTTATGGTTTCGGCGGCGGCGAAGCTGTCGTGCTTGCTGCGCGGCAGGAACGCCAGGATGCGGTCGCCTTGCTCGCCCAGCCTCTGCACGATTGCTATGGAGGCGCGTGTGAAGTAGCCGCTCGCATCGATCTCGGGCCTGCGTTTGACGCTCAGCTGGACTTCGATGTCGGTTTTCACATGGC
>Ga0302314_10011573_pt1 | contig 15378 bp, 13 predicted proteins | sample III_Palsa_N2_3_FD_200533 | JGI IMG/M metagenome (GOLD analysis project Ga0302314, IMG submission 200533) | Peat permafrost microbial communities from Stordalen Mire near Abisko, Sweden - III_Palsa_N2_3 | ecosystem: Environmental > Terrestrial > Soil > Palsa > Peat permafrost | place: Sweden...
ATGCGGATGCGGCGTTGGCGCGGGCGGGGTGGGAGTAGTCTTCGGCGCGATGCAGTCGCGCCCAGGGCCATTGAGGCCCCGCGCAGCGAGCCTAGCCCGCGGACGCGGGCGCCCGGCGTTTGAGGGCGTATAAAAACCGGGAGAAGCGAGATGGTTCAGTCGGACGAGGATGACGCGCCGCCCTGCCAGGGTCCGGACCCGAAGCCGCGGCCGGCAGGCTACGCCATTCCGCCCGGCGCCACCGACTGCCACGCCCATGTCATCGGCCCGTTCCCGCTGTTTGCATTGCAGGACGACCGCAGCTACACCCCGCCCGAGGCGCCGCTTGCCGCCTATCGCCATCTGCTGGACACGCTGGGGCTGGAGCGCGGCGTGGTGGTGCAGCCGAGCGTCTTCGGCACCGACAATGCCTGCACGCTCGACGCGCTCGCCAAGCATCGCAACCGGCTGCGCGGCATCGCCGTCATCGATCCGACCGTGTCGGACGCGAAGCTGGAGCGCATGCACGGCAACGGCATCCGCGGCATCCGCTTCAACATGCTGTTCCGCGGCGGCGTCGAGCTCGACCATCTGGAAGCGCTGGCGAAGCGGATCGAGCGGTTCGGCTGGCATATTCAGCTGCTGATCGACTGCCGGACCCTGCCGATGCTGGCGCCGAAACTCGCCCGCCTGCCGGTCGATATCGTCATCGACCATATGGGCCATGTGCCGGCCTCGGCCGGGGTCGATCACCCGGGCTTCAAGCAATTGCTGAAGCTGGTGCGCGAGGGCCGGACCTGGGTCAAATTGAGCGGCGCCAACCGCACGTCGACGGCGGGAGCCCCCTATCACGACACCATCCCGTTCGCCCAGGCCCTGGTCGATGCCGACCCGACCCGGCTGGTCTGGGGCTCCGACTGGCCCCATGTCGCGATCGACGGCTATATGGCGAACGACGGCGAGCTGTTGGACCTGCTGCGGCTCTGGGTCCCGGACGAGCGCCAGCGCCATCTGGTGCTGGTCGAGAACCCGGCGCGGCTCTATGGCTTCGGCGATTAAATCGTAACGGACTATTGCGACGCCAATTTTTTGATCGGCAGCGCCCAACCGCTCCTTATAATCGGGTCCCATGAACCGCACGCCGCACATCATGGTCGTGGACGATGACGAGCAGATCTGTTCGCTCCTGTCCAAATTCCTCGCCCGTTACGACTATCGCGTCACGACCGCGCGCGACGGCAAGCAGATGTTCCGGGCGCTCGAGGTCAGCTCGATCGACCTCATCATCCTGGACCTGATGCTGCCGGGCGAGGACGGCTTCGACCTGTGCCGCAAGATCCGCACGACCTCGGCCGTGCCGATCATCATGCTGACGGCAATGCGCGAGGATACCGACCGCATCATCGGGCTGGAGCTGGGCGCCGACGACTACCTGGGCAAGCCGTTCAACACGCGCGAGCTCTTGGCCCGGGTCAAGGCCGTGCTCCGGCGCAGCGCTAGCCACCCGCGTCCGGCCGAAGAGAGTGCGTCGGGCACGCTCGTGTTCGACGGCTGGACGATCGACCTGACCAAGCGAGAATTACGCAATCCCGAGGGGGCATTGGTGCAATTGACCGGCGGCGAGTTCGACCTGCTGACCGCCTTCGCCGACCATGCCGGTCGCGTGCTGACCCGCGACCAGCTGCTCGACATCGCCCGCGGCCGGGCCACCGAAGTGTTCGACCGTTCGATCGACGTCCAGGTCAGCCGGCTCCGCCGCAAGATCGAGGCGGACCCGAAGGAGCCGATGTTGATCAAGACCGTGCGCAGCGGCGGCTATATCTTTTCCGCGACCGTGACCCGGGTCTGAGATGGGTCTGCCCCGCCCGTTCCGCGACACGATCGCGCTCCGCCTGGCGCTGACGACGCTGGCGACCATCCTGTTCATGGTTCTGATCGGCACCGCCTTCACGCTCTTGAACAGCAACCTCGCCCGGCCGCCGCTCGAACATACCGGGCTGCTGAACGAGGTCGGCGTCGGCCTGCGCATGCTGGACGCGGCCCCGCCGGAACGCCGCCCGGCACTGGCCGACGCCGCCGGCAACGGCGATCATTTCGTCACCTGGTTCCCGACCCTGCCCGAGCCCCAGGCCGGCATGCCGGTGCCGCCGGGCACGGAGCCGGCGATCGATGATCTGCGCAATCTGCTGGACGATCCGAACCGCGATGTCCGGATCTTCCGCACCCGCGCGATGTCGCCCAACTCGCCGCTGCTGTTCCACGACGGCCATCGCCTGCCCGACCCGCGCATCGCCGCGATCCAGCTGCATGACGGCAGCTGGGCCGTCTTCACCATCGGCGAGCGCAACTGGGGCCTGTCGCGGCCGGCGCGCCATCTGATCACCATCGCCATTGCGCTCGTCTCGATCATCCTGGTGACGCTCGCCTCGACCCGGCTGCTCGCCCGGCCGATCGAGCACTTTACCGGGGCGGCCGAACGGTTCGGGCGCGACCCGAAGGCGGCGCCGATCGCCGAGAGCGGCCCGGCAGAATTACGCCGCGCCGCCCGCGCCTTCAACGGCATGCAGGCGAGCGTGCAGCGCTTCATCGAAGACCGCACCCAGATGGTCGCCGCCATCTCGCACGATCTGCGCACGCCGATCACCCGCCTCAGGCTGCGCGCCGAATTCGTCGAGGACGAGGAACAGCGCGACCGCATGCTGGGCGATCTGGATCAGATGGCCGAGATGATCGAGGCGACGCTCGCGTTTGCCCGCGACGATGCCGCGAGCGAACCGCCGACCGCGCTCGACCTGACCAGCCTGTTGGAAAGCATGGTCGACGAGGCCAGCGATTGCGGTCACGAGGCCCGCTATGACGGCCCGGCCCACCGCATCTTCCAGGGCCGTCCGGTGGCGCTGCGCCGCGCCTTCGGCAATCTGGTCGACAATGCGATCAAATATGGCGGGGCGGTCGAAATCACGCTGGGCGAGAGCGGCGACGGCTGCCAGGTGACCATCGCCGACCGCGGGCCCGGCATTGCGGCCACCGACCGGGAACGGGTGTTCGCCCCCTTCGTCCGCCTGGAGGGTTCGCGCAACCGCGACACCGGCGGCACCGGGCTCGGCCTGTCGATCGCGCGCTCGATCATCCGCGGCCATGGCGGCGAAATTCTGCTGGAGAATCGGCCGGAGGGCGGGCTCTGCGTGTCGGTTACCCTGCCCGGCTGAGCGCCGGCGGGAATATTTCCGTGGACTCGCCTAAAAAGAGTCTTAGAATATTTGCAACCGCACGATTCGTCGCCGCACCAACCCCAGGCTTGCGCCGCAGAAAGGGGACCGGTCATGGAAAAGCCTTTGCCGCTCGATCCCTCGACGGACGCGCATTTTGCCGTGATCGATATCGATCCGGTGCCGACCCCGCCGCTCGACTGGGTCCATGGCTGGGTCAGGCTCGGCAGCATCCTCGGCGTCGTGCTGGGCGGCTGGTCCCTGGTCGTGCTGCTGGCCCAGAGCCTCTGATCAAAACAACGTCGGTGCCGTGAAGGCGTAGAGCTTGTTGTTGCCGCTGCCGAAGCGGCGATAGCCCGAGCCCCAGAACAATGTGCCCATGGCGATCGACGGCCCGCAGATGACGGAACCGCCGCTGGCGAACTGCCACAGCAGATTGCCGCTCGCGGCATCGATCGCCACCATGTCGCCCGACATCGAGCCGGCATAGACGACGCCGCCCGCCTCGCTCATTTCGCCGAGCGCGCCGGCGTCGAGCGCCGGATTGAGCGGGTTCTTGCCGGTCGCCGGGATCTGCCACAGCATTTTGCCGGTCGCGGCATCGAGCGCCGCCCAGGAGCCTGCGGTCCAACCCTTTACCGTGCCGTTCGGCCCGGCCAGATCGTAGGCCACGGCATTGCTGTCGTTGATCGCGGCATAGACGCGCGTGCCGTCGGCCGCCGTACCCCATTCGATGCCGCCGGCACCGCCGCCCGGCCCGACCAGGGTCGACCAGATGATGGCGCCGGTATCTGGATCGAGCGCCCAATACATGCCGCTCTTCTCACCGGCGCCGACGATGTCGGTCAGCAGGCCGTTGATCGTGGTCGTATAGAGATTGGGGCCGGCGCCGAAATCATAGTCGGGCCCGCGCGGGTCCGGGCACGGCAGATCCCTGGTCGGCTGGATGCAGGCGTTGAGATAGGTATCGGCATCGACCATGCGCCGGCTCCACTTCAGCTGGCCGGTGAACAGATCGAGCGCCATGATCGAATCGATATGGTCGTCGGGCGACAGGCAGGCACTCTCGGCGGCCGGGGTCGGCGCCGCCAGCTGGCAGGCATCGACGTCGGCCGGCACGCTGTAATTATCGCCGCTGCCGGCATAGAGCGTGCCACGCTTCGGATCGATCGCCATGCTGCTGCCCCAGACCGAGCCGCCGGTATAGCCCACGGGCACGGTGCGGAAGGTCCAGAGGATCTTGCCGGTTGCGAGGTCCAGGGCGGCGATCTGGCCGCGGAACGACGGCACATAGCCGGGCCGTGTCGTCGCCAGCCCCTCCTCCTGGGACGAGACCGAGGCATAGACGATGTTGCCGAGCACGGTCGGCGAGGCGGTGATGAGGGCAGCCGGCAGCGGGTCGAGCAAGGTTTGCCAGACGAGCGCGCCGGTCGCCTTGTCGATCGCCATGATCGTCGCCGACGCCATGTCGCCGAGGATGATGGTGTGCGGGGTGATGGCCGGGCTGTTGCGGCTGAGCGAGTTGGATTTGCCGGTATAATCCGACAGTTTCCGGCTCCAGACCGGATTGCCGGTCGTCGAGTCGATCCGATAGAGCATGCCGCCCCAGTCGGGCACATAGACAGCCGTGCCCTCGACCGTCGGTGTCGCCGAGACGTCGTTCGTGGTGGTGAACACCCATTTCTGCTTGAGGTTCGCCGCATTGCCCGGGCGGATCTGCCAGACCAGCGGCGAGGAATGGGTATCGGCCAGATTGCCGCCGGCGACCTGCCAGGCGCCGTCCGAGGTCAACCAGGCCTGAGCGTGCGCGCCAAGGGGCGTCAAACCCATCAGCGCCCAGAGGACAAATGTTCTCAGGCGGGGATGGGCCATGGCCGTATTCCATCTATGGATGCAATACGAAATTACCGCAGGGCTGGGTTTTGGGTGTGGGGCATAAAAAGGACATTGGTTGGAGTGGGGGTTGTGCCGCCGCTCAGTCTACTTCCCGCCCTCGTCCGGCCGCTTGCGCAGCAGAAACTCGCGGCCGAGCTTGACCAGGGGCACGCCGTCATAGGCGACGATGTCGGCGGTGGCATAGGTCTCGGACCATTGGTCGGGCAGATAGGAGCCCGTGCCGATCACGTCCAGGGGCGCATTCGCCGCCGCCATCATGCGGCACTTGGCCGGCGAAAAGCCCGACGAGCCGACGATCTTCACCTTCTTGAAGCCGGCCTTGTCGAGCGCCTTCCTGAGCGCCCAGATCGCCGCCGCCGAGACGCCGGTGCCGACCAGATAGCGCAGCTCCGCCTCGGTCCGGTAGCCGCGGATCGATTTCGGTGCGTGCCGTTCCAGGACCTCGTAGGAGGTCGCGAGATCCAGCCCCTCGGCATAGCGCCCGCCGTGGGTGTCGAGCCGGACCGACAGCTTGCCGGCCGCGGCCAATTCCGGAAAGCGCCGGGCGACGGCCAGGGCGTCTGTCATTTCGTTACCGAAATAATCGGCCAGGATGGTGATCGGTTCGTTCGGGAAGGTCTCGTGATACATCTCGGCCGCGCGCACGGTCGAACCGGCATAGCCGATCAGCGCGTGCGGCATGGTGCCGAGCCCGCTCTTCTGGCCGAAGAAATGCGCGGTTTCGGTCGTGGCATTGCCGATGAACCCCACCGCACCGACCTCGGCCTTGGCGGCGGCCGAGCCGACGGCGGCGGCATAGGCCATCATCTCGGCCATTTCCGCGCCGGCGCAATGGCGCGCGTCCATCGCCATGAACGCAACCTTTGGCAGCTCCTGGCACATGACATAGGCGTTGTAGGCCGCGACGCAAGGGGGACCCAGGCGCTGCAGATACAGCGTCTCCAGATCGATCAAGTGATGCAGCGATCCGGTGATGTAGAGCATCGGATCGCCGGCGCCGACCCACTCACCTTCCTTGTGGACCAGCTCGATCTGGAACGTGACGCCCCGCTCGCGCGCCGCCTTTTCCAGGAACTCGACCACCAGGCGCGGCGTGGAGATGACCGGGCGCCGCATGAACACGGCATAGGTCACTTCCATGTCGCCGAACTTCTCCACCACCTGCTTGGTACGGTTGAAGTAGAAGTCGGTCAGATCCGGCACTGCCGCGATCTCGGGCAGATGGGCGATGCCCTTGGGGGGCGTATGGGTCGAATCCGGCATGTCAGGAGGCCGCCGCCAGGGCCGAACCGGACGGGCGCCCGGTGGCGAGCCGGCGCGATTTCAGTTCCTCGGCCATCAGAAACGCCAGCTCCAGCGACTGGCTGGCATTCAGCCGCGGATCGCAATGGGTGTGGTAGCGGTCGCCGAGCGAGCTGTCGCTGATCGCCTGGGCCCCGCCGATGCATTCGGTCACTTCCTGGCCGGTCATCTCGAAATGCACACCACCGGCGTGGGTGCCCTCGGCCTCGTGCACGTCGAAGAAGCCGCGCACTTCCTTGATGATCCGGTCGAACGAGCGGGTCTTGTAGCCTGTCGAGGACGTGTGGGTATTGCCATGCATCGGGTCGCAGACCCAGACGACCTTGCGGCCGGCGCGCTTGACGGCCCGCACCAGCGGCGGCAGCAGCTCCGTCACCTTTTCCGAACTCATGCGCGTGATCAGCGACAGGCGCCCCGCCTCGTTGTCCGGGTTCAGGATATCGATCAGGCGCAACAGGTCGTCCGGATTGGTCGACGGGCCCGCCTTGAGCCCGATCGGGTTCTTGATGCCGCGCGCGAACTCGACATGGGCGCCGTCGAGCTGGCGGGTGCGATCGCCGATCCAGACCAGATGGGCCGAGCAGTCGTACCAGTCGCCCGAGGTCGAATCGACACGGGTCAGCGCCTGCTCGTACGGCAGCAGCAGCGCCTCGTGCGAGGTGAAGAAATCGGTCTCGCGGATCTGCGGGCTGGTGGCGGAGGTGAAGCCGCAAGCCGCCATGAAATCGAGCGTCTCCGTGAGCCGATCGGCCAGCGCCTGGTAGCGCTCGCCCTGCGGGCTCTTGCCGACGAAGCCCTGGTTCCACAGATGGACCTGGTGCAGGTCGGCATAGCCGCCGCTGGCAAACGCGCGCAGCAGATTGAGCGTCGCCGCCGACTGGCTATAGGCCTGGACCATGCGCTGCGGATCGGGAATGCGCGCGGCCGGCGTGAACTCCATGCCGTTGATGATGTCGCCGCGATACGACGGCAGGCTGACGTCGCCGATCGTCTCATTGGGCGTCGAGCGCGGCTTGGCGAACTGGCCGGCGAGCCGGCCCAGCTTCACCACCGGCACCGCCGCCCCGAAGGTCAGCACGACCGCCATCTGCAGCAGGACGCGGAACGTGTCGCGGATGTTGTTGGCGCGGAATTCGGCAAAGCTTTCGGCGCAATCGCCGCCCTGCAGCAGGAACGCCCTGCCCTCGGCGGCATCGGCCAGCGCCGTCTTCAGCCGGCGCGCCTCGCCCGCGAACACCAGCGGCGGAAAGTTGCGCAGCAGCCCTTCTACCGTCTCCAAAGCGGCGGCGTCGGGATATTCCGGCATCTGGACGATCGGCCGGCCGCGCCAGCTATCGGGAGACCATGTCTGAGCCATTTCCGCCTCTATTCTGCCGCCTTGGCGACCGGATCGGGAAGTCTGTCGCGCATGGTGACGAACTCCTCCGCAGCGGTCGGGTGGATGCCGACCGTCTGGTCGAACTGTTTCTTGGTGGCGCCGCACTTGAGCGCGATCGCCAGGCCCTGGATGATTTCCGGCGCGTCGGTGCCGACCATGTGGCAACCCAATACCCGATCGGTCGCCCGATCGACCACCAGCTTCATCATGGTGCGCTCTTCGCGGCCCGTGAGCGTGTGCTTCATCGGCCGGAAGCGCGAGCGGTAGATGTCGACGGCGCCGACCTTGATGCGCGCCTCGGCCTCGGTCATGCCGACGGTCGCGACCGGCGGCTGGCTGAACACGGCGGTGGCGACATCGGTCGGGTCGAACTTGGTCGCATTGTCGTTGAACAGGGTCTCGGCCAGCGCCCGCGCTTCGGCGATCGCGACCGGCGTCAGGTTCAGGCGGTTGGTGACGTCGCCGACCGCATAGATCGACGGCACCGAGGTCTGCGACCATTCGTCGACGGCGATGGCGCCGTATTTGTCGGTGGTGATGCCGACGTTTTCGAGCCCGATGCCTTCGGTATTGGCCTGGCGCGCCTGGGCATAGGCGTGGGTGTTGGGCTCGCGGCCCGTGGCATAGAGCACCTGGTCGACCAGCAGCGGCTCGCCATTGCTCGTCACCAGCGCCAACCCGCCCAGCGCCTTGTCGATGCGCAGAATCTCGGTGTGGTTGCGGATGGCGATGCCATGACGCACCAGCGCCTCGGTCAGGGTCTCGCGCACGTCGTCGTCGAAGCTTCTGAGGACCTGATCGCCGCGGATCACCAGCGTGACCTCGCTGCCGAGAGCGGCGAAGATGCCGGCGAATTCGACCGCGATATAGCCGCCGCCGACGATGGCGATGCGCTTCGGCAGTTCGGCCAGGTCAAGCGCCTCGTTCGACGAGATCGAATGCTCGATGCCGGGGATCTGTGGCGCCACCGGCCGGGCGCCGGTCGCGATCATGATGCGCTGGGTGGTGAAGCGCTCGCCGCCGACCTCGACCGTGTGCGGATCGATGATCTTGCCGCGCTTTTCATAAAGCTTTACGCCGCTGTCGGAGAGCAACTTCTTGTAGATGCCGTTGAGGCGCCCGATCTCGCGGTTCTTGTTGGCGATCAGCGTCGCCCAGTCGAACTTGGTTTCGCCGACCGTCCAGCCGTAGCCGGCAGCGTCGGCGAAGTCCTCGGCGAAATGCGCGCCATAGACCAGGAGCTTCTTCGGCACGCAACCGCGGATGACACAGGTGCCGCCGACGATGCTGTCCTCGCAGATGCCGACGCGCGCGCCATAGGCGGCCGCCCGGCGCGAACCGGAAACGCCGCCCGAACCGGCGCCGAGCGTGAAGAGATCGAAATCGTAACTCACCATGATATCCGTCGATGCCTTCGAATGCGCCGTTACCGGTCCAAAGGGCGGATACGCTAGTCCCGGATGCGCGGCTTGCCCAGGCCCTTTCCGCGGCGCGTTGCCCGAAGCGTGAGAGATAGGGCCGCCGACAGGGCCGCCCAAGGGGCGATCCGCGGATATCAGGGCCGCTTCGGCGGCTTGTACCCGTCGTTGAGCGTGCCCAGGAACGCGATGACATCATCGATTTCGGCCGCGTCCAGGGCCGGCTTGTCGCCCGGCTTGCGGTCGAACGGCGGATCGACATTGACGTTATCGTGATACGTCGCCGGCAGGTCGTCGTATTTATCGACCGAGCCGTCGGGGTTGCGGGCGTACCATTTGCCGGGATCGGTATCGCGCTCGACGTAGAATTCCATCACCTGTTTCAGGGTATGGAACACGCCATTATGCATGAAGACCTGCCGCCGCGTGACGTTGCGCAGCGACGGCGTCTTGAACAACCCGCAATAATCCGCCCGGTCGCGGAAATCGGTGCGGTCCGGTCCGCACAGGCCCAGGTCGAAATGCTGAGGATCGGCATTGGCCGGGATCGCCCGGTTGCGCGGCACGCCGATCGCGATCAGGCCATAGTCGGTGAATTCCGGCGGCGCCCCATTGTTGGCGCGCCGGCTGATGTGACAGCTGGCGCAATTGCCCTTTTCCGGATCTTCGAACAGAGCCAGGCCGCGCGCCTCGGCCGCGCTCAGCGTCACTTTGCCGGCGAGATAGGCGTCGTACTTGCTGGAATAGGGATAGAACACCCGATAGTCCTGCTCGTAGACCTCGAGCGCCTCGACCGCGGCTTCGAACACCTGATCCGGTCCGGCGAGCTTGACGCCCAGGATCTTGCGCAGTTCAGCCGCATAGCCCGCCTGCTCCAGCCGGGCCGCGACCGATGCGGCGTCCTGGTTCGCCATCTCGTGCGCCGCCAGCAGCGGAATCCGCGCCTGCTCGCGCCCGCGATCGGCGCGGCCGTCCCAGGTCAGGCCGCCGGTCGGACCATTGTCGACGCTCTCGTCGCCATCATCGTCGCTGTCGAAATAATGCTCGGTGAAGGGCGGCGTCGCTTCCAGATATGTGAGCGACGGTGCCGCCCGCGTGCCCGGCTGCTGCATGTCGGCGCCCCCGATCTGCACCGCCAGATCGTTGGCCGGCCCGAAGCCATGGGCCGGGTCGTGGCAGGATGCGCAGGCGAGCTTGCCCGAGGCCGACAGGCGCGGATCGCGGAACAGGCGCGCGCCCAACAGGTCGAGCGCCCGGGTCTGCTTGCGCACGGCCGCGCGGGTCATCGGACCTTGGGAAATCTCGGCCGCCCCGGTGAGCGCGACGGGGACCAGCAAAACGAGCAAAAGGCTGATTTTTTTGCGGACCATCCGCATAGTTTCACACTTCTATGATGTCGTGGCCGCGATTGACCGAATTTTCCGGTAAGGGGAACAAGACCGTGAAGGCGAAAAGACTATTATCGGCATCTGTTACGGGTTTGCTGGCGCTGAATGCGTCCGCGTCGGCCTTTGCCGCCCCCAAACTCGCGGCCACCTCGGCCGGCATCGACCAGATCGACACCGTGGTCGTGATCTATGCCGAAAATCGCAGCTTCGACAATCTGTACGGCAGCTTCCCCGGCGCCGACGGCCTGAAGCAGGCCTCGCCTGCCAGCCTGAAACAGATCGACCGCGACGGTCAGGTCCTGGCCGAGCTGCCGCCGACCTGGGACGGGCTGACCGCCAAGGGCGTCGTGCCGCCGGTGACCCAGGAACTGACGGCGCATATGCCGAACCGGCCGTTCGCCATCGATGATCCCAAGGGGCTCAACACCAAGATCAACGTGGTGACCCACGATCTGTGGCACCGGTTCTACCAGAACCAGATGCAGATCGACGGCGGCAAGAACGACAAGTTCGTGGCCTATGCCGACGCCGGCGGCGAGGTCATGGGCCACTATGATGGCCACAAGCTGCCGATGTGGAAGATCGCCCAGAAATACACGCTCGCCGACCATTTCTTCATGGGCGGCTTCGGCGGCTCGTTCTTCAATCATTTCGAGCTGATCTGCGCCTGCGCCCCGGTCTATCCGAATGCCGACCAGAGCCCGGCCAAGGATTCGATCTCCGCGGTCGAAGCCGATGGCGCCACGCTCAAGATCGCCGACAATTCGCCGAAGTCGGCGATCGGCGGCATCCCGAAATTCGTGCGCGACGGCAACCTGACGCCGGATTTCTACGCGGTCAACACGATGCAGCCGCCCTATCAGCCGAGCAACAACAAGCCGGCCGCGGGCGGCGATCCCGCCCTGGCCGACCCGAGTATCCCCACGACGCTGCCGCCGCAGACCATGCAGAACATCGGTGATCTGCTATCGGCCAAGGGCGTCAGCTGGGCCTGGTACGGCGGCGCTTGGGCGGCCGCGCTGGACGGCAAGGGCGGTGCCCCGGTCTATTTCCAGTTCCATCACCAGCCGTTCAACTATTTCGCCGATATGGCGCCGGGCACGCCGGCGCGCGCCGAGCATCTGCGCGACGGCGGGCTGGGCGGCGCCGAGTTCATCAAGGCGATCGACGGCGGCAAGCTGCCCCAGGTCACCTTCTACAAGCCGCAGGGCAACCTCAACGAACATGCCGGCTACGCCGACGTGCAATCGGGCGACGAGCATCTGGTGACGCTGATCCATCACCTGGAGAAGAGCCCGCAATGGAAGCATATGCTGGTGGTCGTCACCTATGACGAGAACGGCGGCTTCTGGGATCATGTCGCCCCGCCCAAGGCCGACCGCTTCGGTCCCGGCACCCGCGTTCCGGCCTTCATCGTCTCGCCCTATGCCAAGCGCGGTTTCGTCGATCACTCGACCTACGACACGACCTCGATCCTGCGCTTCATCACCCACCGCTTCGACCTGCCGACCCTGCCCGGCATCAAGCTGCGCGATGACGCGCTGGCGGCGAACCACAGCCCGGCGCTGGGCGACCTGACCGGCGCGCTGAACTTCGGCCAGAAGAGCTAAGCAGCGGCCGCCCCTTCCTCGATCAGCCAGGCCCGGAGCCTGGCGATCTTGGGGCGGGCGGCGATCGCTTCCGGGCTGACCAGGTGAAAGCCGTAGCGGCCCGGCATGTCGAGCGTGAACGGCCGCACCAGCCGACCGCTCATCAAATCGTCGCCGAGGATGGTCGAGCGCCCCATGGCGACACCCATGCCGACCGCCGCCGCCTCCAACCCGACGCCGATATCGTCGAACAGCACGACCTCGCGCGGCTTCAGGTCCGGCACGCCCGCGGCCGCCAGCCAGCGCGCCCAATAGGGACGTTCGATCAGGTCCAGCAGCACGTGATGCTGCAGATCCTCCGCCCGGCGGATCGCGTGCGGCCCCTCCAGCAGCTTCGGGCTGCAGACCGGATAGACCTGGTCGTCGAGGAACCGGTCGGCGCGCAGGCCGGGCCAGGGACCGACGCCATGGCGGATCGCGGCATCGACGCCTTCCCGCGCAAAGTCGGTGTAGTAGTTGCTGGTCAAAAGATGCAGCTCGATGCCGGGGAACCGCTCGCGAAAGCGGCCGAGGCGCGGGGCCAGCCATTTGACCGCAAATGAGGGCGAGACATTGACCGTCAGCACGCCCTTGACCTCGTGCTCGATCACCGAGGCCACGCCCTCGGCCAGCCGGTCGAACGCGTCGGCGACGATCGGCAACAGCGCCTCACCGGTCTCGCTCAGCAGCAGCGCATGAGGCATGCGTTTGAAGAGAGGAACGCCCAGACGCTCCTCCAGCCCGCGGATCTGGTGGCTGATGGCGCTCTGCGTGACGTTCAACTCGGCCGCGGCCCTGGTAAAACTCAGCAGACGCGCGGCCGCTTCGAAGGCACGCAATCCATTCAAGGGCGGCAAGCGGCGTTCCATGAGGCACCCCATGAATTTATCTCATGGACCCTAGAGAAAGCCGCGTTTGTCGGCAAGAGGCTGCGGGATCAGGTTAGCTCTCGACGGCACTCAAGCCGAAACAGACAAAACCGAGACCTCCCATGTTCGCCACCGCCGGCCAGATCGCCATCGCCGCTCCCGCCCGCTCCGCTTCGCTGTTCCAGACCGTCGCCGTTTGGGCCGACCGGGTCTCGCAGCGCCGCGCGCTCGCCTCGCTGACCGTCGAGGCGCTGAAGGACATCGGCATCGATCCGGCCGACGCGATGCAGGAAGCCGCCAAGCCGTTCTGGGTCGCCTGACGCTTTCGTCATTCCCGCTTTCGCGGGAATGACGATTTAGTCGATTACCTGTCGATCCCGCCCAGGCAGAGATACTTGACCTCGAGGTAGTCCTCGATGCCGTATTTCGAGCCTTCGCGGCCGAGGCCCGACTGCTTGACGCCGCCGAACGGGGCGACCTCGGTCGAGATGATGCCCTCGTTGATGCCGACGATGCCGTACTCCAGGCCCTCGGCGATGCGGAAGATCCGGCCGATGTCGCGGCTGTAGAAATAGGCGGCGAGGCCGAACTCCGTATCGTTGGCGAGCTTCAGCGCCTCGGCATCGGTCTTGAAGCGGAACAGCGGCGCCAGCGGCCCGAACGTCTCTTCGCGCGCTACCGCCATGTCCGGCGTCACGTCGGTGATGATGGTCGGCTCGAAGAAGCTGCCGCCCAACGCATGGCGCTTGCCGCCGACCATGATCTTGGCACCCTTGGCGACCGCGTCGGCGATATGCTGCTCGACCTTTTCGACCGCCTTGCCGTCGATCAGCGGGCCGATGATCGTGCCCTGTTCGAAGCCGTTGCCGACCTTGAGCGCCGCGACCGCGTCGGCGAGCTTACCGGCGAACGCGTCATAGACCTTGTCCTGCACCAGAATGCGGTTGGCGCAGACGCAGGTCTGGCCGGCATTGCGATACTTGGACGCGATGGCGCCCTTCACCGCCGCATCCAGGTCGGCGTCGTCGAACACGATGAAGGGGGCGTTGCCGCCCAGCTCCATCGAGCATTTTTTCACGCTCTCCGCCGCCTGCTTCATCAGGACGATGCCGATCTCGGTCGAGCCGGTGAAGGTCACCTTGCGCACGATGTCGTTCGAGGTCATCTCGCCGCCGATGGCCGACGCACTGCCGGTGACCACGCTGAACACGCCCTTGGGCACGCCCGCGCGTTCGGCCAGCTCCGCCAGGGCCAGCGCCGAATAGGGCGTCGCGGTCGCGGGCTTCAGCACCATGGTGCAGCCGGCGGCCAAGGCAGGGCCGGCCTTGCGCGTGATCATGGCGGCCGGGAAATTCCACGGCGTGATCGCGGCGCAGACGCCGATCGGCTCCTTCAGCACGATGATGCGCTTGTCGGCGCCGTGGGACGGGATCGTGTCGCCATAGATGCGCTTGCCCTCTTCGGCGAACCACTCGATGAACGACGCCGCATAGGCGATCTCGCCGCGGGATTCGACCAGGGGCTTGCCCTGCTCCGCCGTCATCAGCCGCGCCAGATCCTCCTGGTTCGCCATCATCAGCTCGAACCATTTCCTGAGGATATTCGCGCGTTCCTTGGCGGTCTTGGCGCGCCAGCCGGGCAGCGCCGCGTTCGCGGCCTCGATCGCGCGGCGGGTCTCGTCGGCGCCCATGTTCGGCACCGTACCCAGCTGCTCGGCCGTCGCGGGATCGGTGACGGCCAGGGTCTTGCCGCTGTCGGCCGAGGCCCAGGCGCCGTCGATATAGCATTGCTGGCGAAACAGCTTGGTGTCGGTCAACGGCTGCATGGTTTCTCTCCCGATGAGATCCGCGTCTTCAGACGCGCTTGAACTGCTTGCCGAGCCGGAGGCCCTGGCTCTGGTAATTCGACCCGATACCCTGGCCGTAGAGCTTGTCAGGGCGCTGGGTCAGCCGTTCATAGACCAGGCGGCCGACGATCTGGCCGTCTTCGATCAGGAACGGCACTTCGTGCGCGCGCACCTCCAGCACGGCCCGGCTGCCGGCGCCGCCGGTCTCGTTCAGGCCGAAGCCCGGATCGAAGAAACCGGCGTAATGCACCCGGAACTCCCCGACCAGGCTGTCATAGGCCAGCATCTCGGCCGCATGGTCGGCCGGAACGACGACGGATTCCTTGGACGCCAGGATATAGAAATCATTCGGATCGAGGATGATGCCGGTGCCGCCGCGGCGATAGACCGGCTCCCAGAAATCCAGCGGCTCGTAATGGCCGATCTTGGCGAGATCGATCAGGCCGGTATGGCGGCGCGCGCGAT
>Ga0302314_10011575_pt1 | contig 15376 bp, 12 predicted proteins | sample III_Palsa_N2_3_FD_200533 | JGI IMG/M metagenome (GOLD analysis project Ga0302314, IMG submission 200533) | Peat permafrost microbial communities from Stordalen Mire near Abisko, Sweden - III_Palsa_N2_3 | ecosystem: Environmental > Terrestrial > Soil > Palsa > Peat permafrost | place: Sweden...
CTCACACCGATCCGGCCGCCCGGCGGCCCGCGGCCCTGTGCCGGCGCACAGGGCCGCGCGATCCGATCTTGACGGCGGTCCACGATGCCTGACCTGCGATAAGACGCGCGGCGGGCCGGATGTCATGCGTCGGGGACTTGACAGGCCCTTGTCAAACGCGCAAATAATCAGGCACTTTCATCTTGAAAGGGGCCGTCCGTTGCTTGAGTACCGTGACATCTACGCAGGTGGCCGCCTTGTCGGGGCCGCATCAGGCGAAGTTATTACCATTATTAACCCGGCGACTGAAGAAGTCGTCGGGGCCGTGCCGTCCGCCGTCGGGGCCGACGTCGACCGGGCCGTCCGCTCCGCCCGCCGCGCGTTCGACGACGGTACCTGGGCGACGCGCTCTCCGGCGGACCGGGCCGATGCCATGGACCGCCTCGCGGGCGCCCTCGAGGCGCGCCGGGAAGAGGCGGCCCGGCTGGTGACGGCCGAGATGGGGATGCCGATCGCCGCCTCCCGGCAGTACAACGCCGCCGCGCCGTGCGCCATCCTGCGGTACTACGCGAACCTGGCCCGGGCCATGGACACCGAGGAGACCCGGACCGCCGTCTCCTTCACCGGCCGCACGGTCGTCCGGCGGGAGCCGGCCGGCGTCGCCGCCATCATCACCAGCTGGAACTACCCCATCACGCTGGCGTTCAGCCAGCTCGCCCCCGCGCTCGCGGCCGGCTGCACGATCGTGCTCAAGCCCGCCGCGGCCACCTCGCTGTCGGCCTACATCCTGGCCGAGGCATTCGAGGCCGCCGACTTCCCGCCCGGTGTCTTCAACCTGGTGACCGGCACCCACGAGACGGCCGGCACGCTGGCCAGGCATCCCGGCGTGGACACCGTGTCCTTCTCCGGCCCGACCAAGCAGGGCCGCTGGATCGCCTCGATCTGCGGCGCGGAGCTCAAGCCCGCGCACCTGGAGCTCGGCGGCCAGTCCGCCGCGATCATCCTCGACGACGCCGACCTGTCCCAGACCGCCGACTCCCTCGGCCGCCTCATCTTCGACAACTCCGGCCAGACCTGCTTCGCGATGTCCCGGGTACTCGTCCCCGAGCAGCGCTACGGCGACCTGACCGACCTGCTCATCCAGCAGGCGGGAAAGCTGCGGGTCGGCGACCCGCTGAACGAGGACACCACCATGGGCCCCCTGGCCTCGTCGCGGCGGCGCGTCGACGTCGAGGCGCGGGTCCGGACCGGCATCGACGCGGGCGCGCGGGTCGTGTCCGGCGGACGCCGGCCCGCCTCGCCGGTCCGCGGCTACTTCTACGAGCCGACCGTGCTGACCGAGGTGACCACGCAGATGCCGATCGCACAGGAGGAGATCTGCGGCCCGGTGGCCACGGTGATCCGCTACAAGGACGAGGCCGAGGCGGTCAGGTTCGCCAACGACGGCTTCGGCCTGGCCGCCACGGTGTGGACCGGCGACCCGCAGCGCGGCCTGGACATCGCCCGGCGGACCCGGGTCGGCACCTTCGGCGTCAACCTGTACCAGCCGGACATCGGCTCGCCCTGGGGCGGGCGCGGCCCGAGCGGCGCCGGCAGCGCCTACGGCCCCGAGGGCATGGACGCCTATTTGACCTCCAAGTCGGTGTTCCTGCCGTCCTTCCGCGCTGTGTTATTCCCGGGGGAATGATCCCCCCGGGGACCCCCCTAGTCATGGAAGGGCTTTGCCCCTCCATCGCCTCCCCACGGGAGGACAGCGCAAAAAGCGCGCTGCCCCCCGCGCTGTGGTTGCGGTTAAGGCCTTGTGGTTGCTCTTGGCAGGCGCCGCATGGCCCGCGGCGCCTAATCGTTAGCCCGGGCAATATTTGCCAGTAGGTAACTATCGGCTAGTGTGTTGAGACGTGGCTACGACGACGCGCGGACACTGGGCGGGCAGACGGGGTGGGGACGGCGCTCAGGGAGGTGGCCGCCGGCGCCGTGAACACGCCTACCAGTGGATAGCGCTCTCCAACACGACCCTCTCGATGGTCATGGCGACGATCGACGGCTCCATCGTCATCGTCGCGATGCCGGCCATCTTCCGCGGCATCGGCCTCAACCCGCTCACCCCGGGCAACGTGACCTACCTGCTGTGGATGATCATGGGCTACCTGCTCGTGCAGTCCATCCTGGTGGTCACCCTCGGGCGCCTGGGCGACATCTTCGGGCGCGTGAAAATCTACAATCTCGGGTTCGTCGTCTTCACCCTCGCCTCGATCGGGCTGTCCTTCGACCCGTTCCAGGGCACGCACGGCGCGCTGTGGCTGATCGGCTGGCGGTTCGTCCAGGCGTTCGGCGGGTCGATGCTGATGGCCAACTCGGCGGCGATCCTCACCGACGCGTTCCCCCCGGGCAAGCGCGGCATGGCCCTGGGCATCAACCAGGTCGCCGGGATCTCCGGCCAGTTCGTCGGCCTGCTGCTCGGCGGCCTGCTGTCCGCGTGGGACTGGCGGGCGGTCTTCTGGATCAACCTTCCGTTCGGGATCTTCGGCACCATCTGGGCCTACCGGTCGCTCAAGGAAATCGCCACCACCCGCAAGGCGCGCATCGACTGGCTCGGCAACCTCTTCTTCGCGGCCGGCCTCGGCATCCTTCTCACCGCGATCACCTTCGGCATCCGCCCGTACCGCAGCGACCCGACCGGCTGGGCTAACCCGATGGTGTTCGGTGGCCTGATCCTCGGCGCCGTGCTGCTCACGGTCTTCTGCTTCATCGAATCCAGGGTCAAGGACCCGATGTTCCAGCTTTCGCTGTTCCGTATCCGCGCGTTCGCGGCCGGCAACATCGCCTCCCTCCTCGGTTCCATCGCCCGCGGCGGCCTCCAGTTCATGCTGGTCATCTGGCTGGCCGGGGTCTGGCTGCCGCTGCACGGCTACGACTTCACCGTCACCCCGCTATGGGCCGGCATCTACATGCTGCCGCTCACCGCCGGATTCCTCATCGCCGGCCCGCTCTCCGGCATCCTGTCCGACCGCTACGGGGCCCGGCCGTTCGCCACTTCCGGACTGCTCGTCGCGGCCTGCTGCTTCGTCGGCCTGATGTTCCTGCCGATCGACTTCCCCTACTGGTTGTTCGCACTGCTGATCTTCGGCAACGGGATCGGCTCCGGCCTGTTCGCCTCGCCCAACACCGCCTCGATCATGTCCTCGGTCCCCGCCCACAACCGCGGCGCGGCGTCCGGCATGCGGTCCACGTTCCAGAACTCCGGCATGTCGCTGTCCATCGGCATCTTCTTCTCGCTGATGATCGCCGGCCTGGCCAACACCCTGCCGCCGGCCCTTACCCGCGGGCTGACCGCCCAGGGCGTGCCCCTGGCCACGGCGAACTCGATCGCGCACCTGCCCCCGGTCTCCACGGTGTTCGCGGCGATGCTCGGCTACAACCCGGTGCAGAACCTGCTGGCCCCCACCGGGCTGCTGCGCACGCTGCCCGCGAAGAACGTCGCCGTGCTCACCGGCAAGCAGTTCTTCCCCACTCTGATCTCCGGCCCGTTCCACCACGGTCTCTCGATCGTCTTCACCGCCGCGGCGCTGATGGCGGTGATCGGCGCGGCCGTGTCGTGGCTGCGCGGCGGAAAGGACCAGCCGCAGGACGTGCCCGACGCCGCCGCGCTCGACACGGCCGACGCCGTCGCCCCCGAGTAGGCCCGTCACCGGCTCGCTCCCGTTGCCCGCCGATTCCTCCCGGGTCAATCGGGTGCTGGAGAGGTAAGATGCCCTCGTGCCCCGTTACGAATTTCGCTGCCGCGCCTGTGGCGACACCTTCCTGCTGACCCGCCCGATGAGCCAGTCCGGCGACCCGGCCGCCTGCCCGCAGGGCCACGACGACACGGTGAAGCTGCTGACCACCGTGGGCATCGGCGGGCTCTCGGCCGGCGGCGCCCCGGCCCCGGCCGGCGGCGGCGGGGGCTGCTGCGGCGGCGCCTGCGGCTGCGGCTGATCTTCGCCCGTCCGGCGCAGCGGGTGCGGCATCCTCCGGCCGCGCCAGGTCCCGCTTGCGGTCCGCGAGCGCGATTCTTGCTGTTATCTGTCGGTGCCCGCCCTGACGGCGGTGGCACGCGCCCACTGCGTGGTGCTGATGACGCCCAGGACCAGGACCGCGTAGCCGCAGCCGGCCATGATCCACCAGCCCGCGTGGGCGGCTGTCAGGAAGCCGGCGTGCAGGGAGCCGTGCAGGCTGGCGGCCAGGACCGAGCCGACGATGGCGACGCCCAGGGACTGGCCGAGCTGGCGGCTCGAGGAGTTCATCCCGGACGCCACGCCGGCCTGGGACTTGGGCACGCCCGCCATCACGCCGTTGGAGATCGGCACGTTCACCATGCCGGCGCCGACCCCGAACAGGCCGTAGGTGGCGATCAGGAACAGCGGGCCGCTGGTCGAGCTGAGCTGCGACAGCGCCGCGGTCGAGAGGGTGAGCGCCGCCCCCGCGATCACGAACGGGACGCGGGCGCCGCCGCGGGCGAGGATGCGGCCGGAGATCGGCGAGGAGACCGCCATCATGACCGGCATCGGCAGCAGCGTCAGGCCGGCCCGCAGGGCGCTGAAGCCGCGCACGTCCTGCAGGTAGAGAGTGGTCAGGAAGAGGAACCCGGCGCTCGCGGCGATGGCGCAGATGGCGGTGGCGTTGGCCGCGCTGAACGGGACCGACTTGAAAAAGCGGAAGTCGATGAGCGGCTCGGCCCGGCGCGGCTCGTAGCGGAGCAGCAGCACCAGCGCGGAAACCGACAGCAGGAAAAATCCCAGGATCTCCGGCGAGAACCAGCCGGACGACGGGCCCTGGATGATCGCGTAGGCCAGCGAGGCGAGCATGACGATCACCAGGACCTGCCCGAACGGGTCGGCCTTGCGGCCCCGGGGGGCCTTCGAATCGGGGACGAGCAGCGCGGTGAGCGAGATCGCGGCCAGGCCGACCGGGATGTTGGCCCAGAAGATGCCGCGCCAGCCGACGGAGCCGACGAGGATTCCGCCGGCCACCGGGCCAAGCGCCATCGACAGCCCCGAGACGCCGTCCCAGACGCCGATCGCCTTGGCCCGGTCCCTGGGCGCGCTGAACACGTTGGTGATGATGCCGAGCGCCGCCGGGTTGAGCATGCTCCCGCCGACCCCCTGCAGCACGCGGAAGCCGATCAGCCAGCTCAGGCTCGGGGCCAGGGAGCACAGCCACGACCCGAGGGTGAACAGGCTGAGGCCGACCTGGAAGATGGTGCGCCGGCCGACCCGGTCGGCCAGGGCGCCGGAGAACAGCAGCAGGCTGGCCAGCACGATCGTGTAGCCGGCGATGGTCCATTGCAGGCCGGACACGCTGGCGTGCAATGACTTGCCGATCTCGGGCAGGCCCACGTTCACGATCGTGTTGTCCAGGCCGACCATGAAAAGAGCGGAGCAGCAGACCGCGAGGACGACGGCTCGCCGGCCGGAGCCGACGGCGGCTTCCGCTGATTCGCGGGGATCGTGAACCGCGGGGACCACGGAGACCGTTATAGGAGGAGAGGCCGGCATCGCTTCGTCACGTGATCGCGCAGATACGTTCTGTAGCTGAGATTGGGCAGCCGAGACCGAACGCATTGAGCACCGCCTGGGGGGTCAGCGAGTGTTATACAAATACGACCCTACATTGCTGCTCGCTGTAGTCAATAGGTCACTCAATGAATTCAAGGGAGGGTCGAAACCTCTGCTTTAACGCAGTTTCCGCTGGCCACTTCCGCCACGTTCACCCAACGCGGCGGGGTGGTCTCGGTCTACATTAAGGCCGGTGCCGGATTGAAGCTGGGGGCCGGGCCGCCGGCAACCGAGCATGGTCATTTTATGGTGTGCTTCGCGAAATGCGTGACGAGCGAGGTGGGACGTGCCCGACGGACGATACGTAAGCCGCAGGCTGCTGCAGCTGGTACTGCCGGTCTTCCCTGACCGCCGCATGTTCCGCATCCACGACACCGAGGTTAACCCGGACGCGCCCGGCGGCCCGCTGCCGCCGATCGGCGTGCTGGTCTCGGCCAGCCGCGAACAGCTCTGGATCGGCTCGCTGCAGCAGGACATCGACGTCCGCCTGGTGCTGGAGGAATGGGACGGCCAGCCGCTGCTGCCCGACGCCTGGGACGAGGAGGCCAAGGCGCGGCTCTACCTGCGCGGACGGCTGTCCGTCGACATGGGCTCGGTCGGGCCCGCCGTGTGCGGGCTGCGGCTGTCCGGCGGCGTCGGCAATTACGAGGTACGGGTATACGCGCGCCACCGCGAAGCGGTCGTGCAGATGTACGCCGAGCTGTTCAACCAGCACAAGGACCCGCTGTCGGATGAATTCCAGCGCGAGAAAAGCAAGCTGGAGGGCGTCGAGCGGTACCTTGTCCAGCTCTGGCGCGACTCCTAGGCGGCGGCCGGCTCACCCGGCCGCCGTGATGCGCGAGCCCGGGGCGGGCCGCGGGGCCGGCCCGCTCAGCCCGCGCCGTCGCCCGTCACTGCGCTGTTCGCCACCGTGCTTCCCGTCGACGCCGTGGCCGAGGCCGTCGTGCTCGCCGACGCCTTGGCCGACGCCGTGGTTTCCGAGTTCGGGCCGCTGCGCACTGTGCCGCTGCGAGCGGGGGCAGTGGCGGTCGGGCGGGTCTTCGGGCTGTTGATCAGGGTTTTGGAGGTTGGCGCGCGGAAGGGGATCATCGCGTAGACGGTCAGGCCGATGACGGCGAGCAGGACGACGGTACAGAGCGAGCCGATCATCCTGCCCCGGGGAGTCCGCAGTGCGGCCGCCGGCCCGGCTGGCCGCCGGAACGAGGACAGCCTGGTGGCCAGGCCAGGGTCCTCCGCGGCAAGCCGCCGCTCAATCTCGGCGAGCATCCGCTGCTCGTCCATTGACAGCGCCATAGCGCCATACCTCCGCGTTCCGCGCGCCGATGGGAACTCCTCTAACTATCCCCCACGGGGCAAGGTTTATCCAATCGTTCTGACTTTGTGCCCGACTCTTTTTGCGACACGCAGGCACCAGTCACCCAACGCGTTCCATCAGAACCAAAAACGCGAACGTCGTCGACCGGTCGCCGTCTGTAACCGAACACATGTTTGCTTCGTTCGAATTCCGGTTCTACACTGTAGCGCATGCGCTGGGACAGCTTGCGACTCGATTCGAGTGACGTCCGCGACGGCGACGGCGAGGCCGGCCCCGGCTGGGCGCCGCTGCCGCTCATCGAGCGGAACGCGGTGACGCGGACCTTCGACACGCCCGAGTTCCGCGGCATGACCTTCTACGAGGTGCACGCGAAGTCGATCGTCTCCCACGTCCCCGAGGCGTCGAAGATGCCGTTCCGCTGGACGATCAACCCCTACCGGGGCTGCAGTCATGCATGTCGCTACTGCATGGGCGGCGAAACGCCCATTCTGATGGCGAACGGGCTGGTCAAGCCACTTGCTGACGTGCGGATCGGCGACGCCGTCTACGGCACCGTAAGGGACGGAAACTACCGTCACTACGTCATCACTGAAGTCCTGGCCCACTGGTCCACGGTCAAGCCGGCCTACCGGATCACGCTTGATGACGGGACAAGGCTAATCGCCAGCGGCGACCACCGATTCCTGACCGATCGCGGCTGGAAGCACGTCACCGGGGCCGAGCAAGGCCCGGACCAGCGTCCGTTCCTCACCACGAACAACAAGCTCATGGGGTTCGGCGGGTTCGCGGAGCCGCCCAAGGATACGACGGCCTACCGGCGCGGCTACCTGTGCGGCATGATCCGCGGGGACGCCCACCTCGGCAGTTACAGCTACCCGACGGGCGATATTCACCGCTTCCGGCTGGCTCTGGCCGATACTGAGGCCCTCATCCGCACTCGTTGCTACCTCGGCACCTTCGCGATTCTCACGAAAGAGTTCGATTTTTCGCTAGGGGGACCGACTCGGCGTCCGATACGCGCGATCCGCACCAGTGCGCGCAGCTCCGTCGAAAGCATCACGCACCTGATCGGCTGGCCGAACAACCCGTGCCGTGAGTGGATGTGCGGCTTCCTGGCCGGCATCTTCGACGCTGAGGGTAGTTACAGTCAGGGCGTCTGGCGAGTGCCGAACACCGACCCGGAGATCATCGACTGGACAACCCACGCCCTTAACTCGCTCGGCTTCTCTTATGTGATCGAGGACCGGTCTTACGTGATCGAGGACAGGAAGAGAGCAAACGGGCTTACTGTCGTGCGGCTGCGCGGCGGCCTCAAGGAGGTCATGCGGTTCTTCCACACCACGGACCCGGCGATCACCCGGAAGCGGTCGATCGAGGGGGCAGCGATCAAGAGCAACGCGAAGCTCGGGATCGCGTCGATCGAACCCCTGGGCCTGGAGATGCCGATGTTCGACATCACCACGGGGACGGGCGACTTCATCGCCAACGGGGTCGTGTCGCACAACTGCTTCGCCCGCAACAGTCACACGTACCTGGACCTGGATTCGGGGCAGGACTTCGACACCAAGATCGTGGTGAAGGTCAACGCGGCGGAGCTGCTGCGGGCCAAGCTGGCCTCGCCCCGCTGGCCGGGGGAGCATATCGCGATGGGCACCAACGTCGACTGCTACCAGCGGGCGGAGGGGCGCTACCAGCTCATGCGGGGCATCATCGGGGCCTTGCGGGACGCGGCCAACCCGTTCTCGATCCTGACCAAGGGAACGCTGATCCTGCGCGACCTCGACCTGCTGCTGTCGGCGGCCGAGGTGACCGACGTCGGGCTGAACGTGTCGGCGGCCTTCCTTGACAGGGACCTGTGGCGGGCCATCGAACCCGGCACTCCCGCGCCGGAGCGCCGCCTGGCGGCCTGCGCGACGCTGAACGACGCCGGGCTGCGCTGCGGCGTGCTGATGGGGCCGATTGTCCCGTACCTGTCCGACTCCCCGGCCCAGCTGGAGGCGGCCGTCCGGCAGGCCGCCGCTGCGGGCGCGCCGCACGTGATGCCGATCGTGCTGCACCTGCGGCCCGGTGCCCGCGAGTGGTTCCTCCGCTGGCTCGGCGAAGCGCATCCCGCCCTGGTCCCCCGGTACGCCGAGCTGTACGGACGCGGCGCCTACGCCCGCAAGGACTACCGAGCCCGGATCGGCGCCCAGGTGCGCGAGCTGGCGGAGCGCTTCGGAGTCGGGCAGACCAGGCCGACGGCGGCACGGGGCGGAGCACAGGCACGGAGCGGTCCGCGGGCCCAGGGCGCGGGGCGCGGACTTCCCCGTCCGGACGGCGCTCCCCGGACGGCCGCCGTCACTCCCCGCCCTCCGGTCACTCCCCGCCCGGCCGACGGCGAGCACGAGCAGCTCACACTGCTGTAAACGGCCCGGTTCCAGGTGCTCCAGCCGGGCACGAACACCATTGACCAGCATCGATCATGATTAAGCAATAAGTTTTACTCGCGAGTAGCATTTTCCCGTAAACGGGTTTTGCGGATTGGCGCAAGCACCGCGCCCCCGCCGCGATTACCGGATTGCGCGCCGCGCCCGCCGCCGGGGTTAGCCGTTTCCGGCCCGCGGCCCGGGTGACAAAAACGTTTCAGCTCCGCCGGCAATGGCACCGGGTGCCTCGCGGCGTCAAGCGGGGGCCGCTTGAGCCGGGACGAAACGGGCTGCAAACGTTCGCAGACCAGCCTGGCCTCCTTCCCTGCGGCGGCCGCGCGCCGGACCGCCGGGCACGCTCCGGATGCCGCCCGCCGTCCGCTTTGCCGTTGCCGCGCGGATGTTCATAAGAAAGGACGGGAAAGGCACCCTAGGCCTCACGACACAGTTGATATAGGTGATGTCACATTATGGCCAGATCGGTGGCAGAGATCAGTGATACACGCGAGTATTGCCCCCATGACGATCACAACGGAACTCATCGGGGAGACGGCCGTTGAGTCTCCATGCCCGCCACTTGGGGCGGCGGAACTTTCAGCTGCGGATGCCGAGCGCATGGCCGGCATGTTCAAGGCGCTGGCCGACCCGGTTCGCCTCCGTCTTTTTTCCCGGGTCGCCGCGCACCACAGCGGGGAAGCCTCCGTTTGCGACATCCAGAACGTGGGCGTATCGCAGCCCACGGTCAGCCATCATCTCAAGAAGCTGCGGGAGGCGGGCCTCATTATCTCCGAACGCCGCGGCACCTGGGTTTACTGCCGGGTCGCGCCGGGCGTGCTGCCGGCGATGGCGCAGATGCTGTCACCGCGGGACCCTGGCGCCTGACCTCTGCCCCCGACCCGCCGGAACACCTGCTCACCGGGAGCGAGCAGACCTCAGCGATACCCAGGCGCCTGCCGGGGCGGCTGTCCGCGCATGACCGGACGGCCGCCCCGGCGGCCCGCGGGGAGCCGGGCGGACGACGGGGCCGTCCGGGCCGCCCACTAGAATTCGGTGTTATGCCAGAGCCGTACGGGAACCGCAGCGAGCTAGACGGGCGTCTGGGCGGTGACTCCCGCGGCGAGCGGCTGATCGTGCGCAGCGTGCCGGTCCCCGATCCGGGGGAGGACTTCCTGGCCCAGATCCCGGTGCCGGCGGCGGTCGCCTGGGTACGCCAGGCGGCGGGCCTGGCCGGGTGGGGCGAGGCCGCCCGGGTGACCCTGCCCGCGGGCGCCGACCGGTTCACCGCCGCGGAGAAGTGGCTCCGCGAGACCGCCGACAGCGCGGACGTCGACGACGCGGTCCGCCGGCCCGGTTCCGGTCTTGTCGCGTTCGGCACCTTTACCTTCGATGACGCGTCCGACGGCTCGGCGCTCATCGTGCCCAGGGCGATCCTCGGCCGGGACGGCACGGGCAACGCCTGGCTGACCACCGTTAACCGCGGGGGCGAGCGCCCGTGGACGGCAGCGGCGTTCGACCCGCCGGTCACGCCGGGCGAGATCCGCTGGCACGACGGCTCGCTGTCGGCGCCGGAGTGGGAGCAGGCGGTCGGTGAGGCCGTGCGCCGGATCACGCACTCCCCCACGCTGCGCAAGGTGGTCCTGGCCCGGGACCTGTACGCGTCCGCGGAGCGCCCGATCGACGTGCGGGTGCTGCTGCGCAGGCTCGCCGCGCGCTACCCCGGCTGCTACACGTTCGCCTGCGACGGCATGGTCGGTGCCACCCCGGAGCTGCTCGTCCGCCGGTCCGGCTGGGAGGTGAGCTCCCTGGTGCTCGCGGGCACCACGCCGCGCGGCGCGACTCAGGCGGAGGACAGCGACCTCGCCCTGGCCCTGCTCGGGTCGGCGAAGGAGAACGAGGAGCACGAGTACGCCGCGGCCTCGCTCCGGGACGCCCTGGAGCCGCTGTGCGCGGCCATGTACGTCGCCCCGCGGCCCGAGCTGATCCGGCTGCCCAACGTCCAGCACCTCGGGACCCGGGTGTTCGGCACCCTGACGGCCGTCCGCTCCGCGCTCGCGCTTGTCGCCGCGGTGCACCCCACGGCGGCCGTCGGGGGGACGCCGACCGACGCCGCCGTGGAGGCGATCCGCGAACTCGAGTCCATGGACCGGGAGCGGTACGCCGGGCCGGTCGGCTGGGTCGACGCGGACGGCAACGGCGAGTGGGGCATCGCGTTGCGCTGCGCGCAGCTCGACGGGAACCGGGCCCGCCTGTTCGCCGGCTGCGGCATCGTCGGCGGCTCCGACCCGGCCGCCGAGCTGGCGGAGACCGAGGCCAAGTTCCGCCCGGTGCGCACCGCCCTGGAACAGGGCGACGAAAGGCCCGGGTGGCTGGTTGCCGGCCGGCTAGCCGGCTAGCCGGCCGGCCAGATCGGTGGCGCCCGGGAGGGTGAGCAGGTGGCTCGCGGGCGGGGCCGGGACGCCCTCGCGGAGCATCCAGTGGTCCATGTAGATGCCCTCGGGCACCCAGTAGTCCTCGGCCGCCAGGCTCTGCCGGACGACCACGCAGCCGTGCCCTTGGGCGGCGCGGTCGGAGTTCTGCGACGGCACCCACGACGCCGCCCGGGCGGCGCGGGCCATGATCGGGGCGAGGTCGACGAGCTCGCCCCGGTCGGCGTACTCCCACAGCCGCCCGTCGTCGAGGGGGCTGGCGGTGAACGGCGGCCACCGCAGCAGCTCGCTGCCGACCATGGCGAGCACGCGCACCTGCGGCCCGGCCGGCCGCGCCGGCGGTCTCCCGTAGCTGACCGACAGCATGGCCGTGACCTGCCGGTCGCTCACCCAGCCGAGCAGGGCGCCGTCACGGGGCACCGGCAGGCCTTCGGTGATCACCCGGTGGCTGAGCACGGACAACGGGGTGCCCGGCCTGGTCTCCTGGGCCTCTCCGTCCCCTGAGTTCCACGGCCGCAGCGTGCAGCGCTCGGCCGGATCCAGGGTGAGGATGTAGTAGCCGGATCCCTCGAAGGCGCGGTAGCGCAGCAGCATCGCGGGCGGCCCGGCGTCATCCGGGTGACCGGGATTCACGGCCAGGGGGTAGGACCGGAACAGCCGCAGGCACGCGGCGAACGACGCGGCCCCGGACAGGGCATGAACGAACACGGGCTGATCTCCTCGCGCTCCCCCTGGCCGCGCCCGCCGCATTCGACGAGGTCCGAGGTAGTAGCCGGTAATAACGTGACGCATGCTCTCTATGCCGACACATGCTGCTGCGTGTCACGCCGGCAGACATCGGTCAGCTGACGCATATCGATGCGGCATCAGCACTTGCTGCGGCCAGGGTGCCGCCTGGCAGGCGCCACGGCCAGCACCGCGCCGATCTGGGACTGTCTACCCCGAAGCGCGCAATCCGCGCCTATCGGGCCACCGCCGGCGGGGAGCGGGCGCCCGCCCGGGCCTGGCCGGGCCGGCGCAGGTTGCCACCGCGCGGGTCGCCGCTGCCCGGCCAGCACAGCGCGGTTAACGACCGCGCGGGCCGCGGCCACGGCCCGCGCGGTCGCAGCGGCCGCCTCAGGAAAGTCTGCCGCCCCGCGGCAGGTAAGCGGACGCGCCACTCGGGTCTTTGGACGGGCGGGACATGACCGCTGGGGCGTGTCGCGTCCGCTGGTACCTGCTGCGAGGTTCCGTTACTCATGCTGCCGTTAGGTGACTAACGAGACATCGGGCAGTTGACGGATGTCGATGCGGATGTTATTACGGCCGCCGGAACGGCAGGCGCCTAAGGCCGCTCCCAGTGCGGGGAACGGCCGAGGAGCGCCACGATCTGGTCCAGGCCCGAGCGGCCGGACCCGGGCACCGTTGGCGCGAACGCGGCTCCGGGCGCCAGTCGCACGTCGTCGTCGGGCACGTTCCGCGCTACGGCGAGCGCCACGTCGAGCAGCGCGGAGTCGAAACGTACCGGCAGGTCAAGGGTCTTAGCGACGTCCCACGCATGCACGACGTAGTCGATGAAGTGAAAGCTGATCGCCTGCCGGGCCGGGAAGGTGTGTCCGCGCTGGAACTCCGGGAGGATGAACATCCGCTCCAGCACGCCGTCGGCCGCGAAGGACGCCAGCGCGTACCTGGCCGCGGCCAGGTACGCGCCGACCGGGTCATCGCCCAGCGCCCGCATCCGCCAGTGCGCGAGATCGCCGTCGCCGGCCGACGCGGCCGCGAACCCGTAGTGCTGCGCCGTCATGTGGGTCAGCAGGTCGCGCAGCGTCCATCCGGCGCACGGTGTCGGCCGCTCGAGGTCCGCCGCGCAGGCCTGTGCCGCCAGGCCTGCGCTGGCATGCACCGCCCGCTCGTTGAGTGCCAGCAGGCCGGTATCCGATGTAGTAAGCATGTGCTTATTATCTACATGTGCATACTATAAGTCAACGGGTATCTTCTTCCCATGGCAGAACAGAGCGGACGGCGTGATCTCGCCGCGATGCTGCAGCCTCTCGTGCGCTCGCTCGTCGCCGCCGAGCTGCCCGTGCTCGCCCGACACGGCATCAGCATGTGGGGCTACGTCGTACTCAACGCGCTCGACGGCGGCCCCGCGCGCACTCAGGCTGCGCTGGCGCAGGCGATCGGGGCCGACAAGACGCGGATCATCGCGGTCCTCGATGAGCTGCAGGAGGCGCGGTTCATCACCCGCGAGCCCGACCCCGCCGACCGGCGGGCCCGGCTGCTGTCGATCACCCCGGCGGGCCACCGGATCCGCGTGGCCGTGCGGGCGGAGATCCAGGCTAATGAAAACCGCGTTCTCGGCCGGCTCCCGGCCGCCGACCGACGCGCCTTCCTGCGGGCCGCGGAGACGCTTTCCGGCCTCTCCCCGGCTGAGATCTCTTCCCCCGCGGCGGGTCCGGACGCGGCCTCTCCCTCGTCCTAATCCGCGATGAGCGTGGGGAGCAGACCGCGCCCGGGATCGCGCGGCGCCTGCCCGGCGGATCCGGCCGAGGCGGGGGCCGCGACGTCGGGGAAGCCGGAGAGGCCGGCGATGAAGCGGGCGATGTCGACGGCCGCCCGGGGGCGGCTCATCTCCACGGCCGCGCCGCGCATCGCGGCGAGGGCGCGGGGGTCGCGGCGCAGCCGGCCGATGGCCGCGGCGAGTTGCCGCGGGCGCGGCGCGTACAGCCCGGCGCCCGCGCCGGTGACGAACTGGGCGTTGCCCTTCTCCTGGCCCGGCACGAACGAGGTCAGCACCAGCGGCGCGCCGCAGCAGGCGGCCTCGGCGATGGTGCCCGGCCCGGCCTTGCCGACCACGATGTCGGCGCAGCGCAGCCAGTCGGCCATGTTGCCGACGAAGCCGTGCACGGTCAGCCGTCCCTGGCCGGCCCGGCCGGCGAGGCGGGTCACCCGCCGGGTGAGCGCGCGGTTGCGGCCGCAGATCACCGCGACGTCCACGCCGTCCACCCGCCGGAGGATCGCGGCGGCCCGGCGGCGCAGGCCGCCTGAGCCCTCCGCGCCGCCGGTCAGCACCACGAGGAAGTCCCCGCTGACGCCGAGTTCCCGCTTGAGCTCCCGGCGCTGGGCCTCGTCCAGCGGCGGCTGGCAGAACTCGGCCGCGACCGGCAGGCCGAGCGGGACGAAGCGGCCGGCCGCCGTCTCGTCCCAGGCGCTCCCCTTGGTTTTGCCGGCGTACTGTGCGGCCATCTCCGCCGACGGAACAACCACCCGGTCGACCGCCGCGTCACGCCAGGACAGGTGGGCGGTGACCAGGTCGGTGATCACGGTGATCACCGGCGAGAGCATGTCCCCGAGGTCGCGCGCGCGCACCGCGGGGTCGGCGATGATCGGGTGGAAGGCGACGATGAGCGCCGGCCGGCAGGCGTCCACCGCCCGCGCGACGCTGCCGTAGACCGGGGCCAGGACCGTGCGGCGCAGTGCGCCGAGCCGCCGCGGTGAGTTGCTCGTCCGCCAGAACAGCCACCACAGCCAGGGCGTCAGCCGGATGCACGGCCCGTAGAGTCCGGCGACCCAGCGCACCAGGCGGGGCGCACCCGGGCCGCGCAGCGGGTCGCAGATGACCGGCAGGACCCGGCCGGGCAGCAGGCCCTCGAGCGCCTGGGCCACGGCCGTGGCCGC
>Ga0302314_10011576_pt1 | contig 15376 bp, 12 predicted proteins | sample III_Palsa_N2_3_FD_200533 | JGI IMG/M metagenome (GOLD analysis project Ga0302314, IMG submission 200533) | Peat permafrost microbial communities from Stordalen Mire near Abisko, Sweden - III_Palsa_N2_3 | ecosystem: Environmental > Terrestrial > Soil > Palsa > Peat permafrost | place: Sweden...
GTATCCGCAGCCTCTTTGCTGAGCTCAACCGAACCCTTCAGCTCGAGGCTCTCGACCGAGTCGCCCACATGGATCGTGAATTTGCCCGGATCGATCGTCCACGACTTCCTGGCCACATCGTAGTAGGCAAAGGCGCGCGCATCAAGATCGATCGAAACATGCTTTGTCTCGCCCGTCGCAAGCTCGACCCGTTCGAATCCCTTTAATTCGTGCGCAGGACGCGGCACCTTCGCATGATCGTCAGACACATAGACCTGCGCCACTTGTGCTCCGGACCGATCGCCTGTGTTGGTCAGGTCGAACGCGACCGTCACATGCGGATCCTTTCCCGCCGACTCCGGCGAGAGTGAAAGGTTGGCGAACTTGAACGTCGTGTACGAAAGCCCATAACCAAACGGAAACAGCGGCTTCACATGATTATGCTCATACCCGCGATATCCGACGAAGATTCCTTCCTTGTAAAGCACCCGTTTTGTATCGCCCTCGGGATAGTAATTGGCAGTCGTCGGGTTGTCTTCGATTCGTCGCTCAAAGGTCGCAGGCAGATGTCCTGATGGATTGACTTGTCCCAGCAGAATCTCGGCCAGCGCCATGCCACCCTCCTGTCCCGCATACCAGCTCTCAAGCAGCACCGGAACCTTCTCCAGCCACTCGGTTGAATCCACATTGCCGCCCGAGGTTACATTGACGATCGTCTTCTTGTTCACGGCCGCCATGGCCCGGATCAGCTCATCCTGACCATACGGCAATGCGAACGTGCGATCTCCACCTTCGCTTTCGCTCGAATCCTGATAACCCGCCGCAACCACTACGACGTCCGCCTTCTCCGCAAGCTCAACCGCACGATGGCTCACGATCTTGTCCTGTTCCACAATCGCCAAGCGAAGACGGCCCCCGATCGGCGCCGTCTGCAGATCTTCCACCACAATCTTGTGCGGACCCGCCGTTAGATGAATCGCCAGATGCGGCTGAAACGCCCGTACCAGCTTCCAATCGTCGATGACCAATTTGCCATCGAGATACATGCGATTGCCCGAGCCTTCACCCGGCCCCTCGAGCACGACGATATATTCGCCCGCCTTGTCCGCCGTGTAATACCCGCTGAAGCGTCGCGAAGAACTCTTCGCCTTCGAGAAGAACAGCGCCATTGCAGCGTCGGGGTCGTCCATCATCGCTTGCCACGACGTTCCAGTGAAGTCGATGTGCGGCACCACTGTAGTCGAGGCCGGAGGGCCAGCTAAATCACCGTTCTGAAACGTCTCGAGTGTAAGTCCCGGCTTGCCCGCCTTTGCCTCGGTGGTAAAGGATGTCATTCTTGCGAGGTCGGGTAGCGTTGGGAGGCCGCGTTCGTAGAGCACGTTCACCGCAGTGCCGAGCGCATTGGTCAGTCCCTCCACCGGGCTCACCAAATGGAATGGAACAACTCCCGCACTTCCGCCGCCTACCGCAACGCCGGGGTATGCATCCGGGCCAACCACCAGGATCGTCTTCAACCGGCTCTTGTCGAGCGGCAGGAGATGATCCGCATTCTTTAGCAGCACGGCTGACTCCCGTGCAGAGTCGAGCGCCGCCGCGCGATTCTCCGCATCGACATAGGAGATCGACGTATCCGTCTGCGGGCGGTCGAGCCAGCCAAATGACTCGGCCGTCGTGAGAATGTGGCGGATCTTCTCGTCGATGGCCGCCTCGCTCACTGTACCTGCTTTTATCGCTGGCTCGAGATTCGCGCGGTTCATGAACTTACCCGTTGGCATCTCGATATCAAGGCCGCCATTCGCCGGTCCGACCGCGTCATAGGTGGCGTCCCAGTCGGACATCAGCGTCCCTTTGAAGCCCCACTCCTTGCGCACGATGTCGGTATTGAAGTAGCCGTTCTGTGTTGCATGCAGACCGTTAATCAGGTTGTAAGAGTCCATGATCGCGCCGACGTGCGCCGTCTTCACCGCTGCCTCAAACGAAGGTAGGTAGATCTCTCGCAGCGCGCGCTCATCGACGATCGAATCGGAGTCATGACGCAAGAACTCGGAGTTGTTCGCGAGGAAGTGCTTGATCGTCGCGCTCACCCCCTGCTGTTGCATCCCAGTGATGTAGCCGACGGCGATCTTCGAGGTAAGAAACGGATCCTCACCGAAGTACTCGAAGTTGCGCCCATTGCGCGGCGAGCGATAGATATTTACTCCGGGTCCAAGCATGTAGTTCACGCCGCGAGCCCGCGCATCGCGGCCAATCCCCGCACCTACACGAGCGGCCAGAGCTGGATCCCACGATGCGGCGAGCCCAATGCCTGCGGCATAGGTCGTGGATGGGAAGCCCGAGTTGGATCGCGTCCCGAACGGTCCGTCGGACATCTCGAGCGCAGGCAGCTTCACCGAAGGCACCGCACGCGCCGCGAACCCCGTTCCGCCGATGTAGTCCAACTTCTCCGCCAGCGTCATCGAGTGAATGATCGAATCGATCTTCTGCTCTTCCGCGGGCGTCAGAGGATGAGGCCCCTGCTGCGCCGAGAGACAGACGCTTGAAAATACGGTGAAGACGAGACCGATGCGGTAGGCCGAGGCGCGCAGAACATGCATGCAGAGGTGTTCCTTCCTTGATGTGTCAGTGGCACGATGAGCAGATCGACCGCGTCTCATGCTGGAGCGAGGTCAATCCATTCCGATCTTTCAGTGTGAGGATAGTAGCGCCAAAGATGTTCGCTTGGGAAGGAGCGCGGGAGGAAGCTTTCATCTTTCGGGAAGATTACGTTTTCCAGGACTATGCGCGAAAGCTGGCGCCGACAAAGATGAATAGACTCGGGTTTTTTTTGTTGCTGCAACGGCGCGCGGAAGCTCAGAGCTCCATCGCGAACTGATGAGACGATTCGTAGAGGCTAGCCTTGGGCTCGGTCGAGAGGTCGAGGATCAGGCGCTCCAGCACCAAAAGTTTGTTTGCCGGACTGGAGCGTAGATCGAGGTCGGCACGGGCGACGAGACGGATGGCTCGGGTGAGCTCCCGACGAGATTTATAGCGGCGTGCCTGGCGGATGAGATCTTCGGCTGCGAAGGGGGGCATGCGGAAGCCCTGCCAAAGAACCTGCCAGATCGCGCGGGAGTCGCGGACGTTCTTCTCGGCGATGATGAGCATCTGGCGGAAGGTGCGGGCCAGCATGTAGAGATGTCCAATGGCTGCATCTTCGCCGCCGTCCGACGCGTTGAGGAGACCGTGCAGCAGCGCCAGAGCTCGCGGGCGGTCTCGCAGAGAGATGGCGTCGGTTAGCTCGTAGAGGGAGCGCTGCTTGGCCGCGAGCACCATCGTCTCCACATCGCCGAGCGTGACCTGGTTGCGGGCGAGCTGACCTGCAATGGGCGCGGAGACATAGAGGAGAAGTTTTTCGAACTCGCTCGAGATGAGCATCATGTCCGCGCCGAGGGCGTCGGCGAGCTCGCGGGCAGCGTCCGGGTCGAACTTTATGCCGCTTGCCTGCGCCGTCTCCTGAATCCAGCGAACCGCATCGGCTTCATCGACGCGAGCAAGCTCGACCAGGCCGCAGCCGTCGCCCAGGGTCTCGCGGATGCGCTCGTAGCGGTCCTTGTCCTGCATGTCCATGCGACGGAGGTCGGTGGGGATGCGGAGATGATCGGCGACGAAGATGAGCAGGGCTTGCGGGTTGGGTGAGCGGAAGTACGCGTCGATGGCGGCAAACTCTTCTTTCTTGGTTCCGCGGGTGTAGAGGTTCTTGAGGCCGCGGATGAAGAAGAGTTGAAAGGGGGCCATGAGGGACGGCGTTTGCGCGCGGTCAAGGATCTCGAAGATGGAGGTCTCGGCGAGGTCCAAATCATGGAGGCAGAAGTCGCGCTGGCCGGGGTCGGGGAGGAGGATCGATAGGACGCCGCGACGGCAGCGCTCGTAGAGGAAGATCTCGTCGCCCAGGAGGACGTAGCCGGGGCGCTGGGAGGCGGTGCCGAGTTCGGCGAGGAAGCGGTCGGTAGAGGCGAAGGAGCGGATGGGGGCGCTCACATGGACTCCAGCATGTTCTGGACCAGGGTCTGGGCGAAGTCCTTGGCGAGACGGCGGACGGCGGGGGAGTCTTCCTGGATGAAGCCGTTGAGGTCCTGGGTGGACTGGTACTGCTCGCGGAAGGGGACGGCGTCGTTCTGGTAGAGGATGTGGCCGTCGCGGTCGGTCAGGACCACCTTCGCGGTGATGGTCACCAGGTAGCTGGCGGTTTGGCCGGAGGTCGAGTCGTAGGTGAGCGGCGCGATGGATTGGGTGACGATTGTTCCGGCGAGGTGGGCGTCGGCGTCCTGATTCTCGGCGTTGAAGATGCGGTAGCGCGTGCGGGTGTTCAATTCGCGGATTACGGCCTGGGTGAAGACGACTTCGGTCGAATAATTTTGGACGCGGGTCTTGAAGATCGGCACGTCAATGGTGTGGACGTTGGCCGGGATGTGGGTCGCGGAGCCGACAGAGTGATAGCCGCAGCCGGTGAGCGGCAGGCAGAGGGAGAGGCCGAATGCGGCTCGCGCGAGATACCCCCCCACCCCGTCAAATGCGTGCAAAGTCTTCCATCCATTGAAGATAAGGGGGGACTTCGATTTTAGGAGCGAGTTTTCCGGCTGGCGATCCCCGGCAATTGAACCCGTCGGGAAGGACTTGGATGTCAACTTAGGGGCCCCCTGAAGGGCGTGGCATACGGCGCGAACTGGAGATCGAGGGGGCATGCCTGTGTCTTCATTGTCGCATTGGGAGACCGGCTGGGAGCGGCTTTCGCGTGAGGTTTGCACAGGAGTTTCCAGATGGTTATCCAGAGGGCGGTGTGGTTGGGAAGACAGGGATCAGGAAGTAGGGAACAGGGAACAGAAGGATTTGTCCTGCCGGACGGGCCCGCTACGCGCGGGCGGCCACTTCGTGCCATGTGATCCGCTTCGCGGTGGTGCTCCCGATGGTCGCAAACTAGATATTGGGAAAGGAATCGCGGGTAGTATGGGCTCCCACATCTCAGACGCGAGATGTGGGGCACCCTTTTTTGTGCCGACCATCGGGAGGACCGCGCGATAGCCTAATATCTGTCACGAAGTGACCGCCCCGCGCGTAGCGGGCCGTCCGGCAGGACCTGTATGGAGAAAATGCGGCTGAGCGATCTACATCCCACCCTTCGACGATGAAGCTGTCGAAGGATGGGGCACCCGATCGTTTTGTGGCAGGAAAGAGGAGGCGCGAGCAAAAAGAAGAGGCAGCCGGTTTGGCTGCCTCTTCTTTTTGTTTGCGTACAGGTTATGCCGGGCTGGGCTGGCTGTCGCCAAAGCCGGGCTTGCGACCGATCTCCGGCTTGATGATCTTCTGGGGTTCGCCGGAGTTGGGGCCGGCGTCCGCCAGAGCAGACTTGACCGGCGGAAGCTCCTTGCCAGCGATCAGCAGATCGATCTCGGCGGCATCCAGGGTCTCACGCTCAAGCAGGGCGGTTGCCATGCGGTGCATGACGTCGTGGTTGTCTTCGAGGATCTGGTAGGCCGACTTGTAGCCTTCGTCGACAAACGCCCGGACAGCGGCGTCGATCTTGTTGGCGGTGTCGTCGGAGTAGTCGCGGGCCTGGGCGATCTCGCGGCCGAGGAAGATCTGCTCTTCCTTCTTGCCGTAGGTGAGAGGGCCAAGGTCGCTCATACCGTACTCGCAGACCATCTTGCGGGCAAGCTCGGTGGCGCGAACGATGTCGTTGCCGGCACCGGTCGTCTTGCGGTTCATGAAGATCTCTTCGGCGCAGCGGCCGCCCATGAGGATGGCGAGCTGGGTGTCGAGATAGTCCTTCGTGACCGTGTGCTTATCTTCCTCGGGCAGGTGCATGGTGACACCGAGCGCCATGCCGCGAGGGATGATGGTGACCTTGTGGAGCGGGTCGGAGTGGCTGCGCTTGGCGGCGACCAGAACGTGACCCGCTTCGTGGTAGGCGGTGTCCTTCTTGTCGTCGTCTGAGAGCAGCATCGACTTGCGCTCCGCACCCATCAGCACCTTGTCCTTGGCAACCTCAAAGTCGTACATGTGGACGGCCTTGCGGTTGAAGCGGGCGGCGGTGAGGGCGGCCTCGTTGACCATGTTCGCGAGGTCGGCGCCGGAGAAGCCCGGTGTCCCACGAGCGAGGATGTTCAGGTTTACATCGTCGGCCATCGGAACCTTCTTCGAGTGCACGCGAAGAACCTCTTCGCGGCCACGGATGTCAGGGCGATCGACGATGACGCGGCGGTCGAAACGGCCGGGACGAAGCAGGGCCGGGTCGAGCACGTCGGGACGGTTTGTAGCGGCGATGAGGATGACGCCGTCGTTCGATTCGAAGCCGTCCATCTCGACCAGGAGCTGGTTGAGGGTCTGCTCGCGCTCGTCGTGTCCGCCGCCGAGACCTGCGCCACGGTGACGACCGACAGCGTCGATCTCGTCGATGAAGATGATGCAGGGGGCGTTCTTCTTGCCCTGTTCGAAGAGGTCGCGGACGCGGCTGGCGCCGACGCCGACAAACATCTCGACGAAATCCGAACCGGAGATCGAGAAGAAGGGGACGTTGGCTTCGCCAGCAACAGCGCGGGCGAGCAAGGTCTTGCCGGTGCCGGGAGGTCCGACGAGCAGGACGCCCTTGGGGATGCGGCCACCGAGGCGCTGGAACTTCTGGGCTTCGCGGAGGAACTCGATGATCTCCTTGAGCTCTTCCTTGGCCTCGTCCACACCAGCGACGTCTTTAAAGGTGATCTTCTTCTGCTGCATGGAGAGCAGGCGGGCGCGGCTCTTGCCGAAGCTCATGGCCTTGTTGCCGCCGGACTGCATCTGGCGCAGGAGGAAGAACCAGAGGCCGAGCAGGAGGGCGAAGGGGGCGATGGAAATCAGCGTGGAGACCCAGAAGTTGGCGTTCGGGTCCTTCACATTCACGTTCACGCCGTGCTCACGCAGGCTCTTGTACATGTCCTGGTAGCCAGCGGGAATGGTGGTGTGGAACTGATTTTTATCGTCGCGGTAGTGGCCGGTGACTTCAGATCCGTTGACGACGACGTCGGAGATTTTGCCCTGGTCGGCGTCGTTGAGGAACTGCGTCAGGCTGACGGCATGATCCTGTCCCATGCCCGCGCCCTTGACGACGAACTGCCACAGGCAGATCAGACAGGTGATCATGAAGACCCAGATCAGAATTTGTTTGACGGTCGAGTTCAAGTGCATTTCCTCGTGTTCTGCTTTACGTCCGACGTGTGGGTTAAGGATCCGTCAGAGTTGTCTGGCCGGACAAGGTGCTTCCGGCAGAACTGAATGATCTTTTGACGATGCTGATCGGCGAAGGTTCTCTTGCTTGCTTTGGGAGGTTTTTCACCCTCCGCGCTTCGCATACCGTTAACTCAATCAGATTCTACTCTGTTGATCGATGATTCAACATATTCGTACTTAAACATGTTACGGGGAGCGTTCGACTGTGAGAAATGCGGGTGACTGGCCACAGTGTGCGGGTTGAGCCGGGTTACTTCGGTTCCCGAAATAGACGGAGTTCGCGGACGGAACGCTCGGCGCGGAGGCCGTTGGCGAGCTCGAGCGTTGCGCCGGGGCGGGGGGTGACGGTAGGGTGAGGGAGGAATCCGGCGAGGGCAAGTAGACGGGCTGTTTCGTCGAAGCTGAGCCGGGCGCCAAGCTGCCGGGCTGCGGCACGAAGGACGCGGCGGCGGGTTGCGGGGTCCAGAGTGCGGAGGCGATCTACCTCAATCGAAAAGGATTGACTGCCGGGGGCGGTGGAGACGGAGCGGCCTCCGCCGCGGACGGGTTTGCCGGGTAGAAGGAGTTGGGGGAGCAGGCGGGTGAGTTCGGTCTGCCAGCGGGCCTCCTCCTCGCGGGCGAGTTCGGCGAGGTTGCCGAGAGTCTGGTCGAGGGAGGGGTTTTCTTCGCGGAGGAGCGGGAGGATGGTGTGGCGGAGACGGTTGCGGGTGTAGGCGGGGTCGGCGTTCGAGGAGTCGGTGCGCCAGTTTTGATGTCGTGAACGCAAGAATGCTTCGATCTGGGCGCGGGAGATGGCGAGGAGGGGGCGGAGGACTTTTCCGATGGTGGGCGGGGCGTTTGGAGCGCCTGGGGGGAGGATATAGATGGGGTGGATTCCGCTGAGGCCTTCGGTCCAGGCTCCGCGCAGGAGTTTCATTAAGACCGTTTCGGCCTGATCGTCGAGGGTGTGGGCGGTGAGGATGGAATCGGCGATGCCGGTGGAGAGGAGCTCGCGGAAGACCTGGTAGCGGAGGGTGCGGGCGGACTCTTCGATGGTCTCGCCGGTCGCTGCGGCGTGGGCGGGGACGTCGACCTGGCGGAGGTGCAGGGGGATTTCGAGGCGGCGGCAGAGGTCGGCGACGAAGGCCTGATCGGCGTCGGCTTCTTCGCCGCGGAGGTTGTGGTGGACGTGAACGGCGGAGAGGCCGACGCCGAGGGAGTCGCGCTCGGTGGTGTTGGCGGCGTGGAGGAGGAGCAGGAGGGCGACGGAGTCGGCTCCGCCGGAGACGGCGGCGCAGAGACGGTCGCCGGGGCGGATCGCTTCGCGGCTGAAGGGAAGCAGGGGAGAGGCTTTCGGAGGCATCGTTGATTATCGTAAATGGCAGCGTGAGCGCTGGATGCCGGTATACTGCCCGGATGCCTGTTCTACGAGTTGCGACAACTGCGGATGCCGCGCTGATTGCTCAGCAGCGGCACCGGATGTTTGTGGATGCCGGTCAGCCGGACGATGCGAAGATGGCCGCGATGGAAGCGGCGTTTCTGCCGTGGGTGCAGCAGCGGCTGGAGAACGAAACGTATCTTGGCTGGCTGGCGAGCGAAGGCGACCGTGTGGTTGGCGGTGCGGGGATGTGGCTGATGGATTTTCCGCCACACTTTCTTCATGTCGAGGCGGTGCGGGCTTATCTGCTGAACTTTTATGTGGACCCGGAGTTTCGCGGGCAGGGGCTGGCCAGGATGTTGTTGCACACGACGATGGATGAGGCGCGGCGCCGGGGGATCGACGTGGTGACGCTGCATGCGTCGAAGTTCGGGCGGCACTTGTATGAGCAGAACGGATTCAAACAGACGAATGAGCTGATGCTGCGCGGGGCGGGAGTTGCTCCGGACCAGACAGTGAAGTAGTTGGGAAGAAGATGGAGCGTGGTCGGACCGGCCGGAGTTTCATGGTGGGCAAGACCACATAGAGGATGGCTCGGGAGAGCGCACGGAACTTGTTATAGTTGGAGGGTTATGGGTGTCTTTGTCATCGTACCGGCAGCAGGAATTGGAACGCGCATGTCGATCGGCGTTTCGAGTGGAAGCGGGGGCGGCAGTGCGGCTCCCAAGCAGTTTTTAGCCATCGGCGGCGTGCCGATTCTGATCCATTCGCTGCGTGCGTTTCTCGCGGTTGAGCGGGTGCAGCGGATTTTTGTCGCTGTTCGTGGGGCGGAGATGGATCGCGTGAAAGCACAGATCGCGGAGTTCGGTCTGGGCGCGGATGGGCGTGTGGCTGTCGTCGAAGGCGGAGAGAACCGTCAGGACTCGGTCGCGAAGGCGCTCGCTGCGCTCCACGCGCAGGTCGACGATCTGGTGCTTGTGCACGACGCGGTGCGGCCTCTGATCGATGTTGCGATTATTGAGCGCACGATTGATGCGATCGCTGAGAATGGAGCGGCCATCGTCGGTCTGCCTGCGGTCGATACGATCAAGCAGGTCGAGCGTACGGCGCACGGAGCCATCATTTCTTCGACGATTCCGCGTGAGCGTGTGGTTTATGCGCAGACGCCGCAGGGCGCACGCTACGGACTTCTGAAGCGCGCGTTTGATGAGGCTGCTGCTGACGAGTTCGTTGGCACCGATGAGGCCAGCTTGCTCGAACGTGCCGGGGTTCAGGTCGCGGTTGTGGTTGGTTCGGCCAAGAACTTCAAGATTACGCAGCCCGGCGATCTCGAGCTGGCAGAGTTTTACCTGGCAGGTGCGCGATGAGCATGCGGATCGGATACGGATTTGACTCGCACGCATTTAAGGCCGGGGTGCCACTGGTGATCGGTGGCCTATCGATCCAGCATCCTGAGGGCCTTGCTGGGCACTCGGACGGCGACGTGCTGCTGCATGCGATTACGGACGCGCTTTTGGGTGCGGTTTCGGCGGGCGATATTGGAAGCTTCTTTCCGCCGAGTGATCCGCGCTGGAAGAACGCCGATTCGGCGATCTTCCTCGCCACGGCGCTTGAAGAGATTGCGATGGCCGGATACAAGATCGTCAACATCGACACCGTGCTGGTGCTGGCCGCGCCGAAGATCGGGCCTATTGCGGGTGAGTTGCGTGAGAGCGTTGCGGAACTGCTGCACCTGAGCCCGCGCGATGTCGGGATCAAGGCCAAAACTCCGGAAGGCCTTAACCAGGACCACGTTGCTGTGGCCCACGCGACGGTGCTGCTCGAGAGCATCGATGCCTCGGGTGGTCTTGACCGGATGAAGGCGGTGGTCGAGGACGATGCGATGATCGACGGAGTGGTCGAGAGCCTGGTGACCGGACGGCGGAGCACGGCGGCTCTGGGGCGGAAGGTGCCGAGCTTCGATACAGGGGACCTTACGTAACGATTGCGATCAGGTCTTGAGACGCTACGTTGAAATTGTGTTGCGTGATTGAGCTGTTGGTAGAGGCCCGGACGATTGTCCGGGCCTTTTATCGTGGCGCTGAACGTACGGGTTCGAGGCACTCAAGCTGAGGATGCGGTGTGGGTTGAAGACGGCATCTGAAGTGTTGGTGAGGATTATGTTGACAAGAGACTTTGCGCCGCGATGATTCGGTCGTGGTGGGAGTGGAGCAAACTCTCGCTCTGAACGTGTCTGTCGGCCTCCGTAGTGCGCCTCGCTTCTCCTGAGCGGTATGAGCAGGCCGGCCCCCGATTCCTTTTTTGATTCACCTCTAGAATTTGGCGCTCTAACCCCGAGTGTTCTGCGCTCTATCCCCGCGTGCTCTTTGCGCGATGGGACGCCCTTCTTCGCGATGCGGAAGGGAAGGGGAAAGGTGTACTTGTCGCAGAGCGGAGTCAAGGCCGGGACGGGAATTTCATCATTAAATCAAATGAAAGCAGGTGATTTGCGTGCGATTGATCCAGTTGAAACAAGCTTTCCTTCCAGGCGCTTTGGTTTTCGTGTCGGTTATTGCGTTTCCCGCGATGCCGCTGAATGCATCGACGATCTCTTATGTGGAGAATCTGCGAACCGACGCGACTACGAGATTGCGCTGACGGCGTACGAGAATATGTCGATCGCGGAGAACTATGGTTCAGGCACGCTGGCGGATGGGTTTACCGGGCTGGACGGTCTGGCGACGGGCGAGAGCCTGGCGTATGCGTTTGACGTGGACTTGACGGCGACGGGTGGCGGAACGACACCCCCACCACCACCTCCGCCGGTGACGCCGGTTCCGGAGCCTGGGACGGCAGCGCTGGTGGAAACGGCGATGGCCGGGCTGCAGTGGGTTCGGGTGCGGCGCAGGCGCGGCTGAAAAGACGGATAGAGCGGGACTGTCTCGTTGAGCGGACGCGGCTGGATCTTGATAGCGGCTTTGGCGCGGGCGGGACGGAGGAAGGGATCGGTTGCACGACAGCCGATCTCAAACGAGGCTTCATGCGGTTTTGCAACAGAGGTAACGAGGAGAGAAATGATGATTCAGTCGAAACGATGGATGCCGTATGCGGTTGGTTGTGCACTCTGCCTGAGTGTCGTGGGTTTTCTGAGGACGCCGAACAAGGTCTCTGCCGCGGTGCGCGCGGCGCTGGTTGAGGTGGTGATTCCGACGCAGACGTTCCATGGGACGATGATTGCGACCAACTATCCGACAGCGCTCGGGCCGACTTCGGGAACACACGGGATCACGACGCTGACGCTGACCAACTTCGATACAACCACGCAGCAGGTTTATCTGTTCCAGCCTGTGTTGAGTGGGACGGGATGCTACAACACGATTGTCGGCACGGTGGACACGGGATTACGCTGTATGTGCAACCGGGGGAGACGCTGGTGATCCCGTATCCGTCGACGTGGAAGATCTCGGCGTATTCGGACAATACCTGCTTTGGATCTGACGTGACGACGATCCTCCATGGCGGATCGGTTGAGGTGGATGTGAACGGGATCGTGAACTAGGGCCGAGCGGAAGTGCGGTTGGCTCTCCGCCTGGGGTTGGCCTGGGCGCGAGAGCTAACGGTGCGAGATGAGATAGAGCACGGCTAGGAAGGCGAGCAGCCCCGCAACGATGAGGCCGAGCAGCGTGGAGATGAAGATCGTCGCCACGCGCTCCTGCTTCGGGTGGGATGGGTGATCCCGAAGACGTCGATGAAGGTGCTGGTGAGAAATCGGATGAAGGTCATCGTTGTCTGGCCATTGATCGCATCACGGCTCATACAGCCGTGATGCGATCACCACTCTACCGCCGTATCGCAGTCCAGGGATAGCGGGCGTCCAGACTATACCTTCGCAAATGGCGTCTCGAGGCTGTGGCTTTGCGGGGTGAACATCTTGCCGCCATCCTCGGTGACATGCCAGTCGTCTTCGAGGCGGATGCCGAAACTTCCCGCGATGTAGATGCCGGGCTCATCCGAGAAACACATGCCGGGTTCGAGTTTGGTTGTGTTCCCGCGTACGAGGTAGGGCCACTCGTGCATGTCCATGCCGATGCCGTGGCCGACGCGGTGGGTGAAGTGCTGGTAGTCGGGGCCATAGCCTGCGTTGGTGACGACGGCGCGGGCGGCGGCGTCGATGGCCTGGCACTCGACACCCGGGCGGGCGGCGGCGAGGGCGGCGGACTGGGCTTTGTGGACGATCTCGAAGACCTCCTTCTGCTTGTCGCTGGCGCGGCCGAGCACGAAGGAGCGCGAGATGTCGGACTGGTAGCCATCGACGAAGCAGCCGTCGTCGAGCAGGATGATCTCACCCTCTTTGATGACCTGCGGGGTTGGCGAGCCGTGGGGCAGCGCGGAGTAGGTGCCCACCTGGCAACTCGCCTCGCCCATGACGCCGCAGCGGGTATAGCCCTGGCCGATCAGGTGGGTGATCTGATCGTTGGTCATGCCGGGCTTGGCGGACTTCCATGTGGCCTCGTAGACGCTCAAGGTGATGTCGTTGGCAAGCTGCATGAGCGCGAGCTCTGCGGGCGATTTGATTTGGCGGCAGCCCGCAGTAATCGGCGTCGCGCTTGTAATGGTCAGGGCGGGGGTGGCGTGCGCGAGGCCATACGAGAAGGCAAATTGCGTGCGCTCCTCGATGCCAACGGTTGCGGTCTTCAACCCTGCGGATTGAAGCGAGCGGGCTACGAGATCGTACGGATTCTCATCCTCGTGCCAGGTATAGATCTTGGTACTTGGTCCGTCGGGGGCCTTCTCCAGGCTTTCGCGCATCCGGCCTTCTTCAAAGGATGGGCAGACGATGAATGGCGCGGAGTTTGCGGGGAGTACCCAAGCGAAGAGCCGCTCCGACTGCCAGCCATTGCGCAGGCCGGAGAAGTAGTTCAGCGAGGTTCCAGCGGTGATGATGATGGCGTCCATGCGCTGCGCATGCATCAGCGTTCGGGCGCGTTCGAGGCGCTGTTCGCGTTCGGCGAGCGAGATGGGAACGGCTTCGTGGATGCGCGGCTTGAGCGCGGCGATCGCGGGCGGCAATGCCTGTGCGCTTTCGCTCTGCATGGGCTCTTCCTGAATCGGGACTGGTGCGGCGTGGCTGAGGCTGCTGGAAAGCGCAAGGGCGGGAGCTGCGGCTGCGGCAGCAAGCAGAAAGCGGCGTCGGGTAGCGGGCATACGAGATTGTAGCGTCCTGCAACTTCCGGGCGCACCGGATACCGGGCGAAGCAGCTATCATCAGAGTTGGATTGCTTTGCGAGATCAAGAAGCGACATCGCTTCGGAACGGCCAGAGGGCAGAACATGAAGATGATTACGACCGTGCAGCAGCATATTCTCCAGCGCCAGAAGGGCATCAACGAGGCGAGTGGAACGTTCAGCTGGCTGCTGAGTGGGATTACGCTGGCGACCAAGATGATCGAGGCGAAGATTCGGCTGGCTCCGCTGGGCAACGTGCTGGGCGCGTATGGCGCGACGAACGTGCAGGGCGAGCAGCAGCAGAAGCTCGACGTGTATGCGAACGAGGCGCTGATGCACTGCCTGGGGCTGCGGGACTCGGTCGCGGCGCTGGTGAGCGAAGAGGATGAAGAGCCGGTGACGTTCGACCGCGAGGAGCATGGGTTCAAGGTCGATACGGGCAAGTACATTATCGTGTTCGATCCGCTGGATGGGTCTTCGAATATCGATGTGAATGTGAATGTGGGCACGATCTTCAGCATTCTGAAGCGGCTGCCGGATGGGGAGCTTGAGGCTTCGATTCTGCGGCCAGGGTATACGCAGATCGCTGCGGGATATGTGGTGTATGGACCGTCGACGGTGCTGGTGTATACGACGGGCGATGGGGTGCACAGCTTTGTGCTTGATCCGACGATCGGTGCGTTTGTGCTGAGCGAAGAGAACATGAAGATGCCGGAGCAGGGGCCGTACTACAGCACGAACGAGGCGAATGCTTCGACATGGCCGGAGGCGTATCGGGTGTACCTGGCCAAGCTGCAGTCGGGCGGGCTGGGGCGGGAGTATAGCTCGCGCTATATCGGAAGCCTGGTGGCGGACTTTCATCGGACACTGCTGAAGGGTGGCGTGTTTCTGTATCCGCCGACGTTGAAGCAGCCGAAGGGCAAGCTGCGGCTGCTGTATGAGGCGAATCCGCTGTCGTTTATCGCGGAGCAGGCAGGTGGGATTGCGATTGGCAGTTCGGGGAGGATTCTCGAGATTATGCCAGAGGGGATTCACCAGCGGACGGCGTTCATGGTGGGAGGCAAGCGGGAGATGGAGGCGCTGATCGAGGTACTGGGAGCGTGAGTGCAGAGCGTTTGTCGGAAGATGTATCGACCGCCTCGGAGCTGGTGAGCTTCGAGGCGGTGGTGACGGATATCCGGCTGGAGTCGCGCGCGGGTGGGGTGGCGCGGTGGCAGATGGCGTTGGATCGGACGCTGTTCGTGGTTGGCGATATGGCGGGGGTGTTGGAGGCTGTGGCCCCGAGTGGGGCGAGGCTGAAGGTGCCGGTGCTGGGGGTAGTCGAAGAGGATGGTGTGGTGTGGCATGTGGTGGATAAGCCGCTGACTGATGGGACTTCGGTGACGGGGTGGGTGGGCGGCAGGTAAGGGTTTGAGCGAGGGCGTCGTTGCTGATACACTCGTTCATGTTGTCCCGCTTTGGTTGTGCCGGAATAGAGGCGCGCGAAAGATGGGACGGGTCCGGTTCCTCAACCGGTTTTATGGGGCTGTAGCTCAGTTGGGAGAGCGCCTCGTTCGCAACGAGGAGGTCAGCGGTTCGATCCCGCTCAGCTCCACCA
>Ga0302314_10011578_pt1 | contig 15374 bp, 14 predicted proteins | sample III_Palsa_N2_3_FD_200533 | JGI IMG/M metagenome (GOLD analysis project Ga0302314, IMG submission 200533) | Peat permafrost microbial communities from Stordalen Mire near Abisko, Sweden - III_Palsa_N2_3 | ecosystem: Environmental > Terrestrial > Soil > Palsa > Peat permafrost | place: Sweden...
GTGCGTCGCCTACGAGGCGGACGGCATCCGCTACACCCACCTGCCCTACCACCAGTCGACGTTCCACAAGGCGAAGCCGGTCTACGAGGAACTGCCCGGCTGGCGCACCGACCTGAGCGCGGTGACCGAGCCCGGTGACATGCCGGCGGCCGCCCGTGACTACGTGGCCTTCCTGTCCGAGCAGATCGGCGTGCCCGTCCGCCTGGTCGGGGTGGGCCCGGGCCGCGAGCAGACCGTTTCCTTCGCCACCGCGTGAGGGTCTGCATCGTCGGCAGCGGCGCCCGCGAGCACGCGCTCGCCCACGTGCTGGCGCGCACGGCGGACGTCGTGGTGACGCCGGGCAACCCCGGCATGGCCCCGCCCATCACCGTGACGGACAACGAGTCGGCCGAGGAGATTGCCGCCGATCTCTACGTGATCGGCCCCGAGGCCCCGCTCGTGGCAGGACTGGCTGACACCCTGCGGGCGCAGGGCCGGGCCGTCATGGGGCCGGGCGCCGACGGTGCGTTGCTGGAGGGATCCAAGGCCTTCATGAAGGAGTTACTCAGCGCGGCGGCGGTGCCGACGGCGGCCTTCGCCAGCTTCGACGCCCTCGAGTCCGCCGCCGCCATGGACTACCTCGAGACGCTGCCGGGCCCCTGGGTGATCAAGACGGACGGGCTCGCCGCCGGGAAGGGCGTGTTGGTGGCGCAGACCCTGGACGAGGCCCGCCGGGACGTTGCCGCCAAGCTGTCGGGCGCCTCGTTCGGCGACGCCGGGCGCAGCATCGTCATTGAGGAGGGGTTGGTAGGCGAGGAATGCTCGCTGCTCGTCCTCTGCGACGGCGCGCACGCCGTGCCGCTGGTGCCGGCACAGGACTTCAAGCGCATCGGCGACGGCGACACCGGCCCGAACACCGGTGGCATGGGCGCCTACGCGCCGATGCCACACGTGGACCGGCAGGCGGTGGACGCCATCATGGACACGGCCGTGAGCCCGCTGGTCGCGGAGCTGCGCCGTCGCGGAATCGACTACCGCGGCGTCCTCTACGCCGGCCTCATGCTGACCGCCGACGGCCCCAAGGTCATTGAGTACAACGTGCGGTTCGGGGACCCCGAGGCCGAGGTCGTGCTGCCACTGCTGGACGCCGATGCGGCCGAGCTCTTCCTCGCCGTCGCCAACGGCGAGCTCGAGGGCGCGCGCCCACCGGCCTTCTCCGATGACGCCGCTGTCTGCGTCGTGCTGGCGTCGCAGGGTTACCCCGAGAGGCCGAGGACGGGCGACACCATTGAGGGATTGAACGGGGTCGGCCAGTCGGTGGCCGCCATCGACGGCGTGACGGTCTTCCACGCCGGAACCCGGCGCCGCAACCCCGACGGGCCGTTCTACACGGCCGGGGGGCGCGTGCTGGCGGTGACGGCGGTGGCGCCGACGCTGGAGCAGGCCCGCGAGCGCGCCTATGCGGCAACGGCACCGATTGACTGGGAGGGCATGCAGATGCGCCACGACATCGCCGCCCTGGTGTCGGGCTCCCCGGTCGCGGCGGGCGAGGGGGGTCGATGATCCCGCGCTACGCGCCGGCGGACATGGCGGCGCTGTTCAGCGACACCGCGCGGTTCTCCCTCTGGCTCGAGGTCGAGCTGCTGGCCACCGAGGCCCAGGCCGCACTCGGCGTGGTGCCGGCCGATGACGCCGCTACCTGCCGGGCCAAGGCCCCCACGGTCGACGAGGTGTTCGTGGTCGACGTGCTCGAGCGCGAGAAGGTCACGGACCACGACGTGGCCGCCTTCGTCGACGTGGTGCAGGAGCGCATCGGTGCGCCGGCCGGCTCGCACATCCACTATGGGCTGACCTCCTCCGACGTCGTGGACACCGCGCTCTGCGCAACCCTCACCCGGGCCGCCGACCTGCTGTTGGCCGATCTCGACGCGTTCGTGGCCGCCCTCAAGGCGCGCGCCCTGGAACTCCTGCACGTGCCGGTGACGGGCCGCACGCACGGCATGCACGCCGAACCCACGACCTTCGGCGCCAAGTTCGCACTGTGGGCGCTGCAGGCCGACCGCGACCGTCGCCGGATGCAGGCCGCCCGCGACGGCATCGCCGTGGGCAAGCTCTCCGGCGCTGTCGGCACCTATTCCAACATCGATCCGGCGGTGGAGGCCAGTGTCTGCGCCGCCCTCGGCCTGACCCCGGTGCCGGCCACCCAGGTGATCGCCCGCGACCGCCACGGCGAGTACTTCTACGCCTGTGCGGCCATCGGCTCGACCATCGAATTGATGTGCACAGAGATCCGGCACTTGGCCCGGAGCGAGCTCGGCGAGGCGGAGGAGCCGTTCGGCGCCGGACAGAAGGGCAGCTCGGCCATGCCGCACAAGCGCAACCCGATCCTCTCGGAGCGCCTCTGCGGGCTGGCGCGGCTCCAGCGGGGCTATCTCGGCGCCGGGCTCGAGGACGTGGCGCTGTGGCACGAGCGCGACATTTCGCACAGTTCGGTGGAGCGGGTGGCCCTGCCGGATGCGTCCATGCTGGCCTGCTACATGCTGCGCAAAGCGACCGGATTGGCCGCCGGGCTGGTGGTGCGCCCCGAGCGGGCGCTCAAGAACCTCACCGAAGGCACGCTCGGACTCGTCTTCTCGCAGTCCGTCCTCCTGGCGTTGGTGTCGGGTGGGCTGACGCGGGACGAGGCCTACCGGATCGTGCAACGCGACGCCCGCCTGGCCTGGGAGGAGCAACGCCCCCTTCGCGCCATCCTCGAGGCCGATGACGAGGTCACCCTCGACGCCGCCCAGCTCAATGACGCGTTCGACCTGACACGCACACTGCGCCATGTCGATCGCTTCGCCGATGCCCTAGCCCCCCTGTGAGGAGTTGCCTGTGACGATCGAACTAGCCCGGGTCCACTCGGGCAAGGTGCGTGAGCTCTACGACGCCGGCGACGGGCGCCTGCTGTTGGTGGCCTCGGACCGGGTCAGCGCGTTCGACGTCGTCATGGCCGAGTCCATCACGAACAAGGGCCGGGTGCTGACGGCCATGACCACCTTCTGGTGCGACGAGATGGCCGACGTCGTGCCGGGCAGCCAGATCACGGCGGACCCGGACGCCATCGCCGACGCGCTGGGCGGTGCCGCGCTGCCGGCCGACTGGGCCGGCCGGGCCGTCCTGGTGCGCGCGGCCGAGATGCTCCACCTCGAGTGCATCGTGCGGGGCTACCTGGCCGGCTCGGCCTACCAGGAGTACGAGCGGTCCGGCACCGTGCACGGCACGACCATGCCGGCCGGCCTGCAGCTGGCCAGCAAGCTGGACGAGCCCATCTTCACCCCCTCGACCAAGGCGGCCGAGGGGCACGACCTCAACATCGACTTCGCCGGCGCCATCGACCTGGTCGGAGCGGAAGCGGCGCTGGCGGCCCGTCAGATCTGCCTCGAGCTCTACCGGCGTGCCGCGGCCCGCTGCGCCGAGGCCGGGTTCGTGCTGGCCGACACCAAGTTCGAGCTCGGCTACGTCGACGGGGTGCTCAGCCTCTGCGACGAGGTGTGCACGCCCGACTCCTCGCGGCTGTGGCCGGCCAACCAGGTGGTGCCCGGCCAGACGCCGCCCGCCTTCGACAAGCAGCCCTTGCGCGACTGGCTGGCCGCGCAGTCCTGGGACCGCCGGCCGCCGCCGCCCCCGCTGCCCGACGAGGTCACCTCGGCCCTGTCGGCGCGCTACGTCGCCGCCTACGAGCGCGTCACCGGACGCTCCTTGGACGGCTGGTACGGTGCGACGCCATGAGGTTCCAGGCGCGCGTCGAGGTGCAATTGCGGCCCGGCATCGCGGACCCGGAGGGGGCGACGATCGAACGGGCGCTCCCCGCGCTCGGCTTCGCCGGCGTGGCGCACGTCCGCGCCGGCCGCTCCTTCAGCTTCGAGGTCGACGCGGCCGACGAGGGTGCGGCGCGCACCACAGCGAGCGAGCTGGCCGACCGCCTGCTGGCCAACCCCGTGATTGAGCACAGCACGCTCGAGCTCAAGGCGATCTGAGTGCCCTCGCGTATCGGCGTCGTCGTCTTCCCGGGCAGCAACTGCGAGCACGACGTCGTGCACGGCGTCGAGGCGGCCGGCGGCACCGGGCTCCTGCTCTGGCACGGGGACGCGTCACTGGGGGCGGTCGATGCTGTGGTCCTCCCGGGCGGTTTCGCCCACGGTGACTACCTGCGTCCCGGCGCGCTGGCCCGCTTCTCGCCCGTCATGGAGGCAGTGCAGGCCTTCGCCCGCTCCGGCGGTCCCGTGATCGGCATCTGCAACGGCTTCCAGGTCCTGACCGAGGCCGGCCTGCTCCCCGGCGCCCTGCAGAAGAACGGCCGGCTGCGCTTCCTCTGCCAGCCGGCGCGTCTCCAAGTCACCTCCACGTCGTCGGTGCTGACCGCGCAGGCCACGCTCGGCGAGGAGCTCGTGATGCCGATCAACCACTTCTCAGGGAACTACACCTGCGACGACGAGACGCTGCGACGCCTGCAGGCGGAGGACCGCATCGTCCTGCGTTACGCCGACAACCCCAATGGCTCGGTCGACGCCATCGCGGGCATCGCCAACGAGGCCGGCAACGTCGTCGGCCTCATGCCCCACCCCGAGCGCGCCAGCGCCGCGTTGTTGGGCTCCACCGACGGGCTCGTGTTGTTGCGTTCACTCGTCGGCGCCGCCTCGGCCCGCGCCGCCGCCTGAACACCGCCGCCGCCGCAACGCCGCCGCCGCCGCCGGAGCAGGACAACCAGAAGCGCAGGCCGGCGGCCTGCGCCGGGCTCACCCCCGCGCCGGTCAGGACAGCTCTATACCCGGGCCCGTGAGATCTCGGCCTTCTGCAGGACCGCGGCGCTGACGCCGGCCGCCCGCCAGGTGCCGTAGGTGATGCCCTTGCGCTCGCCGTAGGCCTTGGCCACCTTGATGAACTGCTTCTCCAGCGCGGAGAGGTCCTTGACGCCGTCGACCCGGGAGCGCTCGTCGAGCAGGTCCTTCTGCTCCTGCAGCAGGTGGAGCCGCGTCAGCGCGTCGGCCCCGCCGAGTTGGGAGTCGATGGCGGCGAGCCGGCGGTCGATGGAGGCGGGCGTGCGCTTGCGGCCCCGCTTGGGCTTCGAGGTCTCGAGCGCCTCGAGATAGTGGCGGACGGTTGCACTCTCGGCACGCCCACGAGCCAGCGCCGCCTTGTGACCGCTGCTCATGGGCTTGCGAGGAGCCGAAGTTTTTCCCTTTGGAGGCATCCATCCATTGTGCCGTACGGCGGGCCCGCATATGTCCCAATTCACCGAGTTTTCCTTGCTTTGTTCGGCTGACCCCCATTTCGCAACGAACGCGTCCGCAATGTTCCAATTCCACGCGGGGATTCACCGAATCCCGGAGTTCGGAGGGTCCACATTGTGCCGACCGGGGCGGATCTCTTCACAGACTGGACCAGCAGCGCGGCGGTCCGGGGCGAGGCGCCAATCCCGTGATGGGGTGATCGACGTGGCGACGCCGACCCCCCCGGTCTTCGCGCTCGGCTGGACCTGGGTCTGCGGGGACGCCCTGCATTCACGATGATCGGCACGTCCTCCGAGGGACGCGCACGCACGATCCAATCTCAGCCATGACACAGTTTCATTTCGGTCCGGCCACGAAGGCGGCGCTGATGGGGTGAAGGAGCACAGAGCCGTCACCCAACCCCGACGTCGGGAACGGGCCTCTATCCTGGAGGTCACGATGACTCCTTCGGCCGAGGCGCTGCCGCCCGACCAGACCCCCGCCGGGGAGCCGCTCCACCGGGCGCTCGGCCTCACCGACGACGAATTCGAGGCCGTCGGCAAAATCCTGGGCCGCGCCCCCAACCACCTCGAGCTGGCCCTGTACGCCGTGATGTGGAGCGAGCACTGCTCGTACAAGTCCTCCCGGCTGCACCTGCGCCGCCTCCCCACGGAGGGACCGGGGGTCCTCGTTGGTCCCGGTGAGAACGCAGGGGTCATCGACGCCGGCGACGGCATCGCCGTGGCCATCCGCATCGAGAGCCACAACCACCCCTCGGCCATTGAGCCCTACCAGGGGGCCGCCACCGGGGTGGGCGGCATTCTGCGCGACATTTTCACCATGGGGGCGCGCCCGCTCGCCGTGATGGACCCGCTCTTCTTCGGCTCACCCGACGACGCCCGCCAACGCTGGCTCGTCGAGGGAGTGGTGAGCGGCATCTCGGGCTACGGCAACTCCGTCGGGGTGCCGACCGTGGGCGGGGAGCTGACGTTCGACCCCTGCTACGCCCAGAACCCACTGGTCAACGTGCTGTGCATGGGCGCGCTGCCGGTCGAGCGCCTCGTGCTCGGCATCGCGTCGGGACCCGGCAACCTGGCGGTGTTGTTGGGTTCGAGCACCGGCCGTGACGGCATCGGCGGCGTCAGCGTCCTGGCGTCGGCCGGCTTCAGCGGCGACGACGCCGGAGCCGCCGACGACACCAAGCGCCCCAGCGTGCAGGTGGGCGACCCCTTCGAGGAGAAGCGGTTGATCGAAGCCTGCCTGGAGTTGCTCGACACGAAGCTCGTCGTCGGCATTCAGGATCTCGGCGGCGCCGGCCTGGCCTGTGCCACCAGCGAGACCGCCGGACGCGGTGGTGTCGGCATGGACGTCGACGTGTCCGCGGTGCCCCGGCGCGAGGAGGGCATGGAGCCCTGGGAGGTGATGACGAGCGAGAGCCAGGAACGCATGCTCGCCATCGTCACGCCCGAGTCATGGCCGGCGGTGGCGGCCATCTGTGCCAAGTGGGAGGTCCGGGCCACCGTCGTCGGCACGGTGATGGAGCCCGAGCGGGGCGGCGGCGGCCGGCTGCGCATCCGCGACGGCATGGACGGGCCCGTGCTGGCCGACGTGCCGGCGGCGTCGCTGTCCGACGACGCGCCGCTCTACGACCGCCCGCGCCGGGCGCCCGTACGCGAGGTGACCGAACCGCCGGCGCCGCCCGGCGACTGCGCCACCGATCTGCTGGCCCTGCTGCGCTCGCCGGGCTGGGTCTATCGCCAGTACGACCACCAGCTCTTCCTCAACACCGTCGCCGGTCCGGGCGCCGACGCCGCGCTGCTCCGCCTGGCCGGCCCCGGGCTGCCCCCGTCGGACCGCGGTGTGGCGCTGACGACGGACTCGAACCCGCGGGCCTGCGCACTTGACCCGCGGCGCGGCCCCGCGCTCGTCCTCGCCGAGGGCGTCGCCAACCTGGCCTGTGTCGGCGCGACGCCGGCCGCCGTCGTGAACTGCCTGAACTTCGGGAACCCCGAGCACCCCGAGGTCATGTGGCAGCTATCGGAGTGCATCGACGGCATGGCCGAGTCCTGCCGCGCGCTCGCCCTCCCCATCATCGGCGGCAACGTCAGCTTCTACAACGAGAGCGGCGGGTCCGACATCGACCCGACGCCGGTGCTCGGCGTGCTCGGCCTCGTCGACGCCGTCCACGCGCCGCCACCGGGGCTGGCGTGGTCCGCCGGTGACAGCGTCGTCCTCGTCGGCGCACGCGCGGCAGCGGACGGATCCCTTCCCCTGGAGGGGACGCGCTGGGCGACCGAACGCCGGGACCACCGCACGGGGCAGGTGCCGTCGGTCGACTTCGCAGCGCACGGCGCACTGTGTGCCTTCGTCGCCGGGCTGGTGGCGGCGCAGGTGGCCGGGAGCGACGCCCAACCGCTGGTCCACGCCGTCCATGACGTGTCGAGCGGGGGACTGGCCGTGGCGCTGGCCGAAATGGCCGCCGCGGCAGGGACCGGGTGCACGCTGGACGTCGAGCACGGGGCCGAGCTCTTCACCGAGCTGCCGTCGCGCTTCGTCGTGGCCACGGGCGATCCCGACGAGCTGTGCCGCCGCGCCGCGGCGGAAGGGATCCCGGCCGCCGTGCTGGGTCCGGCGGGCGGGGCCCGGTGCACCCTGGGCAGCCTGATCGACCTCCCCGTCGACGCCCTGCGCCAGGCCTACGAGGGGAACCTCGCTCTGGCCCTGGGAGAACCGTGATGCCACGGGCCTGTGCGAGAATGGGTGACGCGTGAAGGAAGCCTGCGGAGTCTTCGGGGTCTACGCGCCCGGCGCGAGGGTGGCGAACCTCACGTTCGACGGTCTCTTCGCCCTGCAGCACCGCGGCCAGGAGTCGGCGGGCATGGCGGTGGCCGACGGTGACACGGTCACCGTGGTCAAGGACATGGGCCTCGTCGCCACCGTCTTCGACGAGCGCACCCTCTCGGGCCTCGAGGGGCATCTGGCCATTGGCCACACCCGCTACTCGACGCACGGCTCTTCGGACTGGGCGGGCGCGCAGCCCGTCTACCGGCCGGTCGGGCGCGCCGGCTTCGCGCTGGGGCACAACGGCAACCTGACCAACACGACGGAGCTGGCCGAGAAGGCCGGCATGCTGCCGGGCTCCATCGCCACCGACAGCGATGTCGTGGCCGAGCTGTTGATGCAGTCCTTTCCCGAGACCGAGGACCTGTCGACCGCGCTGCAAGCGGTGCTCCCCATTCTGGAGGGTGCGTTCTCGTTCGTCCTCATGAGCTCGGAGCGGCTCTTCGGCGTGCGCGATCCCTACGGCTTCCGGCCCCTGTGCCTGGGACGGCTCGGACCGGCCGAGGCGCCCGAGGGGTGGGTGCTGGCGTCCGAGACGCCCGCGCTGAGCGTCATCGGCGCCACCTTCGTGCGCGAGGTGGCACCGGGCGAAATGGTCGTGATCGACGCCGACGGCCCCACGAGCCTGGAGATCCCCTGGCTGCGCGAGGTGGAGCCGCGGCTGTGCATCTTCGAGTTCGCCTACATTGCGCGGCCGGACAGCCGGCTCTACGGCCGGGAAGTGCACGAGGTCCGGTGCCGCACGGGCGAGCTTCTGGCCATCCAGGCACCGGCCGAGGCCGACATGGTCATGGGGGTACCGGAGTCGGGAGTCCCCGCGGCCGAGGGCTTCGCCCGCGCCAGCGGCATCCCCTACGGCCAGGGACTGGTCAAGAACCGGTACATCGGCCGCTCCTTCATCGCCCCGGGCCAGCAGCAGCGGGCCGACGCGGTCCGCCGCAAGCTGAACCCCCTCACCGAGAACATCGCGGGCAAGCGGCTCGTGGTGGTGGACGACTCCATCGTGCGCGGCACCACGCAGCGCTCGGTCATCCGCATGCTGCGCGAGGCCGGCGCGGCCGAGGTCCACCTGCGCATCTCGTCGCCACCGTGGCGCTGGCCCTGCTTCTACGGGATCGACACCCCCTCCCACGAGGAGCTGCTGGCGACCGACCACACCGTCGAGGAGATGGCGCGCATTCTCGGCGCCGACTCCCTGGCCTACATCACGATCGAGAACCTCAAGGAAGCCATCGGCGCCGACGGGGGCTTCTGCGACGCCTGCTTCACGGGCAACTACCCGACGCCCGTCCCGGCCTCGGTCACGCTCCGGCGGCCCGAGCCGGTCGGGGTCACCGCCCACCAGGGCGCGCTGCCCGGGGTCTGACCACGGTGGGAGAGGGCGCCACCTACGCCGGCGCCGGTGTGGACATCGCGGCCGGTGACGCCGCCGTCGAGCGCCTGCGCCACATGGTGCCGGGCATCGGGGGATTCGGCGGCCAGTTCCCGCTCGACCTGGGGCGCTTCCCGCATCCCGTCCTGGTGGCCTCCACCGACGGGGTGGGCACGAAAATGGTCATCGCCCGCGACAGTGGTCGTTACGGGACCGTCGGTATCGACCTGGTCGCCATGTGCGTCGACGATCTGGTGTGCGTGGGTGCCGAGCCTCTGTTCATGCTCGACTACATCGCCACCGGCAAGGTCGATCCCGACCAGGTGGCCACCGTCGTGGGCGGGGTGCACGAGGGCTGCCGCCGGGCGGGCTGCGTCCTCATCGGCGGGGAGACCGCCGAGCACGCCGGCGTCATGCCGCGCGACGAGCTCGATCTGGCCGGTTTCGCCGTCGGCGTGGTGGAGCAGGGGACCCAGCTCGGCCCCGAGCGCGTGCGCGCCGGCGACGCCGTCGTCGGGCTGGCGTCGCCCGGGCTGCGCTCGAACGGCTACACCCTGGCCCGGCACGTGCTGCTGGAGAGCGCCGGCCTCGAGCTGGGTGATCCGGCCTGGGCGGGGGCGGACCACAGCGTGGCGGACGAGCTGCTGCGCCCGTCGGTCATCTACACCCCGGCCGTGCTGGCGCTGCGCGCCGCCCTGGGTGACGCGTTGCACGCCTGTGCCCACATCACCGGCGGCGGCATCGTCGGCAACCTGCCGCGGGCGCTGCCCGCCGACCTCGGCGCGGTGCTCGAGCGATCGGCGTGGGAGGAGCCGCAGGTGTTCAAGGAGATTCAGCGGCTCGGCTGGGTGGCCGAGGACGAAATGGACCGCGTGTTCAACCGCGGTGTGGGCATGGCGCTGGTGCTCAGCGCCGGCTCGGCCGGCGACGCCCTGCGGGCCCTGGAGCAGGCAGGGCAGTCCGCCTCCGTCATCGGCGAGGTCGTGGCGGGCGCCGGCGTCGCGTTCGCGTGAGCGGTGCGGATGCCTTCGCCGAGCTGCGGGACCATCTGCTGCAGCACTCGGTCAAGACGGGCGACTTCACGCTCAAGTCCGGGCGCAAGAGCAGCTGGTTCATCGACTCCAAGCAGACGGTGTGCCGGCCCGAGGCGATGCTGCTCGTGGCCGACGCCGTGCTCTCGGTCGTCCCCGACGACGCCACGGCGATCGGCGGGCTGACCATGGGCGCCGACCCCGTCGCCTTCGTGACGGCCGGCGTGGCGGCTACACGAGGCAGGTTGCTGAAGGCCTTCAGCGTGCGCAAGGAGGCGAAGGACCACGGCGGGGGCGGCCGTATCGCCGGCGCGCTCGACCCCGGCGACAAGGTGGTGGTCACCGAGGACACCGTGACGCGCGGCACGTCGCTGCTCGAGGCCGCCCACGCGGTGCAAGAGGCCGGAGCCGAGGTGGTACTGCTGGTGGCGGTGGTGGACCGCGGCGGTACGGTCGAGGCGATGGCAGCGGCGGAAGGCATCCCGTTCCGCGCCATCCTCACCGCGCCCGACCTCGGATTCCCCTTCGAGGGGGCCTGAGAGAAGCTCAGAACACGGCGATCGGGTTGACCGGCGAGGCAGTGCCGCGGCGGAGGACCAGGGGCGCGACGGTGAAGAGGAATTCCCAGCGCGCCTCCTCGGCGCAGGCCGTTGCCAGGGCATCGAGATCGAGGTTGTCCAGCAAATGCACCCCCATGGCCACGATCACCACGGTGTGGATCGGCATGCCGACCCCGTCGACCCGCGAGGGCAACACATCGGACACGCCGTCGCTGCCCAGCGTGGCCACGTCGCGCTCGCGCAACCAGGGGAGGCACGAGGCATCGAGCCCGGCCGCCAGGCTGCCGATATCCCACGGGCCGTGCTCGCGGCGCCATGGCCAGCGCCCGGTGCGGACCAGGAGCGCGTCGCCCGGCCGTACCGTGAGGCCCGCCTGCTCCTCGGCGGCCTCGAGATCCTCGGGGAAGACGGGCTCGCCGGGCTCGAGCGCGTCGACGCCGCGCCGCGCGGGAATGTCGAGCAGGACCCCGCGGGTGACGATGCCGTCGTGCAACCGGTGGATGCCGAGCTTGGTGGCCCCGTGCGCGGTGACCGCCTCGGCGGGGTAGCCGTTGTAGAGCTTGCCCTCGTGGAAGATGTGGCACAGCGCGTCGATGTGGCTCGTGGCGAAGCCGTGCGAGGCGATGGCGAAATAGTCCGCCCCCATGCCCTCGGTCGCCGTCCCGGTCATGTGGTGCGCCACCGGGGCGGGGTTGTCGGCCGACGAAACGGTGTCGAGAGGCCGGGCACACGACACGGTCCGGCCCGAGCGCACCGTCGCCGCGGCGGTTGCCGTGACCTCCGGGGTGATCAGGTTCAGCGTGCCGAGCTGGTCCTCGTCACCCCAGCGCCCCCAGTTGGAGAGGGTCTGGTGGAAAGCCACGACATCGAGGGTTGCCATGGGGTCGGGGGGCACGGTCGGAGAGTAGCCCGCACGCCCTACGATCGGCCCCATGACGACACTCCAAGGTGACTACGAACCCAGCCCCTCCGACTGGGTGCGCGACCAGGTGGCCGAGTACGAGGCCTCGGGCGGCCAGCGCTCCAACACGCTGCTCGATACAGGTTGGCCGATCATTGTGGTGACGACCCGGGGCGCCAAGAGCGGCAAGGTGCGCAAGACCCCGGTCATGCGGGTCGAGCACGACGGGGAGTACGCGCTCGTCGCCTCCAAGGGCGGCGCGCCCGAGCACCCCGAGTGGTTCTACAACCTCGACGCCCACCCCGACGAGGTGCTGGTCCAGGACGGGCCGGCCCCGGTCGCCGTCACGGTGCGCGAGGTCAGCGGCGATGAGAAGGCCACCTGGTGGGAGCGCGCCGTGGCGGCGTACCCGCCCTACGCCGAGTACCAGGAGAAGACGGACCGGCAGATCCCCGTCTTCGTCACCACGCCCAAGGGCGGCTGAACCCGGGGTCGCTCAGCGCGCGCCGGGGTCGGCTTCGGCGAAGGCCTGCACCATGGCGGCCCGCCAGGGGACGAGGAAGTCCTCGCGCTCGTGCGCCGTCTTGCCGAGCCGCACCACCATCAGGTCGAGCGCGGGGCAGATGGTGATCGTCTGGCCCTCGTAGCCCGAGGCGCGGAAGGTGCCCCAGGGGTTGAGAGTCTCGAGCGTCTCGCCGCGCACGCCGAGCCAGTGCGCGCCGTAGGGGCTGGGGTCCTGCGGGTCGTCGATCGACACCATGGTGCGCCCGTAGTCCACCCAGCCGGCCGGGAGGAGCCGCACGCCGTCCCACATGCCGTCGCGCAGGTAGAGCAGCCCGAAGCGGGCGTAGTCGCGCGCGCTGGCCCGGAGGAAGGACGAGGCCACCCAGGTGCCGGCCTCGTCGAACTCGGGGTCGGCGCTCGTCATCCCGAGCGGGCCGAAGAGGCGGCTGTGCAGGAAGCGGGCATAGCTCTCGCCGGGCCCCACCGTGCGGGCCACGACCCCCGAAATGATGTTCGACGTCCCCGACGAGTAGTTGAAGCGCTCGCCCGGCAGCGCCGTCAACGGGCGGTCGGCCGCGAAGTGCGCCATGTCGGCCTGTCCGTCGCCGAAGAGCATCTGGATCACGTCCGAGACGCGGTCGTCGACGTAGTCCTCCACGAAGTCGAGCCCGTCGCGCATGGCGAGCAGCTGACGCAGGGTGATGGCGTGGCGCGGGTCGTCGGCCGCGGCCCACTCGGGCACAGCGGCGGGGGCATCGAGGTCGAGCCTCCCGTCGCCCACGAGCAGGCCGACCACCGCGTGGAGCATCGACTTGGCCATCGACCAGCTGAGCAGCGGCGTGTCGGCGGTCACCCGCGTGGGCGGGCGGTCGAAGTGCTCCAGTGCGCCCTGGTAGCGCTCGACGACCAGGCGCCCGTGGTGCACGACGATGACGGCGAACGTCTCGGCCATCGGCCCGTCGTTGGCGAAGACATCGTCGAGCAGCGGGGCCAGGTCGACGCCGGGCGGCAGATCGCCCGCGGGCCAGTCCTCCGTCGGCCAGTCCACGCCGGTGGGCTGTGGCGGCAGCGCGACCAGGTCGCTCACACCGACGAGAGGAAGGCCAACAGCGCGGCGTTGGTCTCCGCCGGCTTCTCCTGCTGGACCCAGTGGGCGGCGCCCTCGACGACGGTGGTGCCGCGGTAGTCGGGCAAGGCGGCCGCCATCTCCTCGGCCGCGTCGGGCATCATCAGGGCCACGGGGTCGAGCACGCCGGTCAGGAAGCCGGTGGGCATGGTGTAGACGGAGGCCGGGATGTCGTGCGAACGCTCCCAGTTGGCGTCCATGTTCCGGTAGAAGCTGACGGGGCCGAAGAATCCGCCCTTCTCGAAGGCGGCCGTGTAGACGTCGACGTCGGCCTCGGTGATCCACGGCGGCAGCACGTCCGGGGCCGGCGTGAGGATGTCCTGGAAGCGCGTCCCCTCCCGGGGCGCGTCGGAGACCAGCGGACCGGCGTGGGCCATGCCTTCGGCCCCGGCGGAGTAGAGCATGGTGCGCAGGAAGCGCCGGGGGTCCGCCTCGAACTCGGCCTCCGCCGGCCCGACCGGCTGGAAGTAGAGCATGTAGAAGAACTTGTCGGCGAAGAGCACCTCGAAGATCTGGACGGGTGGCGCCGGCGCGTTCGAGTAGGGGACGCTCATGTTGTAGAGGGACGAGACGCGCCTGGGGTGCAGGCGCCCCAGCTCCCACACGACCATGGCCCCCCAGTCGTGACCCACGAAGGCCGCGCTGTCGTAGCCGTAGTGATCGAGCAGGCCGCAGAGGTCGCCGGTGAGCTTGTCCGACCCGTAGTCGGTGACCTCGGTCGGATGCGAGCTGCCGCCGTAGCCGCGCAGGTCGGGGGCGTAGGCGCGGTACCCGGCGTCGGCCAGTGCGCCGAGCTGATGGCGCCACGAGTACCAGAGCTCCGGGAAGCCGTGGCAGAGCACCACCGGCGGACCGTCGGCCGGCCCGGCCGCGGCCACGTGCAGCTCGATCCCGTTCGTCGGCACCTGTTCGTGGGTTACGTCAACCATTCGGTGTCACCGTCTCCTCTGTCTTGGCGGCCTTGTCCGCTTTCTCCGCTTTCTCCGCATGGTGCTTCTGAATGGCTGACATGACGGCGTTGCCCGCCGCGCCGATGAACTCGGGACGGTTCTCCGCAGCCCAGTCCCGGCTCGAGGTCAGCGAGGCCGAGGAGTCCTGGAAGTGGGGTGCCACGTAGCGCGCGATCAGCTCGTAGGAGTGACGGGTGGCGGCGGTGTCGGCCCACTCGTGGCCCATGAGGAGGAAGGTCCCGAAGCCCTTGGACTGGGTCTGCAGGCGGGCGACCTGCGCGATGGCGTCGTCCACCGTGCCGATCACGGCGAAGCCCGACGCGTTGAGCGCGTCGACCAGCGACTCGAAGTTCTCGGTGTTGGGCGCCAGCGGCAAGGCGGCCACCCGCGCGAAGTAGTCGACCCACTCCTCGAGGCCGAAGGCGACGTCGGCGATGGCCTGCTCCTTGGTGTCGGCGATGTGCATCGGCCCGACCAGCCGCCACTTGTTGCGGTCGACGGTGGTCGAGAACTCCGCCGCCCGCTCCTCCATCACGTCCCAGTGGATGCCCAGCACGTCGAACCCGCCGGCCGACGTGGCCCCGATGGACAGGAGGCTGGTGCCGAAGCGCCCGGCGGCTCGCGGTCCGGCGGGCGAGACCTGCGCCGCCACCGCCACCTCGGGGAACGGGCGCTGGTAGGGCAGCAGCTGCAGGCGCGCCTCGCGCAGGGTGAACCATTCCGTCTCCATGCTGACCGTCTCGCCGGCCAGGAGCTGGAGGATGGCCTCGAGCGACTCCTCCATCATGTCGCGCTGCTTGGCGGGATCGATGCCCATCATGAAGGCGTCGGAGGGCAGGGCGCCCGGGCCGACACCGA
>Ga0302314_10011579_pt1 | contig 15374 bp, 11 predicted proteins | sample III_Palsa_N2_3_FD_200533 | JGI IMG/M metagenome (GOLD analysis project Ga0302314, IMG submission 200533) | Peat permafrost microbial communities from Stordalen Mire near Abisko, Sweden - III_Palsa_N2_3 | ecosystem: Environmental > Terrestrial > Soil > Palsa > Peat permafrost | place: Sweden...
AACCTTGTGATCACGACGATCTTCGAAAGCGTCGAGCATCATCAGCGTTGGACCAAGAGCGAGGCATTTCTGGAACATGTCGGCGGCCTGAAACCGCTCGTCGAAAGCGCTGAGGGCGGCCATTATGAGATCGTCGCTGAATCTGGCCGGCTTCAGGACTGAGCCGGCGTGGACAGGGTCCTCATCATCGGCGCGACGGGAAACATCGGCAGGGAACTCGCACCGATCATCCATCGCAAATCCGTGAGACTGCGGGTCGTCTCGCGCAGTCTTGAAAAACTTTCCCGTTTTCCCGTCGGAATCGAACGCGTCGCCTGCGACCTCAATGACGCAAGCGCGATCCGCTCCATGGTCGCCGGTGTCGACAAGATCTTCACCCTGGCGATGCCGGGCGAGCCGGAAGCCCTGCGGCGCCTGGTGGACGCGGCGGCGAGCGCACAAGTCCGCCAAGTCGTACTGATCTCGAGCACCGCGCCGGACGACATGATCATTGGCCAGCAGCACCGCATATCCGAGAACATTCTCACCAGCTCCGGGCTTCCCTGGACGATCTTGCGTCCAGGCTCGCTGATGTCGAACGCGTTGTGGTGGAGGCAAACGATCCAGGCCGGGAGGGCGGTCTACTCGGCTGTGGCCCACGTCAAGCAGGCGTCGATCTCGCCGCTCGATGTCGCGAAGGCCGCGGCGATCTCGTTGAGCGACAGCGCTCGCCTTGGAATGACCTACACGCTCAAAGGGACAAGGTCGCTAAGCGACAGCGACAAGACCGCCATTCTTTCGAGGGTGCTGAACAGGTTGGTCTCCTGCGTCGACGCCCCACTGGAGGCGGTCATTGAGGGTATGAAAAATCGGGGCGTTCCAGAGGCCGAGGTTTTCAAGTTGGCCGAGGCGTTCGCGAAGATCATCGAACTGGGAGACGAAACGCCCAATGACGAATTGGAACAGCTCCTCGGTGAAAAGCCGCAGAGTTTCGAGGAATGGTGTCTGCAGCACGTGGAGGAGTTCAGATGAGTGCGCCGCACATCCCGACCGACAGTAACGAGGCGGCGCGGGCGTGGAAGAACTCATGATGGAAAATCTGGAAAAAGACCAACTGGATCTGCGACTAACGACCAGATTTCTGCTCCTTTGCGGAGCGATCGGCCCGTTTTTCTTCGTGGCCGTGTTTCTAATCGAAGGCGCTGTTCGTCCAAACTACAACGCGTGGCTCACGACGATCAGCACGCTGAGCTGGGGCGACCAGGGGTGGATCCAGGTCGCCAGTTTTTGCCTCTTTGGATTGCTGATGCTTTGCTTCGCGACCGGGCTCCGACGGGTCTTGCGAACCGGTCCTGGTTCTCTTTGGGCGCCGATCCTGCTGTTCATCGCCGGACTTGGCCTCATCACCGCGGGTCCCTTTGTGACAGACCCGGTTCTTGGCTACCCCCCCGGGTTCCCGAGCAGCGGGCCGCCAAGCCTCCATGGGACGATCCACAACACCGCTTCACTGATCGTCTTCATCGCCATCCCGGCCGCTTGTTTTGTGATGGGACGACGTTTCGCCCGCGATCCCGCGTGGCGCGGCTGGGCATCCTATTCGATAGCCACCGGCGTTCTGGTTCTGGTCTTCGTCGGGTGGTTCTTTGCCAGCGTGACGGCGGCGGCTCACGGCGGGACCGCGCCAGCGGGTCTCATCGAGCGTCTTTTCAGCATCATCGGCTGCTGCTGGCTATCGCTTCTTGCACTCAGGCTCATGAGCAAGACGGCGGCAAGGGCCGCTAAGTGACCAAGCCGCTCGCCTCTCACCGATAGCTTTGCAGCGGCCGCACCTCGAGCGTGCCTTCCAGGCCCACGGCCTGGGCCGCGGCCAAGGCGCCGGCGGCGGTGGTGTAATAGGGGATCTTGCCCATCAGGGCGGTGCGGCGCAGCGAGAAACTGTCCTCCAGCGACTGCTTGCCCTCGGTGGTGTTGAACACCAGCTGGACCTCGCCGTTCTTCATCGCGTCGACGATGTTGGGCCGACCTTCCAGCACCTTCTTGATCACCGAGACCTCCAGGCCCTGCTCCCTTAGGAACGCGCAGGTGCCGGCGGTGGCGATCACCTTGAAGCCCTTTTCCAGCAACAGGCGCACCGGCTCGACCACGAACGGCTTGTCGGATTCCTTGACCGACACGAAGGCGCAGCCGGACCGGGGCAGCACCGCCCCGCCGCCCAGCTGGCTCTTGACGAAGGCGCGCGCGAAGGCCGGCGCCAGGCTCTCACCCGGCCGGCGCCAGTCCAGCCCCATCACCTCGCCGGTGGAGCGCATTTCGGGACCCAAGATGGTGTCGACGCCGGGGAAGCGGGCGAAGGGGAACACCGCCTCCTTCACCGCGATGTGGTCATAGGGTTTATCGACCAGGCCGAAGCTGGCTAGACTTACCCCAGCCATGATCTTGGCGGCGATGGCCGCGATCGGCTGGCCGATGGTCTTGGCCACGAACGGCACGGTGCGCGAGGCTCTGGGATTGACCTCCAGCACGAAGATGCGCGGGGCGTCCGACAGCGGCTCCTCGATGGCGAACTGCACGTTCATCAGGCCGCGCACGTTCAGGGCGAAAGCCATGGCCTCGGTCTGGCGTTTCAGCTCGGCGATGGTCTCGGGGCGCAGCGAAAACGGGGGCAGGGAACAGGCGCTGTCGCCCGAATGCACGCCGGCCTCCTCGATATGCTCCATCACCCCGCAGACATAGACGCTCTTGCCGTCGCACAGGGCGTCGACGTCCACCTCGGTGGCGCGGGAGAGGTACTGGTCGATCAGCACCGGATGCTCGATCGAGATGTCGCCGGCGTTTGAGATGTACCGGTCAAGCTGCTCGCTATCGCGGACAATTTCCATTCCGCGCCCGCCAAGGACGTATGAGGGTCGGATCACGATGGGGAAACCGACCTCGTTGCATTTCTGAATCGCTTCCAGCCAGCTTCGAGCCAATGCGTTTACGGGCTGGGTGATTTTCAGCCGGTGCAACAGCTGCTGGAACCGCTCGCGGTCCTCGGCCAGGTCGATGGCGTCGGGGGAGGTGCCCAGGATCGGCACGCCGGCGTCTTCCAGCGGCTGAGCCAGTTTCAGCGGCGTCTGGCCGCCAAACTGCACGATGACGCCCAAAAGCTCGCCCCGGGACTGTTCGACCGCGATCAGCTCCAGCACGTCCTCGGCGGTCAATGGTTCGAAATAAAGCCGGTCGGAGGTGTCGTAGTCGGTGGAGACGGTCTCCGGGTTGCAGTTGACCATGATCGACTCCACGCCGATCTGGTCCAGCGCGAAGGCCGCGTGGCAGCAGCAATAGTCGAACTCGATCCCCTGGCCGATCCGGTTCGGGCCGCCGCCCAGGATGATGGCCTTCTTCCGATCCGAGGGCTCGGCTTCGCACTGGGGCGCTTGGCCCAGCGCCCCGGTCTCATAGGTCGAATACATGTAAGGCGTCGCTGCGCGGAATTCGCCGGCGCAGGTGTCGATGCGCTTGAACACGGGCCTGACGCCCAGTTCGTGCCTCGCCGCGCGGACCTCGGCCTCGCTCTGCTGGGTCAGTTTGGCCAGCCGCGCGTCGGAAAAGCCGTCCGCCTTCAGCCGGCGCAGCTTGACCGCGTCCGCCGGCAGGCCGTGGCGCTTCAGCGCCGCTTCCTTGACGACCAGGGTCTCGATCTGGCGCAGGAACCAGGGCTCGTAGGCGCAGGCCGCCTGGATCTCGTCGACGCTGAGGCCGTGGCGAAAGGCCTGGGCGATCACCCGCAGCCGGTCGGGCGTCGGAACGGTCAGGGCGCGTCGCACCGCCGCCTTGCCGGTCTCGGCGTCATCCGCGCCGGCGATCTCGATGTCGTCCAGGCCGGCCAGGCCGGTTTCCAGGCCGCGCAGCGCCTTTTGCAGGCTCTCGGCGAAGGTGCGCCCAATGGCCATCACCTCGCCCACCGACTTCATCGAGGTAGTCAAATAGGGCTCCGCGCCGGGATATTTCTCGAAGGCGAAGCGGGGGATCTTGACGACCACATAGTCGATCGACGGCTCGAACGAGGCCGGCGTCGCGCCGGTGATGTCGTTCATCAGCTCGTCCAGGGTGTAGCCGACCGCCAGCAGCGCGGCGACCTTGGCGATCGGAAAGCCGGTGGCCTTGGAGGCCAGCGCCGAGGAGCGCGATACCCGCGGGTTCATCTCGATCACCACCATCCGCCCGTCCGCCGGATTGACCGCGAACTGGACGTTGGAGCCGCCCGTCTCCACCCCGATCTCGCGCAGCACCGCGATCGAGGCCGAGCGCATCCACTGGTATTCCTTGTCGGTCAGGGTCAGGGCCGGGGCGACGGTGATGGAATCGCCGGTATGCACGCCCATCGGGTCGATATTCTCGATCGAGCAGATGATGATGCAGTTGTCCGCCTTGTCGCGGACCACCTCCATCTCGTACTCCTTCCAGCCCAGCACGCTTTCCTCGATCAGGACCTCGTGGGTCGGCGACAGATCCAGTCCGCGTTCGACGATCTCGCGGAACTCTTCGACATTATAGGCGATGCCGCCGCCGGTGCCGGCCAGGGTGAAGGACGGGCGGATGATCGCCGGCAGGCCGACGAAATCCAGGCCGGCATGGGCCTCGTCCATATTGTGGGCGGCGTGGGAGCGGGGGCTTTCCAGCCCCAGATGGTCCATCGCGTCGCGGAACTTCTGCCGGTCCTCGGCCTTGTCGATCACCTCGGCCCGCGCGCCGATCATCTCGACGCCGTACTTGGCCAGGGTTCCGTTGCGCTCCAGCGCCAGCGCGGTGTTCAGCGCCGTCTGGCCGCCCATGGTGGGCAAAAGCGCGTCCGGCCGCTCCTTCTCGATGATCTTGGCGACCATCTCCGGGGTGATCGGCTCGATATAGGTCGCATCGGCCAGGTCCGGGTCGGTCATGATCGTCGCCGGATTGGAATTGACCAGCACGATCCGGTAGCCTTCGCCGCGCAAAGCCTTGCAGGCCTGGACGCCGGAATAGTCGAATTCACAGGCCTGGCCGATCACGATGGGGCCGGCGCCGATGATCAGGATCGACGAAATGTCGGTGCGTTTGGGCATGTCGTCTCGCGCGCGAGGGCGAGGCCGCGGCCTTGGCCACGCCCCTCACCGACAGATTGCAGGTTAAGGCGCTCGTTTAGAGGCGGACAGGCGCGGGTGCAAGAGCGGGGGGATGGATCGGCAGGGCAACGAACTCGCGCCAACAAACCGACGAAGATCACCTCGGAGCGTCATCCCGGACGGCCGGCAAGGCCGATCGGGGACCCAGGGGCAAGCGCGCCGGCCCCTGGGTCCCGGCTCTCCGCTGCGCTACGGCCGGGATGACGATCAAAAAAAGCCCGCTTGTTAACGCAAGTTCGTGCCTGACGGATCGAAGGTCGCAAACGCGCGATCCATCCGCCTCAACCCCTTTGTTGCGCCGGCTTTACACTTATTACAGGCTTGTAACTGGCGTTAGGCGAGGCATCCGAACAAGTTCGCCCTCGGGGAGGCGTTACAACAGGCGATGCAGATGTTCGCAGCGGCGATGAGTCTAGCCTTGGCCGCGGCGCAGCCCGCGGCGCCCGAAACCCAAGGTCCTCCACCCCCGCCGCCGCTGCCTCAAGCGTCAGTCGCCTCGGCGACGGGTGTGACGCCTTACCCGGCGGCCTTCTTCGCCGCGGCCCAGCCCAACACCGCGCGCGACATGGTCGACCGCTTGCCGGGCTTCGTGTTCGACGATGGCGACACCGTGCGCGGCTTCGCCGGCGCGGCGGGCAATGTGCTGATCGACGGCGTGCGGCCCACCAGCAAGAGCGACGACCTGGACAGCATCCTGCGCCGGATCCCCGCCTCGCAGGTCGAGCGCATCGACCTGATTCGCGGCGGCGCGCCGGGCGTCGACATGCAGGGCAAGACGGTGATGGCCAATGTCATCCGCAAGACCGGCGCCACGACCACCGGCTTGATCGCGGCCGCCAACTCCTGGGTGCCGGACGATGGGCGCAACACCCCGACCATCCGGCTTGAAGCGGCCCACCGGGCGGACGGAACCTCGATCGAAGGCTCGCTGCTCCTCGCGCAGTTCTATGATGACGGGGCCGGCGTCGGACCCGAGGCCATCACCGCCCCCAACGGCGCGCCGATCAGCACCACCCACGACGACACCAAGGGCGGCGGCGTCCAGGGCACCGCCACGGGCGCCTATACGACGCCCCTGTTCGGCGGCGTCTTTCGCATCAACGGCCAACTCTACGGACAGCAGTACATATATGACGAGCGTGACCAGGACATCTCATCGCTCAGCATCCAGCCGACCCTCGACTATCAGCGCCAGAACAAGGAACAGGGCGAGATCGGCCTGACCTATGATCGTTCCTTCGGCGCCAAGCTGGCCACCGAGACCCTGTTCATCCAACAGCTGCAGGGCGAGGACTATCTGGAGCCTTTCAGCGAGATCGGCGAGGTCGAGCGCTACCGCGAACAGCACACCAATGGCGAAAGTATCCTGCGCTCCACCGCCACCTACAGCTACGCCAGCAACCTGACCTTGGTGGCCGGCGGGGAAGGGGCGTTCAACTGGCTGAACAGCCACACCACCTATGTCGAAAACGGCGCCTTGGTGAATCTGCCCGGCGCCGATGTTCAGGTCAAAGAGAGTCGGGGCGAACTCTTCGCCAAGGCGACCTGGGTGATCGATCCGCGCTTCACCCTGGAGGCCGGCCTTCGCTACGAGGGCTCGAAGCTCAGCTCCACCGGCGATGTGACTTTTCAAAAGACCTTCAGCTATCCGAAGCCGCGCGTGGTGCTGACCTGGTCGCCGGACCCGGCCGACCAGTTCCGTTTCCGCGTCGAGGAGGAGGTCGGCCAGCTCGATTTCAACAACTTCGTCGCCGTCACGGCGCTGACCACCGGCCAGATCTTCACCGGCAACCCGAACCTTACGCCGCAGCAGGCGCTGGTCTATGAGGCGGCGTACGAGCGCCGGTTTTGGACCAGCGGCGATCTGAGCTTCACCTATCGCCACTCCAACCTGACGGACGTGCTGGACCGCGCCCCGGTGGTCAGCGCATCCGGCGACTATGACGAGCCGGCCAATATCGGCGGCGGGACCAAGGACGAATACATCGCCGCCTTCAACCTGCCGCTCGACCAGTTCGGCGTTCCGGGCGGCCTGATCAAGGCCAACGCCACCTGGCGCTCGTCCCGCGTCACCGATCCGACCACCGGCCAAGAGCGGCCGCTGGGGCAGCTGCGCCCCCGCGAAGGCGAGATCGACTTCAATCAGGACCTGCCGCGCTGGAAGCTGACCTGGGGGGCGACCTACAATCTCGGCTGGCGGCAGGCCTATTACAGCTTCGACGAGGTCGAGATCGACAACTTCCGCCAGTTCGGGACGCTGTTCGTCGAGTACCGGCCCAAGCCCGGTCTCAGCATCCGCGGCGAGATCGACGACATCGGCGCGGATTACCGGCGCACCCTGGAGATCTTCCCCGACCTGCGCAGCAACACCCCGCTGCAGGAGATCGACATCCGCAGCCTTTACACCGCCCCTACGCTGTATCTGCGGGTCAGGCAGGCGATTTGATCCTGAGGTCGACGCAACGGCCAAGCTCCTCCCCCGTTGGGGGAGGGGGACCGCCTGCAAGGCGGTGGAGGGGGCCTTGCCGGAGAGGTCTCCGCGACCGCAAGACCCCCTCAGTCGCTTCGCGCCAGCTCCCCCATCGGGGGAGCAGTCTGGCGCCCAACCCCCTACCGCCCCTTATCCATCAACCCCGCGAACCGCTCGAACAGGTACAGCGAATCCGTCGGTCCGGGCGACGCCTCCGGGTGGTGCTGGACCGAGAATACCGGCCGGTCCTTTAGCGCCAGCCCGGCATTGGTGCCGTCGAACAGCGAGACGTGGGTCTCCGTGACCGGATCGGGCAGGCTCTCCCGCTCGACCGTGAAGCCGTGGTTCATCGAGACGATCTCGACCTTGCCGGTGGTCAGGTCCTTGACCGGATGGTTGGCGCCATGGTGGCCCTGGTCCATCTTCATCGTGCGCGCGCCCATGGCCAGGGCCAGCATCTGATGGCCGAGGCAAATGCCGAACACCGGCTTGCCGCTGTCGATCACCGTCCTGATTTCGGGGACGGCATACTCGCCGGTCGCGGCCGGATCGCCTGGGCCGTTGGACAGCACCACTCCATCCGGGTTCCGAGCCAGGATGTCCTTCGCGCTCGTGGTCGCCGGGACCACCGTCACATGGGCGCCGACGCTGGTCAGCGAGCGCAGGATGTTGCGCTTGATCCCATAGTCGACGACGACGACCTCGTACTTGGGCTGGCCCGCCTTGGCGTAGCCTTCCGGCCAGCGCCACAGGCCCTCGTCGAAGGTGAACGGCTGCAGGCAGGACGCGTCCTTGGCCAGGTCAAGCCCCAATATGCCCGACCACGCGCGCGCCTTCTCGACCAGGCCGTCCAGATCGAACACGCCGTCCGGGCTATGGGCGATCACCGCATTGGGCATGCCGCGCTCGCGGATCGCGATCGTCAGGGCGCGGGTGTCGACGCCGCTCAGGGCCACCACCCCGCGCCGCTTCAGCCAGCTGTCCAGGTCGCTTTGCGCGCGCCAATTGGCCGGCGGCGTTGGCAGATCGCGAAAGATCGCGCCCCGCGCCGAGGTCGAGGCCCCCTGGCCGAACTGCTCGATATCCTCCAGGTTCACCCCGACATTGCCGATGTGCGGAAAGGTGAAGGCCACGATCTGGGCCATATAGGACGGGTCGGTCAGGATTTCCTGATAGCCGCTCATGGCGGTGTTGAAGCACACTTCGCCCAGGGCCTCGCCCACCGCCCCCGCGCCGATCCCCTGCAGGATGGTCCCGTCGGCCAGCGCCAGAACGCCCGTGCAGCCAGCCATCAGCTCGGTCGCCATGCACGCGCCTCCTTCAAGGATTTTGGATCGGAATCATCGTCGCAAAAAAGCGAGCCAAAGTCGCCCCCGCCCGCGCAAACGGCGGCGTGTTTAGGGGGAAGGGGAGGCGGGGTCAAGGCGGCGCGCCCCAGGCGCGGCCGACGCCACCCTGCTGACGCGGCCGGCGGCGTGTTCGGGGCCGGGGAGAGCCGGCGACAACCCGCCCTCATTGGGGCGGCTCCCCGCTGCGTCATACTGACGCGACCTCCGGCCTATTTCGCTCGCCTTAATCTCCGGCTGTCAAAGCTCCGTTCCCGTCAGGCGAAGGACCACCGTAATGGATGCGACTCGCTCAGCGTCCACTTTGGAGGATGAGGATGTCGGCGCCGGGGAGACTTCGCCCTACCAGCTGACGCTCTCCGCGCTGAGCTATTCGTGGCCAAGGCAGACCGCGTTCAACGTCGCCGTCGGATTGTCCTTCGTCCTGGTTGGCGGCTGGGTGCTGGCCTTGGCATGGATCCTAGGCCTTTGCCTCGCGGACCTGGCGCTCCAAGGCGCGTATCGCCGGCTGGCGGTGCATGCGCATAACGTCGAATCGTCTCGGGGCCTGACCTGGGTGCTCTGGCTGACGCTCGCCAAGGGAGCCTGCTGGTACGCGCTGCCAACCGGCTTCACGGTTCTCCACCATAGTGTCGCGGGCCTGGCCTTCGTGGGGGTCCAGGCCGTGGCCTTGACGGCCCTCGCGGTGTCCACGGCCCGCAATTCCCGACGCGTCTTCCTGACCATGGTGGCTGTTCCCGTCGTGGCGCTTCAATGTTGCGTGGCCGCGGCGCTTGGGCCGATGCAGGGCGCGGGCGCGCTTTGTGAGACGTTGGTGCTGAGCGCCGCGCTCTGGCTCATCGGGTCGGGCACCAGCGCGGTGGTGTCCAACTGGAACCAGGCGAATGCGCATCGCCTCCAGGCCATGGCGAAGATGAGGCTGGCGCTAGCGCGCTCGGAGATCGCGGAAACGCAACTGTCGGAGGCCCTGGCGCGCGCCGAGACCGCCAGCCGCGTGAAGAGCGAGTTCCTGGCCATGATGAGTCATGAAATCCGCACGCCGCTCAATGGCGTGTTGGGCATGGCCCAGGCGATGGCCGCGGGTGAATTGTCCGGCTCACAGAGGGCGCGGCTGGGCGTGATCACCACCGCGGGCCAGTCCCTGCTCACCGTGTTCAACGATCTGCTTGACCTTTCCAAGATCGAGACCGGGGGGATCGAACTGGAAGACGGTGTGGTGGACATCGAGGCCTTGGCGCAAGGCGCGCAGACCTTCCTGCCCCTGCTGCAGGACAAGAGCGTGAGCTTCTCGGTGACGGTGCAACCCCAGGCGCAACGCTACTGGCGCGGCGATCCGGACCGCATCCGGCAGGTGCTGCACTATCTGATCTCGAACGCGGTGAAGTTCACCCATCGCGGCGCCGTCTCGGTTCGGATATCCGAGCAGGAATCCGCCCTGGTTCTCGCCGTGGAGGACAGCGGGATCGGCATCGCCCCGGGCCGCCTCACTCAAGTTCTCGAGCCGTTCGTCCAGGCGGACGCCTCGACCACGCGCCGATATGGCGGTTTGGGGATGGGCCTCACCATCTGCCGCGACCTCGTGAAGCTGATGGGCGGATCCTTGGATTTGGTGAGCGTCGAAGGCGTGGGCTCGACATTCACCATGACCTTGCCGCTGTGCGCGGCGCCGGCGACAGGGGTGATCGCCGGGGCAGACGTCCACCCGGCGCCCATGGTCGCTGGGCTGCGGGTGCTGGCGGCGGAAGACAATCTCGTCAATCAGATGGTGCTGCGGACCCTGCTGGAGGCGAGCGGGATATCGCCCGTCCTCGTGTCGAACGGCGAGGAAGCCCTGGAGGCCTGGAAGACCGGACGCTGGGACATCGTCCTTATGGATATTCAGATGCCGGTGATGGACGGCGTCGCCGCGACCCGGGGCATTCGCGCGGCGGAGCGCGACCGCGGCGTCGCCCGCACCCCGATCATCGCGGTGACCGCCAATGCGACGAGCCCCCATGAGGCTGAATATCTGAGCGCCGGCATGGACGCCATGGTCGCCAAGCCTATAAACCTCGCGATCCTGCTGGAAGCGATCGACGCCGCCCTCGAACCCGCCGCAAGTCCAGATGACCTTGAGGTTCGCCCGGCGGCCTAAGCGCACGCCCGGTGTTCGCCGTAACGGCGGCCGCGGCGATCCATCATGTCACAGACCAGGATGCTCGTTCGTCCTAGCTCCTGAACACCGGGAGTATCGAATGAATCGCGTCATCGCCGGAACCCTCGGCGTCCTGCTCGCCGCCAACGGCCTGACCATGCTGGTCGCCTCGGTGTGGTGGTACAACGCCGTCCCCGGCGTCACCGCGAGCGGCCCCTACAACCCCCACTTCATCCACGATATCGGCATGACCTATCTGGTCGTCGCCGGCGGCCTCGGCTGGTTCGCCTGGCGGCCGGTTCAGGGCTGGCCGGCGCTGGTCGCGGGCGCGGCCTTCCTGGTCCTGCACGGCCTGATCCATGTGCATGACGCCATCTTGAGCCCGATCTGCGGCCACGACCTGGTCCGCGACCTGCCCGGCATATTCACGCCCGCGCTGATCGCGGCCTGGATCGCCGCGACATCCATGCCTAGCCAAAGGAGGTCCTGATGCTCCGTTATTTCCTCAACCGCTACCTCACGACGTTCGAGCGCCGCTGGACGTATGACGCCAGCTACATGCGCGAGCTGATCGAGCTCAGCCCCTGGGCCTTCATCAAGTTCATGATGGTGAGTTCGCTGGGCCGCGGTCCAGATGCGCCGCCCGCGGCCGTCGTCGCGGCGGGCCTGGTCGGCACGCTGACCGAGGACTGCGGGCCCTGCACCCAGATATCGGTCGACATGGCCTTGGCCCACGGCTTCCCGCCCATCACATTGCAGGCGATCCTGGCCGGCGATACGGCCGCCATGGGGCCCGACGCGGCCCTGGGCTACGCCTTCGCCAAGGCCAGCCTGGCGCGCGATCTTGTGGAGTCCGACCGCTTGCGCGACGAGGTGATCCGCCGCTGGGGCCAAAAGGGCCTGACCAACCTGGCCCTGATCCTGATGGCCTCGCGCACCTATCCGACCTTGAAATACGCCCTGGGCCACGGCCGGGCCTGTTCGCGGATCCAGGTGGCCGGCGCGCCCGCGCCCGTGCATCGGCCGGAGGTTCTGGCGGCATGACGCGCGAACCCGCGGTCGCGGCGTTCGAGACCGAACGGCCCCGGCTGCAGCGGCTGGCCTATCGCATGCTGGGCTCGGTCACGGAGGCGCAGGACGCGGTGCAGGACGCCTGGCTGCGCTGGCGCCGCGTCGACCCGGCCGAGATCAACGACCCCACCGCCTGGCTGGTCTCGGCGGTCACCCGCCTCTGCATCGATCGCTTGCGCGCCGACCGCGCCCGCCGCGAGGCCTATGTCGGCCCCTGGCTGCCCGATCCGCTGATCGAGGACCTGGCCACCGACCCCGTCGAGCGGGCCGAGGACGTCTCGGTCGCCTTCCTGCTGGCGCTCCAGCGGCTCTCGCCGCTGGAGCGGGCGGTGTTCCTGCTGCACGACGTGTTCGACGCCGACTACGCCGCCGTCGCCAAGACCCTCAAGCGCAGCGAGGCCGCCTGCCGCCAGTTGGCCGCCCGCGCCCGCGCCCACGTGCGCGACGCCCGGCCCCGCTTCGACGTCTCCCAGGAGGCGGTGGCGCGCCTGGCCGGCGCCTTCATGGACGCCGCCCAGCGGGGCGACTTCGCCGCCCTTTCCGACATGCTGACCGAGGACGCCGTTCTGATCAGCGACGGCGGCGGCAAGCGCGCGGCTGCGCTTCGGCCCATGGTGGGACGGCAGGACATCATGGCCCTGATCAAGAGCCTGACCTGGCGCGGCAACTGGCCTGCGGGCGCCAAGGTCCGCCTGGCCCGCATCAACGGCTTCCTGGGGGCGATCTTCGAGGACGAGGACGGCGTCATGACGATGGCTTTCGAGCCGTCGGACGACGGCAGGTTGTCGGCCATCTACCTGCTGCGCAACCCCGACAAGTTGGGGCACGTTTCGCTGGGGTGAGGGGCGCGCCTCAACAGAAATTGACATTCACCGCCGTCTTGAGAGATGGAGCCGGGTTCGGGCCTGTCCTATGCTCCGCCCATGAAGGACGATCCCCACCTTCGCGAACTGCTGGAAAAGCGGTCGTTCCTGGCTGACTGCCTCGAACCCCTGGATCGCGACCGCCTGATCGGCGAGGACACCCCGGTCAACGAAGCGCGCATGCACTTCCTGCGCCGCCAGATCGCCGACCTGGACGCGATCATCGCCGGCGAGGCGGGCCGCCTCTAACGCCGACGACCTTTGAGTTTAACCCTTGGGTCTCCCCTCTTCGTCATCCTGAGCCACGCCCGCTGGGGCGCGCGTCGAAGGCCGCAAAGACGGAGCCGACCCAGCGTCCTTCGACACGCCGCTCCGCGACGGCTCAGGATGACGAAGCGAGGAGTCAGCCACAAAGGCCTAGCGATCGGGCGAAGCCCCATTTGACCACCAAGGACACCAAGCTCACCAAGGGCGACGCTGACTTCGTGTCCTTGGTGTCCTTGGTGGTGAATGTTCTTTTTGCACGATCCGCCCGACCGCGCCGAGCAGCTTTGAGCTTGACTAGAACAAAACAAGAACATACGCTGACCAACCGTCTCATCAGGAGTGCGCGGTGGCCGTTGTCGACCGAAGATTTCAACTGGCGAATGGCGGCGACGCGCCGGGCCTGAAATGCACGCCGGAGGGTCTGTCTCTGGCCGGCGCGCCGTTGCTGCGCAAGACGGCGGCCGGATTGGCGCCTAGGCCGATCGAAGAGATCGACGCCCTGCTCAAGGCGGCCTATGGCCAAGACGCCGATCCGGTCGGTCTGGCGCCGGGGCTGGACGTCGTCGCCAAGGCCCTGAACCAGGGCGACCTCGGCCGCGCCATGGTCGCCGCCTTGCATCTGCGGCTGCCGGACATTGGCCCGGACGACGCCGAGCGCATAGCCAAAGCCGACGACGCCCTGGCCAAATACGATCCCGGCGAGCCAAGGGACCAGCGCGGACGATGGACGACCGGCGGGGCAGCCCGTTCGGCCGACCCACCTGCGCAGGGCCAGGCCCGCACACCCGATCGCGCCGGATCAAGCGGTCGCGATCAGCCGCTGCCGATTCCGGTCAGCGACAAGGCCTACCCAAACGTGACGGCCTTCAGAAACCAGCACCTCGCCGACGCGATCAAACTGGCCGCCGTGATTGGTCATGGCGCAACGGCTGACGAGGTTCTCGCTGTGGCGGGGAATGAAAGCACCTACGGAAACGACTATAAGGCGCAGAAGTACGGAAACTTTTTCGGCATTCACTCTCTTGGGGCTAGCCCATCGAAATTTTATTCAGGGCAGACTGGTACATTCTATACTTCAAAGGGCAAGCTGATGGCAGAGTTTGCTCCGAACGACGCTTTCTATCGATCAGGTCTGATATTCGCTAAAACGATGGCGACGGTCGTAGGAAACAACGACCTGTCAAAACCCCAGATCTTTCTCACCTTGGCGCATTCCCACGGATGGGGCGCGGATACAGAGGACTACATTTCCACGCTTATGAATGTCTACGGGCTTTTCAGGAACAGCGCCCGCCATTCCGAGAGGCGGTCATGAGACCAGGTCTCGGCTGCGCACTTCTCGTCGCCTTGGCGCTGATTTCGCAAACGACCAGGGCGGAACCGCGCACCCTGACCGTGCAGGAAGCCACGGCGTTGGCCGGGGCCGCGGTTAGGGACAGGCATGATGAATCGGAACGATTGCCGGGTTTTGAACTTGACCCCAACTCCTACGAGGATCCGCCAGGTTTTTTGACGATTGAGGCCATGTGGCGCGGCGCCTGCGCGGCGTGCGGATCTGCGCTTGCGCATTTCGAAGTGAATATGAAGGATGCGGATATATACGACCCGATCTCGTTTAAAGAGATCAAAAGCGCGTCTGTTCGACGATTTCAGAAGAAATTGCGAGAAAGGATTGGATTAAGTCGTATTTTATACATGAAATATAAAGCTGAAGATAAAACAATCTGCTGGTATACGGTGGATAAACCAAGTGGACCGCTTGTGTGTCCGCATTGACCTTGTATGGCAGGTAGCCTGGAGGGACCGGCGGTAGACGGGCAGGCCCAAAGCCCTTGAATCTAGAGCACGACGGTCGCTTTAGCCGGATTCCGCTTAAAGTTGTCGAGCTCTAGCATGAAAAGTCGGACCCCCACGTCGGCCGATTCCGCGCTATCATCCCCCGGTGCGGTTCAACGACCACTTCATCGACGAGATCAAATCGCGGCTTCGCCTGTCCGACGTGATTGGCAAGACGGTAAAGCTGCGCCGGCAGGGTCGCGAATATGTCGGCCTATCGCCGTTCAACAAGGAGAAGACCCCGTCCTTCTACGTCAATGACGA
>Ga0302314_10011583_pt1 | contig 15370 bp, 12 predicted proteins | sample III_Palsa_N2_3_FD_200533 | JGI IMG/M metagenome (GOLD analysis project Ga0302314, IMG submission 200533) | Peat permafrost microbial communities from Stordalen Mire near Abisko, Sweden - III_Palsa_N2_3 | ecosystem: Environmental > Terrestrial > Soil > Palsa > Peat permafrost | place: Sweden...
ATCGAGATCATGTGTACGCGTGAGCTCGGCGATCCGTTCCGTCGTGATGCACTCGCTAAGCCCGTGCGCATGCTCGATAAGTACAAAGACTACGTGTGAACGTTCCAGTTTCCGTGGGCTCATCAGGCTCTCGTGAAACCCGACGTGCAGGAAATGGACCACTGCCGTTTCCTGCATCAGTCCACCGTCTTTGGCAACCGTGACCGAGTGACCCATGAAGCCGATCAACCGCATCATCGAGCGCGCTCGCATTCATCCTATGCGCATCGTACTGAGCGAGGCGGAGGACCCGCGGATTCTCCAGGCGGCGCAACGCGTGACCGAAGAACGCATTGCCCGCGTGATTCTGGTGGGGGATGTCCCACGCATTCTTCAAGTGGCGGCCAATGAGGGTGTCGATCTGGCCGGCATCGAACTGGTGGACCCATTCACTTCGCCGCTCGGACCATCCTTATTCCTATGCCTCTTCGAACTGCGATCCGGCAAGGGCATGACGCTGGACGAGGCGAAGCGGGAAGTGCTTAAACCGCTTTGCTTTGCTAACCTGATGGTGCGCCTTGGTCATGCCGATGGTTCTGTATCAGGCGCAGTCAATACCACCGCCGACGTGGTTCGCACCGCTATCCAGATCATCGGCATCGATCCATCGTTCAAGCTGGTTTCCAGTTTCTTCCTGATGATGTTGTGCGAACCTTTCCACACGCTCAAGGGTGGGCTTATCTTTTCCGATTGCGGGTTGGTGGTGGATCCGAATGAGGATGAACTGGCTCAGATCGCCATGGCCGCAGCGGATAGCGCGCAGACCCTTCTGATGGATGAACCACGCGTGGCCATGCTGTCATTCTCGACGAGCGGCAGTGCCCGGCATGCGGCGGTCGACAAGGTGGTGGAGGCAACGCGCCTGGTCAGGCAGCAGCGCCCGAACCTTGCTATCGATGGCGATGTGCAGCTCGACGCGGCGCTCGTCGCCGAGATCGCAGAACGCAAGATAGATCACTCGAACGTCCACGGCCGGGCAAACGTGCTGATCTTCCCGAGTCTGGAGGCCGGCAATATCAGCTACAAACTGGCGGAAAGGGTGGGTGGCGCAAAGGCGATCGGCCCGCTTTTGCAGGGCCTTCGAAAGCCCGCCAACGATCTGTCACGCGGCTGCAGCGCAGAGGATATTTATTACGTCATTGCCGTGACCGTGGTGCAGGCGCAAGCGACATTGGATGCCACACAAGCACTCGCAGACTCTCGCATCGACAATCACCCGTCGTGCTGATGCACGGCTGGCTACGGCGCCTTGCAAAAGATGCAGATGATAACGCTCGAGACGCGTCAAGACGCCACTTCAACGGACGCTCATACCCGGCATTGAGTCCAGCGAACTCGGGACCAAAATTTCCGCTGCTCAGTGGACCTTTTCAGCCGCCTGGAAAATCCGCTCACGCACGATACCGATAGCCTGCTTGAGAGCATAAACGTCCTGAAAATAACGCTCAGGCATCCTTATCTGGCTGGCATGCGCATCGATGCTCTCGATTTCTTCGCGCCATTGCGCAATTTTGTCCGGGGTCGGTTGCGGAGTTCTCCATATTTCATCTTCCAGCGATTTGATTTCCTTATACCAGACCACGAGCCGGTTTTTTATCCGCGTCTGTGCCATGCGCGGTAATGCCTGCAGCAAGCCTATCAGCAAGGCCATGAAGGGCAGCAGGATCAGCAGTCGCCTTTCGATAAAGCTGGCCAGCCAGAACGGAAGGTATCTCTGCAGGAAAGGGCGGCCGGATTTGAAATAGCGGGTGCTTTCGTCGGAGATAGGAAATTCATCGGTGTTCAGGTTGGGAAACGCGCCGAGCGGGGTGAAGTAATCTTCACCGCCGTGAACGGTTTTGGCCGCCTCCAGCAGCAGGTAGGCGAGAGCAGGGTGCAGGGTGTCCTTGGACACAAGCAGGGCTGTTGCGGCCAGCAGGGTGACATCAGTCTGCGGAAGATCGTTGACGATGCTGGTCGACGCACGCGGAAAAATAATCTTGGAAAGTGACGGGAATTTTTGCACCAGGGCGTCGGCCTGGGCAAAACTCATCAATTTCAGATTGCTATTAAGCAACGTTTGCTGCGTGGAAGCATCGGGCCTGCCGATAAAGAAAGCGGCATCCAGAGTACCATTTTCGAGGTCTTGATATGCCTTGGATGCGTCCATTTCCAGCAGCTTGGTGTTGTTGCCGGTGATGCCGCTATAAGAAAGCAATACCTGGGCAACGTTGAGCAGACCGCTGCCGGGAACGCCTATGGCAATCCTTTTGCCGCGTAGCTGTGCCAGCCGGTTAATCGTTGTATCGGTCGCATCGCCACGATAAAAAACCCAGATCGGTTCATATGAAACGGCAGCGATCGTCTGCAGGTCGTCCGTCTCTTTCGGTCGGGTGGTGCCTGACTGGATAAAGCCCACTTCATATTCGCTATCAGGATCCTTCAGTCGCTGATAGTTTTCGATCGAGCCCGAAGAACTGCGGATATCAAGGGTTATGCCGTCGCGTTTCAGAAGGGGGGCATACCGATCCGCGAAGCCACGATAGATACCGTTGTCCGCCCCGGTTGTAATGACGATGGTGTGCTGGATGGCGGGCTTGAGTAAGGTCGCCAACCCCCAGCCGAGTGCGGCGATCAGCAGTATGGCGCCAATGGTGAGAAGCCGCCTGCGCCCCGGTGTGATGGGGGCTTTCTGGCTACGATGAAGCGCTGGGTTGTGCCTGGGCATTGCTCGGCCTCTCTCGTCAGGTCTCTCAGGCCCGGGCTGCGGCACCTGAAGGCATGTCCTTTACGAATGGATGGGCATGCTCTGGGAGGAGAGCATGTCGAAAGTCGATGGAACAAAGCCCGCCGTCGATCAACAAATTTTCCCACCGCCTGTATAGGTCATCTTTATCATATTATCCTTGTTGCGACCGTCGACATTACGTTGCACGGTCCACCTTTGGCAAGAGTCCACCTGAATTGCCAACTGTTCCGGGCAACCTGCAGGGCTGCAGGACTCGATCACCAGTCTCGTCAAACGGCATTGAAAACTGCGCCCGTGCACTATTATAATTTGGATAACTTATCAAGGCTGTTCGCCCGATCACGGCGAATGCTGTCATCGAGACCGTGGCGCTGATTGCCGTTTGCCTGGCGGTCGGCTCGGCGCTCGCATTGTGGCTGGCAGGCACAGCGTTCGAGTTACCCGCGTTCGTGTGCGTTTTGTTCGTCGGCGTTAGTCTGCGCAACGGCCTTTCCCTGCCGGGCTGGTATGAGGTCTTCGAGGACGAAGTATCGCTGGTTGGAAATGTCAGCCTCGGACTGTTCCTCGCGATCGCGCTGATGAGCCTGCGCTTAGGGGAACTGGCCTCGCTCGCGCTGCCGCTCTTCGCCATCCTGGTCGTGCAGGCGATCGCCACAGATAGTCAAACCCACAAGCCGGCTTTCCAGTTGCTGTCTCTCCAGCCGGCAACCGAGTGAAAAAGCAAATCGATGGCCGGCTGCGAGGGCGCCTGATTAGCTGAGCGCGTAGCGTTCGAGCCAATGCGCGTAAGGTGCGGGCAGCGTCCACGATGGGCGAGCAATACCGAGCTTCTTCGCGGCGTAGTACGGCCAGTGAGGATTGGCCAGATTTGCCCGGCCGACCATGACGAGATCGAGCTGGCCTTCGCGGACTGCGTTATCGGCGAGTTCCGGTGTATCGATTCCCCAAGCCGACGATACAGGCAGTTGCGCCTCACGCCGCACGCGGTGCGCAATAGGCGCGAGGAACGCGGGTGCCCACGGAATGTTGGCGGTCGGCGTAGAAAAACCCACGCTGACGCTGAGCATGTCGAGCCCTTCACGCTTGAAATTTTTCGCCAGCTCGATCGACTCCGCGAGGGTTTCCTCATCGCGGCCGTCATATTCGATTACGCCGAAACGAGCCGTCAGCGGCAGATGCTCGGGCCATACTTGGCGCACTGCAGCCAGCGTCTCCAGCATGAAGCGGCTGCGGTTCTCGAGGCTCCCGCCATAGGCATCGTCGCGTTGATTGGAGTGCGTCGAGAAAAAGCTCTGACCGAGATAGCCGTGGGCGAAGTGCAGTTCCAGCCATTCAAAACCCGCATCGAGTGCTCGTTTTGCAGCATCTACAAAATCCTGGCGAACGCGGGCGATATCGTCGAGTGTCATCGCTTTGGGTACCTTGGGCAAGGCGGCCCCGAAGGCAATAGCCGAGGGAGCGATAGTGTCCCAGCCGCGCGGATCGTCTTCGCTGATGTGGTCGTCGCCTTCCCACGGCCGGTTGGCGCTGGCCTTGCGACCTGCGTGGGCGATCTGGATCCCCGGCACGGCGCCGGCTGCCTTGATCGATGCAACAACGGGTACGAACGCCTGCGCCTGCTCGTCATTCCAGATGCCCGTGCATCCCGGGGTAATCCGGCCTTCAGGGGATACGGCCGTCGCCTCGACGATAACCAGGCCGGCGCCACCGCGCGCGAGACCCGCCAGATGCACGCGATGCCAGTCGTTGATCAGGCCGTCGACAGCGGAGTACTGGCACATCGGCGGGATCGCGATGCGGTTGCGCAACGAGATGTCTTTGAGTTTGAAGGGTTCAAATAGTGCGGGCATGGGGCAGGCTCCGTGGAATAATCTAGTTCGATTGTTCGATATAAATCGAACTATCGATTATCACAGAAACCGGTACCATCTGCAGTATGCGCATATATAACCATCCTAAGCCCGAGGGCTTCACCCTCCAGCGGATCTTCAACGCCTTGAGTGACCCGGTGCGTCTCGACATCGTGCTGCATTTGTCGCATGTCACCGAAGCCACCTGCGGGGAGCTCGACGGGGGCCGCCCGAAATCGAGCATGTCCCATCACTTCCGCATTTTGCGCGAGGCGGGTCTTGTGCAAACCCGCGTGGCCGGCACGGTTCATCAGAACACGTTGCGACGTGCCGAACTCGACAGCAGGTTTCCGGGACTCATGGACGCCATCCTCAGCCAGACTCCCTGACGAGCTTGCTGATCACTTGACCGGCGCCGCCAACCGCGCGTCTTTTTTCAAGGTGGCGGATGCGCGTACCTTGCGCCTTCACAAGCCGCTGACGAACGCGTGAGTTCGCTCATAGCGGCACGGGCCTTCGCCGCGCTTGCAGATTGAAATCCATAACTTAAAAGGAATGATCGATGGCCCGACTGCTTCCCGACGCGCTCACCGCGCTTGCTGTTGACTCGTTGCTTGCGGCCGGCGCATTGCCCTCGACCGCACAATCGACGGCCCGTGCGCTTGTTTACGCTGACCTGCGCGGGTTGTCGTCGCATGGGGTGTCGCGTCTGCCGATGTATTGCGCGCAACTCAGGAATGGCCGCGTTGATCCGTTGGCGCAACCGGGCATTGTCTCGGATCGCGGTGCGACCGTGCTGGTCGACGGCGCGGATGGACTCGCTTATCCCGCCTGCGATCTCGCGACCAGTGCGTTGATCGAACGCGCGCGGCAGTTCGGCAGCGCGGTGGCAGGCGTCAGGCGCAGCCATCATTTCGGCGTCGGCGCCGCACATGTGCAGGCGCTTGGGGCTGCGGGCATGGTCGGTCTTGCGTTCAGCAACTCGCCTGCGGCCATGCCCGCGTGGGGCGGTCGGAGGGCGCTCTTCGGCACCAACCCCATTGCCGCCGTCTTCCCGCGCCGTCACGCGGAACCGCTGGTGATCGACCTGGCGCTCTCGCAGATTGCGCGCGGCAAGGTCGCCATTGCCGCCCGCGACGGCAAGCCCATTCCTGAGGGCTGGGCGACCACCCGCGACGGCCACCCGACAACCGATGCCCGTGCCGCCCTCGACGGCATGATGCTGCCGTTCGGCGGGGCGAAGGGTGCGATGCTGGCGTTGGTCGTCGAGTTGCTGGCAGCGGCGCTGACCGGCGCGAACTTCGGTTACGAAGCCGGTTCGTTCCTGACGGAGGAGGGCGAGCGGTCTCGCATTGGTCATTTATTCTGGGCGATCGATCCGGGCGCACTGGCCGGCGACGACACCTATCTCTCACGAGTGGAAACGCTGATCGAAATGATGCTCATGGACGACGACGTCCGGCTTCCGGGCTATCGGAGAGAACGTCTTGCCGAAGCGTCGGAACAGGAAGGTGTTGAAATTCCCGATGCACTGATCGCGCAACTGAAGGCAAATTGAAACCATCAGCGTAGCGGATAGTTCCTCTCGCAAATCGCGATTTCCCTTGGCGACCGGCGGCGATTAGGATGGTCACGATCGGATCGGTACCGCTTCGACATACCGGAAGCCGCGAGGGAGAACCAGCATGGAACATCACGCCCGCACGCAGAACGAGCGGCTTGAGATCAAGACGACCACCTGCTACATGTGTGCTTGTCGCTGCGGCATCCGCGTGCATTTGCGCGAAGGCGAAGTGCGTTATATCGATGGCAACCCGGAACACCCGCTCAACCAGGGCGTGATCTGCGCGAAGGGCGCGTCCGGCATCATGAAGCAATATTCGCCCGCTCGCCTCACGCAGCCATTGATGCGCAAGGCGGACGCCGAGCGTGGCAGTGCGCAGTTCGAACCGGTGTCATGGGAAGTCGCATTCGAGATCCTCGAAAAGCGCCTTGCCGGGATTCGCGCTACCGATCCAAAGAAGTTCGCGCTGTTTACCGGCCGCGACCAGATGCAAGCGCTGACAGGTCTCTTTGCCAAACAGTTCGGTACGCCTAACTATGCGGCCCACGGCGGCTTTTGTTCGGCGAACATGGCGGCCGGCATGATCTACACGATCGGCGGCTCGTTCTGGGAATTCGGCGGTCCCGATCTCGACAGCGCCAAACTGTTCTTCATGATCGGCACGGCGGAAGATCATCATTCGAATCCGCTGAAGATCGCGATCTCGAAGTTCAAGCGCGGGGGCGGACGCTTTATCGCGATCAATCCCATACGCACCGGTTACGCCGCTATTGCCGACGAATGGGTGCCGATCAAGCCCGGCACCGACGGCGCCCTGTTCATGGCGTTTCTTCACGAGTTGATTGCAGCCGACGCCTGGGACCACGAGTTCGTGCAGCGCTATACGAACGCCGCCGACCTCGTCGATCTCAACGAAGGGAGTGAGAACTTCGGCCTGTTCGTGAGCGACCCCGGCACACCTGCCGGCAATCCGCTGTTTCCGCAAAATCACGCGTGGTGGGATGCTGAAGCAGCGCGTGCCGTGCCGCATCATTCGCCCGGCGTGAGGCCCGCGCTCGATGGCCGCTATACGCTTGAGGACGGCACGCCCGTCGCGCCGTCGTTCACGCTGCTGCGCGAGCGCGTGGCGGATTGCACGCCCGAGTGGGCCGCTGACATTACGGGCATTCCCGCTGCCACCATTCGTCGCCTCGCGCAGGAGATGATCCAGACGAGCCGCGATCACCGGATCACGCTGCCCATTCGCTGGACCGATGCATGGGGCACGACCCACGAAACTGTCACGGGTAATCCCGTCGCGTTTCACGCCATGCGTGGGCTCGCGGCGCACTCCAACGGCTTCCAGTCGATCCGCGCGCTCGCGGTGCTGATGTCGCTGCTGGGCACTATCGACCGGCCGGGCGGCTTTCGGCATAAGGCGCCGTTTCCGCGTGCCGCGCCGCCATCGGCGAAACCGCCGAACAGCCCCGATGCCGTCAAGCCGAACACACCGCTTGCATCGGGACCGTTGGGCTGGCCCGCAGCGCCCGAAGATCTTTTCATCGATGAAAACGGCGGCCCCGTTCGCATTGATAAAGCGTTCTCGTGGGAGTACCCGCTTGCCGTGCATGGTGTGATGCATAGCGTGATCACCAACGCGTGGCGAGGCGATCCGTACCCCATCGACACGCTCATGATCTTCATGGCCAACATGGCCTGGAATTCGTCGATGAATACGACGAAGGTGCGCGAGATGCTCGTCGACAAAAACGCGAATGGTGACTACAAGATTCCGTTTCTCGTGGTGTGCGATGCGTTCCAGTCGGAGATGACGGCGTTCGCCGACCTCATCCTGCCGGATACGACTTACCTTGAACGCCATGATGCGATGTCGATGCTCGATCGTCCGATCTCCGAATTCGACGGTCCAGCCGATTCCGTACGCGTGCCGGTCGTGCCGCCTTCGGGGCAGTGCAAGCCGTTCCAGGAAGTGCTGATCGAACTCGCGTCGCGGCTGAAGTTTCCGGCCTTCACCACGGCCGAAGGCACGCGGCGCTTTCGTGATTATCCTGACTTCGTGGTCAATTTCACGACGACACCCGATTCCGGGGTAGGGTTCCTGATTGGATGGCGTGGCAAGGACGGGGACAAGGCGCTCGTCGGCGAGCCGAATCCGAAGCAGTGGGAGCAGTATGCGAAGAACAACTGCGTGTTCCATCACGTGATGCCCGAAGACCTGCAATACATGCGCAACTGCAACGGGCCGTATCTGGACTGGGCGGTGAAAAACGGGTTCCGCAAGTTTCGCGAGCCTATCGTTATCCAGCTTTATTCCGATGTCATGCAGAAGTTTCGTCTCGCGGCGCAAGGGCGAACGAAAGGCAGGCAGCCTCCTGATCACTTGCGCGAGCGTGTCGAAAAATACTTCGATCCGCTGCCGTTCTGGTATGCGCCGCTTGAAAGCGACTCGACCGATCTTGAGCGCTTCCCGCTTGCCGCGGTGACGCAGCGGCCGATGGCGATGTATCACTCATGGGACTCGCAGAATGCGTGGCTGCGGCAGATCCATGGCGAGAATTATCTCTACATGAATCCGTTGATGGCCGCAGAGAACGGCATTGCTGACGGCGGCTGGATTTACGTTGAATCACAGTGGGGCCGCGTGCGCTGCATGGCTCGCTTCAGTGAAACGGTTGAACCGGGGACGGTATGGACCTGGAATGCGATCGGCAAGGCGTCGGGTGCATGGAACCTCGGCGCGAGCGCGAGTGAATCGCAACGTGGTTTCCTGCTCAATCACCTGATCACCGACGAGCTGCCCGGTGCAGATGAAGCCGCCGGGCGTCTCTCGAACTCGGACCCGATAACAGGACAGGCTGCGTGGTACGACGTGCGCGTGCGGGTCTATCCGGCGGAGGCCGACGCGCAGCACACGCTGCCGCAGTTCGACGCCATGCGTGCGCTGCCGGGCTCGAATGGCGTGATATCGCGGATCGTGCAGACCTACTTCGCCGGGCAAGGCGAATTTGCGGCACGGCTGCGCGGCGCGGTAGGGCGCAAGTAGCGACTCTAAGAAGCAACTGCGAGAAGTAAGGGGAAATGCAATGACTCAGATGGCGCTGGTGATCGACCTGAACGTGTGCGTGGGGTGCCATGCTTGCGTGACGAGTTGCAAGGAGTGGAATACATCGGGCGAGTCGGGCAGCCTTGCCGACCTGAATCCCTACGACGCCGATCCGTCCGGCACGTTCTTCAATCGCGTCCAGAGCTTCGAGGCGGGCAGTTATCCGAACGCCGAGACTATCCATTTCCCGAAGTCGTGCCTGCACTGCGAGGACCCGCCGTGCGTGCCGGTGTGTCCAACCGGTGCGAGCTACAAGCGCAAGGAAGACGGGCTCGTGCTGGTGGACTTCGATAAATGCATCGGCTGCAAGTACTGCGCGTGGGCGTGTCCGTACGGTGCACGCGAACTGGACGAAGAGCGCAAGGAGATGACGAAGTGCACCTTGTGCGTGGATCGTATCCATGACGAAAACCTCTCCGAGCGCGATCGACAACCGGCATGCGTGCTCGCGTGTCCGACCTCCGCGCGATTGTTCGGGGATATCCACGATCCGGAATCGGTGGTGTCGAAGGCGATCAAGGAGCGCGGCGGTTATCAGTTGATGCCTGAATGGGACACCAAGCCCGCGAACCATTATTTGCCGCGCAAGACTACGTCGGCTTCGGGTTGTGGAGAGGGCAGTTGTTCGTGCAAGACGGGTTCGGCTGAGTCCATGCCGCAAACCGTGGACGCGCAACTTGAGCGTGGGCAACTGCATCTTGCGTCGGTCGCGACGCGCATCTAAAGGACTCCGCAATGAACCCCGCTTTCTCAGTCGTCTTCCTCACCACGCTAAGTGGCGCCGCGCAGGGCCTGCTGATCGCGCTCGTCGGCGTGGAGACGGCAGCGTATCTTGGTCTTCTTGCAGCGCCGCCGACGGCGTTTTATGTCACGGGTGCAGGGTTGTCGGTAGCACTCGGCGGCCTCGGACTCATCGCCTCGTTCTTCCATCTCGGGCATCCCGAACGCGCGTGGCGGGCGGTCGCCATGTGGCGGACCTCGTGGTTATCGCGCGAATGCCTGTGCCTGCCCGCGTTTCTCGCGTGCGCGTTTTTCTATGGCGTCGCTCACTGGTTCGGCTCGCCATGGTCGCTCGCGCTGGGGGCGCTGGGCGTGCTCGCGAGCGCCGCACTCTTTGTTTGCTCGGCCATGATCTATGCATGCCTGCGCTTTCTCCAGGAGTGGGCCACGCCGCTCACGCTGGCCAACTTCGTCTTGCTTGGCTGCGCGTCCGGGTTCACACTGGTCACCGCACTCAGTGCGTGGTTCGCGCCTCCACTCACCGCCGGCCTTGCCGCCTGCGCGTGCGCGCTGACGCTTGCCGGTTGCGCGAGCCGGTCGGCATCCCTTGTGCGCAATGCACGACTGCGGCCCAAGTCCACCGTGCAGAGCGCGACCGGAATCAAGAACGCTAAGGTCGTCCAGGTATCGCGCGGTTTCACGGCCGGCGCATTCAATCTGCACGAGTTCTTTCACGGTAAATCGGCAGGTACGCTGCGCGGGGTCAAGTGGGGATTCCTTGTGACAGCGTTCGTTGCTCCCATTGTGCTGATGGCGTTGGGCGCAGGCGTGCATTCGATCGGCATTTCAGTCGTCCTGCTGGCCGCAGCGTGTCTCGTGCAGTACGCCGGCCTGGTGGCGGAACGATGGTTCTTCTTCGCCGAGGCGAAGCATCCGCAAAACCTGTATTACGCGCGAGTGGGATGACACCTGGCTTGGCGGTGAGGCGCGGTCTGATCGTGCACGAGACCGCCACAGCGGAGCAGATTGCTCCCTTCAAAACCATGCATGCGAAACGATCGGCGGGATGTTGAACCGCTGAATCATCTCGCGCGCTCAATACACGCGTGAAATATTGCGTAAGGCCTTGAGAAGGTCGCCTCCTGTTCGATCGGTTCATTCGCTCGAAAACAAGGATCATCCCGTTGACGAACTCAGACTTCAGGCATGCGCCCAAGCAACGCTCTCGCATAGGCGGTGGCGAACCGCGCTTGGGGGCGACAGGTATCGCAGACGTGAGCGATGAACCGTGAATATTTTTACGCGTCATCAGAAGTGCTTCCTGAAGTCGGCGTGCGACCGTTCGTTTCAAGGCTACCGCTTAAAAGCTTAGCCGGGCGAATGGAGGGCATTGCGTTCGATCACCGCAACTTCAACGATGAATCAACGGGGGCAGGAATGACCAAGTCAGGAAAATTGAAATCGAAACTGTTCAACGTAAGGCGCGCTGCCGGGGCCGCCACGCTGGCGTTATTGCTTTTGGGCAGTGGTTTTTCCGGATCCGCGCAGGCCGCGAGCTTCCATTGCGGCAAGAAGGTCTCAAGCTCGGAAAAGCTCGTTTGCAACGATCCCGAACTGTCGTCTCTCGACGACAAGCTGGCGATCTCGTACAAGCGCGCGAAAGACGTTACGCCCGATACGGCAGCTTTTGAGGACGACCGGGTCAAGCAGTGGCAGTGGCGCCAGCACAACTGCAAGGACAAGGTCTGCGTGATCAACTGGTACAACCGTCGCATCAGTGAGCTCGATGCAGACTTCAATCAGGGAAGCGAGAACCAGGTGACCGTGCTTAAGGCCAGCCTTGCTGAGCAGAATCTGGTGCCCCCGGCTCAAGCTGCCGTGTTGAGGATGAAAGGCGACGCAGGTTCCTTATCTATGCAATAGCATGCAGACGCTGCTTGTCTGATGAGGGTATCTTGTGCGCAGGACTTCCCTGGCCGGCAGCAACTGTCGTGAGCGCGTAATGCCTGCCTTATGGTGGTTGATCTGGCTGGGGCCGAACCAACAATCGCTTGGTTCTCGGCCCCAGCATGCCTCGCGCGACTGCTCTACGGCTTGGCGCAGGATGTCGCTAGGGTTGATTTACTTAGTCCCGGGCTGTTCAAACGGGGACCGCGGCAAGGGCTCGCCGTCCACGAACGCCGTGGCGCTGCGCACAGCGAACTCGAAGGCACAGTCACGATTGGCGAACTGTCCAAGATTGCCAAGAGAAGTCGCTTCGCCATCCTCCTCCAAAATGGAAACGCGTGCGAGGAAGGTGTTGCCTAGTCTTGTTACCGACGGTTGAATAGCCGCACCATGGTGATAAAAGACCATCGCATCTCCTTTCATTGATTGTCGAGCTTCGATCACTGTAGTCCTGCCATTCGCCGATCAAAAATATTAATTTTTTGTGCGCTGGGCACATAATTAAAAGCAGAAACCCAGCACTTGGATAATCGGTACGTTCGTCCCGATCCGCGCACGCGAGCACGCTGAAAGCGGCAGTGGAGGGGGAGGTGGGAACATAAAACGATCGAATGGAGAGTTTTTTGAATCTACGCGGGTCAAGCGACCGTTCTGTGACGCAAGAGCTCGCAGACTGATCGAAGCGCGCGCGACGAACGCCCGTGCGCTGTAAACCTAGCCGTCGCACGAGACATAAACTCGCAGCAGAATTCAGCGCCGGATCACGTCTTCACGAGTAGTCGCATCGTGAACATGGCTTCATTGGCAATACGCAGAACCCATTGGCTGGTCGCTGAAGGGCAAGCCTGCGTCGGTCGACACGCATCGCAGCGTAATTGACATCATTGTGCTGGAGAATGAGGGCGCGACCGCAACTGGTGTCCCGGTTATATCGAGCCCGGGTTGCTTGAGTCGCACCCGCACAGCTAACGACGCTGCTATAAGGATCATCCAATCGAATGCGTATTCTTCGGCCTCTCATGCTTCAGTTCGTGACCGACGACCCTGGTGCGCTGTTCGCGCGATATAACCCCCCAGGTTCACCGGGCACGTAATCAGCCTGACAGAGGGGAAGCGCCTGACGATGTCGGCGGTGCCGTCGGTCGAGCCGTTATCGACCACGATAACCTCGGCGAGCAGTGGATGTACCGTTGCAACGGCCAACACCGTGCCGATCCGTGGGGCTTCATTAAACGCGCAAATGATGCATGAGACACGGTGGCGTTGGACGATGTGGAGAGGGCAGTCATGCGGGACGGCAGAAGAGCGATTGGAGAAGCGGCACCAGGATGCCGCTAAGGCGCGGGTACTGAGCGCGACTTGCGATCTGGCATCCTACCGCATGCAGCGGCAACGCGTTCCGCGAGCCTGAGGCATCCTGGTGAGGGCGCCTGCTGAAGCTTATTGCCTGCGTCGCCTGGCTAGCATTCTCTAATCATGCTTTGGTCCGGTGATTGTTGTGCCGGCGTACGCATTAAGCGCAGGCGTATTGCGCCCAGCGCGGAGAGACAGCAGAGACAGCAATGGCTATTCACTACCCGGATGCACGCTCGTGCCGTCGGCTACCTCGGCTTCGAGATAACCCCGGCCCATCTCCTTGGCAAAGCGCGCCGGATTACCTTCCCAGACTATGCGGGCGTGCTCGAGCACGTAGACGCGATCGGCGTGCGGCAAAGCAAAGGTGACGTTCTGCTCGCCCAGCAGCACGGTTATCGGCGTTGTCTGTTGCAGTCTTTCCAATGCCTTCGAGAGTTGTTCCAGGATCACCGGTGCGAGCCCCAGGGTCGGCTCGTCCAGGACCAGGAGTTTGGGTTGCATCATGAGCGCGCGTGCAATGGCCAGCATCTGCTGTTCGCCGCCGGAAAGCGTGCGTGCTGTCTGACCCTGCCGTGACTTCAGGATCGGGAATAGCTCGAAAAGCCAGGTCAGCTGTGGCAATCGTGCGCCGGAGGGGAGGTGATAACCGCCGAGATCGAGGTTTTCACGCACGGTCATGTCTCCGAAGAGCTCGCGGGTCTCGGGGCATTGGACTATGCCGGCGCGAGCAACTGCCGCCCCTGTCATGCCGTTCAGGTCGCGTCCGCCGAAGCGGATCCTGCCTTGGTAGGGCAGCAGCCCGGAAATTGCGTTGAACAGAGTCGTCTTACCCGCACCATTAAGTCCTACTACTGAAACGAACTCGCCTTCGCGAACATGCATACTGACCGTGTCCAACGCACGGGCCTTGCCGTAGAACACGCTGAGGTCCTGAACCTCCAGGATCGACACCTTGCTGCGTGCCTCGTCAGGCGGACGCTCCCTGGTTTCGATCTTGCCGCCTATATAAACTCGCCGGACGGTTTCATCCTGCATCACCTCCTCGGCAGTGCCTTCTGCAACATGCTCGCCAAGATACATGGCCAGTACACGATCGACCAAGGCCGCCAGACTCTTGACGTTGTGATCGACCAGCAGCACCGCGCGGCCCTCGGCGCGAAAGCCCCGGATCAGTGCAGCGAAGGATTCCGACTCAGCCGCATTCAGCCCGGCAAAGGGCTCGTCGACCAGCACCACTTTGGGATCCCGCGCGATGGCCTTGGCCATTTCCATTCGGCGCAGATCGGCGAAAGGAAGGCTGGAGGGATGGCGGTGCATCACCGCGCCGAGCTCGACCCGTTCTGCGATTTCACGAGCGCGGCGCTCGACGTGTGGATCGGCGAACAGCTTGATCAGGGAGTCGGGCAGAAGCGCCAGCTTGATATGTTCGAGTACCGTTTGCCGATGCAGCGGCCGCGAGTGCTGGAACACGATACCGACACCGGCTCGCGCAATCCTGTGTGGCGCCCAGCCAGCCATTTCCACGCCGTCGAGCTTGACCGAACCTGCATTGGGCCGTTCGATGCCCATGATCAGCTTCATCACAGTCGATTTGCCCGAGCCGTTCGGACCGATGAGACCGAGGATTTCGCCGGCCTGGATGTCGAAGCCGATACCCTTCACGGCCAGCAAGCCGCCGAAGCGCTTGGTCAGGCCGCGTACCTGGAGGCGAGGGGTATCGGTACCGCTCATTCCCGCTCCCTGGCCGTGACACGCAGCAGATTGCCGAGAAGGCCGTCCGGAAAGAACAAAATGACGGCCAGCGCCACGGCCGCGACCACGAAGGTGTTGATCTGGCCAAGGGGGCGCAGGAATTCGCCGGCCACGATCAGAAACACCGAGCCGAGCACGGCGCCAAGTATGGTGCGCCGGCCGCCGAGCACGGCAGCGATGATGATCTGGACGCCCACGCCCAGGTCAACCACGGTGCTGACCGACGCGGTGCCCTGATAGAAAATCAGCATGGCCCCGGCGACACCCGAGAACACCGCGCTGATGCAAAACGCCGCGAGCTTGTGCTTCGT
>Ga0302314_10011584_pt1 | contig 15370 bp, 14 predicted proteins | sample III_Palsa_N2_3_FD_200533 | JGI IMG/M metagenome (GOLD analysis project Ga0302314, IMG submission 200533) | Peat permafrost microbial communities from Stordalen Mire near Abisko, Sweden - III_Palsa_N2_3 | ecosystem: Environmental > Terrestrial > Soil > Palsa > Peat permafrost | place: Sweden...
AGCAGATATTCCAGCCGCGCGCCGGTGCCATAGCCGGCGACCGCATCCGGACCGCCGCCCTGGGCGACCAGCGCGGTGGTCAGCGCCACGGTCAGGTTGGTCTGTAGCGAGGAGATCGCCGCGACCGCACCGACGCCCAGAATCGCCCGGAACAGCGACCAGCGCAGGCGCACCAGCCGGAAGCCCGCGAGATTGCGGCCGGACGCGACGTACCAGGCCAGCACCGCCGTACCGCCGGCATAGTAGAGCAGGAGGGCCGCCCCGCCGCCGGCGACGCCAAGCGCCGGAAACGGGCCGATGCCGAAAATGAGACAGGGCGACAGCGGAATCAACAGCACGACGCCGCCGCAGGTCACCAGCGCCGGGACCAGCATATTGCCGGTGCCACGGATGACGCTGGCCAGCGCGTTCATGACCCACAGCAGGATACAGCCGGCGAACACGACGTTCGAATAGCGCAAGGCCGCGTCGAGCGAGGCACCCTCGCCCCCGAGCGCCCGATAGAGCGACGGCCCGAACAGCAGCAGCAGGGCCGAAAAGATCCCGCCCAACACGATGTTGATGACGAGCGCGTGCAGCACGAGCCCATCGGCCTCCGCGCGCCGGCCGCCGCCCAGCGCGCGGGCGATCGCCGACGAGATGCCGCCGCCCATGGCGCCGCCGGAGATCATCTGCATCAGCATGACGCCGGGGAACACCAGCGCCATGCCGGCGAGCGCGTCGGTGCCGAGGCGCGAGATCCACCAGGTCTCGATCAACCCGGTCGAGGCCTGGGCCAGCATGACCAGCACGTTCGGCCAGGCGAGTTTCAACAAGGTCCGCGCGATCGGGCCCTGCAGCAGCAGGCGGGTGCGCGGGCTGAGTTCGGTCATGACCTCCGTTCCCTCAATGGGCATCGGCCGAGGGACCTTTGGGCGGGGCGACCTTGCGCATCAGCGGCACCATCAACGTGGCGAGGGTGAAGCAGCACATGATGACCAGGAAGGCGTCGGAGAAGGTCAGCGTCAGCGCCTCGCGCATGGTGAGCGACCAGAGGCGGCTGAGCGCCATCTCATGTCCCAGCACCGTGTCGCCGCCGACCGCGATCGTATTGGCCGCCGTCGTCCGGCTCAGCAGGCCGACCATGGCCTGGTTGGTCGAATTCAAATGCTCGGCCAGCCGGAGGAAATGCAGGTTGAGCCGATCGTTCAGGATCGTGCCGCAGCCGGCGATGCCGATGGCGCCGCCCAGCGTGCGCATCAGGTTGAACAGGCCCGAAGCGAGCTTCAGCTTGTCCGGCGCCAGGCCGCCCAGGGTCAGGGTCACGGTCGGCGCCACGGCGAATTGCTGGGCGAAGCCGCGCAGCGCCTGAGGCAGCAGCAGCTCGCGCCAGCCCCAATCATGGGTGATCGGGGTGAAATTCCACATGCTGAGGGTGAAGCAGCCGAGCCCGAACATCATCAGCCAGCGCAGATCGATCCGCCGGCCCAGATAGGTATAGAGCGGAATGGCGCTGACCTGAAAAATGCCGGTAGTGAACACGGCCAAGCCGATCTCGAGCGCGCTGAAGCCACGCACCCGGCCGAGAAACACCGGCGTCAGATAGATCGTCGCGAAGATGCCGATGCCGGTGACGAACGAGAAGAAGCAGCCGAGCGCGAAATTGCGGCTCCGGAGCGCACGCAGATCGACGACCGGGTTGGCATAGCTCAGGCTGCGCCAGACGAAGCCGATGCCGGTGACTGCGGCGATCCAGGCGGTCGTGCGGATCGTTTCGTCACCGAACCAATCCCAGCGCGGCCCTTCCTCCAACGTATATTCCAGGCAGCCGAGAAAGATCGCCATCAGCACCATGCCAAAATAATCCGCCCCCTTGAGCAGGCTCAGGTTCGGCTTATCGATCTTGACCAGCAGCGGCACGGCGACCGCGACGAAGATGCCCGGGATCAGGTTGATGAAGAACAGCCAGTGCCAGGAGTAATTGTCGGTGATCCAGCCGCCGACCGTGGGGCCCAGCGTCGGCGCCAGCGACGACAGCGCACCGACCGTCGCGGCCGCGACCACGATCTTCGGACCCCGGAAGAAGGCAAAGGCCGAGGTGAACACCATCGGGATCATCGAGCCGCCGAGAAAGCCCTGCAGCGCCCGGAACACGATCATGCTCTGGATGTCCCAGGCCCAGCCGCAGAACAGGCTGGTCAGCGTGAAGCCCGCCGCCGAGATGCAGAACAGCCAGCGCGTCGACAGGACCCGCGCCATCCAGCCGGACATCGGGATCACGATGATCTCGGCGATCAGATAGCTGGTCTGGACCCAGGCGGTCTCGTCCGCGCCGGCCGACAGGCCGCCGCCGATATCGCGCAGCGAGGCCGACACGATCTGGATGTCGAGCAGGGCGATGAACATGCCGACGCACATGACGCCAAACGCGAAGATCTTCGCCGGTCCCGACAGCTCGGCCGGCGCCGCCGCCACGGCAGGGGCGGTGACGGCGCTCACGGCGCGCTCTTGGCGCCGGCGCGCTCATCGACCTCGGCGGTGACCGACAGGCCGGGGCGCAGACGTCCCAGCAGCGAGGCATCGCCGTCGAGCAGGATGCGCACCGGCACGCGCTGCACGATCTTGGTGAAGTTGCCTGTGGCGTTCTCCGGCGGCAACACACTGAACTGCGCGCCGGTCGCCGGCGCCAGGCTCAGCACATGGCCCTGGAACCTCTCGCCCGGCAGCACGTCGGCCGAGATGGTCGCGGTCAGGCCCGGAATCATGCGGGCCAGCTGGTTCTCCTTGAAGTTCGCATCGACCCACAGGCCCCGCGCCGGCACGATCGAGACCAATTGGGCGCCGACGGTGGCGAAGGCGCCGAGCCGGGCGCTGCGATTGCCGACCGTGCCGTCGATCGGCGCGCGCAATTCGGTATAGCCGAGATTGAGTCGGGCAGTGTCGCGATCGGCGACGGCGCCGGCCAGCGCCGCATCGGCCTGACGCTTCTGGGTATCGATCACATCGATCTGGCGCACGGCCGCGTCGGCCACGGCATGGGCCCGGTCGCCGTTGGCGATCGCCTGCTTATAGTCCGCATCGGCCTTCTGCGACGTCTGGACCGAGGCGGCGGCATGGGCGGCCAGATCGCGGAAGCGGACCTGATCGTCCCTGGCGCGGGTCGTTTCCGCATCCGCGGCGGCGATGCCGGCCTGGGCCTGGGCGATCAGCGCCTGCTGCAGATGCCGGGTCGCATCCAGATTGGCGAGCGTCGCCTGTTGTCCGGCCACCGCAGCCTCGGCCTTGGCCAGGGCCGCGCGATAATCGCGATCGTCGAGCCGGACCAGCAGGTCGCCAGCATGGACCGCCTGGTTGTCGGTCACCGCGACCTCCGCCACGAAGCCCGCGACCTTGGGCGCGATCACCGTGACGTCGCCGCCGACATAGGCATCGTCGGTGCTTTCGATGAAGCGCCCGACCTTCCACCAATCATGGCCGTACCAGGCCGCGCCCGCGATGACGATCAGGGCCACGCCGGCCAGCAGCAAACGCTTGCGCGATCCGGTTGCCGTCTTCGACGGCAGCACGACGGTGCCCCCGTCCATCATCTGGCTGCTCATGGTTTGGCTCCGTTCTCTCCATTGGCGCGCGCGAAGGCCTGGCGCCGGCGGACGCGGTCGTTAGCGGCCGGTCCGGCGACCGATACAAAATCAGGGGCTGCCAGCACGCGGCCGCTCGTGCGATCGACCAGCACGGGGTCGGCGGTGGCCCCGGTCGCGGAATCGATGATGTCGATGGCATGGCCTTCCGGCATGAAATGCTTGTTGCCCCAGGCGACCAGCGACCACAGCACCGGCCGGAAATCCCGGCCCAGGTCGGTCAGCACATACTCATGGCGCGGCGGACGTTCGCTGTATTGGCGCCGCTCCAGCAGGCCGGCCTCGACCAGGCCGTTCAGGCGGCGCGTCAGCATGTTGGGCGCGATCTGCAGGCTGTCCTGGAATTGGCCGAACCGCGTCAGCCCCAGAAACGCATCGCGCAGGATGAGGATGCTCCACCATTCGCCGACCCGTTCCAGGCTGCGGGCGATCGCGCATTGCATCTCGCCGAAACTCTTGTGCTGCATCACACGTCTCGCCCTGTTGATATCATCATGAAAGTCATATATAGCAGTAACTATCTTCATGCAAGTAGCATGGTGCAATCTCGATCGGAGGAGCAGCGCGATGGATGGGACCGGGAGTCGGGGCGCGGGACGGCGGCTGCATCTGGACGATCTCCAGGTCGGACAGCGCTTCGTCAGCGGCGCCTACGCGCTGGACGCGGCGGAGATCGTCGCGTTCGCGACCCGCTACGATCCGCAGCCGTTCCATCTGGACGATGCCGCCGCGCGCGACACGCTGTTCGGCAGCCTGGCCGCGAGCGGCTGGCACACGGCGGCGATCACGATGCGGTTGAACGTCGAAAGCGGCCTGCCGTTTTCCGGCGGCATCATCGGCGCCGGGGCCGAGATCACCTGGCCGAAGCCGACCCGCCCGGGCGACGTCCTGCGCGTCGAGAGCGAGGTCGTGGAGATCAAGCCGTCCCGCTCCCGCCTCGATCGCGGCATGGTCACCGTGCGCAGCGAGACATTGAACCAGCGCGACGAAGTTCTGCAGATTCTCGTCGCCAAGCTGGTCGTGCCCCGCGCGGCCGGCCCAGGAGCCCTCTGACATGTTCGCCCGCCTCACGCTCGGCCTGGCGCTCGGCTGCAGCGTTGCCGCCTGCAGCCTGGTCGGTCCCGATTACCAGGCGCCGACCGCCGGATTGAAGCCGTTCCACGCCGCCGCCGCCGTGGAGGCGCGCTCGGCGACGCCACCAGCGCTGGACAGTTGGTGGACCGGCTTCGACGATCCGCTGCTGACGCAGGTCGTACAGCGCACGCTGGACCAGAACCTCGACCTGGCCGCCGCGCTCGCCCGGGTCGATCAATCGCGCGCCAGTGCCAAGGAAGCCGGCGCCCGGCTGCTGCCGTCCGGCGACGTCGAGACCAGCATTAGCCCGCTGCATCAATCGACCGAGGGCCCGCTCGGCACGGTCGCCCGCCACCTGCCCGGCTATAGCCGCGACCAGAGCGACTACGCTGTCGGCATCGGCGCCAGCTGGGAGATCGACCTGTTCGGCGGCCTGCAGCGTGGCGTCGAGGCGACCAGCGCCGAGGCCGATGCGGCGCAAGCCGACAATCTGGGCGTCCGCATCTCGGTCGTGGCCGAGGCGGCCGATGCCTATTTCCAGATCCGCGGCGACCAGGCCCGCCTGAAACTGGCGCAGGATCAGGTCTCGACCGATGCCCATCTGCTCGATCTCGTCCGGCTCCGTCAGGCGCATGGCGCGGCGACCGACCGCGAGACCGCCCAGGCCCAGGCGCTACTGTCCCAGGCGCGCGCGACGATTCCGCCGCTGCGGACCGCCCTGGAGATGCAGAAGAACCGGCTCGACGTGCTGATGGGCGTCCAACCCGGCACGGACAATCCGGATCTGTCGGCCGACGCTCCGATTCCGACCGTGCCGGGCGTGGCACCCGGCCGGGACGCGACCGACGTGCTGCGCCGCCGGCCCGACGTGATCGCGGCCGAGCGCCGCCTGGCCGCATCCAACGCGCGGATCGGCGCGGCGATCTCGGACTATTACCCCAAGATCTCGCTGTCGGGCCTGCTGGGCTTCGAGAGCCTGAGCGCCGGCCACCTGTTCACCGGCGGCGCGTTCCAGCCGCAGGCGACGGCCGGCCTGCGTTGGCGTCTGTTCGATTTCGGCAAGGTCGATGCCGAAGTCGCCCAGTCGCGGGGCGCCAATGCCGAGGCCCTGGCGAAATATCGCCAGTCGGTGCTGCGCGCGGCCGAAGACGTCGAGAATTCCTTCACCGCCCTGGTCCAGCTCGAAGCCCAGAATCAGGAACTGTCGCAGGAGATCGCCGCCCTGGCCAAGGCGCGCGACAGCTCCGAGGAAGCCTACCAGGGCGGCGCCATCGGCCTGACCGACGTGCTCGACGCCGACCGCGAACTGCTGCTGGCCCAGGACGACCAGGCCCGGACCCGCGCGGACACGGCGCGGGCGGCGGTCAGTTCATACCGGGCGCTGGGCGGCGGCTGGTAGATCGCGCCAACCGTTCCAACCGCGCGTTACACGACACCTAAATTTCGGTGGGCCCGGGAATTTCGTCGGGCCCGGGCTCGACCCGGGTACGACGAAACTTTCTATGCTTCTGCCCGCACCGCATAGCGGTGACGCACCCGCTCGTCGGCGGCGGGGCCGGCGGCGGAGCGGTGGGTCGCTTCGGTCAGCGGCTTGCCTGTGGCGCGATCGACCAGGATCGGGTCGGCGACCGCGCCGGTCTGGCTATCGACGATCTGAACCGCCGGGCCTTCCGGCGCGAAATGCTTGTTGCCGAAGGCGAGGATGGTCCAGAGCACCGGCCGGAAGTCGCGGCCCATCTCGGTCAGGACATATTCGTCGCGCGGCGGTCGCTCGCTGTAGCGCCGGCGTTCGAGCAGGCCGGACTCGACCAGCGTGTTCAGCCGGCGGGTCAGCATGTTGGGTGCGATTTCCAGGCTTTTCTGGAACTGGTCGAACCGGGTCAGGCCGTGGAAGGCATCGCGCAGGATCAGGATGCTCCACCACTCGCCGACGCGCTCCAGGCTGCGGGCGATCGGACAAGGCATGTCGCCGAAACTCTTACGCTGCATGATGGTCCCGGCATTTCGGCGGCCGGCATCAGCGCCGACCGCCTCCATATCATGGTGATAGACGCCTGGGATTGCCAGTCAGATCCTGTGGCTTTCATGGGGCGCGGCATGGAACAACTCCTGCGGCATCGGCAGGCGGCCGGACAGGCGCTTGGCCACGCGCGGTCTTGACCGTGAAGCTGCTCAAGGACAGTTCGCACACGTCGAAATCGGCGATGCTTTCCGCCCGTGCTCGTTGCACTCCCCGTATTTTTTGCCGGCAGGCGCCGGTCTATTTTTTCGTGGGCGCTTCCGCCAGCTCCCGCCACAGGTTCCAGGCGCGATCGAGCTGACCGTTGTTGGTGATGGTGATGGCCGCCCCCTCCTCCGCCGTCAGGTAGACCGGCGATCCCAGCCGCAGGGCGTCGGCCTGCAGCTTGGCATTGACCTCGGTATAGACCGCGCGGAACACCGCCTGGCGGATCGACTCGCCGACCACGGTCGAGCCATGGCCGCGCATCAGCACGACCGGCCGGTCGCCGAGCGAGTCGGCGAGCGCCACGCCCAGTTCGGGCGTGCGGATCAGCAGGTCGGTCGCGGGACCCGCCGTGTCGCGGATCTCGAACACCGGCGTATGCTCGCCGATGAAGCCGCTCATGTGGCAGATCGCGCGCAGCGGCTGGCTCGGCACCGTGCTGAACACCACGACCGAGGGCGAATGGCTGTGGACGACCGCCATCACGTCGGCGCGCGCCCGGAACAGCTCGCCATGGATGAAGCGTTCCAGATAGGGCTTCGGGCCGGCCGGATCGACCAGCGTGCCGTCAAGCTCGTACTCCTGGATATCCGCGTGCGTGACCTGGCCCGGCGCCATGTTGCGTGCCAGCAGGAAGCGGTCCGCCCGCTCCGGATGGCGCGCGCTGATATGGCCGAAGCCATCGACCACGCCCTGATGGAACAGGATGCGGTTGGCGGCGGCCAGTTCATCGATGACGGTAGCGAGTTCAGACATATTTTCCGGTCTCCTCAGACGCGGACGCGCGACAGGACCTGTGAGGGAAACAGATCCTCCGGCGTCAGCAAACGGTGGCAGACGCCCTGTTCGTGAGCGTAGCGCAAAAAAGCCTCGAGCGTCGTGCGGTTGCCGTCGACGCCATAAGGCCAATGATCCTCGCCGAACAATTCCTGGGCCTGGCGGGCATATTCGAAGCACCAGGGGATCGGGAAGCGCGGCGCGGTGACTTCCAGCGCGCGGGCGACGCTCTGGCGCTTGGCCTGTTCGAACGCCTTCAGCAGGCTCATGGCGATCCAGGGATGGGACTCGAGCGACGACCGCTTGATCGCGATGACATGCATGATCGGGAAGATGCCGGTCTCGCGGTAATAATCCGCCTCGACCGCCATGTAGTTCGGGAACAGCCGGACGATGTCCGGATGGCCCTGCTCGAAGCAATCCGGCGCATGGGCCGACAGCACCGCGTCGACCTCGCCATCGACCAGCATTTGGCTCAGGCTCTTGGTCGGCGCCGGGGTCAGGCGGATGCCGGCCGGCAGGTCGAGCTTGACCTTTTCCGCCCGGCCCGGCTCGTTGACGCCGGCCTGGATCCACTCGATCCCGGCGAGGTCGATGCCGTATTGGTGCGCGATGAACCCCCGCGAATAGACCGCCGCGGTCTGCGCCCATTCCGGCAGGCCGATGCGCTTGCCGGCCAGATCCTGCGGCGTCTTCACCGGGCCGTCGCGCCGGACATAGATCGAGGAATGCCGGAAGATGCGCGACGGAAATACCGGGATTGCGGTCAGCGAATTGTCGCCCTGCGAGATCAGCGAGGCGTATTTCGCGAAGGACAGTTCCGACACGTCCCATTCGCGATGCTTCAGGAAGCGGAAGAAGATCTCTTCGACCGGCAGGCTGAGGCAGGTCAGCTTGATGCCCTCGGGCACGATCCGCCCGGCGGTCAGATCCTCGACATGGTCGTAGCGGCTGATCGCGAGCGTCAGGGGGACTTCATTCATTGGCCTTGGCCTTGCGAGGTTGCCGGATAGAGCGGCGCCGGTGTCTGGGGGACGAGTTCGGCCGCGGCCCCCGGCGCGCGGTTGCGCACGATCGACAGGCGACCGAGGCAGAATAGCGCGCCCGCGGAAACCAGGATCGGCGCCGCCGCCGCCGTGAACAGCGTGCCGAGCGGCAGGCTGAGCGCGATCAGTTGGCCGCCGATGACGGGACCCAGGATTGAGCCGAACCGGCCCATGCCGAAGGCCCAGCCGGTGCCGGTCGAGCGCATGTAGGTCGGATAGAGCGTGCCGGACAGCGCGTTGATGCCGGCCTGACCGCCGATGATGCACAGGCCGGCGACCGTGACCAGGATCATCAGCGGCGTCTCGTCGGTGCCGACATGGCCGAGCGCCGCCACGCAGGGTACCGCCACCAGGAAGGCGGCGACGATGCCGAGCGTGCCGATCCGGTCGAGCAGCCGGCCGACGATCAGGCTGCCGACGCCGCCGCCGGCCTGCAGCAGGGCGGTCGCGATCACGGCATGGGTCAGCGGCACGCCGCTGTCGGCGATGACGGTCGGCAGCCAGCTGGTCAGGAAGTGCAGCGACACCATGTTGGCGGCATAGGCGAGCCACAGCAGGCTGGTCATGGCGGCGCGGGGCCCCGTGAACAGATGCTTGACCGGCTGGCCCGCCTGGACCTCCTCCTGCATCGAGAACCGCGCGTCGTCCCGCAACACCAGATCGGGCCGGACCCGGCGCAGCAGCGGCAGCACCCGGTCGGTCCAGCCGCGCTTCAGCATCAGAAAGCGCACGGACTCGGGCAGCACGAAGATCGACAGCAGCCCGACGACCAGCGGCAGGACGCCGCCGACGATGAACACGCTGGGCCAGCCATAGTCCGGCATCAGCCGCGCCGCGATGACGCCCCCCAGGGCACTGCCGACGGTATAGCCGATGAACATCATGCCGACCCGCGTCGCCCGCACCCGGGCCGGGGCATATTCGGTCATCAGCGCGATCGCGTTCGGGATCGAGCCGCCGAGGCCTAGGCCGGCGATCGTGCGCAGCACCAGCAGCTCGCTGAGCGAGGTCGCATAGGCGCTGGCGAGCGTGAACAGGCCGAACAGCAGGCAACCGAACACGATCATGCGCTTGCGGCCGAGCCGGTCGCCCAGATTGCCCAGCAGGGTGGCGCCCAGCATGAACCCCACCAGCCCGGCGCCGAACACGCCGCCGAACGCCGCCTTGTCCGAATGCCACGCCTTGATGATGGCGGGCGCCGCATAGCCCACGACCTGCATGTCGTAGCCTTCGATGAACATGAAGGCGCAGATCCAGAACATCAGGCCGGCCTGGAACCGGCCGAAGCCCTGTCCCTCGATCAGAGTCCCGACGTCGATCGGCGCACGCGCCATGAATTCACTCCCCCCGCCGAGCCGCACTTCTTCTCATGGAAACGTCGGCATATTGCTTCGGATACGAAGGATCTTGTCGCACGGGGCTCTTGTCAAGCCTGCTCACCTGCCGCCGATGCCGCAGGTGCGCGCGCGGCACTTCGCTGGCGCGCCAGATGGGCGTCGAGATTGCCGCGGATCCGGTCCAGCACCAGGCGCAGAAAGCCGATCTCGCCGTCGCTCAGGCCTTCGAGCGCGACCCGGTTGACGTCGATCGCGAAGGGCATCAGCTGGTTCTTCAACGCGCGGCCGCTCTGGGTCAGATGGACATGCATCTTGCGCCGGTCGTCGACGGAACGCCTCCGCTCGATATAGCCGCGCCGCTCCATATTGCGCAGCTGCTCGACCGTGGTCTGCTCCATCGAGCCGACGCGCTGGCTCAATTCCCGCTGGGTCAGCCCGTCCTCCTCCCACAGCGCGCGGAAGAAATACCACATGCCGACCGGGATCTCGTAGGGTGCCAGCCGGTCCTGCAGATCCTGGGCGAACTGGCGATGAGTCGTGCGGATGGCCGACCCGATGCTGAAGGCGAGCGGGTAGTCCACCTCGGGCAGGGTCGCGGGCTTCGGTCCGGCAGGATGGCTCATCGCTCGCTTCACGCTTGTTGCGGCGCACAATTTCTCTTCGGCGCCGAAGCATTATAGCACCGCGATCGATGGCGACCACGGGAATGTGATGCGGCGCTGCCCGTCGCCTTCCGGCCGGGATGACGGCCTGCCTCGGAAAAGGAAACAATGGAATGGCCATCCGCGCCCTGGTCTTCGACGCCGACGGCACGCTCTACGACGTGCAGTCGGTCCGCAGCCTCGCGACCGAACTGTGCGGCGACAAGGGCGAGCTCGTCACGCAACTGCGGCGGCTGAAGCAGCTCGAATATACCTGGCTGCGCGGCCTGATGCGCGACTACCAGGATTTCTGGCCGGTCACCCGCGCCGCGCTGGATTATGCGCTGCTGGCGGCGGGCGTGACGCCGACGCCCGAGATCTGCGAGCCGCTGATGCGGAAATACCTGACCCTGGAACTCTATCCGGAGGCGACCGCGGCGCTGGATGCGCTGGGCGGCTACAAACTCGCCATCCTGTCGAACGGCAGCCCGATGATGCTGGACAGGCTGGCCCAAGCCTCGGGCATCGCCGATCGCTTTACCGACATCATCAGCGTCTACCGGGCCAAGAGCTTCAAGCCCGACCCGGCCTGCTATGCCCTGATCGAAACCGCCCTGGATGTCGCGCGGGAGGAGGTGCTGTTCGTTTCGTCGAACGGCTTCGACGTGGCCGGCGCCAAGCAGTTCGGCTTCGAGGTCGCCCGGATCGAGCGGGCCGCGGGCGTGCCGGCGCCGACCGGTTCCGCCGTCGGGCCGACCGAATTCTTCTGGCTGATGCGCGGCTATGCCGAGCAACTGGGTCCTGCTGCCGACCATACCGTCACCCGCCTGACCGACCTGGCGCCGTTGCTGGACCGCATTAGTCGGTAGGAGCGTGTCACAGAGGTTTTGACGGGTTGGACGAGGGGCTGAATTCGACCCAACACCGCCGCTGCTCGGTTACAGAACGATTCTCGCCGGTAGACGTTCGGTGTGACGCCAGGTTACCGGAGCAACCTGGACGCGAAAACTATAGACCGGGCTCATGCATCGACGACCTTCATCTGATCGGCATTCATCCGACCGCCGTAAACGGTGATCTCCGCCAAAGCCGTTTCGATCGCCCGGAGGTCGTCCGGCGTTAGCTGCAGGTCGATCGCACCGAGATTTTCGTTCAGATGATCAAGGCTGCGTGTTCCTGGGATGGGCACGATCCACAGCTTCTGCGCCATCAGCCACGCAAGGGCGAACTGCGACGGCGTCGCGTTTCTCTGGGCGGCGAAGCGATACAGCAATTCGACGATCGGCATGTTCGCCGCGAGGTTTTGCGGCGAGAAGCGGTCGAAGCCGACGCGAAGATCCGTCTTGGCGTCGAACGGCGTGCGAGCGCTCAGTGTCCCAGGAAGATAGCCCATGCCGACAGGACCCCAGGGCACGAAGCCGATCCCGAGTTCCTCGCAGGTCTGCAGGATGCCGTTCGTCTCGACGGAGCGTTCCATCAGCGAATATTCCGTCTGGAGCGCAGTTACCGGCTGGACCGTATGCGCGCGACGAATGGTGGCCGGGCTCGCCTCTGAGAGGCCGAAGTGCAAGACCTTGCCCTCGGCGATGAGATCCTTGATCGTCCCCGCCACGTCCTCGATCGGCACAGTGGGATCGACCCGATGCTGGTAGTAAAGATCGATGCGGTCGGTCCTGAGACGGGTAAGCGACTCCTCGACGACCTTGCGAATGCGCTCGGGGCGGCTGTTCAGCCCACCGGCCTTATCCTCCAGTTCGAACCCGAACTTCGTCGCGATAGCGACCTTGTCGCGCAACGGCTCCAGCGCTTCGCCCACCAGCGTCTCGTTGGTGTACGGCCCATAGACTTCCGCCGTATCGAAGAAGGTCACGCCGTTCTCGAACGCCGCACGGATAGTCCGGATGCCCTGGTTCCGGTCCGCCGGCGGTCCATAGTTGGCGCTGATGCTCATGCATCCGGCGCCCAGTTGCGAGACGTCCATGGTCCCGAGCTTGCATGTCTTCATTCTGCTATTTCCTTGACGGCGTTCGGTCGTTGGGGGCTGGCTGGCGGATCGGGAACCACCCCGGGGTGGCCTCGATGACGCTCCAAAGCTTCTGCGGAATGCCGAGCTTCTCGACATCGTCAGCGGCGATCTCGAAGGCCATCTGGCCACGTGGGCGGGTCCATGCCTGTTCGACCCAGTCGGGATGCATCACCAGCGCTTGGCCGATGGCGACCAGCGACAGACCCATCGCGAGTGCCTGCTCGGCCTGTTCGGGCCTTCTGATCTGCCCGGCCGCGATGAGCGGCACGCGTCCGGCAATATGATCGTGCAGAATCTGCCCGATCGTGGGACCTGTCTCTGCATCGATTGGTTTGGCGTGGAGTGCGCTTCCCAGCGATGCGTGCAGATAGTCGATTCCGGCCCCGACCAACCGATCGATGAGCAGGAGCGAGTCAGCGATCCGTAGGCCGGTTTCATGGGGCTCTTCAGGGGAGATCCGGTAGCCGAGCACGAAAGGCCGGCCGGCGTGCGCCGCGATCACCTTACGGACTTCTTCGACCACCGCGAGTGGAAAGCGCATCCGATTATCGAGAGATCCACCCCAGCGATCGGCCCGCCGATTGAAATGGGGCGAGAAGAAATTCTGAATCAGAAACCCGTGCGCGCCATGCAGTTCGACACCGTCGAACCCGGCCATGATCGCGCGGCGCGTTGCTTGCCCAAAGGCGCCGACCACATCGAGAACCTCCGCGTCATCGAGTGCCCGCGGCATCAGCGAGTGCGCGAATGGTCCATCGTCGCCGGGAACTTCGCTGGCGGCGACCACGTCCGACACAAGCTCGGGCAGGGTTTTGACGCCTGCGTGAAAGAGCTGGAGGATCGCCGGCGCGCCACCGCTTTTCGCTGCCGCCGCCAGGCGCGTCAGACTGGGAATGAAGCGATCGTCATGGGCAGCAAACTCGCCCGTAAAGCCGACGCCGTTCGCCTGGACATGGGTGCAGCCCGTGATGACCAGGCCGACGTCTTTGACGCGACGCCGGTAGTAGATTTCTTCCTCGCTCGACACCGTGCCGTCGTCGTTCCCAGCCCAAGTGGTCATCGGGGCCATTGCGATCCGATTGCGCAGGATCATGCCGGGCGCCAATGCGAAGGGTTCAAATAGGCTGCTGCGTTCCATCTATCCCATGCCATCCGTGAAGGGGGCGGCGCCAATCGGCGCCCCGTGACAATCAGGAAGATGGGCCTTGGCTGTGCAGTAGATTAGGTACTAAAATCTACTTGAACCTAGAAGCAGGAATAATATATGCGGCGCGAGGAGATGGCGGATCTGACGGCGTTCGCGGTGCTGGCGGAGGAGCGAAATTTCACGCGCGCAGCCGCGAAGCTCGGCATGACGCAGTCGGCACTCAGCCAGATCATGCGAAGGCTTGAGGATCGGCTTGGTATCCGGTTGCTGACGAGGACAACGCGCAGCGTTGCACCGACCGAGGCGGGCGAGCAGCTGTTGCAGACCCTCGCGCCCGCCCTGAGCGAGCTGGACGCGAAGCTGGCGACGTTAAGCGAATTGCGCGAAAAGCCCGCCGGTACGATCCGCATCACTTCGGTCGAGCACGCCGCCAGGACGATCCTCTATCCTGCGCTTCGGCAGCTGCTGCCGGAATATCCGGACATCAAAGTCGAGATCACGGCCGACTATGGACTCTCCGACATCGTCGCCGACCGCTTCGACGCGGGCGTCCGGCTCGGAGAGGATGTCGATAAGGACATGATCGCGCTGCGCATCGCGCCTGACCTCGCAATCGCCATCGTCGGCTCGCCCGCCTATCTTGAACGCAATCCACCGCCGTCGGTGCCGCAGGAGTTGGTGCGCCATCGATGCATCAACCTGCGGCTCTCGCCATCGCGGGGCTTCTACATCTGGAATTTCGAGAAGGATGGGCGAGCGCTGAAAGTGCGGGTCGAGGGGCAACTCGCCTTTAATACGATCGACATGATCCTCGAAGCTGCGCTTGACGGGTTCGGGCTGGCCCATTTGCCATTAGACCAGGTTGAGCAATATCTCGCGAGCGGGCAACTCGTTCGGGTGCTGGAGGATTGGTCTCGTCCCTTCCCGGGATATCACCTCTATTATCCCAGTCGTCGTCAGCCCACCTCCGCCTTCGCCTTGCTCATCGACACGCTGCGGTATCGGACATGAGCTTTTTCCGGCGATGCAAGTCTGAAAGCCGACAATCCGCGTTCATCCAAAGCCGTCCCTCCCTGGGTCCTGAAACCACCGATATTGAGCCTGGGCAGCAGCGATACCTAATCTTCGGCACCCCGTCATTTTTGTCATCGGTGGTTCCTCCTTCATTCCAGGAGATAGGGGCTCCGGCCGATCCGGGGAAATCGCGTTCGATCATCTTTCCGTGACGAGGCAATCCGACCGATTGACCCCCGACCCCACGGCGCCTAACGTTGCAACCTTGAACGAACGTTCTCGAAAAACGAGACGGGGAGCATCGGCCATGAAGATCGCCATTCTGGGCGCCGGCGGCTATTTCGGCGGGCGGCTGGCCGCCGTCGCCCGCTACAGGCTGGATTGATGGGCCAGGCCAAGCAATTCGACCCGACCGAGCGGCTGGACCTGGCGGTCGATGCCTTCTGGCAGCACGGCTACGACGGCAG
>Ga0302314_10011586_pt1 | contig 15369 bp, 14 predicted proteins | sample III_Palsa_N2_3_FD_200533 | JGI IMG/M metagenome (GOLD analysis project Ga0302314, IMG submission 200533) | Peat permafrost microbial communities from Stordalen Mire near Abisko, Sweden - III_Palsa_N2_3 | ecosystem: Environmental > Terrestrial > Soil > Palsa > Peat permafrost | place: Sweden...
TCGAACACCTCGACCAGCTGCGGCTCGAAGAATCCCGACTCGCGCGCCAGCGCGAACAGGCCAAAGGCGAAGAACGAATCAAAGCATTCACCGAAGCCTGCGAACAGGAAGTCATGTTCGAGGTCGCGCGGTTCGTAAGGCGGTGGATGGTCGATGTGGATGTCGTAGTGCGTGGTCAGCCCCTGCAGCAGCCGGGCATGCCGGCCTTCCTCGAAGCCCTGCAGTTCGATCGCTTTGCGCAGACCCGGATCCGACTCCAGCGCGGCAGCGGCGGCCACGGTGTTGGAGGTGACATTCTCCGTGGCCACGGCTTCCTGCCAGAACGGCAGCGACACCAAGCGGGTCTTGGACGCCGCGCTCAAAGGCGGCCACTGGACCTGCTCGGGAATAAACTCCACGTAGCTGTCCATGAAAAACCGCGCGAGCAGTTCGCGGTGTGCCAAAGAGCCAATCTCAATCGCCGCTGTTAACATCACGTCACTCACTTCAATTGCCAGTACACCAGGGCCGGCACGCCGAACAGGATCTCCCGCATGCGCTTGGAAAGCGACAGGGCGATGCTGGCGCCAGGGCGGTGCCGACGCCCACCGGATGCTGAAGCCAGCGCAGTACCAGCCCCACACCCCGCGCCGTGCCGAGCAGCAGCGCGAGCCGCAGCACCCACCTCACTGCATCGCCCGGTAGCCGGCGATATCCCCGTAACTGCCCAGCTGGATGGTCGGGTCGGCCAGCGCGCGGCGCACGGCGGGACTGAGCAGTGCATTCAATTCATCCCGATGCCGGTAATCCGGCATCGATGCGGCAATGGTGCTGCCGGACTCGGTGGCTGGATGAAGGTAGATCTCGGTCACCCCGGCCGGCAGTGTGCGCAGAATCTGCAGCAACCGCGACTCGTCCATGGCGCCGCTGTGGGCGAGTCCGAAGATCTGATCGTTGCTGGCGAGGCCGGCCTGTCGCAACCGGGCCCGCATCAGGGCGAGCCATGGGGTCAGCAGGCGCGTCACGGTCAGCCCCGGCTCGGCGGGGACCCGCACCGCCGACAGGCCGAAGTCACGACCGATGCGCACGGCAAGCGACAGCACGGTCGGGTGCAGATGGAAATGCTTGTGCGCGTCCAGGTGATCGAGCCTCAGGCCCAGGGTCGCGAACGCCGAGAACTGCGCGCGGATTTCTGCAGCCAGCTGCGCGCGCACCCGTGCCAGGGCAAAAAAGCGCCACCCGGCGCTGACCATGTTCTCGTGGAAGCGATTGTCGGCATCGACCAGATCCGGAATCTCGCGTCGCGGCAGTACGGCGCGGCCGTCGGCCAGGGTCAGGTGCAACCCCACGTGCAGCTGGGGCAGGGCGTGGGCACGCCGAGCGGCATCCTGTACCGCCGGAGCGCCGACCATCAGGCTGGTCGCGGTGAGGACGCCGGACCGGTGGGCCGCTTCCACTGCCTCATTGATAGCAGGATGCAACCCGAAATCGTCAGCAGTGATGATGCAGAGGCGAGAGACGGCGGCCTCAATCGTTCTCGAGCGGTGTCGCTACCAGGCGCTTGTCCAGCCTTGTCCGCAATGCGTACACGGAACCGTCCTGGGCCAGATGGAAGCTGGTCTGGCGCCAGTTGACCCGTTGTCCCAGGAAGCCCCAGCACCACACCGCGAACAGCACGCAGTCATGCAGCGGGACTGCCCACAGCCGGGTCCAGATCGAACGGTCCCGGGCGGTACTCCAGAACAGATGCATCGCCAGGCGCAGCACGGCGGTGATGCCCAGCGCCAGCAGCGCGGGCCGCGCCACACCCGACAACGCGGTGCCGATCAATGCCACCGGCAACGCGAAGGTCACAAAGGCCAAACTGTAGCCCGCCGGCCGCACGGCCTTGATGGTGCGCAGCCAGCGCAGTTCATGGCCGATCAGGTCCTGCAGGCTGCGCTCCTCGACCACGGTTTCCACAATGACGTTCGACAGCACGGTGCGCAGACCAAGCTCGCGTGTCAGCTCCCCGAGCCGGTAGTCATCGGCCAGCTGGTCGGCAATGGCCGGCAGGCCGCCGATGGCATCCAGTACCCTGCGGCGCAGGGCAATCGTGGCGCCGAAGGCGAACGCACGGGAACCAAACAATGCCGCCACGAACACCGACGGCACGAACCAGCCGTTGATGAACTGTGCACCCAGCTGTGACCACAGGTCCGGCAGCGGCCGCCCCACGTACGGACAGGTCACGATACCCACCGATTCGTCCAGCAGCGGCGCCACCACCCCCTGCACGTAACCGGGGGCCACCCGGATGTCGCTGTCGACGATGATCAGGTAATCGTGCTTGGCGATGGCCATGATGTTGATCAGATTGCTGACCTTCGCGTTGCTGCCGTGGTGCCTGCCGTCGAGCACCAGGGCCAGGTCCAGCTGCGGGAATTCGTGTTGCAGGCGTCGCACGACGGCAACAGCGGGGTCAGCCGGATCGCGGACGCCAAACACGATCTGTAACTGCGGCCACGCCTGAGTGCAGAAGCTGTGCAGGCACTCGTACAGCCGCGGCTCGGCGCCACACAGCGGCTTGAGGATGGTCACCCCGGGCCGTGCCACAGCCCGCGGCCAGGGGGTCGCGCGACGCGGCCGCAACAGCGCCCCGGCCAGGGCCAGCAGCGAGTAGACAGCCGCCAGTGCTGCCAGCACCACACCGACCCAGGCGATCATCGGGAGGTCAGGCAGGAAGGCTGGCGTGGCTGTTTGCGAGACGGTTATCATGCTCGGGACTGGAGGTGCCTGTTGATGGATGATGGCCGAGTGGACGTGGTAGGCGAGGGCGCAGAACCGTTGGCCGATGCCGACACCCTCATCTTGGTCGATGAGGCTGACCGCGAAGTCGGGCACATGAGCAAGGCGCAATGCCATGATGGTCGAGGGATCTTACACCGGGCTTTCTCTCTGCTCATATTCAACGCCGAGGGCGAACTTCTGTTGCAACAACGCGCCGCCGGTAAACGGCTGTGGCCATTGTACTGGTCCAACAGCTGTTGCAGTCATCCCCGGCGGTTTGAAAGCATGGATAGGGCCATCCAGCGGCGCCTGTACGAGGAATTAGGCCTGCACTGCCCGCTCGAGTTCCTGTTCAAATTCCAATATCAGGCTCAATGGGACGCCAATGGGGCGGAAAACGAGCTCTGCTCGGTGTATATAGGGCATACCCGCAGCCCGATCCAGGCCGACCCGGCCGAAATCGCCGGCCTGCGCTGGGTAAGCCCGCAACAGCTGCACGAGGAAATGGCGCAGCGTCGAGCCGGGCAGTTTACCCCCTGGTTCATTATGGAATGGGAACGGGTCTGGAACGATCACCGCCCCGCGGTGGTCTCAACCCGTTCATAATCGGGCCTTCGAGGTTCAGGAGTTCGCATGGGCATACCGTTGATTCAGCAGTTCAAGGTCGCGACTTACATCGCCGGGCGCAAGCTGCGCCGTGACCGTCGCTATCCTCTGGTGCTGATGCTGGAGCCGTTGTTTCAATGCAACTTGGCCTGCGCGGGCTGCGGCAAGATCGACTATCCGAAGGAGATCCTGCAAAAGCGGGTCAGCCTCCAGGATGCGCTGCAGGCGGTCGATGAGTGCGGGGCCCCGATGGTCTCGATTCCGGGCGGCGAGCCGCTGATCCACAAGGAGATGCCCCAGATCGTCGCGGGCATCGTGGCGCGCAAGAAGTTCGTCTACCTGTGCACCAACGCCATCTTGCTGGCCAAGCACATCGATGAGTACCAGCCTTCCAAATATCTGACGTTCTCGATCCACCTGGATGGCAACCAGGAACGCCACGATGAGTCGGTGTGCCTCGAAGGCGTCTACGACAAAGCCGTAGCGGCGATCCGCCTGGCGCGCGCCAAGGGCTTCCGCGTCACCATCAACTGCACCCTGTTCAGCGGCGAGAATCCGGATGAGGTGGCCGAATTCTTCGACACCTCGATGAAGCTGGGCATCGAAGGCATCACGGTGTCGCCCGGCTTCAGCTACGAGCATGCGCCGCGCCAGGATGTATTTCTCGGCCGCAGTGCCAGCAAGCGCCTGTTCCGCGAGGTGTTCAAGCGCCGCAAGCAGGCCACTACGCCGGACGGCACCAAGCGCGCCTGGACTTTCAATCATTCCTCGCTGTTCCTGGATTTTCTCGCGGGCAACCAGTCCTACGCCTGCACGCCGTGGAGCAATCCCACCTACAACGTGTTCGGCTGGCAGCGCCCGTGCTACCTGCTCTCGGATGAGGGCTATGCACCCACCTACAAGTCCCTCATCGATGATACCGAGTGGGACAAGTACGGCATCGGCAACAACGCCAAGTGCAACAACTGCATGGCGCATTGCGGCTTTGAGGGCACCGCGGTCAATGATGCCTTCCGGCATCCGCTGAAGGCGCTGCTCACAGCGCTGCGCGGGCCACGGATTTCCGGGCCGATGGCCCCGGATCTGGCGTTGAATCTCGAGCACGGCGCGGCTCCTGCCGCGGCGACCGAAATCATGATCCCGGTGGCTGCCATCAAGCGTCCCGATCGCAAGATCGAGGGTGATTTGCTTTGACGACGCAGCTGCGCGGCGAACTCGCCGCCTTCGGTCAGCAGCTGGTCCAATGGCAGACGCGCATGGAGCAGGCACTGGCCGACCGGCTGCCGCGCGCCGACGTAGTGCCGACGCGGTTGCACGAGGCCATGCGCTACAGCGTACTGGGCGGTGGCAAGCGCATCCGCCCGGCGCTGGTGTTCGCCACCGGTCGTACCCTGGGGTTGGCGGAGTCCCAGGTCGAAGCGGCGGCCTGCGCCATCGAACTGGTCCACGTGTACTCGCTGGTCCACGATGACCTGCCGGCGATGGATGATGATGATCTGCGCCGCGGTCGACCCACCTGCCACAAGGCCTTCGACGAGGCCACGGCGGTGCTGGTGGGGGATGCGTTGCAGCCGCTGGCCTTCCAGTTGCTGGCGCGGGACCCGCAGCTGCCGCCCGATGCGGCGATCCGGCTCAAGCTCATCGACCTGCTGGCCGAAGCCAGCGGCACGTTCGGCATGGCCGGCGGCCAGGCGGTCGATCTGTCGGTGCAGGGGCAGGCGATCGGCATCGCCGAAGTCGAACAGATGCATGCCCGCAAGACCGGCGCCCTGATCAAGGTCAGCGTGATGATGGCCGCCGCCTGCGTGCCCACGCTCGCGCCGGGTCTGGCGGACAACCTCGCGCGCTTCGCGACCGCCATTGGCCTCGCCTTCCAGATCCAGGACGACCTGCTCGATGTGCTCGGCGATGTGTCGACTCTGGGCAAGGCCACGGGGGCCGACATCGCGCGCGCCAAACCCACCTATCCGGCCGTCATCGGCGTCGAAGCCTCGCAGGCACGCATGCGCAAGCTGCACGCCGAGGCGCTCGAGGCCCTGGAGCCCTTCGGCGCCAAGGCCGATCCGCTGCGGCTGCTGGCGGAATGGTTATTGAAGCGCCAGTCGTGAAGTACGGCGTGATGGACCATGTCGATGACAGCGGCCGCGCGCCGCATGATCACTTCGAGGCACGCCTGCGTTTCGTCGAGACCTTGGATCAGGTCGGTTTCTATTCCTATCACGTCGCCGAGCATCACGGCACGCCGCTTGGGTTCGCACCGTCACCGAATGTCTACCTGTCCGCCGTCGCGCAGCGCACGCGGCAGCTGCGGTTCGGCCCCATGGTGTACGTGGCCGGTCTCTATCACCCCATGCGCCTGGCCGAGGAAATCTGCATGCTCGACCAGCTAAGCGGCGGACGGCTGCAGGTGGGCATGGGGCGCGGGGCGGTCACCCTCGAGCAGGACATCTATGGCATCGATCCGGAGACTACGGCGAAGCGGTACGAGGAGGCGCGCGACATCGTGCTCACGGCGCTCACCTCGACGCGCGTCGACTTTGCCGGGGAGTTCTTCCAGGTGCGCGACTTTCCGATGGTCCTGCAGTGTCTGCAGAAACCGCGCCCGCCCATCTGGTACGGGTTGGGACATCCGGAAGGGGCGGTCTGGGCCGCCTCCGTCGCCGCCAACGTGATGTCGCTGCGACCCGCGGCCGTGACCCGCCCTGCGTTGGAGCGCTACCGGCAGGAATGGCAGCAGTTGGGGCGCGCCGCGCAGGACCTGCCCTTCATGGGGGTCTGTCGCCATGTCGTGGTCGCCGAGACCGACGCGGAGGCCCTGGCCGCGGCCCGCCCGGCGTTCGCGCGCTGGCGCGCTTCGCTGTCAGCGCTGTGGGATCGGCGCGGTGTTGCCTTTCCCGTTCCCATGCCGACGCAGTGGGATGAGCTCGAAGCCAAGGGCATGGCGATTGCCGGATCCCCGCAGCGCGTCGCCGCGTACGTGCGCGATGAGACTGCGGCGGTGGGCGGCAATTTCATGCTGTGCCAGATGATGTTCGGCGACATGCCGCTGGAGTTCGCGCAGCACTCGGCGCGGCTGTTTGCCTTCGAGGTCGCCCCGCTACTGGGCTGACCTTGAGCTTCAGCGGTCGGCGCCCAGCACGATCTCTTCGGGCGCATGCACCAGGTAGCCTTGGATGTACTGCACGCCCAACTGCCACAGCACCGCCATGGTGTTCGCATCCTCGACGCGCTCGGCGATGGTCTCGATGTTCTTCGCCTTGGCCAGATCCACCAGCGCGCGCACGCGCTGCTGCAGTTCCGGGCTGCCGGTGAGGCCCTGGACCAGGGCGCCGTCGATCTTCAGATAGTTCATCGGCATCGATGCGATGAGCCGCTGCGGGTCGCGGCCGGAGCCGAAGCGCTCCACGGCGAAGCGGAAGCCGCGGCTGCGCAGTTCCTCGCTGAGCTTCTGCACCCGGTCGAGGTGGCTCGCGACCACATCTTCTTGCGCCTGGAAGCACAGGCGCTGGGGATCCGAGCGCGTGGCGCGGACCTGGTTCTCCACCCAGCCCACGAACGAGGCGTCCTTCAACGTGTCGGTCGACAGGCGCACGAACAGGCAGCCCGGCTTGCGCTGCGCGGCGAACGACAATGACGCCCCCACGACCCAGCGATCGATGTTCTTCAGCAGATCATTGCGTTCGGCGGCCGGCATGAACTCGCCGGGCAGGACTTCCTTGCCGTTGACGTCCAGCATGCGCAGCAGCACGTCATACATGCCGTGGTCGCCGCCTTGCAGGCTGGCGATCGGCTGCTGTACCAGCCGGAACCGGTTCTCCATCAAAGCGGCCTTGATGTGTTTGACCCACACCTGGTCATAGGCCTTGACGCGGGTGTCGTTGTCGGACTTGTCGGAGTGCGTCACCTGGTTGCCGCCGCGCTGCTGGGCCTTGGCGCAGGCATCCAGCGCATCAGCGACAGCGACATCCGTATCGGCCTGTGCCACCCGGCTCATGCCGACGGAGCAGGTGATGGACAGGGACTTCTCCCCGATGGTCACGATGTGTCGGGCGACCCGTGAGACCAACTGCGTGCCCCAGGCCTCGACGTCGTGATCATTGCCGCGCTCGAGCAGCACCAGCACGCTGGTTCCGCCCAGGCGGCCGACGATTTCATTGGCGTGCAGACCGTCGCGCAGCAAGGCGGTGAAGGCGGCCAGCACGTCTTCGCTGCCGAACAACCCGACGTCCCGCTCCACGGTGGAGAACTTGTCGGGTTTGACGACGGCAAAATAGCGCACGCCGCCGCGCACGGGCGTGGCCAGGCGCTCGTGGACTGCGCTCAGCAGGGGCATGCGGTACAGCAGGCCGGTCGCGGGATCCCGGCGCAGCGCGTCCGCCAGGTCTTCCGCGAGCTTGCCCGCTTCCTGTTTGCGCGAGGCGATGATCAACTGGACGCACGGCTCGCCATCGTGCTCGCCCAACGCGAGCACCAGATCCAGCTGCCGATGGCTGCCGTCGGCGAAGCGGATCTCCGTGCTCAACGGATGATTGCTCCAGCGCCCCTGCAGGCACGCCGCCAGCGCGCCCTTCAGCGCAGAATGAGTGGTCTCCTCGAACAGATCCATGATGGGCTGGCCGACGAGCGCCTCGAGTTCATAGCCGAACAGCGTCAGCCAGGATGCGTTGGCGTCGACCAGGATGCCTTCCTGCACCTGGGCGATGGCGTCGTTGGAATGCTGCAGCACCGAAGCCAGCTGGCGGCGGGCGTCCCGCGCGGTGCGCAGCGTGGTCTCCAGCGCGCGCTCCATGCGATGCGAGTGCAGTTCGCGCGACATCACCGCCTGCAGGCGCTCGGCGCTGCCCGAGGAGACGACATCGCGCGCACCCTTGCGCATGGCATCGGCGATGCGCGCCTCGCTCACCGCATCGTCCACGACGATGATCGGCACCGAGGCGGCAAGCTGGTCACGAATCGCGACCGCGGCCACCAGGTCCTCGCCGCTGGGTTCGTACTGCAGGATCAGCTCAGGATTCAGCTGGGTCAGGGCATCGCCCAGGTCGCGCAGCGCCGGAATCCAGGTGCAATGCGCCGCATGGCCGGCGCGCCGCAGTACCCCGTTGATCACTTCGACGGGATCCCGCGTGGCGGACAGAACGATCAACGGAACTGCAGGCTGCTCGGACATTGTCGGCGCGAGTCTAACACCGGACCTGCACGCGTCCGCGTGCGTGGGGTCTCACATTTTCCAAAGTGGAAAGTGCGGCCCCAAAGGCAGTTTTGCCGGCCCGCCGGGCACTTCGCGGACCAGCCGCGGCACCAGGTAGCCCGACAGGGTCGAGGCCAGTTCGCCCACCAGCTGCTGCGCGGTCGCCGCGGGGACTGCAAAGTGGGCCGCGCCGCGCACCTGATCGAGCATATGCAGATAGTAGGGCACGACGCCGGCTGCAAACAGGCGCTGCGACAGGTCCGAGAGCGCGGCCACGGAGTCATTCACTCCGCGCAGCAATACGGCCTGGTTCAGCAGCGTCGCACCGGCAGTGCGCAGCCGGGCGCAGGCCGCACGCACGCTGTCGTCGATTTCATTGCCATGGTTGCTGTGCAGGACCACGGCCACCGGCCACGGCAGCTCGCACAACCACTGCGTAAGGCCGGCATCGACCCGGGAAGGCAGCACCACCGGCAGGCGGGTATGCAACCGCAGACGGCGGATATGGGGAATCTGCGCCAGCTGGTCGGTCAGCGCGCGCAGGCGCGAGTCGGTGAGACTGAGCGGGTCGCCACCGCTTAAGATCACCTCCTCCACACTGGCATCCGCAGCGATGGCCGCAAGTGCCTGTTGCAGGGCGCTGGCACCGACCTGCTCGGCGTAGGGGAATTCGCGACGGAAGCAGTACCGGCAGTTGACGGCGCAGGCGCCCGTGGCGATGAGCAGCGCCCGGCCCTGATACTTCTGCAGCAGACCCGGCGCCTTGAACGCCTCCCGCTCGGCCAGGGGGTCGGGACCGAAGTCGGGGACTGCCGCCAGTTCCGCCGCCGTGGGCATGACTTGGCGCAGCAGCGGGTCGGCCGGATCGCCACGCCGCATCCGGCGTACGAAGCTCAAGGGGACGCGCAGCCGAAACAGCGCACTCGCCTCGCTGGCAGCCGGAAAGAGCCCCGGATCGAGGTCCAGGGCGCGCGCCAGGGCCTCCGGATGGCTCAAGGCACCGGCCAGCTCGTGCTGCCAGGTGGGTATGGGGGCCGGCTGGCGGCCCAGGGTGGATGCCGGTATCATTCGCGACCCATTTTGGGGCCGGCACTGCGAGAAGGAAATGGCCAGCTACAACACCAGCGAATTTAAATCCGGCATGAAGATCCTGCTGGATGGCGAGCCGTTCTCCATTGTCGAAAACGAAATGGTCAAGCCGGGCAAGGGCCAGGCCTTCAACCGCGTCAAGGTGCGCAACCTGAAGAGCGGGCGCACCATCGAACGCACCTTCAAATCCGGCGATTCGGTGGATGCGGCCGACGTGGTCGACCTGGACATGCAGTACCTGTACCAGGACGGGGACTTCTGGCATTTCATGGTGCCGGACAACTTCGAGCAGTACACCGCCGGCAAGGCCGCCGTGGGCGACAACGCCGTGTGGCTGAAGGACGGCACGGTGTGCATGGTCACGCTCTGGAACAACGAGCCGCTGCAGGTCACCCCGCCGCCGCATATCGAACTGAAGATCGTCGAAACCGATCCCGGCCTGCGTGGCGATACGGCCACGGGCGGTCAGAAGACCGCGAAGCTGGAAACCGGCGCCGTCGTGCGCGTGCCGCTGTTTCTGAATGAGGGCGAAGTGATCCGCGTCGATACCCGCACCGGTGAGTACATTTCACGCGCCAAGGGTTAAGCCGTTTCCGTAGGAAACGGCAGCACGTCGCGGATGTGGGCGGCTGCGGCCGCCAGCATCACCAGCCGGTCAAATCCCACCGCGACTCCGGCGCATTCGGGCAGGCCATGCTCGAGCGCGGCCAGCAACCGTTCATCCATCCGCGGCACGGGCAGGCCGCGCTTGGCGCGTGCGCGCAGGTCCTGCGCGAAGCGCGCGCGCTGTTCAGCGGCCGACGCCAGTTCATGAAAGCCATTGGCGAGTTCGAGGCCGCCCATATACAGCTCGAAGCGCTGCGCGAAGCGCGGATCCGCCGGATCCAGGCGCGCCAGTGCGGCCTGTGAGGCCGGGTAGCCGTGGATGAAGGTCAGGGCTTCATGGCCGAGGCGGGGACCGATGAGGGCGCCCATGATGAGGTCCAGGAGTTCATCGCGGGTCGCAGCCTCGCGGTAGCCCAGTGGCTCCACCACCTCCTGCAACTGGGGCAGCGTCGCTGCCAGCGGATCCAGTCCCGTGTGACGGGTGAACGCCTCGCGATAGGTCAGCCGCTCCGCGGGACGGGCCACGGCCGGGTGCGAGGCACACAGTTCGCGCACCAGCGCCTCGACTTCGTCCATGAGTCGGCTCAGGTCAAAGCCCAGCCGGTACCACTCCACGAGCGTGAACTCGGTGTTGTGCACGCGGCTTTGTTCGAACCCGCGCGCCACGTGACAGATCTGGTAGATATCGCCGAATCCGGCCGCCAGCAGGCGTTTCATCGCGTACTCGGGCGAGGTGTGCACGAACAGCCCGTCCACCGGCAGCGAGTGGATATGAACATCGGTCACCGCGGCGTTCACCAGCGTCGGGGTATCCACTTCCAGGACCTGACGCGCTGCGAAGAAGGCCCGCGTACGTGCCAGCAGCGTCGCGCGCAGCTGCAGTCGCTCGCGGGTCGCCGTGGGCCGCCAGTCCGCGCCGGAGTCGGTCATGGGGGCGGCAGCTCTTGGGCCTGAATCCGGCCCAGCGGCTGGCCGACGCGCACCGGCACCCCGGCGCCGAGGTCCGCCAGCCACTGCACGCGACCCTTCGGGAACAGCAGGACCACGGTGGACCCCATGTTGAACCAGCCCATCAGCGCGCCGCGTTCCAGCGGTGCCGCGGCGCCGCCACCGCAGGCCAGCTCGCGCGCCTGGCGCCGGGTCGGGGGCGTGACCTCGCCGTGCCACACGGTGCTGATACTGCCGACAAACAGCGCCCCGACCAGCACCATCGAGAAGGGCCGCTGACCATCCTCCCAGATGCACACCACCCGCTCGTTGCGCGCGAACAGTCCCTCGACGCCGGCGGCCGTCACGGCGTTCACACTGAAGAGTTTCCCGGGCACGTGCCGGGTCGTGCGCAGGCGCCCCGCCCACGGCATATGGATGCGGTGGTAGTTGTAGGGCGCGAGGTACAGCGTTGCGAAGGCTCCGCCGGCTAACTCGGCGATTTCCGCGGCGTTGCCGCCGAGCAGGGCGCCCAGACTGAACGTACGGCCCTTCGCCTGCAGGATGGCCTGATCGTTCAGGTAGCCGATCTGGCTGATGGTGCCGTCGACCGGGGAGGCGATCAGCCGCGGATCGGTCGGCGGCGGCCGTGCGCCAGGTGCCAGCTCGCGGGTGAAGAAGGCATTGAAGCTCTCGTACGCCAGAGGGTCGGTTTGCCGCGCATCGGACATGTCAGGCTTGAAGCCGCGCATGAAGGCGCCGATCAACGCGTTCTTGAAGCCACGTACGCGCACGCGGGTCAGCGCATGGACGAGCCGCGACAGGGTGTGCTGCGGCAGCAGGCGCTGCAGCAGAATGAAGCCGCGCGCTGCGGGTGTTCCAGGGGTCATGTCAGATCGCCAGCGGCGAGCCGCAGGTCCTGGGTCAATGACTTCACATCATACGGTGCATTGAACACCGCGACATTGTGACCCTGCGCATCCATCAGGAAGATCGTCGAGGAGTGATCCATGCTGTAGTCGCCACCGGGCAGATCCACCCGCTGATACGCGACGCCGAACCGCTGTGCCACGGTCTGCAGCATCGCGGCGCTGCCCGTCAGACCGATGAAGTCCGGGTCGAAGGCATGGACGTATTGGGCCAGCTGCGGCGGTGTATCGCGCGCCGGATCGACGCTGATGAAGATCACGCGCAGCCTCGGCACCACACCGGTTTTGACCACCTGCGCCAGCTGCAGCAGCGTCACGGGGCAGACATCAGGGCAGTGCGTGTACCCAAAGTAAACCAGCGTCGGCGCGCCCTTGAGGCGCGCGGCGCTAAACTGCGCGCTGTTCTGGTCGATCAGCGAAAATTCGCCCAGGTCGCGGGGCCGTGGCAACCAGGTGCCGCTGGTCAGCGCCGGGATCGAATGGTCAAGTCTGTGCGCCAGCCAGAAGCCGGTTACGGCTGCAACGGCCACCACCAGGATCATCAGGACGCGGGTTGATCGCAGATTCATGAATAAAGTATCCCATAACGTGACGGTTCAGCAGCTGATCGCGCGCGGCGCCCGACGCCTGCAGCGCGCGCGGGTTTTCTTTGGCCACGGCACCGACAACGCGTGGGACGAAGCCGCGGCGCTGGTCTGGCACGCGTTGCGCCTGCCGACACCCACCGCGCGCCTGTACGCGCGGACAACGACCGCCACCCAACAGCGACAGGCGCGGGATCTGATCACCCGCCGGATCACGGAGCGCACGCCCGCGGTGTATCTGACCGGTGAGACCTGGTTCGCGGGGCTGCAATTCAACACCGATCCGCGGGCGCTCATCCCGCGCTCGCCGCTTGCCGAACTCATCGAGCGCCGCTACGCGCCCTGGGTCGACGCGCGGCGCGTGCGCCGGGTGCTGGATATCGGCACCGGCTGTGGCTGCATCGCCATCGCCACCGCTGCGCTGATGCCGGGGGTGAGAGTCGATGCCGTCGACATCTCCGCCGACGCCCTCGCTTTGGCAGCGCGCAACGTGCGACGCCATCGGCTGCGCCGGCGGGTACGGCTCATTGAGTCGGATTACTTCAGCGCCCTGCGCGGCGAGCGCTACGATATCATTGTCAGCAACCCGCCCTATGTCGGGGCGCGCGAGATGCGGTCGTTGCCGCCGGAATATCATCGCGAGCCGCGCCTGGCGCTGGCTTCGGGCAAGGACGGCATGGACGCGGTACGGGCGATCCTGGCCGCTGCCGGCAGACATCTGAATCCCGGAGGCGTTCTCATCGTGGAAGTGGGCAATACTGAAGTTGCGGTGCGGCGCGCGTTTGCACGCTTGCCGTTCACCTGGCTGACGTTTGAACGCGGCGGTGGCGGTGTATTCATGCTCAACGCGGAACAGCTGTAGATGTCCGGAAACACCTTTGGCAGGCTCTTCACGGTCACGAGCTGCGGCGAAAGCCACGGACCGGCACTCGCCTGCATTGTCGATGGCTGCCCGCCCGGACTGGAACTGAGTGAAGCGGATCTGCAGCCGGATGTGGACCGTCGGCGCACGGGGACTTCGAAGTTCGTCAGCCAGCGTCGCGAAGGCGATGTGGTGCGTATCCTCTCCGGTGTCTTCGAAGGGCGCACCACCGGTACTCCGATCGGGCTGCTGATCGAAAACACCGATGCCCGCTCGCGGGACTACGAGAAGATCAAGGACCGGTTCCGGCCGGGCCATGCGGACTACACGTACCAGCAGAAGTACGGTTTCCGCGACTATCGTGGCGGCGGCCGCTCCTCGGCGCGCGAGACGGTCATGCGCGTGGCGGCCGGTGCCATCGCGCGCAAATATCTGCAGCAACGCCTGGGAGCCCGGATCTACGGCTACGTGACCCAGGTAGGACCGCTGACCCTGGAGCCGGTGGAACCGTCGGCGGCCTACGAGAACCCATTCTTCTGTCCGGATCCCTCGCGCCTCGCGGAACTCGAGGCGCTGCTGTGGGAAATCCGCGGCGCCGGCGATTCGGTGGGCGCGAAGCTCACGGTCATCGCCAGCGGTATGCCGCCGGGCCTCGGTGAGCCGGTGTTCGAGCGGCTGGATGCGGATATCGCCAGCGCCATGATGGGCATCAATGCGGTGAAAGCCGTGGAAATCGGCGCCGGCACGCGCGCCGCCAGCCAGAAGGGCAGCGAGCATCGCGATGAACTCACACCACAGGGGTTCTTGAGTAATCACGCCGGCGGGGTGCTCGGCGGCATATCCTCCGGCCAGGACATCATCACGCACGTGACCCTGAAACCGACATCGAGCATCCAGGTTCCCGGGCGGACCATCAATCTCAACGGTGAACCGGTCGAAGTCGTCACCACCGGGCGCCACGATCCGTGCGTGGGCTTGCGGGCGGTGCCGATCGCGGAGGCGATGCTGGCCATCGTGCTCATGGATCATTACCTGCGGCATCGTGGACAGAACATGGATGTGAAATCGGCGACGCCGATCATTTGAAGCAACAGGGGCAGATATGAGCGGCAGGGCAGGGGGCGAAGGATTCAATGTCGCGGTGGTCGGTGCCACCGGACTGGTCGGCGAGACCATGATCGAAGTGCTCGAGGAGCGGCAGTTCCCGGTCAAGCAACTGTTCGCGCTCGCCAGCGAGCGCTCACTGGGCAAGTCGGTGTCATTTCGCGGCAAGCGCGTTGCGGTCGCAAATCTGGCTGAGTTCGACTTCAGCCAGGTCGATATCGGGCTGTTTTCGCCCGGCGGCGAAGTCTCCCGCCAGTACGCGCCGAAAGCGGCGGCGGCCGGCTGCGTGGTCATCGACAACACCTCGGAGTTCCGCTACTTCGACGATGTGCCCTTGGTGGTGCCGGAGGTCAATCCGCAGACCATCGCGCAGTACACCAACCGCGGCATCATCGCCAATCCCAACTGCTCAACCATCCAGATGCTGGTGGTGCTCAAGCCGATTCATGATCTGGCCGGCATCGAGCACATCAACGTTGCCACCTACCAGTCCGTCTCCGGGGCGGGGCGCGAGGCCATCACGGAACTGGCCACGCAGTCGGCGGCGTTGCTGAGCGGCCAGGGGCCGGTCAAGGCCGGCATCATCCCGGCGCAGATCGCGTTCAACTGCGTGCCGCAGATCGACCGCTTCGAGGACAACGGCTACACGCGAGAAGAGATGAAGATGGTGTGGGAAACGCGCAAGATCCTGGGTGACCCGGATATCCGGGTGAACCCGACGGCGGT
>Ga0302314_10011588_pt1 | contig 15369 bp, 12 predicted proteins | sample III_Palsa_N2_3_FD_200533 | JGI IMG/M metagenome (GOLD analysis project Ga0302314, IMG submission 200533) | Peat permafrost microbial communities from Stordalen Mire near Abisko, Sweden - III_Palsa_N2_3 | ecosystem: Environmental > Terrestrial > Soil > Palsa > Peat permafrost | place: Sweden...
CGTCGGTGCCCGGGCACCCGTCGGCGCTCGGCGGCAGGCTGGACCGGCCAGGGGGCGGGAGGCGGCCGGGCACGGTCATGTCGTTCATGCGCGCCGTCGCCGACGCGGGTGGCGGCGACGAGAGGGGGAGCGATGCGTAGAAGACCTGCGGCGAGCGACCAGATCGGCGAGGAGCTAAGGAAGCTCAGGAAGAGCGTGCCAGGCGTCCGCGGCAGCATCACCGCCACGAGCGACGGCCTCCTCGTCGCACACGACGTGCACGATCTTGAGGCAACCCAGATCGCCGCCCTGGTGGCCGCCCTGCACGCGGTGGCGGTCCGCGCGACCCTGAGCACGCAATGCGGGCAGTTCAGGGAGGTCATCACCCGCGGCAGCGAGGGGTATCTCGCGGTCTACGCTGCGGGCGGCGCCGCCATCGTGGCGGTACTCGGAACGAACGACCTTAACGTCGCCATCCTGAACTTCCAGTCACGGAAGATGATCGAGCGCGTGGCGGAGCATTCGGCGAACTTCGCCAGGCGGCGCTAGCTGAGCTTTCTGAGGCCGTTGAGCACCTGTCGCAGGATGTCCACCGTCGGCGCCTGGCTTTGTACGCCGTGCCGTTCGGGCAGCGCCGGGTGGTCAGCCGCCACCCGGCGCACGTGCGGGCGTTCCGCGGGCGGCGCGGGCGGTAGGATCTGGCCCGCTGGCCGGGACGGCAGCCGCCTGCGCTCGGTGCCGCGGACCGGCGTACACAGGCCGACGCGGATGAGACTGCCAAGGCATTCAACCGTGTCCGCGAGGGCCGTGCCGTGCTTGAGGGCGATTTCTCGCGCCGACGCGTTATCGATGATCAGGCTGGCGACGGCCCACTGCTCCCTGGTCAGGACCGCGGTCGGCCGCCTGAGGTCGCGCAAGGCCACCGCCGTTGTGGGGGCAAGGCCGTAGTCCGCCATCCGCTGCGCCCGGCTGAGCGCTTCCCAGCGCACGGGATCGATGTCAAGCCTGGGGAACATCTCGGTCCAGTACGTCCTGGCGGACGCGAACCTGATCGAGGCGACCGTCGAGTCCATGGCAAGCGGGATGGTCAGGACGAGGAAGGCGTCGACGACGATGGACCAGATGAGCTCGTCGAGCCCGGCGGGTGTCAGGTAGCCGCGCCGGACGGCGAGCGCCGCGACGGCGGCGTCGTCGGTATCCCGGCCGGCCAGCAGGTCCTGTAGCTCGGCAGGCGACGGGAGGATGCCGCGCAGCCGGGCGACCAGGCCGGGCACCCACGACGCCCAGGCGAAGGTGATGTGACCGTGGTCCAGGTAGATGGCGCCTGAAGGGTTTCCCTTGACCTCGAGAACCCCCGACGCGCCCTGCGCCCCCAGGTCCGCTACGACGGCCATGACCCGCTGCCTGGTCAGCTCCTCGTGCACGGCTAGCACCGATTAACCCCTAACGGCCTAGTAAATGCCGGAATTTAGCAATTAATCACAGCAAAACAACTGGGATAGCCATTACTAAGATATTTGCCTTAAATCGGACATTCGTACTATTTGCCACAGTTGGCTGCGCTACGGCAAGTGTACCGTTGGTGTGGGCCGCAAATATCTTGCCATCTGGTTACTGTTATGTAGTGATTACGGCGATCAACGACTTACCCATCACATAAATGCAGCTTATAGCCGACGTATAACACATAGTAATATTGGATATACTCTAAGTCATCGATTTTTCTCGACATATTCATCGCATGTCGTCCTAGCCTTCGCTAACGTTACTCAGACCAAGCCAGCGTTATTTAGAAGGGGGCAATACATGAACATAGAGGCGGCGCTGAAGGAAGCCATGACCATAGATGGGGCGCTAGGCGCGTCCCTGGTGGACTGGGAAAGCGGGATGTCGCTCGGCGCAATCGGCGGCGGCAAGTACCTCGACCTCGACGTCGCGGCGGCCGGAAATACGGAGGTCATCCGCGCGAAGATGCGGACGATGGAATCACTCCGCCTCGACGACAACATCGAGGACATTCTCATCACGCTCTCCAAGCAGTACCACCTGATCCGACTGCTCAAGAGCGCACGGAACGACCAGGGCCTGTTCCTCTATCTCGTCCTCGACCGCGGCAAGGCGAACCTCGCACTCGCCCGGCACAGCCTCAAGCGGATCGAGGCCGACGTCAGCATCTGACCCGTCGGCGCGTGTCTAATGATGCTCTAGCGTTCTCGCGTGAAGCCAGATGACCACCTCAAGATCATCAATTCGAAGCGTTTGGCGTTTCCGTCATGATAGCGACTGAAACGCCAAACGCTTGTTTGATCTTGGTGTGTTTATGCGGGGCAGGCTACGCCGGGCGGGGGCGCGCCAGGCGGACGGCTACCACTCCGGCGACGGCGAACAGGCCGAGGCCGGCCAGCAGCTCCAGGTTGCCCGCGATGAGCTGGAGGCCGTGCCAGTGGTATTCGGGGTAGGCCGGGTTGTCACCGCTCGCGAAGGACGCGGCCGGGGCGTAGTTGATCAGGCCGCCCTGGAGCAGGCCCGCCTTCGCTGACCAGAAGTCGGGCCACGCGGCGAACACGAGCAGGACCGCGGCGGCAAGCGCGTACCACGCCGTCGCCACGGCGCCGGCCCCGGCGCGCCCCGCGCGCACGCCGGCGTCGATGATCAGCGCGAGGCCTGGCGCGATCCAGACCCAGTGGTGGTCCCAGCTGATCGGCGAGATGAGCAGCGCGGTCAGGGCGCAGGCCATCAGGCCGGCGAACGTCTGCCCGCGCCGGTACAGGATGACGGAAGCGGCAAGGCCGATCACGCCCACGAGCACCGCGAGCGCGAGCCACGGCGCCATGGCGCCGTTGACGCTGCCTGCGAGCCTGGTCACGATGCCGCGAAGCGACTGGTTCTGCTGGCTGCCGACGAAGCCGGTGCGGCCGGCCTGGTAGAAGTTCCCGTCGAGCCACCAGGTCACCGACGCGTGCGGCAGCGCGGCGAAGCCGATGATGATGGTGACGACGAACGTCCCCGTGGCGACCGCGGCCTGCCTGAACCGTCGGGTGAGGAGTAGGTAGGCGATGAAGAGCAGCGGGACGAGCTTGATGCCGGCCGCGAGACCGGTCATCGCGCCCTTCCATGGCCGGCTGTCCGGCTGGCACAGGTCCCAGACGACGAGGGCCATCAGGACGAGCTCGACCTGGCCGAGGAAGAGTGCGCGCTGGACCGGCTCGGTCCAGAACACCAGGCCGCTGACGAGCAGGGTCGCGCCGAGCCGCGTGGTCCGCTCCCAGCCAAGCTCGCGGAACGCGATCCAGACCGTCGCCACCAGGGCGAACGTGGACGCCGCGGCGGCCAGCCCCATCAGCACCTTGAAGGGCAGCGCGAGACCGGCCGCGAATACCAGCGCCGCGAACGGTGTGTAGGTGAACTGGATGCCCGGGTGCCCCTCGAAGATCCAGGTGTAGACGGAGTCGGGATGGTGCAGCGCCTCGTGCGCACCGCCCAGGTAGACCTGCAGGTCGAAGCCCTTGAGGGTGGCGGACATCGGGTGCGTGGCAAGCGCCACGAGATACAGCACCGCGGCGACCGCGGCGACCACCGCGCCGACGAGCAGCAGCCTGCGCCCGCCGGCCTGGCCATCCGCGCCACGGAGTTGCGGGTCCCGGCACGACTACGGTACTGACGCGCGCCCTCGTCCTCACCTAAACACTCACCATCCCGGAGCCCGAGACCCCACGCAAAGCCATCCGCGCCACGGAGTTGCGGGTCCCGGCACGACTACGGTACTGACGCGCGCCCTCGTCCTCACCTAAACACTCACCTGCCGATCCCTGGCGCGCCCGGGAATGCCGGCTGCTTCGGCAGCATAGCCGGGGAGGGGGAAGGCGTGACGATCGATGGGCGAAGACACGGTCCGTTCGATACTTATTAAGCTGTTGGCAACGGAAACGACAGGCGGGAGCGAGCGATGGCGGACCACCTGGAGATCGAGCAGAAGTTCGATGTTGACCCGGACTTCAAGCTGCCCGACTTCGCCGACATTAATGCCAGGCTTGGCGAGGGAGCGGGGGAGGTCACGGCCGCGGCGCCGGTCCTGCATCTGCTGTCCGCCACCTACTTCGACACCGCGGACGGCCGGCTGGCCGCCAGCAAGATCACGCTGCGGCGGCGCATCGGCGGCACGGACGAGGGATGGCATCTCAAGCTGCCCGGCGAGCCGCGGCCGCCGGCCGACGCGCAGCTCCCGGCCGGCGTGAGCTCGCGGGTCGAGGTGCACGCGCCGCTCGACACAGGACTTCTCGACACAGGGACCGGCGATGACAGCGCCGGCCCGTCGGCGGTTCCCGAGCGCCTCGCCGCGCGGGTGGCCAAGGTCACCGGCGGCCTTCCGCTCAACCCAATCGCAACCCTCGATACGGAACGGACCGTGGTGACCCTGAACGGTCACGATGGACGCCCGCTCGCGGAGATCGCCGATGACGCGGTGACCGCACGCCGGGTGCCTTCCGGCGAGCCGCTGCGCTGGCGGGAGATCGAGGTCGAGGTACCCACCTCCGCTCCCGACCTCCAGCGGGCCGCCGCCAACCTGCTTTTCGCCGCGGGCGCACGCCCGGCCGGACACGGCTCGAAGCTGGCAAGACTGCTGAACAGCTGACCACGCGGGTATGCCGGGGGTACGGACCGCGGGCTCAGCGCGAGCGGCGCGCAGTTTCAGAGGGAATCCATATCAATTTCACACCATGTTTGCCCACTGGGCTTGCCATTCTTAGAGGAACAGCCATTACCCAGCGTCTACGAGTGAGTAATCGACAATGCTTGAAGAGCAGAACGGCGCTGCCGCCGCCCAAGGGCGCGGCGGCGGAACCCAGCACACGGACGGCACCCAGGTGCGCGTGCTCGTGGTGGACGACGAGCCGAGCCTGGCCGAGCTCCTATCTAGCGTGCTGCGCTACGAGGGCTGGTCGGTGTGCACCGCGAGCAACGGCACCGAGGCGGTCAAGATCGGCCGCGATTTCCGTCCGGACGCGGTCGTGCTCGATATCATGCTCCCCGACTTCGACGGCCTCGAGGTGATGCGGCGGCTGCGCGCCGAGATCCCCGGTGTCTGCGTCCTCTTCCTCACCGCGCGCGATGCCGTTGAGGACCGGGTCGCGGGGCTGACCGCCGGCGGCGACGACTACGTGACGAAGCCGTTCAGCCTTGAGGAGGTACTCGCCCGGCTGCGCGGGCTGCTCCGCCGGGCCAACCTCGCCCGGGCGACGAGCGAGGGTGCGCTTGTCGTCGCGGACCTGTCCATGGACGAGGACGCCCGCGAGGTGCGCCGCGGCGGCGAGCTCATCGACCTGACCGCCACCGAGTTCGAGCTGCTGCGGTTCCTGATGCGCAACCCCAGGCGGGTGCTGTCCAAGGCGCAGATACTCGACCGGGTGTGGAACTACGACTTCGGCGGCCAGGCGCACGTGGTCGAGCTCTACATCAGCTATCTGCGCAAGAAGATCGACGCGGGCCGCGACCCGCTCATCCACACCGTCCGCGGCGTCGGCTACGTGCTGAAGCCCACCGGCTGATGGCACGGGCGGTCGCGCGGCGGCGGCCATGGCGCCTGCCGGTCCCCAGGACGCTGCGCGGCAGGCTGATCGCCGGCCTGGTCGCGCTGCTCGCCATCGGGTGCGCCTCGGTCGGCCTCGTCACGTACTTCGCCGTCCAGAGCACGCTGTCCGACGAGGTGAACAGCGAGCTGCAGACCGCGACGGGCCTGGCCTACACCTGCTGGGAGAGCCAGCTCAAGCAGCAGGGAGACCCCGATCAGGGGCCCCCCGGGCAGACGGCCGACAGCCGTCAGGACAGCTCGGATAAGCAGGGCGCCAATCCGAGCACAAGCTCCGTCATCACGAGCAAGGCCTCCGGGCCTGGTTCGCTCCCCGTCGTGCTCAAGGGGTGCCAGGGACTCGGCGAGGAGACGTTCGTCGCCGTCGGCTGGCACGGGAAGTGGAGCGCCACGGTCATCGGGGACTCCTCGTCCTACACCCTGTCGGCGACCGACGAGAAGACCCTGAACGGCCTCGAGCCGCAGCCGGTCGCTCCCCGGGGGAACGTCGCCCCGCAGGGGAACTGGTCGGGCACCCAGAACATCCCGAACTGCACGCGCTACCTGAGCTCGGCGCAAGGCACCTTCCTGCTCACCGCGATCAGCGACCCCGATGGCGACGGGTCCGTCTACGTCACCGGCCTGCCGCTGTCCGACCTGCACGACCAACTCCGCCGCGTGGCGCTGGCCGAGGCCATCGTCTTCGGCTTGGTCCTGCTGATCGCTGGCGGCGGTGGCACGCTGTGGGTGCGGTTCTCGCTGCGCCCGCTGCGCCGGGTCGCGGCCACCGCGTCACAGGTGGCGGAGCTTCCGCTCGAGTCCGGTGAGGTGGAGCTGCCGAAGGGGGTCCCCGACACCGATCCCGCCACCGAGACCGGCCAGCTCGGCCTGGCGTTCAACCGGATGCTCGGCCACGTGCAGATAGCGCTCAAGCGCCGCGCGGCAAGCGAGACACGGCTGCGCCGGTTCGCCGCCGACGCGAGCCACGAGCTGCGCACCCCGCTCGCCGCCATCCGCGGTTACTCAGAACTGGCGCTGCGCCACCCGGGTAATTCCCCCGAGCCGGTGACGCACGCGCTCGGCCGAGTCCTTTCCGAGGCCACCAGGATGAGCGTCCTCGTCGATGACCTGCTGCTGCTCGCCCGGCTTGACGCCGGCCGCCCGCTGAGCATGGAACCGGTGGACATGAGCCGGCTGGCCATCGACGCGACAAGCGACGCCCGGGTCGCCCGCCGCGGGCACCGGTGGGTCCTCGAGCTGCCCGACGACCCGATGCTGGTTCGGGGCGACGAGCACCGGCTGTACCAGGTCCTCGCCAACCTGCTATCCAACGCCGGGCGGCACACCCCCGACGGCACCACGGTCACCGTGCGGGTCAGCGACACGCTGCAGGCCGGCGAGCCAGGCACCGGGCCCGAGTCGGTCAGCCACGGCACGCTCCAGGCCGAGCCCGGGGTGGTGCTGACCGTGACCGACGACGGCCCTGGCATCCCCGCCGGCCTGCTGCCCGAACTGTTCGAACGGTTCACCCGGGCGGACACCTCCCGCTCGCACGCGGTCAACGCCTCGTCCACCGGTCTTGGCCTCGCGATCGTCGACGCCGTGATCGCCGCCCACCACGGCATCGTCGCTGTCACCAGCCGTCCGGGCATGACCAGGTTCACCATCGCGCTGGCCCGCTTCACCGAGCCCGCCACGCCCGAGCCGCGACGCTCAGACCAAACAGGTCAGCGCCGGCCGAGCCACGCCCGCAACTCGTAGCCGGCCAGCGAGGGTCAGCGGACGCTCCGGGGTTGCGGCCCGCGGCGCCTCTTGCTGTTATCCTCTGGTGACCCGGCTGGTGGTTTCCGCGGCGGGGGCGCCCGCCGGGGCGTGGGCGGGGGCGTTTAGCGGGCCGGAGCGCATCAGCGTGCCGCAGACGATCGCGCCGAACAGGAAGATCCCCGCGCACCACCAGAACGCGGTCACGTACCCGTGGACAAGCGCGAGCTGCTGCAGCGCCGCGGACGGCCCCGTCCGCGGGAGGACGTGCGTGGCCAGGTAGCCCGTGACGGCGCTCGCCGCGATGGTGTTCAGCAGCGAGGTGCCGATCGAGCCGCCGAGCTGCTGCCCGGTGTTGACGGTCGCCGAGGCCACCCCGGCGTCCTGCGGCGCCACGCCATACGTGCCGGTGTTGAACGCCGTGGAGAACATCAGGCCCATGCCAAGGCCGGTGACCATGATCGGGCCGAGGATGTCGGTCGCGTATCCGGAGTGCGGGCCGATCCGCGTCATCCAGGCCATGCCGGCCGCGGCGAGCACCAGGCCGGTGGAGACGATCGGCTTGGGTCCGATGCGGGGCATCAGCACGATGTTGGACATGTTCGACGACAGGGCGACGCACGCGATCATCGGCAGGAACGCCACCCCCGTGATGACCGGCGAGTACCCAAGCGTCTTCTGTAGGTAGTAGGTGAGGAACAGGAAGATGCCGAACATGCCCGCGCCGGTGATCAGGATCCCGAGGTAGGCGGCGCCGCGGTTACGGTCGAGCACGACCCTGGGCGGCAGCAGCGGCGACTTGGCGCGCGACATCCAGAACCCGAACACGGCGATGAGCACCACGCCGGCCGCGAGGAACAGGTAAGTCGACGGCGTGGTCCAGCTGTGCGTCGCCGCGTTGGAGAACCCGTAGACCACGCAGAACACGCCGCTCGACACCGCGAGCACGCCGGGGATGTCGAGCTGCGCCGTCCGCGGGCCCGAGCGGGCGCTCAGGAACATGAAGGCGCCGATGATCGCCACGCCGGCGAAGACCAGGTTGATGTACAGGCACCAGCGCCAGGACAGGTATGAGGTCAGCGCGCCGCCGATCAGCAGGCCGACCGCGCCGCCGCCGGCCGCGACCGAGCCGTAGATGCCGAACGCCTTGCCGCGTTCCTTCGGGTCGGTGAAGGTGGTGGCGAGCAACGACAGCGCGGCGGGCGCCAGCATCGCGCCAAAGACTCCCTGGCAGGCGCGCGCCGTCACCAGCATGGAAAAGCTGACCGAGGCACCGCCAACGGCGGAGGCGGCGGCGAAGCCCGCAAGCCCAATGATGAACATCGTCCGCCGGCCAACGAAGTCCGCAAGTCGGCCGCCGAACAGCAGCAGGCTGCCGAAGGACAGCGAGTACGCCGTCACCACCCATTGCCTGTCCACGTTGCTGAAGTGCAGCGCGTTCTGCGCCGAGGGAAGCGCGATGTTCATGACCGTGGCGTCGAGCACCACCATGAGCTGTGCAACCGCGATAACGACAAGGATTAGCCAGCGCCGCGGATCGTGCTGGGCTTGTCCCGCGGACGCGGGGACGCTTGCCGCGGATGCCTCGGACATTCAAGCCACCAATCTGGAGGATTCCATTCCACTTATTGGATGAGGATAACCTCGACGCGACCCTTGATGAGGTCGCGCGCGCGGCCGGCGTCGGGGTCGGCACCGTGTACCGCCGGTTCCCCGACCGTCCGCGCGCCTGACGTCCTTGACATCGAGGGCGTCATGCGCCCACGTGCACCGGTTCACACCGCGACAATGACAGATGCACGTGCATCCGCTCGTGCATCTTCTGGTGCAGAATTTCGTGCAGAATTCTTGTGCATAATTTCCGTGCACTGACACAAATTAACCATGCCCTTGGGGTCTCCTGCACGTGCATCTGCGCGTCTCTTTGATGCCCGTGCAGCGGCAATGTGCATTGGCATCATATAAGGCGAAATGGGGCGTCCCACTGCAAACGTCAGCATAGGCTCTGAACTGGGAAAACGCCAATGTGGGCGCTATTTGGATCGTGGCGGTAACGGGTCCGCCGAGCGCGCTATAGGCTTAGCGCACACGCGACCCGCAAGCACGAAAAATTTCCCCGATTGAGGCGAATGTCACCCGCATGGCGGGCGACAAGTCCGCCCAATGGCGGTAAGATCGCTGTTGTTGGGCAACGTCCCACTGGACTGCATCTCGCACGGCAGTGCATCTCGCACGACAGTGCATCTTGCAAGACAGCCAAGACGTTCGCCTGCCTGTCGAGTTCCCCCTACCTCGACCCTGGAGTACCTAGTTCATGTTTTCTGGCAACGGCGTGCGTAACGACAGTCAGCAGCTTCGCGACATCCAAGACCTGATCGCCAAGCTCGATGACGTCAACAAGAAACTTGCGCTCCCGGTCCGGACCATGCAGATGGCCCCGGCGCGGGAGACCGAGTCTGCCGACGCGCCCAGCGCTTAGCGCGGGTTAGTCCTTGGCCATGGCACGCAGCAGCCGCGCCGAAGCGGACTGCGACAGCGCCGCGGCACGCAGGCCGGAGAACGTCCGAAGGTAACGGGCGAGATCGTGGCGACCTTCCAGGCTGACTCCGCCGGATAGCCCGGCTAGGTGGATGACCCCGATCGCCGGGGTCTGCGCGAACCGCAGGATCGTCATCGCGCCGCAGTCCGCCGTCGCGTGGGCTCCCGCGGCGAACGGCAGGACCCGCAGCGAGGCGCGCGGCTGCGTCTGGTCGAGGCCGGCGAGCACGGCGAGCTGCGCCGCCATCACCGACCGGCCGCCGACCGCCTGCCGCAGCGCTCCCTCCGTGACGACGAACTCGAGCGCCGGGTCGCGGTCACCGAGCACCACTCGCTGCCGCGAAAGCGTCACCTCGACGGCGTGCGCGCGCTGCTCATCGGAGGTGTAGTTCGGGTCGGCGTCGGCCAGGGTGCGGGCGTACTCCGGAGTCTGCAGCAGGTCGGGAACCCGGTTCGGCTCGTAGGCACGGATCTCGGTCGCGGCGATCTCCATGATCACGTAGTCCTGTGCCGCCTCGGAGAGCACGTCACGGTAGTCGAGCCACCAGCCGCTCTCCCGACCGCGATGCGCGATCGCGAGCAGCGCCTCCTGCTCGCCTGCCGCCACGCCGTACTCGGTAAGCAGCTCGCGAAGCTCCTTCGGCCGGATGCCGCGCTGTCCGGTCTCGATGCGGCTTATCTTCGAGCGGTCGCACTCAAGGATGCGGGCGGCCTCGTCCAGGTTGTAGCCGAGGCCCTCCCGGTACTCGCGTAGCGCCGAGCCGAGCAGCCGGCGCCTAACCGGGGGTGTTCCTGTCATGGTTCCTTCCTCCTGCCTTGGGGGGTGCGCTCACGGGCTGCCGTTCCGGGTCTGCGGGGGTGCCGGGTTGCCGGAGGCGGGAGGCGGGTGAGTGGGCTATTCGTGAAGGAACATAGCACTTGGAGTAGTCCGGGTCGAACGACACGCCGATTGAATTTGTGGTGGCAACGCGTTGTCAGTTGAGGTGTTCGATAGCCGTCATTATTCGGCGCTCGGAGACCGGCTGCGGAGTGCCGATTGTCTGCGCGAAGAGGCTCACCCTGAGCTCCTCAATGAGCCAGCGGATCTCGGCGGCCGACTGCCCCGACCTAGCCGGCTGGTCGAGCCGGGCCAGGGCCGCAAGGTACGCGTCCCGCACCCGGTGCACCACCGCCATCGCAAGCGCGTCCCTGCCCGCGTTCTCGGCGAGCCTGTCGAGGCGGTAGCGCACGGCGCGCAGGTAGCGGGCCACGGCGGGCAGCCGCCGCGTGCCCGCCGCGGTCAGGAACCCCGGGCGGACGAGGCCGTCAAGCTGCGCGCGGATGTCCGCGGCGGCGGGCTCAAGCAGCGGGCTGCGCAGCTCGCCGAGGCAGATCCTGGCGTCGCGGGTGGCGAGCAGGATCTCCTCCGCCCAGGTCACCACGTCGCGCGAGGCCGCATGCAGCCTCGGTCGCACGTGCCCGGCCAGCCGGGCGAACCCCTCGGCGTCCCAGGCCGGGCCGCCCGCTTCGTCGATCAGGCCGTCCACCGCGCAGCCGACGCAGTCCGCGAACAGGGCGGCGACGGAGCCGTGCGGGTTGTTGGAGAGCGCCAACTTCTGCGCCGTGGTCAGCCGGGACGCGATGTCCTTGACCGGAGAGCGCGCGCCGAGCAGGATCAGCCGCCTGGTTCCCGCGCGCATCGCCCTGGCCGCCACCTCGGCGGTCTCGAACAGCCGGATGTTGACGGACTCGCCGGCGTCGACGAGCGCCGGGTACGCCTTGACCTCACCATCGGTGAATATCCGTGGCAGCGCACCGAAGTCCCAGGTAGTCAGCCCGGTCCTGGTCAGCGCCGTCGCGCGGGCCGAGAGGGTCGCACGGACCTTCGGCCGGAGCTGACGCTGGAGCGCGGCCAGGTCCTTGCCCGTCGCGACCGTCTTGTCGCCGTCGACGACATGGAACGTGATGCGCAGGTGCGGCGGAAGCTTGTCCAGGTCAAACTCGTCGGGCGACACGCGAACCCCGCGCAGGCGGAGCAACTCCCTGGCAATCGTTTCCCTGATATCGGGAATGTCGGATTTGTCCGGCGCGGGGTGGGGGGTGGGGTCTGGGATGCTGGCGAGGATTCCCCTTGCCAGGTCGGGGGCCGGGACTAGCTCGCGGCGGAGCGTCTTGGGCAGGGAGCGGATCAGTTCGGTGACCAGTTCCAGGCGCAGGCCTGGAACCTGCCAGGAGAACTCACCGGGCCGGGCCTGGTTGAGCGTCTTGAGCGGGATGTCGATGGTGACGCCGTCGTTCTGGCTGCCCGGTTCGAACGCGTAGGAGAGCGTGAGGCCGTCCGCTCGCCCGGGTGACTCCGAGGTCCAGACTTCCGGGTAGGCGTCGGTGTCCAGGTCCGCGGCCGCGTCGGAGAGCAGGTTGTCCAGGCTCAGCGTGAGCAGGTCGGGCGTCTGGTGCCTGGCCTTCTTCCACCAGGTGTCGAAGTGCCGCGCGGACACCGCGTCGGCCGGCACCCGTGCGTCGTAGAACGCGAACAGCGCGTCCTCCCCCGCCACCAGGCCGCGGCGGCGAGCCCGCTGCTCGAGGTCGGCGGCCTGCTCGATCAGGGCGGCGTTGTCGCGGAAGAAGTGGTGGCTGGTCTGCCAGTCGCCCTCCACAAGGGCGTGCCTGATGAACAGCTCGCGAGCAAGCGGCGCGTCGATCCGCGCAAGCAGGACGTTCCTGTCGGCGACGATCGGGATCCCGTACAGGGTCACCTTCTCCGTCGCGACCGCGGAGCCCTGAGCCTTGGACCAGCGCGGCTCGCTGTAGGTCCGCTTCACCAGGTGCGCGGCGACCGGCTCCACCCACTCGGGCTCGATCGCCGCCACGGTTCTGCCCCACAGCCGTGAGGTCTCCACGAGTTCCGCGGCGACCACCCAGTCCGGCGGCTTTTTCGCGAGGCCGGATCCGGGGAAGATCGCGAACTTCGCGGACCGCGCGCCTAGGTATTCGGGCAGCGGACGGCGGCCCCGTTCCGCCGGCGTCCTGTCACCCTGCGGCCCACCGGGACGGGTGGCGGGAAGCACCACCTTCATGCCCACATGGGAGAGCAGGCCGGCGAGGAGTGACGTATGAACACGGGACCGCTGCGGCGATGAGGATTTTGTGTTGATTCCTAGCTCGGCCGACAGCGACCTGAGCTGACCGTGCAGGTCCTGCCACTCGCGAACCCGCAGGTAGTTCAGGAACTCGGACCGGCACAGGCGGCGGAAGGCCGAGCCGGACAGCTCGCCCTTCTGCTCGGCTAGGTAGTCCCAGAGCGCGACAAAGGCCATAAAATCGGACTCCGGCTGGGCGAACCGGCGGTGCGCGGTGTCGGCGGCCTGCTGGTTGTCGGTCGGGCGCTCGCGCGGGTCCTGTATGGACAGCGCGGCGGCGATGATGAGGATCTCGCGCGCGCAGCCCTGCCGGCCCGACTCGACGATCATCCGGGCGATCCTGGGGTCGACGGGCAGCCGCGCGAGCTGCCTGCCGGTCTCGGTGAGGCGGTCGCTCTTCATGGCGTTCAGCTCCTCGAGGAGCTTCTTGCCATCGGTGATCGCGCGGGGGTCTGGGGGATCGACGAATGGGAAGTCCCGCACGTCGCCGAGGCGCGCGGCGGCCATTTGCAAGATCACGGACGCCAGGTTGGTGCGCTGGATCTCCGGGTCGGTGAACTCGGGCCGTGACTCGAAGTCCTCTTCTGAGTAGAGGCGGATGCAGATACCCTCTGCGACCCGGCCGCAGCGGCCCTTGCGCTGGTTGGCCGAGGCCTGGGAGATGGCCTCGATGGGCAGCCGCTGCACCTTGGTGCGCAGGCTGTACCGGCTGATGCGCGCGGTGCCCGGGTCGACCACGTACCTGATGCCGGGGACGGTGAGCGAGGTCTCCGCTACGTTCGTGGCGAGGACGACGCGTCTTGTCAGGGATGACCTGGGCGGCTCGAAGACACGGTGCTGTTCGGCGGCGGACAGCCGTGAGTAAAGCGGGACCACGTCGAGCTGCGGCCGGCCCTTGAGCGCCTCGGCGGTGTCGCGGATCTCCCGCTCGCCGGAGAGGAAGACGAGGATGTCGCCCGGGCCCTCGTGGCTGAGCTCGTCGATCGCGTCGGAGATGGCCTGGGTCTGGTCGCGGTCCTGCGCGTCTGGCTTGTCTTCTTTGTCTTCTGGGTCGTTGATCGGCCGGTAGCGGACCTCGACCGGGTAGGTGCGGCCGGAGACCTCGATGATCGGCGCGGGCTGTTTCGTGCGCGGGTCGGCGAAGTGCGCCGCGAACCGCTCGGGGTCGATCGTGGCGGAGGTGATGATCACCTTGAGGTCGGGGCGGCGCGGGAGGAGCTGGCGCAGGCAGCCGAGGATGAAGTCGATGTTCAGCGACCGCTCGTGCGCCTCGTCGATGATGAGCGTGTCGTAGCGGCGAAGGTCGCGGTCGCCCGCGATCTCGGCGAGCAGGATGCCGTCGGTCATGAGCTTGACCGCGGTGGTGTCGCCGGATCTATCGGTGAATCTGACCTTATAGCCGACTACGTCGCCTAGCTCGGTGTGCAGCTCCTCGGCGATGCGCTCGGCGACGGTGCGGGCGGCGATCCTGCGCGGCTGGGTATGCCCGATCTGGCCATTGACGCCACGGCCGAGCTCCAGGCAGATCTTGGGGAGCTGCGTGGTCTTGCCCGAGCCGGTCTCGCCCGCCACGATCACCACCTGGTGGTCGCGGATCGCGGCCGCGATGTCGTCCTTGCGCTGGCTGACCGGCAGCTCGGGCGGATAGCTGATGGTCGTAGCCGCGAGGGCAGCCTGACGGCTGGCGACGCGCTGCGCGAATTTCGTGGAAGGTTCGTTCACCGGCGGCAAAGACTAGAGGATGGGACCGGAAAGGTCCAACGCTTTATCGCGCGGCATCCTTCCCCGGTTGACGCGATGATCATCGCAGACGGGCGCGGGATCCTTCACCTCGCCTATTGGTCAACGCGCCGTGTCAACCCAACGGGGCGGCCGCCTGGTGTTAGGGGGCAGAGTGTCAGTCAGGTGCTGGCGCCTGCGGGAAAGGCCGCGATGAGACCAGAAGACGAGGAACGGTTCGTCTCGTTCGTACGCGAGCGCGGCGAGCATCACCTGCGCGTGGCCGTGCTGCTGACCGGGTCGCCGACGGAGGCCGAGGACCTGCTGCAGGCGAGCCTGGTCCGGCTGTACCGGGCCTGGCCGCGGCTCGACGTGTCGGCGTCGTCACCAGACGCGTACCTGCGGAAGATCGTCGTGAACACGCGGCGGTCCTGGTGGCAGGCACGGTGGCGGCGGGAGTCGCCCGTCGCCTCGGTGCCCGACACGGCGGCGCCGGGCTTCGAGGACCGGTACGCGCTCGGCTCGCTCGTGCGGGCGGCGCTCGCCGCGCTGCCACGGCGGCAGCGGGCGGTGCTCGTGCTCCGCTACATCGAGGACCTGCCGGAGGCGTCCGTCGCCGAGCTGCTCGGCTGCTCGGCCGGCACGGTCAAGACGCACGCGCACCGGGGACTGCGGGCGCTGCGAGCC
>Ga0302314_10011589_pt1 | contig 15368 bp, 12 predicted proteins | sample III_Palsa_N2_3_FD_200533 | JGI IMG/M metagenome (GOLD analysis project Ga0302314, IMG submission 200533) | Peat permafrost microbial communities from Stordalen Mire near Abisko, Sweden - III_Palsa_N2_3 | ecosystem: Environmental > Terrestrial > Soil > Palsa > Peat permafrost | place: Sweden...
TGGTCGGTGACCGTCGTCAAGGGTATGCGGTACTTGCCGTAATGACGATCACCTTTGCGCTGGCCTTGTTCGGCGAAATTAGTTCCGAACAAACCGGTAACCCGATTCTGACTTCGCTGGGCGTCGATCAAACAGCCAGCGCCACGCAGTCGGGCGGCAATATGGAAGGCAAGGAAACGCGCCTCGGTATCGCTCAATCGGGTATTTTCACGGTTGCGACGACGTCTGCTTCATGCGGTGCGGTTGCCAACACACACGACTCTTTGACCCCGCTCGGCGGCTTGATCCCGATGCTGTTGATGCAATTGGGCGAAGTGGTTTATGGCGGTGTCGGCTCGGGCTTGTATGGCATGTTGGCGTTCGCGATCCTGGCCGTATTCGTGGCCGGCCTGATGATAGGTCGTACACCTGAATATCTGGGCAAGAAGATCGAATCCTATGAAATGAAGATGGTTTCCGTCGTGATCCTGGTGACGCCGTTCCTGGTGTTGGTAGGTACCTCGATTGCCGTCTTGATGGATGCAGGCAAAGCCGGTATTTCCAACCCTGGACCGCATGGCTTCTCCGAAATTCTGTACGCCTTCAGTTCGGCTGCGAATAACAACGGTAGCGCCTTCGCAGGATTGACTGTCAGCACGCCGTTCTATGACGTATTGACGGGTATTGCGATGTGGTTTGGCCGCTTTATGTCCATCGTTGCGGTACTGGCGATTGCCGGTTCGCTGGCTTCGAAGAAACGCCTGGGTGCGACGGGCGGGACGATGCCCACCCATGGGCCGCTGTTTGTCGTGCTGCTGTTCGGTACGGTGCTGCTGGTCGGTGCGCTGACTTACGTTCCTGCGCTGGCGCTAGGTCCGGTGGTCGAGCATCTCATCATGATTACGGCCCACTGAGCAGGTCACCGAACAGGCCAATAAGAGGATTTCATGACTCAACATTCTGCAACTCGTTCGATGTTTGACCCGGCGCTGGTACGCCCGGCCATCATCGACTCATTCAAGAAATTGACACCCCGTACGCAAGTACGCAACCCTGTGATGTTTGTCGTGTATCTCGGCAGCATCCTGACTACCGTGCTGTGGATTGCGGCCATGCTTGGGCAAGCCGAGGCGCCGGCCGGTACGATTCTGGCGATTACGCTGTGGCTGTGGTTTACGGTCCTGTTTGCGAACTTCGCCGAAGCATTGGCGGAAGGCCGCAGCAAGGCGCAAGCCGAATCGCTGCGTAGCGCCAAGCGTGACGTGGTTGCCAAGAAATTGGCGGAAGCCCGTTACGGCGCCAAGTGGACCGAAGTGTCGGGCAGCTCGTTGCGTAAGGGTGACCTGATGCTGATCGAGGCCGGCGACACGATTCCTGCCGACGGCGAAGTGGTCGAGGGTGTGGCTTCGGTCGACGAATCTGCGATTACCGGCGAATCCGCACCGGTGATTCGTGAATCGGGCGGCGACTTCTCGTCGGTGACGGGCGGTACACGCGTCCTGTCCGACTGGATCGTGGTGCGCGTTTCGGTGAATCCCGGTGAGGCATTCCTGGATCGCATGATCGCCATGGTCGAAGGCGCCAAGCGTCAAAAGACACCGAACGAAATCGCGTTGACGATTTTGCTGGTGGCCTTGACCATCGTACTGTTGCTCGCCACTGCCACGCTCTTGCCGTTCTCGATGTTCAGCGTCGACGCGATGAAGTCCGGTCACGTTGTCACGATCACCGCGCTGGTGGCCTTGCTGGTGTGCTTGATTCCGACTACCATCGGCGGCTTGTTGTCCGCCATCGGTGTGGCCGGTATGAGCCGCATGTTGCAAGCCAACGTGATTGCAACCTCGGGCCGTGCGGTGGAAGCTGCCGGTGACGTGGACGTGCTGTTGCTCGACAAGACCGGCACGATTACGCTGGGCAATCGCCAAGCGTCGACGTTTGTGCCGGCGCCGGGCGTGACGGAACAGGAACTGGCCGACTCGGCACAACTGTCGTCGCTGGCTGACGAAACGCCGGAAGGCCGCAGTATCGTCGTGCTGGCCAAGCAGCGTTTCAATCTGCGTCAGCGCGAGATGGGCGCACTCAAAGCGGTGTTCGTGCCGTTCACGGCGCAAACCCGGATGAGCGGTGTCGATTTGCTGGATCGTCAGATCCGCAAAGGCGCCGCGGATGCGATCCGCAAATATGTGGAAGCCACGGGTGCCAAATTCCCGGCGGAAGCCAATGCCGCGGTTGACGAAGTAGCACGTCGCGGCAGCACGCCGCTGGTGGTGGCCGAAGTTCGCGAAGGCGTGGGTCGGGTGCTCGGTGTGATCGAGCTCAAGGACATCGTCAAGGGCGGCATCAAAGAACGTTTCGCAGAACTGCGCAAGATGGGTATCAAGACCGTGATGGTGACGGGTGATAACCGCCTGACCGCAGCAGCCATTGCGGCTGAAGCCGGGGTCGACGACTTCCTCGCGGAAGCAACTCCGGAAGCCAAGCTGGCGACGATTCGCGCCTATCAAGCCGAAGGCAAGCTGGTGGCGATGACGGGCGACGGTACCAACGACGCACCGGCGCTGGCTCAAGCCGACGTGGCGGTCGCCATGAACACGGGTACGCAAGCGGCGAAGGAAGCCGGCAACATGGTCGATCTCGATTCGAACCCGACCAAGTTGATCGAGATCGTCGAAATCGGCAAGCAAATGCTGATGACGCGCGGCTCCTTGACGACCTTCTCGATCGCCAACGACGTGGCCAAGTATTTCGCCATTATCCCGGCGGCATTTGCTACCACCTATCCGCAGTTGAATGCGCTGAACGTGATGCATCTGGCCAGCCCGACCTCGGCGATTTTGTCGGCGGTGATCTTCAACGCACTGATCATCGTGGTGCTGATTCCGCTGGCGCTCAAGGGCGTGAAGTATCGTGCCCTGGGTGCGGCGACGCTGTTGCGCCGCAATCTGCTGGTCTATGGCCTGGGCGGGATTATCGTGCCGTTTATCGGTATCAAGGCGATCGACCTGGTCCTTCAGTTGTTTGGTTGGATCTAAGTCATGAACACTGCTACAAGCCAAGGACTCATCATGAAAAAGCAAGGTTTCGTGCGGCCGCTCATCACGATCTTCGTGGTGCTGACCGCCATCACCGGAATTGCCTATCCGCTCGTCGTCACGGGCATCGGCCAGAGCGCATTCAAGTCGCAAGCGAACGGCAGCCTGATCGAACGCAACGGCACGGTGGTCGGGTCGTCGCGGATCGGCCAGCAGTTCGATGCGCCCGAGTATTTCTGGGGCCGTTTGTCGGCAACTTCGCCGATGCCGTATAACGCAAGCAACTCGGGCGGTTCGAACCTCGGGCCGACCAACTCGGCGCTGCAAGACGAAGTCAAAGGGCGTATTGCCGCTTTGAAGGCTGCCGACCCGACCAGCACCCAGCCGGTGCCGGTCGACTTGGTGACCTCATCGGGCAGCGGTCTCGATCCGGAAATCAGCCCGGCGGCGGCGCAGTATCAGGTGAACCGCGTGGCGAAAGCCCGTGGTTTGCCGGTCGATAAAGTGCAGGAGTTGGTGGCAAGCTATACCTCCGGGCGTCAGTTCGGCATACTAGGCGAAGCGCGAGTCAATGTGCTTGAACTGAATCTGGCGCTGGACGCACTCAAAAAATCTTGAGTTGACGAGGCCGGAAGGGAATTCCCGTCCGGCCCGGCGGCCTTTAGCGGTTAAGTCGCCGCAAACGGATTAGCGCCAATCTCGCGAGAGCTTGGCGCGTCCTTATTTTGAAAGAACCATGGAAAGACCCGATCCCGACGAATTGCTCGATAAATTGCAACGCGATGAGGCTAAGCGTCAGCGCGGCCGGTTGAAGGTGTTTTTCGGTGCGTCGGCCGGTGTCGGTAAAACCTTCGCCATGCTGCAAGGCGCACGTCGCCGCATGGCCGAAGAGCACATCGATGTCGTGGTGGGCGTGGTCGAGACGCATGGGCGCAGCGAAACCGCTTCGCTGTTGGAAGGTCTGGAAGTTTTACCGCAGCTGCAAATCGAGTATCGCGGCCGGATGCTGTCGGAGTTCGATCTCGACGCGGCATTGGCGCGCAAACCCCAATTATTGCTGGTGGACGAACTGGCGCACTCGAATGTGAATGGTGCGCGTCATTTGAAACGCTGGCAGGATGTGCATGAGTTGCTCGATGCCGGGATCGACGTGTATACCACCGTCAATGTCCAGCATCTGGAGAGCCTCAACGATGTGGTCGGTCAGATCACCGGAATTCGCGTTTGGGAAACTGTTCCCGACCGGGTCTTCGATTTGGCCGATGAAGTGACGCTGGTCGATTTGCCGGCCGAAGAATTGCTCGACCGCCTGCGTGACGGCAAAGTGTATATGGCCCAGCAGGCCGAGCGTGCGGTCCGCAATTTCTTTCGCAAGGGCAACCTGATCGCGTTGCGCGAACTGGCGTTGCGGCGCACCGCTGATCGTGTCGATGCGCAGATGCGCGAGTATCGCGCCGATCAGTCGATACACCGTATCTGGCAAGCGCGTGAGCGTTTGCTGGTGTGTGTAGGCCCGGGCAATAGTTCGGGTAACGGCTCGGAAACGCTGGTGCGCTCGGCGGCGCGGCTGGCGGCCAACCTCAAGGCCGACTGGATCGCGATTTACGTCGAGACGCCGGCTTTGCAAAAGCGCCCCGATAGCGAGCGCGAGCGCACCATGGACGCCTTGAAATTGGCTCAGGAGCTGGGCGCCGAAACGGTCTCGCTGGCAGGTGCCGATGCAGTCGCGACACTGCTAGGTTATGCGCGTGTGCGCAATGTCTCGAAGCTGATTGTCGGCGCCTCGACCGGCAGCGGTTTCTGGAGGATGGTGCGCCGGCCATTTGGCGACCGCCTGATCGAACGCGCGGGCGATATCGACGTGACGCTGATTCATGTGAATCGCGAAGGCGCCCGCCAGGATAAAAACGCCACCAGTATTACCGATGAAATCCGCATCGCCTTGTCCGGTGAGCGCGATAGTCATTCGCCGCCGCGCAGTTATGGTTGGACGACCTTGATGGTGGGGCTGCTGACGCTGGCCGCAAGCGGTTTGCGCGACCACCTCGATCTGACCAATCTGGTGATGCTCTACCTGCTTGGCGTGATTTTCGCGGCGGCGCGCCTGGGCCGTGGTCCGGGAGTGATGGCCTCGTTTCTGAGTGTCGCGGCATTCGATTTTTTCTTTGTGCCGCCACGGATGTCGTTTTCGGTATCCGATACCCAATACTTGCTGACCTTCGCCGGCATGCTGGCGACCTCGCTGGTGATCAGCCACCTGACCTCAAGTTTGCGGCAACAAGCGCGCATGGCGAGTTATCGCGAACGGCGTACCGGGGCGATGTATGCCATGGCGCGCGAATTGGCGGCAGCCTTGGCGACCGAGCAAATTATCGAAATCGGCGGACGGCATGTGAGCGAGGTGTTCCAGGCCAAGGTGGCGATCCTGCTGCCCGACAGCGTGGAAAAAGTACGTCAACCGGTCGACGAACCGGACCCGCTGGTGGCGCTGACCGGCGACAAACTCGATGTCGACGTCGCCCAGTGGGTCTACGATCAGCAAAAGCCGGCCGGAATGGGCACCGATACGTTGCCTGCGAGCGCGGCCAAATACCTGCCGTTGAAAGCGCCGATGCGCACCCGCGGAGTGCTGGCGCTGACCAGCGACACGCCGCGTCAGCTCAGTGGACCGGAACAGGAACAGATGCTCGATGCCTTTGCCGCGCAAATCGCGTTGGCGCTGGAGCGCGTGCACTACGTTGAAATTGCCCGCGATGCCCTGGTCAATATGGAGTCCGAACGGCTGCGCAATTCTTTGTTATCGGCGATCTCGCACGATTTACGCACGCCGCTCACGGCGATAGTCGGTTTCTCCTCGATGCTGGCGGCCTCGCAAGGCGGGCATGGTACGAGCCGCTTATCCGGCGGCGTGGACCTGGCGCTGCTGGCCGACCAAAGCGATGCAGTGCCGGGCCAGGACCTGCGGCAACGCGATATGGAATTGGTCGATGCGATTCATGAAGAGGCGCTGCGCATGACTGGCTTGGTGACCAATCTACTCGATATGGCGCGTTTACAAGCGGGCGGCGTGCAGTTGAACCGGCAATGGCTGATGTTGGAAGAAGTGGTCGGAGCAGCACTGCGCGCCTGCCGCCGGACGCTGGCGCGCTATACCGTGCAAGTTCATTTGCCCGGCGATTTACCGCTGCTGCAGCTCGATGCGGTGTTGATGGAGCGGCTATTTGCCAATCTGTTCGAGAACGCCGCCAAATATGCGCGCCCCGACACAATCCTGGAAATCGGTGCAAGCCGTACCGTGGAAGACGGTAAGCCTGTCGTCAAGGTGACGGTCGACGATCAGGGACCGGGTCTGCCGAGCGGCATGGAAACGCGCATTTTCGAAAAATTCACGCGCGGCGAGAAAGAGTCTGCCAAGCCGGGCATCGGACTCGGACTGGCGATTTGCCGCGCGATCGTGAACGCGCACGGCGGCAAGATCGGTGCGGAAAACCGGCCTGGCAGCACCGACGCGCAAATCCTCGGCGCGCGTTTTTGGTTTACCCTGCCGGCCGATACGCCGCCGCCGGGACCGGACGTGTTGGCGGACGAATCCGTGCATCACTCGGAAGCGGCTGACGATCGGCATGATGCGCAAGTCCGATGACACGGCGCCGATAATCCCGGCGACGGCAATGCAGAACATGGCGATGCAAGCCATCACGAGTTAAAGCGGAGATGAAGTGGAATGACCGAACCGACTGTCAACGTAGTACTGATCGAGGATGAAAAACAGATCCGCCGTTTCGTGAAAGCCGCGCTGGAGGCAGAAGGCGTTACCGTGCATGAGGCGGATACCGGGCAGCGCGGCTTGATCGAAGCCGCAACCCGCAAGCCAGATCTGGTGATTGTCGATCTCGGCTTGCCCGATACCGATGGTCTGGAAGTGATTCGCGAGCTGCGCGGCTGGACCGATCTGCCGGTGATTGTGCTGTCGGCGCGCAGTCAGGAAAGCGAGAAGGTCGCGGCGCTCGATGCCGGCGCAGACGATTACTTGTCCAAACCTTTTGGTGTTTCCGAGTTGATGGCGCGCATACGCGCCCATCTGCGGCGGCGCAACCATGCGGGCGCAGCTGAGTCGCCCAGCGTGCGCTTCGGCCAGATCGAAGTGGATCTGGCTTTGCGCCAGGTGCGTCGCGACGGCGAGCCGGTGCACTTGACCCCGATCGAATATCGCCTGTTGTCGACCTTGGTGCGGCATGCCGGGCGCGTGCTGACCCACCGCCAGTTATTGCGCGATGTATGGGGGCCTTCGCATGTTGAGAGCAACCATTATCTGCGCATCTATATGGGGCATTTGCGGCAAAAGCTGGAGCGAGATGCCGCGCAGCCCGAACATATCGTGACCGAAACCGGTGTCGGTTATCGTTTGGTCGGCGTCGTCTGAGCCGGCCCCGGCTGCGACCTGTCGTTAACCCGTGAGCGGCCCGCGTTCCGTGGTTTGCGACCTACAATGAAATGTCGCAAGCGTCGGCAGTATGATCCATGTAGCCCTGCACGGTTATAATCAACTCGCCATGTTTGCGGAAACCGTTCGCGACGAACCCGGTTTTTGCCCCATTTCGGCCCCGTTCGCACGACCGGGTGATTTCAGTCCCAGGCACCGCCACCGGTTTCGGCGGAGTGCGGGGTTTTGCGAAGAGGGGGCATCATGCTTGAATCCATTTCTCTCGCAGCCGGTCTTTCATGGGCTGCCGGTTTGCGTTTATATCTCACCGTCTTGCTGGCTGGTATATGTGCCAGCCTCGGTCTGATTCATCTGCCGATGGCCTTGCAGGGTTTGGCGTCGCCCTGGCTGATCGCCACCGCGCTGGGCTTCGCCCTGATCGAGTTTTTCGCCGATAAAATTCCCGCATTCGATTCACTTTGGGATGCAGTGCATACCCTGATCCGGATTCCCGCCGGCGGCTTGCTGGCGGCCGGCGCACTCGGACACGCCGACCCCAAATTGGTGTTCGCCGTCGCCTTGGGTGGCAGTGTGCTGGCAGGCGCCGCGCATTTAACCAAAGCCGGGGCGCGGGCGATTATCAATCTTTCCAGCGAACGCGCGTCGGGCCGCATCGCCTCGGTTGCCGAGGAATTACTGGTGCTCGGCGGACTGGCCTTGGCCTTTTTTGCGCCTTTGGTATTCCTGGCCTTGCTGGTGGCTTTTCTACTGCTCGCGATATGGGCCTTGCCGCGTTTGTGGCGCGGTATCCAAGGCGGCTGGCGCGGCATGTCCTTGCATATGGTTCACTCCACCGTACGGCCGGTTGCGCCGCTCAGGGGCAAACGCGACTGATGGCCTGGATGCGGCAGCGCCAGTCACCGGGGCGGTCTCCGGCGCCTGCACGTCCTGCTTTGCTGGGCCAGGCTTGGCGCATGACCGTGCGCGACTGGCGTGCGGGTGAGCTGACCATGCTGCTGCTGGCCTTGGTGCTGGCGGTTGCCGCTTTAAGCAGTGTCGGCTTTCTCGCCGATCGTCTGGCTCAGGGCCTGACGCGCGATGCGCAGCAGATGATAGGCGCCGATCTGGTGGTGCGCGCCGATCATCCGGTCGATCCGCAGTTCGTGGCGATGGCCCGGCAATTAGGGCTGAGCACGGCCGATACCGTGGCGTTTCCCAGCATGGTCTCGCCGCTTGGGCCGGTCGCGGCATCCGGCGCGAACGCCGACCTGCCGACCCGTCTGGCCTCGATCAAAGCCGTCTCGGCGGCGTATCCGCTACGCGGTGCACTTGAACTAGCCAGTGCGCCAAGTCAGACAGGCCACGTGGTACACGGCATCCCGCTTCCAGGAACCGTCTGGATCGATCCGCAATTACTCGATACGCTGCATCTCCAGGTGGGTGCCCAGCTCAAGCTGGGCAATCGGGTTTTCATCGTGGCCGCGCTGATTACGCGCGAAATGGATCGCGGTTTTGCTTTCGTCAATTTTTCACCGCGGGTGATGCTGAACGCCGCCGATCTGGCTTCGACCGGCTTGATCGCATTCGGCAGCCGCGCCACTTATCGCTTGCTGATCTCGGGCCCGGATGCCGCCGTCGCACGCTATACGCACTGGGCGCATCAAGCGCTGGATGGCGGGCAGATACGCGGTGTGGTGTTGGAGTCGCTCGGCGATGGCCAACCGCAAGTGCGCGATACCTTGGCGCGCGCCCGGCATTTCCTCAGCCTGGTCGCCATGTTGACGGCCTTGTTGGCAGCCGTGGCAATCGCCACGGCTGCGCATCGTTACGTGCGTCGACATCTCGACGGCGGCGCCGTGATGCGCTGCCTGGGCACTAGCCGGCGTACCTTGCGCGGCCTGTTTGTACTCGAATTCGCCATGCTCGGCGTGGCCGGCAGCAGCTTGGGCGTGCTGCTCGGCTGGCTCGGACACTACGTGCTATTGCAATCCTTGGGCTCCTTGATCGGCGTCAGTCTGCCGGCTCCCGGCTGGCAACCTGCCGTTGCCGGTTTGGCGAGCGGCCTGGTGCTGCTGCTGGGGTTTTCCTTGCCGCCATTGCAAATCTTGATCAGCGTGCCGCCGGCGCGGGTGCTGCGGCGCGAGATGAGTGGGCCGCCGGGTGGCGGCAGCCGGGCTGTCTGGCCGGGCTATGGCGTGGGGCTGCTGCTGTTCGCCGGGCTGTTGCTGCTCGCTGCGGGCGAGGTGCGTCTGGGGCTGATCGTCACGGGCGGGTATGCCGGCGGCTTATTGGTTTTGAGCGGCGTGGCGCGTCTGCTGCTGTTTGTGATGGCGCGTCTGGCGCGGCTTGCGAGCGGTTGGGGCGGCCTGGGTTGGCGTTATGCTCTGGCGTCGATGGAGCGCCGGGCGGCGCTTAGCGTGCTGCAGATCAGCGCCTTGGGCATCGGCTTGATGTGCTTGTTCCTGCTGGCGATTACGCGCCACGACCTGCTGGCCGGATGGCGTGCCGCGACGCCGGCCGATGCCCCGAATCAATTTGTGATCGATATCCAGCCGGATCAGGTCGATGCAGTCTCGGACTTCCTGGCTGGCCGCGGGCTCAGCGGGATTGTGCCGGCGCCGATGATACGCGGCCGGCTGATTGCCATCGACGGGCATGCCATCGGTGCACATGACTATTCCGATGCCGATGCGCGCCGGTTGGTCGAGCGCGAATTTAATCTTTCGTACACCGAAAATCTTCCGTCCGACAACCGGGTCGTCAGTGGACGTTGGTATGGCGCTAAGCAAGCGGCTAGTACGCGGCCGGAAATTTCCATGGAGTCCGGCATTGCCCGCGCGCTCCATGTGCGGGTCGGCAATGTGCTGCGCTTCGAGATTGCCGGGCAACAGATCGATGCGCCCGTCACCAGTCTGCGCAAGCTGGACTGGGGCGATTTTCGGGTTAACTTTTTTGTGCTGATGCCGCCGGCTGCGTTGGCCGGATTCCCGGCAACTTTTATTAGCAGTTTTCATCTGCCGCCCGAGCGCCATACGACCATCGATGCCCTGGTGGCACGTTTTCCGAATCTGACCGTGATCGATATCGGGGTGCTGATTGCACAATTGCAAAGCGTGCTCAACCAAGTGATCGGCGCGGTGCAATTTCTCTTTCTGTTCACGTTGGGGGCGGGCGTGCTGGTGTTGTACGCCGCCTTGGCGGGAAGCCGTGACGAACGCATCCACGAAGCCGCACTGCTGCGGGCGCTGGGCGCCTCGCGCAGGCAGATCCGGCGCGTGCAACTGACAGAATTTATCCTGGTGGGTGGTTTGGCCGGCTTGATGGCGGCGGCGGGTGCGCAGGCGTTGGCTTATGTGTTGGCTGAGCGTGTCTTCTTGTTTCATTTGAGCTTTAATCCTTGGCTGCCTGTGTTGGGCCCGGCCATCGGCGTGGCCTGCGCAATCGTTACAGGGTGGCCGAGCTTGCAAGCGGTATTGCGGCGTCCGGTACTGGACTCGCTGCGTGAGGGCACCTGAGGGCGCTTGAGGGATAATGGCGCTTTGCCTCGGTCTGTCCGGTTTGCGTCAAGGTGCGCGACACGGACGGGCGCCGGGCTTTTTACCTGGATTGAATATGACGCTTGTGCCGGATACAGACGACACTGCCGCCGCGGCACCGACCGCCTTTGAATTGGTCGGCGGCGAAGCCCGCGTGCGTGAGTTGGTCGACCGTTTTTACGACTTGATGGATCTCGAGGCGGAGTTCGCCGGGATCCGCGCCTTGCATCCTGAAACGCTGGACGGCTCACGCGACAAATTATTCTGGTTTCTGTGCGGCTGGATGGGCGGTCCGGATCATTACATCAGCCGCTTTGGACATCCTCGTTTGCGGGCGCGGCATATGCCGTACGCAATCGCCGGCAGCGAACGCGATCAATGGCTGCGCTGCATGGCTTGGGCGATGGACGATATCGGTTTGGATCTTGAGCTGCGCGAACGCTTGCTCACTTCCTTCTTCCAGACCGCCGACTGGATGCGCAATCGAGAAGGTTGATGCTGTTAGGTTGTCCGGTGCGCCCGCTGCCATGCCCGCCGGGATAGCGTATTTCAGCACCGGGCCGGAGCCTGGCTATCGGCCGCCTCCCACATCCAGTAGCGCGCCGGTGACGTACGAGGCGGCATCCGACAATAACCAAACAATGGCTTCGGCGACTTCGTCCGCGCTGCCGGGGCGTCCCAGCGGTGTGGCGGCGCCCATCTGCGCGGCACGCTCGGGTTTGCCGCCGCTGGCGTGAATTTCCGTATCGATAAGTCCGGGGCGGACGGCGTTGACTCGTACTCGCTCCGGTCCCAGTTCTTTGGCCAAGCCCAGCGTCAGTGTATCGATCGCGCCTTTGGAGCTCGCATAATCGATATATTCGTTGGGTGAACCCAAACGCGCCGCTATCGAGGAAACATTGACAATCGAGCCGCCGCGGCCGCCGCGGCTGCTCGACAGGCGGCGCGCTGCTTCCCGCGCGCATAGAAAGGCGCCGAGGATGTTGGTATCGAATAGCTGGCGTAGCCGCGCCAGCGACATATCGGCCAATTGCGAGGAGGGCGCAACGATGCCGGCGTTGTTGACCAAGCCATCGAGCGGGCCGAAGGCTTCTTCAACGGTGTCGAACATGGCGAGCACATCGGCTTCGACGGCGACATCGCCGCGTATCGCGATGGCTTGTCCGCCCAGGCGCTCGACATCGGCCACGGTATCGAGCGCGGCGGCTTGGTTATGGGCGTAATTGACGCCGACTTGCCAGTGGCGTGCACCGGCCAGTAGGGCGACGGCGCGGCCGATGCCGCGGCTGCCGCCGGTGATCAGAATGACTCGACTCATGCAAGGGCTCCGTGGTCCATAGGATATTCGAATGCGCCGGGGGCGACTGGCTTAGCGGACCGGCGCAGAAGTTTGCAGCAGATCTGCAAGCAGCGTCTGCGGCGTGTCGGAAACGCGCAGCAAGTCGAGATAAGCGGGGCGCAAAAAACCTTCCGCTGCGGCGTGCCGCAGTGTGCCCAACAAGGGCGTGTAGTAGTTGTCGGTATTCAGCAGGGCCAACGGTTTCGCATGGTAGCCGAGTTGCGCCCAGGTATAGATCTCGAACAATTCTTCCAGTGTGCCCGCGCCGCCGGGCAGCGTCACGAAGGCATCGCTGAGGTCTGCCATCATTTTTTTGCGCTGATGCATATCGTCGACGATATGCAGATCGTGCAAGCCACGGTGACCGATCTCGCGATCCAGCAAGAGCTTGGGGATCACGCCGATGACTCGGCCGCCAGCCGCGAGCGCGGCATCGGCCACTGCCCCCATCAGGCCGAGCTTGCCGCCGCCATAGACCAGGGTCAGTCCGGCTTGGGCCAGGAGGGTGCCGAATTGGCGCGCGTGCTCAAGATAGACGGGACGGGCTCCGTCCGTGGAGCCGCAATAAACGCACACTGCCCGCATTATTGGGCATCCTTGGGTTCGGCGTCGCGCGCGGGGTCTTTGACGAACTCCATAAAGTCGCGCTGAGGTAATTTGCCGCTCATCAGGTCGTCGAATAATTCGCGTGAACGGCCGCGCAGATACGGCGCAAGCAGCGAGATGATATGCCGGCTCGAAGCCTGCAATTCAACCCGGATCGCGTTCTGGTCGTTGTATTTGCGCGGATTCATGACGAATTGGTAAGACAGCCAGTAAGTCGAAATGACCGCGATATTGGTCGAGATAACTTCGATTTCGGCCGCCGTGGCGATCATCTCGTTATCGGCAACCAGCGCTTCGCATAAGTCCTGGGCGAAGCGGACTTTATGACCGATGATTTGCTTGAAGTGCGTTTCCAGGGTGCGGTTGCGCGCCAGCAAATCGTTTAGATCACGATATAGAAAGCGGTAATGCCAGAGGAAATCGGCCGACATGTACGACAGGTAAGCCCAGACTTCGTCGATGGCGGGTTTGTGGTCGGGCTGGAAACGCAGGCGCCTTTCCAGTTGCTGTTCGAATTGCGCAAAGATGCTGTTGATAATGTCGTCTTTATTCCGGAAGTGGTAATAAAGATTGCCTGGGCTGATCTTCATTTCTTCGGCGATCGTCGTGGTGGTGACGTTCGGTTCGCCGATTTCATTGAACAGCCTGAGCGACAATTCAAGGATCCGTTCGCGGGTGCGGCGAGGCGGTTTTGCTTCCATAGAGTCTAGCCGGGTGCGCCTGGATCAATGCGCCCAGGTCAGGGTGTGTGGGGTTAACACGTCGATTATAAACCGCACCCGTGCAAAAGCAGGTTTTTTAGCGGAACCAGTGGATGATCACGGGCACGCCCAGCCAACCCCAGGTCAGCGCGCAGATCAATAAGGCCACGGTAACCGCCGCGCTGCCGAAATCTTTGGCGCGTTTCGACAACTCATGCCTTTCCAAAGAAATCCTGTCGATGGCGGCTTCGATGCTGGAATTGAGTAGTTCGACGATCAAGACCAGGAGCACCGAGCCGACCAGTAGCGCGTGTTCCACGGCTTGCACCGGGAGCAGCACGCCGCAGGGGACCAGAATCGCGGCCAAGGTCAATTCCTGGCGAAAAGCACTTTCTTCGCGGATTGCGACGCGGAAACCGTTGATCGAGTTTTTCAGTGCATGCCAGGCCCGCGTCACGCCGCGATTGCCTTTGTAGGGGTTGAACGGCAGCGGCGCGAATTCGCTATCGCTCTGGGCGATAGGCGGGGGCGCTTGAGTTTCTCTGATTTCGGGTTTGGGGGGGCGCACGCTTTGATTTCGCAAGATGATGACCTTAGGGGTGCTACCTGTCGTAGCATAACCCAAGCCGGCTCCGAACGGCTCGTGCGTGCGGAACCTGCTTGGCGTGGTTTCAGGCCGGAGCGTTATCTTGCGTTGCAGCAAGTTGCGATAAGGGTTTCAGGTGCGAGGCGAATTGTTCCGACGCGGCACGCCAGGAAAATCGTTCGGCCCATGCGCGGGCGTGGTGGCGGTCGATTTTCAGGGCGTCCAGGCAAGCCTCGCGCAGATCTTCGTTCATGATTCCCGCGCCGCCATCGGCCAAGACATCGACCGGACCCGTTACCGGGTAGGCCGCGACCGGCAGGCCGCAGGCCAGCGCTTCGAGCAGCACCAGGCCGAAGGTGTCGGTGCGGCTGGGGAAGACGAAGACGTCGGCGGCGGCATAGACCTTGGCGAGTTCGGCTTGCGACAAGACACCGAGGTAATTGACTTCCGGGTAGCGCGATTTGAGTTCAGCCAGCTGCGGACCTTCTCCCGCGACCCATTTCGACCCCGGCAGATCGAGTTTCAGGAAGGCTTCGACATTTTTTTCGATGGCGACCCGGCCCACGTACAGAAAAATCGGCCGGGCGGTATTCAACACCTTCGATTCCTGAGGGTGGAAAATTTCCAAATCGACGCCGCGTGTCCACAAGACCACGTTGGTAAAACCGAATTTTTCCAGATCCTGTTTAACCACGGGGGTCGGCGCCATCACCGCGCGCGACGGGCCGTGGAACCAATGCAGAAATTTATAGGTCAGCCCGAGCGGTATGCCGAAGCGCGCTTGTACATATTCGGGAAAACGAGTGTGATACGCGGAGGTGTGCTGCAGGCCATGCCGCTTTGCATAGCCGCGAGCCGCCATGCCCAACGGCCCTTCGGTCGCGATATGCAAGGCGTCGGGCGCGAATTCGTCGATACGCCGGCAGACGCGTTGACCGGGCAGCAAGGAGAGGCGAATCTCCGGATAAGTCGGGCAGGGAATTGTGCGGAACTCCAGCGGCGTGAGCAGTTCGACACGGTGTCCCAGTTCGCTTAGCTCGCGCACGGTGTTTTTCAAAGTACGTACTACACCGTTGACTTGAGGGTCCCACGCGTCCGTAACGATCATGATTTTCATAACAACTCCAAGCCGCGCGTTGTGCGCCGATAAGGTGGTGCGGTGCGAG
>Ga0302314_10011590_pt1 | contig 15367 bp, 15 predicted proteins | sample III_Palsa_N2_3_FD_200533 | JGI IMG/M metagenome (GOLD analysis project Ga0302314, IMG submission 200533) | Peat permafrost microbial communities from Stordalen Mire near Abisko, Sweden - III_Palsa_N2_3 | ecosystem: Environmental > Terrestrial > Soil > Palsa > Peat permafrost | place: Sweden...
CAGGGCATCGGCCGGGGCATCGCCGCCGTGCTGGCCGCGCAGGGCTTTCTGGTGGCGATCGCCGACCTGAACATCGAGACCGCTACCCAGACCGCCAAGGACCTCACCGAGGCCGGCGGTACGGTTATGGCCGTCGAGGTGAACGTCACCGACCTTGCCTCGGTGCAGTCCGGCGTGCGCACCGTCGAGACTGAGCTCGGCCCGGTCGAGGTTGTGGTGAACAACGCCGGCTGGGACGACTTCATGCCGTTCACCGCGACCAGCGAGGACTTCTGGGACAAAATCCTGGACATCAACTTCAAGGGCGCGCTCCGGGTCACCCAGACGGTGCTGCCCGGCATGATTGAACGTAAATTCGGCCGGATCGTCAACATCGGCTCGGACGCGGGCCGGGTCGGGTCGTCGCTCGAAGCCGTCTACTCCGGTGCCAAGGGCGGCATCATCGCGTTCACCAAGACGCTGGCCCGCGAGGTCGCCACCAACGGCATCACGGTCAACGCGGTCTGCCCCGGCCCAACCGACACCCCGGCGCTGCGCAAATTCGCCGACGGCGCCGGGCAGGACGCGGACAAGGTGATCAGCGGCATGGTCCGCGCGGTGCCCATGAAACGTCTCGGCACCCCCGAAGACGTCGGCCCGGCCGTCGCCTTCTTCGCCTCCGACGCCGCGGGCTTCATTACCGGCCAGACGCTGTCGGTCAGCGGCGGCCTGACGATGGCGTGAGCGAGATGAGCCAGCCCGCGGAACATCCCGATGCCGTGGTGACGGCCCAGGCCGCGGCGCCCGGAGTCTGGCGGATCGTGCTGTCGTCCCCGCCCGCCAACGCGCTGAGCGTGCCGCTGCTCGCCGGCCTGCACGCCGCGATCGACGCGGCCGCGGCCGCGGGCGACGTGAAGGCCGTCGTGATGTCCTCGGCCCTGGACGGTTTCTTCGCCGCCGGGGCGGACATCAAGCACCTGGCGAAGATCGACGGCGAGTCGTTCGCGGCCTACGGCGGCCAGATGCGCGCGGTCAACGACAGGATCGCCGCCGCGCCATGGATCTCGGTCGCGGCGGTCGATGGCCTCGCCCTCGGCGGCGGCCTTGAGCTCGCCCTGGCCTGCACCCTGCGGGTCTCCGGACCGCGCGCCCGCTACGGGCTGCCCGAGGTCAGGCTCGGGCTGATTCCCGGCGCGGGCGGCACCCAGCGGCTGCCCCGGCTAGTCGGGCGGGGCCGGGCCCTGGACATCATGCTGACCGCGCGCCAGGTCCCGGCCGACGAGGCGCTGGCCATCGGCCTGGTGGACCGGCTCACGGAAAGCGACGTGGCCAGCGAGGCGCTTGCCCTGGCCACCCAGCTCGCCCGCGCCTCGCTACCCGCGCAGCGCGCGGTGATCCGGGCGGTGGACGCGGCCTTCGACCTTCCGCTCGAGGCCGGCTTCAAGTTCGAGGCGGATCAAGAGCAGTCACTATTCGAAACGGGGGAGGCGGCCGAAGGCATCGCTGCGTTCGTTGCGAAGCGCGCGGCCCGCTTCGCCTGACCACGATCAGGACCACACCCTCGGTAACGGAGCCGTCAATGGAAAATCCGGATTGTCCCTACCGGACCCTCCTGGTGGAGGAGCGCGCGCCCGGCGTCACGCTGGTAACCCTGAACCGGCCGGACCGCTACAACGCGATGACCGCGCAGATGTTTGACGAGCTGGAACAGCTGGCGGCCGAGCTCGCGGACGAGGACGACCTGCGCGTGGTGATCATGACCGGCGCGGGCAAGGGGTTCTGCGCCGGCTACGACCTCGCCGATGCCGCCGACCTGCCTCAGCTGGGGGCGCTGGCGATGCTCGACCTGCAGGAGCGCGCCGCCCGGGCGCTGCTGGCGGTGCGGGGGCTGCGGGTGCCGGTCATCGCCGCGGTGAACGGCCCGGCCGCCGGCGGCGGTCTCGCCCTGGCCCTGGCCGCTGATATCCGGATCGCGTCGACGGCGGCCGCCTTCAATGCCGCGTTCGTCCGTATCGGCCTGTCGGCCGGCGACCTGGGCACCTCCTGGCTGCTGACCCGGCTGATCGGCCCGGCGGCCACCAGCGAGATCTGCTTCACCGGCCGGCCCGTTCGGGCGGCCGAGGCGCTTGATCTCGGGCTGGCGAACTCGGTCAGCGAGCCAGGGGCGCTGCTCGACGACGCGCTTTCGCTGGCCGGGGCGATCGCGGCCAACTCACCGGGCGGCGTCCAGCTCTCCAAGCGCGCGCTCCAGGCCAACCTCGAGGCCGCCTCCTATGCGGCGGCGACCGAACTGGAAAACCGCGGCCAGGCGCTACTGACCAGGACGGAAGACATGGCCGAGGCACTGGCCGCCCTCCGGGAGAAGCGCCCGCCCGTTTTCACCGGGCACTGACGCGGACCAAGGAGACTGCCGGCCCAGGACTCCAACCCAGCACCCAGGGGCGGAGAGCGAAACATCCTCACACGCTCAAATACGAGCAACTCACAGGAAGCAGCAGACCCACGATGACCGCAACCGAGAATCCGGCGTCCGCACTTGCGGTGCCCGCCCTCGAGACCCTCGCTGTCGAGGTGCTCGACCGCGACATCGCCGTGCTGCGGATCAACCGCCCCGACCGGATGAACTCCCAGACGGTAAAGATGTTCACCGAGTACGGCATTGCCGCGCGGGCGCTGCGAGACAGCGGGCTGCGTGCGCTCATCCTCACCGGCGCCGGGGAGCGTGCGTTCTGCGCCGGGTTCGACCTCGATCAGGTGGGGGTGATCACCCAGATGGGAGTGCGCGAGTTCCTCAAGTTCCAGGAGACCGCGACCGCGGGCATCCAGGCCATCCGGCAGCTGCCCTTTCCGGTGATCGCCGCGGTCCACGGTGCCGCGACGGGCGGCGGTCTCGCCCTCGCGCTGGCGGCCGACATTCGTCTGGTCGCGCCGACGGCGAAGTTCAGCGCCGCCTTTATCAAGGTGGGCCTGTCAATCGGGGAACTCGGGACGTCCTGGAACCTCACCCGGCTGGTCGGCCCCGGGCGCGCCGCCGAGATCGGCTACACGGGCAGAATCGTCGGCGCGGAGGAGGCGGTGCGGATCGGGCTGGCTAACCGGATGGTCCCGGCCGGCGAACTGCTGGACGAGGCGATGGCGATGGCCCGGCTGATCGCGTCCAACTCTCCGGGCGGCGTGCGGCTGTCCAAGCGGGCGATCCAGCGCAACCAGGAGATCACCTCGTATGCGGCCGCCCTGGAACTGGAGAACCGCGGCCAGGCGCTGCTGACCAGGACGGAGGACATGACCGAGGCGCTCGCCGCCTTCACCGAAGGCCGTCCGCCCGTGTTCACCGGGCAGTGAACACGGGCGGCACGCGATGACGGCGGAGTGGAGCCAGCCGGCCCGGGCCGCCCTGGCGCGTTTCCTGCGCGAGCGCGGCATCGGCGACGGTCACCCGTCCGGCGACGACCTTGAGATCCGGCGGATCGGCGACGGGCACTCGAACCTTACGTACACGGTGACCGACGGGACCAGCCGCGTGGTGATCCGCCGGCCGCCGCCTCCGCCGGAACCGCCCGGGGCCCACGACGTGCTCCGGGAGGCCAGGGTGATGGACGCGCTGCGGGACACTCCGGTCCCGGTCCCGGCGGTGCTGGCCACCGCGCGGGCCGGTGAGGTCACCGATGTCCCCTGCTACGTCATGAGCTTCGCCGACGGTCCCGTGGTCACCACGGTCACTCCCGCGCCGCTGAGCCAGCCGGCTGTCAGGCGGCAGGCGGGCGAGGCGCTAATCGACTCGCTAGCCACCCTGCACGCCGTGGACTGGCGCGGCGTCGGCCTGGCTGACCTAGGGCGGCCGGACGGCTTCAACGGCCGCCACCTGCGCCGCATCGGTCAGCTGGTCGCGGACCGGGACGGCCGCCTGCCGCCGCAGTTCGCCCCGGCCAGCGACTGGCTGACGGCGCACGTGCCCGCGGAATCGGGCGCCGCCATCGTGCACGGCGACTACCGCATCGGCAATGTCGTACTGGCTCCCGCGCCGCCCGGCCGCGTCGCCGCGGTCCTGGACTGGGAACTCGCCACTATCGGCGACCCGCTGCTGGACGTCGCCTACTTCCTGGCCTCGGTGCCCGAGCCGGGGCAGCCGCGGACCCCCGTGCAGGACATGAGCACGGCGATGCTGGAAGACGGCTGGCCCGGCCGGGCCGAGCTCGCGGCCCGGTACGCGATGCGCAGCGGACGGGACCTGAGCGGCCTGGCCTGGTACACCGTCATGGCGCTGTGGAAGCTGGCCGCGCTGTATGAATACAGCCGCCGCCGCGCCGCGGGTGACGGTGGCGACGACTACTACGCGGACGAGGCGCTGGTGACGTCCTTCCTGTCGGCGGCCCACCGGGCCGCGGGGCTGGGCGACGTCCCAGCGAACGGGGCCGGCGAGGACGCGCTCACAAAGGAAACGAGATGACAGACACGTTCCACGATGCCCTGACGCTGCCCGGCACCGCGGGCCTGCCGCCGCGGTTCTTCGACCGCTTCGTGTTCAACCTGCACCCCGAGGCCCGCGCGCCGTCGGTCATCGTCGGGCTCGGCGTGTATCCGGGCGCGGATGTCGTTGACGGCTTCGCCATCGCCGTATTGCCAGGCGAGCAGCGCAACCTGCGCTTCTCCACCGAGCTGAGCGCCACCGACGGCACCAGTGCGGGCCCCCTGTCGTGGCGGGTGCCCGAGCCGATGAAGACCTGGCAGCTCAGACTGGGCCCCAACCCGGCGGGCCTGGAATTCGACCTGACCTGGCGGGCCCGGGCGCCGGCCTGGGCCGGCGAGGTGACGGTGGCCAACACCGACGGCCCGCCCTCCTCCTTCGCGCATCTCTTCCAGTCCGGCCGATACGAGGGCTCCCTGCGCTTGGACGGCCGTCAGCAGGACGTGAAGGGCTGGTACGGACAGCGGGACCGGTCCCGGGGCGTTCGTTCCATGTCCGGCGGCCAGGGCCTGCACCTGTGGTGCCAGGCCCAGTTCCCTGACCGCTCGGTCGGTTTCCTGCTCGCGGAAACCCGCCAGCACGAACTGGTGCTGCTCGAGGGAGCGGTCATGCACGAGAGCGGCGAACTCGACCGCATCATCGCGGTCCGCCACGACCTGCGGTTCGACGACCGCCTCGACCTGCAAGGCGGCACTGTCGAGGTATCGGCCAAGACCGGTGCGGTCTACCGGATCGCGGCGGACGCCTCCGCCGGCGGCGGTTACCTGGCCGGCGGCGGGTACGACGGGGGGCACGGCCGTTCGCTCGGCCGCGATCACCTCGAGTGCGACGTCTACCCGCTCGACGGCACGGTGTCCCCGCTCACGCTCGGAACCGCCCTGACCGACCGGCTCACCGCGTTCACCTGGGACGGCGTGCCGGGCTACGGGATCTTCGAGTTCGCGCTGACCAGGAGCCGGTCCTACGCGTACCGCCCCACGCTCACCTGAGCGGCGTATCCGTCCAGGCCGACCCTCCCTCTATCCGAACCTCCAGGCAGGAGCGAGCAACGATGCCAACTTCGCGGGACCTGTTCCAGTGACGGCCGGCCCGCAGCCGCCCGGCGCGGCACTCGAAGGCGTACTGGTGCTCGACCTGGGCCAGGTTTACGCCGGGCCTTACTGCACGCACCTGCTCCGGTCACTGGGCGCGACAGTAATCAAGATCGAGCCGTTCGAAGGCGAGCCGATCCGGTGGCGTTCGACCGGCGAGACATCGGGCCAGGCCTTCCTGATGCTCAATCCGGGGAAGAAGGGCGTCCGGCTGAACCTGAAAAAGCCGCGCGGCAGGGAGATCTTCCTCCAGCTGGTCCGGCAGGCCGACGTCGTGGTCGAGAACTTCACCGAGGGTGTGCTGGAGCGGCTGGGTATCGGCTGGGAGACCCTGCACGGAATCCGGCCTGAACTGGTGCTCGCCTCCGCCCGGGCGTACGGCAGGCACCCCGCCGCCGAGGGCCTGCGCGGTATGGACGTCACGGTGCAGGCGGTCTCGGGGATCGTGTCGTCCACTGGTTTTCCCGACGGCGCCCCGGTGAAGGCGGGCGGCGCGGTGGTGGACTTCGCCACCGGCACTCACCTGGCCTCCGCTGTGCTCGCAGCGCTGTTCCAGCGGGAGCGGACGGGCCAGGGCCAGCGCGTCGAGGTGGCCATGCAGGACGCCATCGTGCCCACTCTCACCTCCAACTTCGCCGGCCTGCTGGAGGCGGAAGGGGAGTTCCCCGAGCGAACAGGAAACCGGCACGGCGGCCTGGCGGTCTGCCCCTACAACATCTACCCGGTCACCGACGGATGGCTGGCCATCTTGTGTCTGCGCTCCAAGCACTGGACTGACCTGTGCCGCCTGATGGACCGTCAGGACCTGGCCGAAGACCCCCTGCTGGCCACTCCGGCCGGGCGGGTCAAGCGGATGGACGAGGTCGACGAGGCTGTCACCGCGTGGACCAGCGGCCTCGGCAAGGACGATGCGTTCCGGTGGCTGCAGCAGGCCGACATTCCCGCGGCCCCGGTCCGGACGCTGCGTGAAGTCCTGCACGATCCGGTCCTGCGCGACCGCGGGATGCTCGCCGAGATCGGCGAGGGCGCTCGCGCCAGCACGATTCTGGGCTCGCCGATCCACCTGGCCGACTCAGCCGAGCCCGAGACCTGGCCGGCCCCCCTGCTGGGCGAGCACACGCTCGAGGTGCTGCGGGACCGGCTAAAGCTGAGCGACGAGGAGATCGAGCGGCTGGCGGCGGACGGAGTGATCTGAAGCGAGGCGTCCGCCGCCGGCGGACGCCTTCGCTCACGCCCGGCGGTACTTCGAGAAGTCAGGCGCGCGCTTCTCGTTGAACGCGGTGATGCCCTCCTGGGCCTCCCCCGTCTCCCCGAACAGCTTGAGGGTCGTGTAGGCCATCGCGCCCATGGCCATGAACTGCTCGGTGTCGGTGTTCAGCGACTGCTTGAGCACCTTGATGGCGGTGGGAGAGAACTTGAGCATCTGGTCGGCCCAGGCGCGTACTTCAGTGCGCAGCTGGTCCGCGGGGACCACCTTGTTGACCAGGCCCCAGTCCATCGCCTCCTGGGCGCTCAGGCGGCGGAGCATGAACCACAACTCGCGGGTCCGCTTCTCGCCGATCACCCGGGCCAGGTAGCCGGAGCCCATGCCGGCGTCGAAGGAGCCGACGCGCGGGCCGTTCTGGCCGAACTGCGCGGTGTCGGCGGCGATGGTCAAGTCGCAGAGCACCTGCAGCACGTGGCCGCCGCCGATCGCCAGCCCGTTGACCGCCGCGATCACCGGCTTAGGGGTGTCCCGGATGACCCGGTGCAACGCGTCGACCTCGAACAGGCCACTGGCCGACGGGCCGTAGTCACCGGTCTCCATGCGCTGCTTCTGGTCGCCGCCGGCGCTGAATGCCTTGTCGCCCGCACCGGTGAGGGCGATCACGCCCACGTCGTCGCTGGCCCAGGCCCGTTTAAACGACATCACCAGCTCGTCGACCGTGCGGGCGCGGAACGCGTTGTAGCGCTCGGGCCGGTTGATGGTGATCCAGGCCAGCCCCTCGTCAACCTCGTAAGTCACATCCGTGAAGTCGTCCATTGACTCAGGAGTCCTCTCCGTGCGCGGCGGGCCAGATGAGCCCATGCTATTTGGTCTTATGGAATGAGCATTTAAACTTTATGACGGCCTGCACCCAGAATCAACCTCGCCCGGGGTCCGGGCGAGGTCCGGGGAAACCGGACGTTCATCAGCCGCGCTGGGCCTTGGCCGCCTCGCTTGCGGCCTTGCTTTTCTCCCGGGCCGCCGCCCAGTCCTCGGCGCTCAGCGAGGTCAGTCCCGCGAAGGTCCCCGGTCCGGCCAGCATCTGGCCGCCGTCCATGGCGATGGTCTGCCCGGTGAGATACGGGCACGCGTCGGACAGCAGGAAGATCGTCAGGTTCGCCAGCTCATCCATCGTGCCGGGTCGGCCCATGGGAATCTGGTCGGTCTGGGTGGCCCCGACCGAGCTCTTGTCAGTCGGGTTGAGCATCTGCCAGGCGTACTCGGTGGGGATTGGACCGGGCGCGATCGCGTTGAGCCGGATCCCGTACCGGGCCCACTCCACCGCCAGCGACATGGTCATCGCATGCACCGCCGCCTTGCCCATCGCCGACGGGGTGACGAACGCCGAGCCGGTCCATACCCAGGTAGTCAGCGTGGAGAGAACAGTGCCGGGCAGGCCGGCCGCGATCCAGCGTTTCCCGGCGGCGTGGGTGGTATGAAACGAGCCCTTCATCACCGTCGAACTGACTGCCTCGAACGCCCGCGGGCTCAGCGACTCGGTCGGAGCGATGAAATTCGCTGCGGCGTTGTTGATCACGCTCGTAAGCGGCCCGTGCTCATCCCACAGTGCACCCATGGCGGCATCTACCGCGTCGCCGTCGCGGACATCCACCGTCTGCACGTGGACCGATCCGGCTCGGGCGGCACCGGCCTCGGCGGCCGCCTCTTCGAGTACGCCCCGCCGGCGGCCCCACAGGTGCACGTGAGCGCCGTGCTCAACCAGGTGCCGGGCGACACCGCGGCCGAGGCCAGTGCCCCCGCCGGTAATCAGCACGCGCTTGCCGGCCAGCACGCCGGGCACGAAGGGGCTCTCGGCCGAGGAGGTCATGCTCGCTCCCTAGTGGATCTGCCTGCGGAGATGCCAGCAGACGGTGAACGTGGTGACCTCGTTCGTGATCTGCTCTTTGGGCCCTACCATTATAAGGTCTGAGCAAATTTAGCAAGAATTCGGCGCGCCGCAGGACGCGGCCGGGCCAGCCCTGCGCGCGAGTGACGGATCGGCACACCGCAAAGCGGGGCGCGCTGGATCTCAGGTCAGGTGGCAGCTAATCTGACCGATGGCGAGGTCAAGCGCTGCTTGCAGCGGGCCGACATCGCGTTTGGCCTGGGTAAGCAGCAGTCCGCCCTGCAGGGCGGCGAGAGTGCCCAGCGCCAGCTGGCCAACGTCGGTGCCGTCAGCGAGCTCACCGCGGTCGCGCATCCGCCGGAGTCCGTCCCGGATCGGGGATTCCCAGCGGTCGAAGCTGGCGGCCAGTGCGGTCCGGGCCGGTTCGTCGGTCTCGGCGAGTTCGCTGGACAGTGATCCGAGCGGGCAGCCGCCCTCGCAGTGCCGCTGTCGCTGCAGGTTCACCAGCATGTCGCGCCACTGCCGGAACGCGGCCAGCGAGTCCAGCTGATCGAGCAGCGGTCGCTGCCCGTTGATGATCTCGTCCGCCTGATGCTCGATCACGGCGTGTACCAGCGCGTCCTTGTCGGCGAAGTAGTGGTACAGCTGCGAATTGCTGACGCGCGCCGCCGCCCGCACGTCTTCGGTGCTGGTGCCGGCCACGCCGCGCTGGAACATCAGCTCCGCTGCGGCTGCCACGATCCGCGCGCGCGTCGCGAGCCCCTTGCGGGTGAGGCGCCCGCCGGGCGCGTTCGCAGTGGCCATGACCCCATCTTACTGATTTTGGCCTTGACAGGCCAGAAATACTGTGAGCATTATTGGCTCGTTCAGGCCAAAAAATTTAGGGAAGAGGCTCGCATGACCTCCACCAACTTCACTCCGTCAACTGCACTGGTCACCGGTGCCACCAGCGGCATCGGCCGGGCGACCGCGATCGCGCTCGCGGCGTCCGGCATTTACGTGGCGGTATCCGGACGTGACAAGGCCCGCGGCGATCAGACGGCGGGAGTGATCCGGGCGTCCGGCGGCCGGGCGGAGTTTATCCAGGCTGACCTGCGCGATGCGGCATCGGCGACTCAGCTGGCGGTCGCGGCTGAGGCAGTGCTCGGCCACGTCGACATCCTGGTCAACAACGCCGGGTCCGGCGCCTTCGGCCCGACGACCGAGACGACCGAGGCCGCGTTCGACGAGCTGTTCGCGCTCAACGTCAAGGTGCCCTACTTCCTGACCGCTGCCCTCGCGCCGGGCATGGCCGAGCGCGGCGCCGGAGTCATCGTCAACGTCTCCACCATGGTCGCCGAGTTCGGGCTCGACGGCATGGCGCTTTACGGCGCGACCAAGGCCGGGCTGGAGTTGCTGACCAAGGCGTGGTCAGCGGAGTTCGGGCCCAGGGGGATCCGCGTCAACGCCGTCGCCCCGGGGCCGGTCAGCACCGAGGGGACCGAAGGCATGCGGGAAGCGCAGGGATACCTGGCCTCGCTCGCGCCGGCCAGGCGACTTGGCACTTCGGAAGAAATCGCCGCGGCCATCGTCTACCTGGCCTCGCCGCAGGCGGGATTTACCAACGGTGTCGTGCTCCCGGTCGACGGCGGCCGGGTAGCGGTCTGAGCAGGCGGGGCACGCTTCCGCTTGACCCTCCGATCGCCGTTGGATGGAGACCGGCATCGCGCCCGTCTCCCTGGTCCGGCCGCCGCGTTAAGTCAGGCGGCACCGTCGCGTCTTCAGCCAGCAGACGTTCGAGGCCGTCAAGCTCGCGGCGGACAGCCGTCAGCGCGGCGGCGGGATTCTGCGGCACCCCCGGCTGTCCTGTCTGAGCCACCATGGCGACGGCCAGGTCGGCCATGGTGGTGCCCACGGCAGCGGGGTCCGTCCGCCCGGACGGGTCAGACCACCAGGCCACCCAGTTGCATATCCCGAGGACGGCGAGCGCGGCCGACCGGGGGTCGAGCACCCGGAACTCCCCGGCGGCTACACCCTGCGCGATCAGCTTCGTGAGCTCGCGCAGGGTGCTGCGTTTGGCCCGCTCGTTGACCCGTGCCAGGTCGGGCGGCAAGACCGACTCCGACCGGACGAGCAACAGGAACCGGCCCGGCTGCTGCGCCCGCCAGGACGCGAGCAGCCGCGCGACGGACCGCAGCCGCTCGGTGGCGTTCTTGTCCCCGTCCCGGGCGACGGCCCGGATTTGCGCCGCGGCGCCCTCGGTCACCTCGGTGACCAGGCTGGCCAGCAGGTCGTCCTTGCTCTTGAAGTAGTAGTAGAGGGACGGACGGCTCATCCCCATCGCGTCGGCGATGTCCTGGACGCTGGTACCCGCGAAACCCCGTTCGGCGAACAGCCGGGCGGCGTGCTCGACAATCTCGTTCTCGACGACCTGGCGGCGAGCGGCGGTGGATGAGCGGCTGGGCACCCGAGCATTCTACGCTCTGACTAGGGTGTCAATTTAACTGACATGCTTGTTGAGCTCACGCGGATCGCCACCTAGAGTGGGAACATGACTGAGCTCGAAGGTCACCTGGTACGCGGGGTCGACCATGCGGCGTTCCCGACGTTCGACCCGGCCGCCACGGTGCGCTTCTACCACGACATTCTCGGTTTCCCGATCGTCCACTCGGTGTGCGCGGTGGGCTGGGGTCCGGAGAACCACCCGGACTTCGTGCATTTCTTCTTCGACATCGGCCAGGGCGACCGGGTCGCGTTCTTCTACTACTTCGGCCTGGAACCGCTCTCCGAGCCGGGAGCGGATGCGTACGCCACCCACGGCGCGGACGTGCCCAGGTTCTTCCGCGACTCCCGTCACCTCGCCCTTCACGTCGACTCGGTCGAGGTGCTTGAGGAGTACGCCCGGCGCCTGGAGGACGCTGGCTGGAAGGTCGAGATGCGCGTGCAGCACGAGACGATCGAGTCGATCTACACCCACGACCCGAACGGCTACCTGGTCGAGTTCACCACCCCGGTGCGCGAGATCACCGCCGTCGATGACCGGGACGCGGTCCTCACCTTGCAGGCACTGCTCGACGTGATCAGGGAGCCCGGTCCGTCCATGGCCAAGCTGTGGGCCCGCAAGGCTCAGCTCATCGACGGTTCGGCGCCTTGATCCGGCTTTTCGTCCTCGATGTGCCGGAGTTCCGCCCGGTCATCGAGCACGCCGGCCGGAGCGCCCAGTCCGCTCGCAAGGTCGGCGACTACATCGAGTTCAGCAGTACCCAGCCGATCGTCGTGGGCCGCCGCGAGGCGCGGGTGCGGCGGGCGGTCTGGTTCAGCTCGGTCGCCGCGCTCGACGGCGGCAGGATGGCGCAGTTCGACGCGGACGAGCTGCGAATCGAGCCAGCGTGAAGCACCGGCTGGTTCAGGTCGCCGGGGGCGGGCCGGCCGGGCTGTTCGCGGCCCGGCTGCTCAAGCGGGCGTGGCCCGGCTGGGACGTCCGGCTGTACGAGCGGCTGCCCGCGGAGCAGACCTTCGGCTTCGGGGTCGGCCTCACCGGCCGGACACTGGCCGCTGTCCGGGAAGCGGACCCCGAGGTCGGAGACGACCTGATCGCGGCGGCCTGGCCGTTCTCCACCGCCGAGTTTCGGCTGCCGCAGGGCACCGCCGCTATCCCGGGGTTCCACAGCGGCGTCGCCATCGGGCGGGCCGCCCTGCTGCGCATCCTGGCCCGGCGGGCGCAGGACGCCGGGGTCAAGGTCGAGTCCGGACCGGCGCCGGGCTGGCCGGAGATAGCCGCGGACGCCGACCTGGTGATAGCCGCCGACGGGGCGGGCAGCGAACTGCGCGGCAAGCTGGGCGACGGTATCGGGCCAAGCGTTTCCGTTGCCCGCGGCAACTTTTTCTGGTGCGGCAGTGAGGTACCGCTCGGCGGCACCGTGTTCATGCCGGTGCGCACCGAGCACGGCGTGTTCACCGCGCACGCGTATCCCTACTCGGGCCAGCGGTCCACCTTCGTCATCGACGCGAGTGACGCGACCATCGAGGCGGCCGGACTGGCCAGTCCGGCCTGCACCGCGCAGGACGGCTCGGACGAGCGCTCGCTCGACTACCTGAGTGAGGCCTTCGCCGGGATCCTCGGCGGCCGCCCGTTCGCGGGAAACCGCTCGCGCTGGACCCACTTCCGGACCGTGCGGTGCGCTCGCTGGTCGGCCGGGCAGGCCGTGCTGCTGGGCGACGCGGCGGCGACCGCGCACCCGACGATCGGCTCGGGTACGAAACTGGCCCTCGAAAGCGCCATCGCGCTGGTGGCCGCGATCAGGGAGACCGGAGAGGTCGAGCCGGCCCTGGCGGCTTTCGAGCGCGCACGGCGGCCCGCGGTCGAGCGCCTGCAGGCGCTGGCTGACCGCAGTCAGCAGTGGTGGGATTCCTTTGAGCACCGGCTCGGTCTGGGGCCAGCCCGGACCGCCGCCGCCTTTCTCAGCCGGGCCGGGGCGGTGTCACTCGACGACCTGGCCCGGACCGGTCCGTCCCTGGCCGCCAGTGTCCTGGCCGAGTGGGCCGGGGCGCCTGCCCCCGCGGTCCCCGCCGGAGGGCTCCGCGACTGGGTGCTCAGCCAGCCGCTGCCGGGCACGGCCTTTACCCGTCGGCTCGTCGAGCCGGCGGGCACCGCACTGGCCGTCGGTACCAGTGACGCGTGGGGTCCGGACGGCGACCGCATCCTGGCCGAGGCGCCGGGGCCGGGGCAGATCGTGCGGCTTGTTGGCGGTCCGGATCCCGAGCAGCTCCGCAACCGGCTGGCCGTCGCCGAGCGGCTGCGCGCCGCGGGCCGGGTCGTCCAGGTCGCCGGACCGAGGTCGTCGCTGGGTGAGCTGGCGGACGGCCTGGTCGCCGGGCGGGCCGACCTCGTCTGCCTGGACCCAGCCGATGACTGAGCCGCCCGTTGAGCCGATGACAGGCCAGCCGCTGTGCACCGAACGTTTCCGCGTGCCGATGGGCGATACCGACGCCGCGCAGATCATCTACTTCGGCGCGCCGGTGCGCTGGGCTGAGCGCCTGTTCACCGGCTACCTCGCCGACATCGGCCTGCCGACCTCCGCGGTGCTGGCCAGCGGACGAGGCATGCCCGCCGTAGACCTGCACGTGACCTACCATCAGCCGCTGCGGCTCGACGACGAGGTGCGGGGCGAACTGCGGGTGCACCGGCGTTCGGCCCGGTCCATCACCTGGCAATGCGACTTCTTTAAGGCGGGCGAGGCGGCGCTGGCGGTGCGGGTGCTTACCACCCAGGTGTCGGTCCAGCTGGCGGGCGGCCGGCCAGTGCCCGTGCAGCTGCCCGCAGAGCTGGTGTCCGAGCTGGACAAAGCCGCCTGCCTGACCGCAACGGGAGAGCCGGGATGACGGAGACTGCCGAACAAGCCGGGCTGGCTGACTACCCGCAGGAGTTCGTCCAGCGCTACCGCGCCTCCGGGCTGTGGTCGATGCGGACCATCGCTCAGCAGTTCCGGGCCACCGCTGACGCGATGCCGGACCGGACCGCGGTGATCGGGTTGTCCGGCCGTCTCACCTACGCCGAACTGGACGAGCAGACCGACCGCATCGCCGTCGGACTGCGGGCCGCCGGCCTGCAGCCCGGCGAGCGCGTGCTGCTGCAGGTCAACAACGACATGCCGGCCGTGCTCGCCTGGTACGGGCTGCTCAAGGCTGGCCTGGTGCCGGTGGCCACGCTGGCCCAGCACCGTACGCACGAGCTCACCGCCGTCGCCCGCCTGTGCTCGCCTGCTGCCCACCTGGTCGACACCGAGTACACGGCCTGCGATCTGGTCTCGCTGGCCGGCGAGATCGCGGCCGGGCAGCCGTCCCTGCGGGTCCTGCTGACCACCGGTCCTGGTCCGGGTGATGCGGCGCTCCCTGACCTGGCGCTGACGCCGGGAGACCCGGCCGACCTGCGGGCCCAGGTGGACCAATGGCAGGCCGGGGTATCCCCGGATGCCGTGGCGGTGCTGCAGCTGTCCGGCGGCACCACGAGCACTCCCAAGCTGATCCCGCGCCGGCACGCCGAATACTGGTACAACTCGCGGGCCTACGCGGCGGCCATCGAACTCGAGCCGACTGGATGTGTAGCCCACATCCTGCCGTTCGTGCATAACGCCGGCATTGTCTGCGGCCTGCATGCGGCGCACAGCGCCGGCGCCGCGTTCGCCCTCGTCCCGCATGACGCGGACCTGCTCCTGGAGGTGGCCCGGCAGGTCCCGGTCACCCACATGCTGATGTCACCGCCGATGGCCGGCGCGGTTCTGCACCGCCCCGACCTGATCGGTGCGCTGGCTTCGATGACCGCGCTGACCTGGGTGCTCGGCGCCATGCCGGCCGCCTTGCTTGACGTCTTCGAGACTGACACCTGCCGGGTGACCCAGATGTTCGGCATGGCGGAAGGCTTGTGCATGTACACGCCGCGGTCGGCGCCGCTTGACCTCCGGCTGCGCAGTGTCGGTACCCCTGTCTCCGGGCTCGACGAGATCCGCGTCTACGCTCCCGGCACCGAGGACCGAGTACGGCCGGGCCAGCCGGGCGAGCTTTGCTGCCGAGGCCCCTACACAATCCGCGGCTACTACCGGGCACCCGAACGCAATGCGGAGGCGTTTACCAAGGACGGCTTCTACCGCACCGGCGACATCGTCGTCGAGCTCGGCGACGGTTACTACGCGCTCGCTGACCGGATCAAAGACCTGATCAACCGGGGCGGTGAGAAGGTCAACGCCGGCGAAGTCGAGGAGCTG
>Ga0302314_10011591_pt1 | contig 15366 bp, 15 predicted proteins | sample III_Palsa_N2_3_FD_200533 | JGI IMG/M metagenome (GOLD analysis project Ga0302314, IMG submission 200533) | Peat permafrost microbial communities from Stordalen Mire near Abisko, Sweden - III_Palsa_N2_3 | ecosystem: Environmental > Terrestrial > Soil > Palsa > Peat permafrost | place: Sweden...
TCCTTGTTCATAGGATGTCTCCGATCGATACGATGCCGCGCTTTGTCAGCGCTTTCTTCAAACTGCGCCGGCCCCTGACCAGCAGGGCTTCCAGCGCCGATAACGACATGCCGAGGGTCTGGGCCGCTTCCGGACCGGTCACCTCGCCGAAATAATAGAGCCAGACGGCTTTCCTCTGCCGTTCCGGCAACTCGTCCAAGGCAGAGACGATGGCTAGTCGCCGCTGCTTCTCCTGCGCCGTTTCAATCCCGATGGGCGCCGGATCGATCGGCGTCCCCGCGTCTTCGAGAGGCGCCATCGGAGCCCGCCGCCGTCGGTCGAGGCAGGCATTGAAGACGACCCTGTAGAACCAGGTTGAAAAGGCGGCCGCGCCGTTGACCTCCCAGCGTCCGGCCAAGCGCCAGACCTTGAGAAAGGCCTCCTGGACCACCTCGTCGGCGTCCTCGGCGCTACCCGTCAATCGTTGAGCCAAAGCCAGCATAGGCTTGGCATGCCGTTCCATCAGCCGCCGGAAAGCCAGCTGATCCCCCTTGGCGATGGCCTGCAGCAGATCGTCATCCGCCGCAGCCCCAGCAGCTGGGCTGGACTGCTTTACTTGACCCAAACAATGTCCCTTCGATCGACGTCGTGCTGGGTACCACGGAGCAACCCGGCAAAGGCATGCGGGAAAATTTTGCCGGTCTGTCGGCAAAATCTGCCGGGTCGATCCGAAGTTGCCGAGCAGCCTGCCGGATGATTCCCTTGATTTTCAAGGACATTCGGTCGCGGCACGGCGTTTGCTTATAGATCTGTCAGTCGCCACGACTTCGTCTCGCATGAAGTCGTGCGATACTTGTTTCCATAATTGAAATAATGAAAAAATAATTATGACTTTGTGCGCAAGTATAAAATATTGCTCCCGTGAATAGTTTTGTGCGGCGGTCTGATCCTCCGCATTAAACTAGGAGTGACATCATGGTCAGTTCAGTCGGAACAGCCGATGCGCTCAGCCAGTTGCTGAGCCAATGGGGGGTTGGCGGCACAAGCTCCACCTCTTCTACAAGCGAGGGTTACGCGAGTACGACGAGCTCCAGCAGCAGCGCGTCCAGCTCGACCTCGATCGCCAGCATGAGCGAAAGCGACCTCACCACCGCTTTCCAGCAGCTGGCGAGCACCCTGCAATCGACGCTGATGCAGGCGCAAAGCGACAGCAGCGGCCAGGCTCAAGGGGATGGCGGTGGCGGCCATCATCATGGCGGCGGCGGCATGGGCGCCCTGGGCAGCGTCGATTCCTCCTCTTCGGATTCGTCGTCTTCCTCGGCCTCGTCCACTTCGTCCTCTTCGTCGTCCTCTTCGTCGTCGTCGAGCTTCGCCTCGAGCCTGTTCTCGCAACTCGACACCGACGATGACGGCGAGGTCACCGAGGACGAGTTCGTCAGTGGGCGCCCCGACGGCATGTCGGCCGACCAGGCCACCAGCCTGTGGGGCCAGATCGACAGCAGCGGGGCGAGCAGCCTCGACGAAAGCCAGTTTGCCTCGGGTCTGGCCTCGCTGGGGTCCTCGGCCGCTTCTTCCACCTCGACCGCCTCGGTGGGCGGGCCGATGGGTCCGCCGCCGGGTCCGCCGCCGGGTGCGACCGATTCGAGCAGTTCGACGAGTTCGACCAGCAGCACCAGCGCGACCAGCAGCAGCGATTCGACGCTGGCCTCGGCGATGCAGAACTTTCTGCAGGACCTCGCGGCGCTGACCGGTTCGAGCACCGCTTCGTCCTCCTCGACCTCCTCGACCTCCTCGACGAGTTCGACCAGCAGCACCGACGCAACCGCCTCCACCGCCGCCAGCTCGACGTCGAGCAGCAGCGTGACCACGGTGGCGCAGACTGTGTTGCAGGATATCCAGGACGCGCTGACCAGCTATCAGTCGGCGACGGCGTCCTTGGAGAAGGCGATGATGGCCGGATCCGGCCTGTCTTTGAGCGCTTAAAAAAATGGGGCCCGGATTTGCGTCACGGGCCCCTTTTGGGGAAGGGCGGGGTAGCCTCCCTTCGGTCCATTCCAGACGCCGGCTATGCCGCCGCCCGGAACCTTGGGACCTGCGCCCACGCACCCACTCGGCTTCGCCGAGAATCGATCAATTGCATGCGAAGCATGCGGGGTCGTTCGCTACGCCCCTCCGAGCGGGATGAGTCTTCAGACCGAATCCAAGGTCATCCCGCTCTGATCAACCGATCTCGAAGCGTATCCCCTGAGCCAGGGGCAGCTTGGTACCGTAATTGATGGTGTTGGTGGCGCGGCGCATATAGGCCTTCCACGAATCGGAACCCGATTCGCGGCCGCCGCCGGTTTCCTTCTCGCCGCCGAAGGCGCCGCCGATTTCGGCGCCCGAGGGGCCGATATTGACGTTGGCGATGCCGCAATCGCTGCCCGCCGGCGACAGGAAGCGCTCGGCCTCGCGCAGGTTCATGGTGAACAGGCTCGAGGCCAGGCCCTGCGATACGGAATTGTTGAGCTCGATGGCTTCCTCGATCTCACGATAGCCGATGACATAGAGGATCGGGGCGAAGGTCTCTTCCTTGACGATCTCGGTCTGGCTCGGCATTTCCACGATAGCTGGGGAGACGTAATAGGCGTCCGGAAATTTGTCGGCCAGCACGCGCTCGCCGCCATGAACCTTGCCGCCCTGCTTCCTGGCCGCTTCCAGCGCGGTCTGCATGGCCTCATAGCTGCGCTTGTCGATCAGCGGACCGACCAGCGTGCCTTTTTCCAGCGGATTGCCGACCGGGACCGTCTTGTAGGCGGCCTTGAGGCGCTCGACCAGGTCCTGCTTGATATCCTCATGGACGATCAGGCGGCGCAAGGACGTGCAGCGCTGGCCGGCGGTGCCTACCGCCGAGAAGACGATGCCGCGGACCGTCAGATCGATGTCGGCCGAGGGCGTGACGATGGCGGCGTTGTTGCCGCCCAGCTCCAGCAGGCTGCGGCCCATGCGGGCGGCGACCACGGGAGCCAAGGCGCGGCCCATGGCGCAGCTGCCGGTGGCGCTGATCAGCGTCAGGCGCTTGTCGGCGGCGATCTGCTCGCCGGCTTCGCGCTTGCCGATCACCACCGAGACCAGCCCTTCCGGGGCTTCGCCGAAACGCTTGGCGGCCTTCTCGAACAGGCCGATGCAGGCCAGCGCGGTGAAGGGGGTCTTTTCCGACGGTTTCCACACCACCGGATCGCCGCAGACGAGGGCGAGCGCGGCATTCCAAGCCCAAACGGCGACCGGGAAGTTGAAGGCGGTGATGACGCCGATGGCCGAGAGCGGGTGCCAGGTTTCCATCATGCGATGGTCGGGCCGCTCGGTGGCGATGGTCAGGCCGTAGAGCTGACGGGACAAACCGACCGCGAAGTCGCAGATGTCGATCATTTCCTGCACTTCGCCGCGGCCCTCTTCGAGGATCTTGCCGCATTCGAGCGAGACCAGCTTGGCCAGCGGCTCCTTGGCGGCGCGCAATTCCTCGCCGAGGATACGGATCAACTCGCCACGCTTGGGGGCGGGGACCACCCGCCAGGCGCGGAAGGCCTTGTCGGCGGCGTCGATCTTGCCGTCGATCGCCGTCTGGCTTTCGGTCTTGAGAGTGCCGAGCGCCTTGCCGTCCACCGGGGAGTGGACGGCGATGTCGCCACCGGTCTGGGCCGGGTCTTTAAGGCCCAGTTCGGAGAAAAGAGTTTTGATATCGGTCATGCTGGTGTTCCGGTTCCGAAATTCGAATTGTTTGTCCCAGTATCGACCGAATTTCGGAAACGATCAGAACACCGGGGACTATTGAGGCCTTGTGGCGCCTTGGTGTTTTCGAGGTTCCGAAAAGTGCCGATGGCAAAATAATCGGAACCTCGAAAACGCGCCACTAGGCGGCCGCCTGTGCAGTTTGCGGCTGGAAGATACGGCCGAACCGGTTGGCCAGGAAGTCGGGAAGACGGCAATCCTCCTGACGGACGAAGCCGCTCTTGGGCAGCTTGCCGGCGATGAACAGATCGACCATCGCGCACATGCCGGCCGAGGTGGTGGCCTGGATCGCCGAACGGCGCTCATTGCCGTAGATCTTGATGGAGAAGGTCTGCTGGCGCAGGCGGCCGGCCTGCTGGCCGACGGCGTTGACCATCATCACCACCACGTCCTGGTCGGTCTCGGGGATGGCGCGCTCGAAGATGCGGCGGAGCGTGTCGCGGTCCTCGCGCAGGCCCAGATCGTGCAGCAGCAGGCGGACGATAGCGCGGTGACCGGGATAGCGGATGGTCTTGTAATCGAGATTGTCGACGCGGCCCTCCAGGGTTTCAGACAGGGTGCCCAAGCCGCCGGAGGTGTTGAAGGCCTCATAGTCGGTGCCGTCCAGCGAGAAGGCTTCCAGGCCCTCCAGCGGCAGCAGATCGACCATCTTGCCGTCGCGCACCGCTTCGCAGGGATTGCAATATTCGTTGATCAGGCCGTCGGTCGACCAGGTCAGATTGTATTTCAGCGCGTTGGTCGGATAGAGCGGCAGGGCGCCGACGCGCATATGCACCCCATGAGCCTTGTCGAAGCTTTGGGCCATGTGATGGCCGATGATGCCGATGGCGCCCGGCGCCAGGCCGCATTGCGGCACGAACACGGTCGAGGCGCCGATCGCCAGTTCGGCGACGCGCTTGGTGGTGGCGACGTCCTCGGTCAGGTCGAAATAATGCACGCCGGCTTCGAGGGCGGCCTCGGCGATGCCGATATTGAGATAGAACGGACAGGCGCTGATCACCACGTCCTGACCGCGCAGCGCGGCGCGCAGGGCGGCCGGATCCTTGACGTCGACCGGCGTGAAGGCGACGCGGTCGGTCTGGGTCAGTTTGAGGCGGCTGGAATCGCGGTCGGCCAGGGTCACTTGATAGGCGCCGGTCGATGCGAGGTCGACGGCGATGGCGGTGCCGATATGGCCGGCGCCGAGAATAAGGGCTTTGGTCATCGAATATCCTCCCCGGAAACAAAGCTGCCCCATCGTGGCGGCTTTTCCCTGTCGGAATAAATGGGTAATATGCGCGTATTGTGAATCATTCCTATCGTAACGACATGAAAAGCGAGCATTCCGCGTGAGCCGGCGAATCGACGATGAAAAGGACGCCGAGTTGCTGGCGTTGCTGCGCACCGATGCCCGTCTGCCCGCCACCACCCTGGCCAGCCGGCTGGGCGTGTCGCGCAGCGCCGTGCAGCAGCGGCTTGCCCGGTTGGAGCGCGACGGGATCATCGTTGGCTATACGGCGGTGCTCGGGGAAAAGGCGGCGCCGCTCGGCATGCTGCAGGCCCATGTGCTGATCGAAGTGGGCGCGCGCGATCTGCCGCGCCTGGTATCCAGCCTCAAGAGCCGGCACGAGGTGCGGCGCTGCTATACCGCCAGCGGGCAATACGATCTTCTGGTGATGCTCGAGGCGGCCTCGACCCAGCAGCTCGATTCCGTGTTGGACTGGATCGGCGAGATCCCCGGCGTGCGCCGCACCGTCACCTCGCTTCTGCTCTCGACCAAATTCGAGCGGTAAGCGGCCGGATCTTCTTCAGCCTGGCGACCAGGGAAATCACCGGTTCGTCGATCGCCGCCGTCATCACCGTCGCGGCCAGCAGCGATATGGCCAGGAAGCTTGCTTCCCACACGATGATCTCGGCCGTCGAATGGTGCGGCAGCAGCACCGCGTAGCTCCAGGACAGCAGCGTGCCGAGCAGGGGCATGTGGATCAGATAGAGGCTGAAGGAAATCCGCCCCAGCGGCTGGAAGACCCGCGAGGACATGAAGTTCTGGAACGGACGTGAGGTCAGCAGCGCAGCGACGACCAGCGCCGCCGAGAGGGACCACAGGACGGCGATCGGCTCGTCGTCCAGCACGCCCGCCTTGGCCAATTGCTGGAGCCAGGGCCAGATCGGGTTCCATTGGCCGAAGGCGCCGCCGAGCAGGCCGGCGGCGAGCGGAAGAGGCCACCAGCGCTCATTGGGTTTCAGCAATCCGCGATCATAGGCCTCGTAGAAGGCGGTTCCCAGCACGAAGCCGAGATAGCGCCCCGCCTGATTGGCGCAGACCAGCCCGGCCACCGCCAGGATCTGCGGGCGGGCCGAGGGTTTCGCCACGGCGTAGAGGGCATAGACGGAGAGCGAGCCGATCAGCTCGACCCGCATGGTCCACAGCACCGGATCGATATAGGAGATGCCCTTCAGATAGATGTCCCAGCCGGCGTCGCGCAACGCGCTCGGCAATTTGACCGGTCCGGTGCGGTAGATGCTGCCGATCCAGTCGGCCTGGCTGATTTTCGCCGGAGCTAGGGTGGCGTGCGGGAACAGCCGTATCAGAAACCAGGCGGCGAGCGCGGTGACAACCATTGGCAGGGTCAGGCGCAGATAGCGGTTGACGGCGATCAGCGCTAGCGGCGTCTCGCTTTTGGAGGCCGAGGCGGCGATGACGAAGCCGCTCAACACGAAGAAGATGTAGACCGAGAAAGTGCCGGCTTCCAACGGGAAGACGAGGGCGTTGAAAAGGTAGCGCAGCCAGAGCGGATTCAAGCTGGTTCTGTACTGCATGAAACCGGGATAAAACATCTGGGCGTGACCCAGGACCACAGTCAGCGCCGCATAGCCCCGCAACCCATCAAGATAATTCAGCCGCACGGGCCCTTCTCCGGCAACAACCCAGGATCGAAATACTGGCGGAGAGAAAATCACACTCGTGTATGCGGCGTATTTTTGTGTTGTAACAGTTTGATGTCAGAAAGCCGGGGAGACGCGCATGTCCGACAAGCCATTGGCCGAACGTCTGCAAGTGAAGAAGGATCGACGCCTCGCTCTCGCCGATTCGCCGCTTTCCGTCGAAGCGCCCTCTGCGCCTTTGGCCGAGGCTGACGTGGTGGTGCAATTCGTGCGCAACCGTGCCGACTACGATGCCAAGATCCCGCCGCTCCTCAAAGCGATCCGGGCCGACGCGATTTTCTGGATCGCGTATCCCAAGCTGACCTCGAAGCTGGCCGGCGATCTGTCGCGCGACGTGATCCATCGCGACTCGCCGGCCCTGGGTCTCGATTGCGTCAGCCAGATCGCCATCGACGAGGATTGGTCGGCGATGCGAATGAAACGGATTTAACCGCGCGTCTTCACGGCGTACTCGGCGATACGCGCGCCGTAGAGGCGGGCGGTTTCGAGGTCGCCTTTGCCCGGCGCCTCGTCGGGCGAGGCGTCGGCGGGGGAGATCGCCATCGCGCCGGCATAGCCCGCCGTCCAGTTGATGCTGTCGGGGCCGTCGGCCTTGGTGTTGGAGGATTTCATCCCGGTGCCGACCCAGACCTGACCGTGCTGCTGCGACAGCGTGAAGAAATAGGTGATGGTCGAGAATTTGTCGCCATTGGTCGAGGCGGAGTTAGTGAAGCCGCCGGCGACCTTGTCCTTCCAGGCCATGGTGAACCAGCGCTTCGAGCTGGCGTCGGCGAATTTCTTGAACTGCCAGGCTGGGCCGCCCATGTAGGTCGGGCTGCCATAGAGGATGGCGTCGGCCTGGTCGAATGCTTCCCAGGCGCTGTCGGGCAGATTGCCGTCCGCATCGATCGCATAGAGGGTCGCGGCGGAGCCGGATGCCGAGGCCGCGCCGGAATGAACCGCCTCGGCCAGTTTTTTGGTATGTCCATAGCCGCTGAAGTAAACGATCGCGATTTTTGCCATCTCGAGTGCTCCGTTGCTGCGGGTTGCTGTTTCGGGGAGATGGGCCCAGTTAGGGCGTTTGCAAGACGGCTGGTTTTTGGTAACCAGGAATTCCCAACCTCATAGGAGCGAAACGATGAGCGAACTCGGTTTGGCGCAGGCGCAAAAGCTGGTGGAGAAGGCCCTCGAGACGGCCAAGTCCAAATTCGATAAGCCGATCTGCGTTTCGATCGTGGACCATGCCGGCTTCCTGCTGGCCTTCGCCCGCGCGGATGGCGCTCCCTTCCGCAGCATCGCGATCTCGGAAGGCAAGGCTTACAGCGCGGCGCGCATGGGCGTCACCACCCAGGCCTTCTTCGAGCGCTGCAAGAAGGAAGAGATCTCGCCGATCGATTTCTGCGACCCCAAGCTGACCAAGCTGGCCGGCGGCGCGCCGCTGAAGAATTCGGCCGGCAAGCTGCTGGGTGCTGCCGGCGTCTCGGGCCTGACCTCGGCGCAGGACCAGGAGATCGTCGATCTGCTGGCGGTCGAGGTTTCGAAGCTCTGATGGAGCAGTGTGACCCATAAATGGTACAAATCTGGCTGATTTGATACTTTTTTGGGTCACAATGTCTCGCCAAGTTATCCTGACCTCCGCCGAGGCTGAGTCTCTATCTCGTTTTGGGGTGAGGATGCGGTTGGCACGATTACGCCGCAATCTTAGCCAAGCGGATTTGGCCGTGAGGGCGGGAGTTACCCGCAAGGTCATCGTAGCTCTTGAGGCCGGTTCACCGGGAACAAGCGTCGGCGTATTGGCTAAGGTCATGGGCATACTCGGCTACCCGGAGCGGCTGGCGGGGATGCTGGAAAGCGACCCGTTAGGCGAAGATCTGGAGGCCGTTCATGGCCGAAAGAAGGCTGGGGGGCGGGCCAACGTGGCCGACTTCTAAAGACGGCCGTCTCTACCGAAGAAGTGGTCTCCGAGGATAAAGCCGGGGGTATTAAGCTTAGGCCAATTTAGCGTCGATCCAGGCATGGCACAGCGCCATGCCTTGCTCGACTTTGAACGCGTTCGGATCGAGGCAGAATTCCAGCCAGAGTCCGTCATGCATGGCGGAGAGGCCGAGGGCGAGCAGGGCGGTGTCGACCTTGCGTCCCTCGGCGTCGGCGACGTCGCGCAGGAAGCGTTCGAACACGCCGCAGAATCTGTCGTTGGTGCGCTTCTGCGCTATCCGCATGCCGGGGGAATGCAGGATCATTCCCCAGAACACCACCCACACTTTGAGCAGCGCCGGATCCATGATCTCGGGCATGAAACAGGCCTCGATCAGCTTGGTCAGGCGTTCGCGCGGCGAGCCTTCGGCCTTTTCCGCGGCCGAAGCCATCTTGTCGGCGATGTTGGTCGAGAGCGTTTCGTAGGCGTCGGCCACTAGCATGTCGATGCTGGGGAAATAGTGATTGATCAGCCCGACCGAGACGCCGGCCTCGGCGGCGATCTTGCGCACCGACAGGCCGTCATGGCCTTCGCGTTCCAGGCAGCGCAGCGCGGCATCGATCAGGGTTTCGCGGCGGAGGTCGGGATCGACGCGGCGGAATTTGCGCGGTTTTTCGTTCATGCGGCTGGAGTTAGCGCGCGCGGGGCGGGTCTGTCAACGCGCCGCTCGTCACATTACTAATTGAGCGAGTGTTCAGTTGTTGCTAGAGTCGGGACGGATGAAGGATTGGGGGTGATACGATATGCGTGCTTGCCATTATGCGTTCCTGATTGCCGGTTGGGCCGTTCTGGCCGCGCCCGGCTTTGCTGAAACCCATTATCTGCATGCCGGAAAGCTGCTCGATGTGGAGCATGGCAAGCTGCTGTCCGACCAGCTGGTGAAGATCGAGAACGAGCGGATCGTCTCGGTCACCCCCTGGAGTACGGCGCCCACCGACGGGCCGGTGATCGACTGGTCGCGCTACGAGGTGCTGCCGGGCCTGATCGACATGCATGTCCATCTGGCCGACACGCTGGAAACCAACAATGTCGCCGAGCCGCTGATGCATTCGGTGTCCGAGATCGCCTATATCGGCGCCCGCAATGCCCGCGAAACTTTGCGGGCCGGCTTCACCTCGGTGCATGATGTCGGCTGTTTCCGCGCTTTCGCCGATGTCGCCCTGCGCGACGCCATCAATCGGGGCGACGTCGAGGGGCCGCGCATGAACTCGGTCGGCGCCTATATCACCATTCCCGGCGGCGGCGGGGAGGTGACCGGCTTCGCCCCCGACGTCCATGTGCCCGACGACATGCGGGTCGGCGTGGTGACCGATCCCAATGACGTCCGTCTCAAGGTCAACTACCTGTTTCAGAACGGCGTCGACTCGATCAAGCTGATCGCTACCGGCGCGGTGTTCGCCATGGGCACCGAGCCCGGCCAGCAGGAGCTGAGCGAGGACGAGATGCGCGCCGCGGTCAAGGCGGCCGCCGCTCATGGCAGCTGGGTGGTCGCCCACGCCCATGGCGCCGACGGGATCAAGGCGGCGATCCGCGCCGGAGTGAAGGCCATCGAGCATGCCTCGCTGATCGATGACGAGGGCATCGCGCTCGCCAAGTCGCACGGCACGGTGCTCGACATGGACATCTATAACGGCGACTACACCGACGAGATCGGCACCCGCGAGCATTGGCCCGAGGATTATCTGCGCAAGAACCGCGATACCACGGATGCCCAGCGCGAGGGCTTCCGCAAGGCGGTCAAGGCCGGGGTCAAACTCACCTTCGGCACCGACGCCGGCGTCTATCCGCACGGGCTCAATGCCCGCCAGTTCAAATATATGGTCCGCTACGGCATGACGCCGCTGCAGGCGATCCGCGCCGCCACCATCGACGCCGCCGATCTTCTGGGCTGGCAGAAGGATGTCGGCGTGATCGCGCCGGGCCATTATGCCGATATGGTCGCCGTCGAGGGCGACGCGCTGACCGACATCACCCAGCTCGAACATGTCGCCGGGGTGGTCAAGGGCGGAGCCGTGGTGCGGTGATGACGGCGACGATCAAGATTGTCTTCCAGCAGGGCGACAGCGTACGGATCGGACCGGGCGAGGAAATCCTGCTCGACATGACGCGCCCCTGCCGGATCGTCAATGAGGGGGCGCGCGACCATGTGATCGCGATCCTTCCTTGCGAGGCGCCGTCTTCCTCGGCGGAGCAGGTGCGGCGTCAGGTGAAGGCCTATATCGACGCCCATCTGCGCGATCCGGAGCTCGCCATCGACGACATCGCCGCAGCGCTCGGCCTGTCGAAGCGCTATCTGCATATGTGCTTCACCGCCGAGGGCGCCAGCATCGCCGATTATCTGTGGCAGGCGCGGTTGGAGCAGAGCCGGCGCGAGCTGGAGAGGGATGCCGGGTCGGGGCGTACGGTAACCGACGTCGCTTTCGCCTGCGGCTTCAACAGTTCGTCCCATTTCAGCCGCCTGTTCAAGCGGCGCTTCGGGCAGTCGCCCTCGCGTTTGAGAAATTGAACGATCGCTCGACAAAGGGTATTGAGCGATCGTCCAATTATGGTTAGCATGACTTGAAACCGTCATTTTAAGTGACCTAGGAGGGGCAGCTCATGTCGATCGACGCGCCGGAGCCTTCGCCGAACCGCCTCGAGCGGACCCTTCCCTCGTCCTATTATCACGATCCCGACATCTGGCGTCTTGAGCGTGACCGCATCTTCGCCCGCGAATGGATATGCGCCTGCCGCGAGGAGGTTCTGGCGGAGCCGGGAACTCGTTTAGCTGTCGAGCTGGCCGGGGAAAGCATTCTCCTGATCCGCGACCGCGAGGGAAGGCTGCACGGCTTCTACAATGTCTGCCGCCATCGCGGCGCGCAGCTCTGTAAATCCGGCGGCCCGGTCGGAACCTCGGGGCCGATCCGCTGTCCCTATCATTCCTGGGCTTACGGGCTGGACGGCAAGCTGGTGTCGGCGCCGCATCTGGAAAGCTTCGCCAAGGAGGAGTTCTCGCTCTATCCGGTCGGGGTGGAAAGCTGGGGCGGCTTCGTGTTCGTCCATCTGACGCCGTCCGAGGCCAAGCCGCTGGCCGAACAGTTGGGCGGAGTGCCCGAACGCCTGGCGCGCTATCCGCTGGAGGCGCTGAAGGTCGGCTGGGCCATCGAGTATGACGTCGCCGCCAACTGGAAGATCATCGCCGAGAATTACAACGAATGTTACCACTGCGCCGGGGTTCATCCCGAGCTGTGTGACCTGGTGCCAGCTTTCCGCTCGCAGGGCGGCGCCGGGCTCGATTGGGAGCGTGGCATTCCTCATCGCGACGGCGCCTACACCTTCACCCACAGCGGCACCACGAGGCGGGCGCCTTTTCCCGGTCTCGACCAGGATGAACTGACCCGCCACAAGGGCGAGCTGGTCTATCCCAATCTGTTGCTGAGCCTTTCCTGCGATCACGTCGCGGCCTTCCTGCTGTTTCCGGAAGGCCCGGCGCGCACCCGCATTACCTGTCTGTTCCTGTTCACCGAACAGGAGATGGCGGAGGAAAGCTTCGACGCGTCCGACGCGGTGGACTTCTGGGACCTGGTCAACAAGCAGGACTGGGCGATTTGCGAAAGCGTGCAGCGCGGGACGGGATCCCGCGCGCACGATCATGGCTATTACGCGCCGATGGAGGATTGGAACCTCGACATAAGGCGCTACGTGCTCAACCGGATCCTGATCGACTGAAGACAGGCTTTTCGGACGGCCGGGGTGGGGGAACGCTCTCGTGCGACTTTTGGGGGATGGATCAGTGAAGAACAGCTGTATCGGATCGGCGCGTCGGCGCACCTTGATGACGTCTCTTCTGGCCTCGACCATGCTGGCCGGGCTGCATCCCGCCGCCGCGCAACAGACAGGCGGCAGCGATAAATTGGACGAGATCGTCGTCACCGCGCAGAAGCGCGCGGAACGCCTGCAAGATGTTCCAATCGCGGTGCAGGCGCTGGGCGAGAGCAAGCTCGAGGACATGGAGGTCAAGGGCTTCGACGATTACGTCAAGCTGCTGCCCAGCGTCAGTTACCAGAATTACGGTCCCGGCCAGAGCGTCATTACCATGCGCGGCATTTCGAGCGGCGGCGATGGCGCGCCGTCGGCCTCGCAGCCCACCGTCGGCGTCTATATCGACGAAATTCCGACCACCACCATTCTCGGCCAGCTCGATTTCCACATTTATGACGTCGCCCGCGTCGAGGCGTTGTCCGGCCCGCAAGGCACGTTGTACGGCGCCAGTTCCGAGGCCGGCACGCTGAAGATCGTCACCAACCAGCCCGATCCCAAGGCGTTCGCCGCCGGCTACAATCTCGAGATCAACGGTGTGCAGAACGGCGGGATCGGCCACACCGCCGAGGGCTTCGTCAATGTGCCCCTGTCCGACAACGCCGCGATCCGCGCCGTCGCCTTCGAAGAGCATGATTCCGGCTATATCGACAATGTGCCCGGCACGCGCACCTATCCGACCACCGGTTATACGGTGGACAATGCCGGGCAGGCCAAGAATGCCTATAACAGCAGCGACACCTATGGCGGGCGCCTGGCCCTGAAGGTCAATCTCGACGATGATTGGACGGCCACCCCCGCGGTAATGGGGCAGGACGCCTATATCAACGGCATCAACGCTTATGATACCTCGCTCGGCAGCAAACTGGCGGTCACCCACTTCTTCCCCGAGAAGGACCATGACCGCTGGATCCTTCCCTCGCTGACGGTGACCGGCAAGATCGGCAATTTCGACCTGACCTATGCCGGTGCCTTCCTGCAGCACGACATCACCCAGCACCAGGATTATTCCGACTATTCCTATTTCTATGACGCCCTGTACGGCTTCGGAAATTACGCCACCGGCCCGGGCGGCACGCCGATCAATATCGGCGAGTCCCTGCTCAGCGATAATCGCTACCAGAAGATCAGCCAGGAACTGCGCATCGCCTCGCCGTCGGAGAACCGTTTCCGCGTGCTGGGCGGTCTCTATTTCGAGCGCCAGAGCAACGAGGTCACCGCCAATTACCAGATACTGGGCGTCGATCCGGCCTATACGGTGACCGGCTGGAAGAACAGCTGGTGGTTGACCCGCGAGCAGCGTATCGACCGCGATTACGCCGCCTTCGCCAACGGCTCCTACGATATTTTCGACAATCTCACCCTCGATGGCGGGGTGCGCGTCTATCGCTACGACAACACGTTGGCCGGCTTCTTCGGCGCCGGGCCCAACAATCCCTGGCTGGGCGAGGGACAGAATCAATGTATCGGCAAGACGCCCTTCAATGACGCGCCCTGCAGCGACCTCAACAACAGGGCCGAGCAAACCAGCGCGATCTACAAGGTCACCCTGACCTACAAAGTCGACAAGGACCGCATGGTCTATTTCACCGCTTCGGACGGTTACCGGCCCGGCGGCGCCAATCGCGATCCCGGCGTCGCTCCCTATCAGGCGGACACGCTCAACAATTACGAGCTCGGCTGGAAGACGACCTGGTTCGGCGACAAGCTGCGGTGGAACGGCGATTTCTTCTATGATCCCTGGAACAATTTCCAGTTCAACTTCCTCGGCCTCAACGGCGTCACCGAGATCGTCAATGCCGGCCATGCCATCAGCCAGGGCCTGGAAAGCGACCTGACCTGGAAAGTCGATCCGCATCTGACCCTGTCGGCGGCGGGCAGCCTGATCGACGCCCATCTGACCTCGCCTTATTGCGGCACCGTCGACGCCAACGGCAATCCGGTCACCAACTGCGCCGATCCCGAGGCGCCAAAGGGCACGCAATTGCCGGTGACGCCCTACGCCAAGGGCAATTTCACCGGGCGCTACGATTTCGACGTCACCAGCGACATCGCCGCTTACGCCCAGACCGCGGTGATCTTCACCGGCGGCAGTTGGGCCGATCTGCGCACCAATTACGACGGCATCGATCCGCGCGCCGTGCTCGGCCGGCAGAAGGCCTATACCGAGGTCGATTTCTCGGGCGGCGCCTACTGGGGATCTTCAAGCCTCGATCTCTACATCAAGAACGCTTTCGACAGCCGCGGAGACGTGATGCGCTATTCCGAATGCGCGGTGACCACGTGCGGATCGGAGGTCTATGCCGTCCCGATCCAGCCGCGCCTGATCGGGATGAGGTTCGGGCAGAAGTTCTGATGGCCAGCTTCCTCCTCCGCCGAAGCTTATTGGCGATGGGAGTGGTCGCGGGGGCGGGCGTCTTGATCTTTCTGTTGATCTACGCCATCCCCGGCGATCCGGCGACGACCGCGCTGGGACCGCGGGCGAGCCCGGAAATGCGCGCCGCCTTCCGCGCCGCCATGGGGCTGGACCGTCCGCTGCCGGTCCAGATGGTGCGTTTCTTCGGGCGGCTTTTGCACGGCGATCTCGGCCGCGACATCTGGAGCGGCCGGCCGGTCACCGAAATTCTGTTCGAGGCCCTGCCGCACACACTGAGTCTGGCGCTGTGCAGCCTTGGGTGGTCGGTGCTGCTCGGCATCGGTCTCGGCTGTTTCTCGGCTGCCCGACCGGGCGGGGCGGTCGACCGCGTCGCCGGAGCGTTGAGCATCGCCACCATCGCTATCCCGCCCTTCCTGGTGGCCATTTATTGCCTGCTGCTGTTCGCGGTCGAATTGCGCTGGTTCCCAGCCATCGGGGCCGGGACGCCGGGCGATTGGGGCAGTCAGGCGATGGCGCTGGTGCTGCCGTCATTTTCGGTGGGACTGGCCTGGGTCGGCTATATCGC
>Ga0302314_10011592_pt1 | contig 15365 bp, 14 predicted proteins | sample III_Palsa_N2_3_FD_200533 | JGI IMG/M metagenome (GOLD analysis project Ga0302314, IMG submission 200533) | Peat permafrost microbial communities from Stordalen Mire near Abisko, Sweden - III_Palsa_N2_3 | ecosystem: Environmental > Terrestrial > Soil > Palsa > Peat permafrost | place: Sweden...
TGCTGCTACGCGCGGCAGGACAAGTTCTGGGTCACCGGCACGCCCGGCGGCGAGCGGTGGGAGATCTACACCGTGCTGGAAGACAGCGCCACCTTCTGGGGGCAGGACGACGAGCGGCGCTCCGACGCCGTCCAGGCTGAACTCGGCGCGCCCGCCCGGCAGGACACCCAGTGCTGCGGCGGCCCGCAGCCCGCCCGCGGAGACGAACCTGCCTCCTCCGGCGTCTGCTGCGGATAGCCGATCGCATCCAGGAGCGGGTACCAGACCGCCCGGGACGGGTCCGTCACCAGGGGCGGCGGCGGCGCGTGACGCAATCCGGGTCACATGCGCGGGTGATGTGCGCGACGCGGCGCATGGTGCCCGGCAGCCAGCGGTCGTGGAACTCCAGCGCGCGGGCCAGATCAGGACGCTGGCCGTCGTACGCGTGTTGCCAGGCGGCGGCCAGCGTGGACAGCTCCCAGACCGCGTGGATGTGGCAGGGCCAGCAGTCCCGGAGCTCATAACCGGAGTAGTGCTGGCGCAGCACGGCATCGGCCCAGTGCCGCAGCTTGGCCAGCTCGGCCAGGTACGCCTCCCGGTCCAGGCCGAGCCAGCAGGGGGCGGCGGGCCCGCGCGGCACGGCGGCGTCAAGCGTGTCCGCGACGCTCTGCGCGAGTTCCTCGAAACGCGCGACGAGGTCCAGGCCCCCGCGCAGTCCGGCGCGATCGAGCCGCTGATTCACCTGCGCGACCTGACCGCGCAGGTCCGCTAGCTGCGCGGCCAGGGCAGCGAGGCTCTCACCGAGAGCCTGCATGCCAGGTCCAGCGGGCGGCCCGCTCATCGTCCGCCCTCACGCGTGGGAAGCATCCGCGCCGCGCGACGGTCAGGTTCCGCGCGCGCTTCGGTTCCTGCTGCGCACGATCCGCGTCACGGTCATGCGCGACAGGCCGAACGACCGGGCGATCTCCTCTGGCGTGAACCCGGCCGCGTCGACGGCGAGAATCGCCTGGTCCCGGCCCCGCCGCGCGGCCCGCAGCCAGCCGGATTGCAGGGCGCGGCGTTCCGGTCCGGTCAGCCCGCCCCAGATCCCGTAGACGATCCGGTTGCTGACGGCGAACTCCAGGCACTGCTGGCGGACCGGGCACCGCGCGCAGACCTGCCGCGCGGGCCCGGCCGTCCCGCCGCGGCCGGGGTAGAACACCTCGATGCGCATGCCACGGCACGCAGCCTCCTCCCACCAGCGCGCAGCAAAACGCGCCGGAGCAGGCAGCGTGTGACGCGGCCCAGCGGCCGTCACCGCGCGGGCGCGGTTACCCGCGCCCGCCAGGCGTCGGCGAAGGCGGCCAGGCCGTCGGTGTCCAGGCCGCTGGCCGCGAACTCATCAGCGAACCGCCGCGGGAACCGGCGCGTGGTCTTGCGGGCGCCGCGGCACACGACAGTGTGCGGCAGCGTCCCGGCGATCGCGAGCCGCCGGACAGTCTCCCGGGAGACGCCGAGCCGGGTGGCGAGCTGCGCGGCGGTCAGGAAGTCCGGCTCCTTCGCGGCGGGCGGTTCAGGCTGCCGGGGGCGCGGGATGAGGGCCGCGGCCACGGCACGGGCGACTGTTTCCAGCAGCTCGGCGGGGACCGGGTCGCGGGCTAGCCGATCTGTTGGGTGAGGGATGGGGGGCGTGTTAATTTGCAAGGCAGGTCCTGTCGAAGGGGCTGTGCCCCCTGGGTGATCTTGGCGGATGGTCCAGGGGGCCTTTTTGTGTCCGCAGTTCGGCCGGGCACGCCGTCACGCTGACGGTAACGGCAGGATACGAAAAGTGCCGAGCATGATCATTTAGGAAGCGGCGTTATCAGGTGCCGGAGCGGCTTTTCGTCACCTGGTTTCTGCCGCTTAACTGCGGATTAAATATTCTCGGCCGTTGACCGAAAACTGTGTTTCGTGTTGCCGGTTGACAGTCCTTGCGCGCCGCCACGAGGCAGGGCTGGACATATCGGCTTGCGAGGGCCGCAAGCACTATCCCGATGGCCGCGCTGGGGGCCCGCCGTCCGGGTAGGCCGCGTCCTGGTTACCGCGCCAGCTCTGCTCCCTTCCGTGATGCGAACCGCTGCCGCGCCCGGTGGTCAGCAGCGGCTCGGTAAATCCGCAAATTGTGCGTTGCCCGGACGTACCGTCCGTGCGTGCTGAAAACCAATCTGAAAACCAATCGGACACAGGCATCACGAACGATGAACGCGGAAAACGGGCGCAGGCGGTAACGACACGTGTCCACTCTTGTGACGCTGCACGCAGGCCACGACGTCGCCTACTTCACCTCCGGGCAGGACCGCGGCGGCTGCGCCGGGGCCATGTCGTACTACACCGCCGCCGATGAGCCGCCCGGCCAGTGGGCCGGGAAGGGCGCCGCGGCGCTCGGGCTGGCCGGCAGATCGACCCCGACGAGATCGGCCGCCTGTACCAGCACAACATCGGACCCGGCGGAGAACTTCTGGTCACAAGGCGCCGGTCCAAGGCGGCCGGGGACCGGGAGCAGGCGGCGGTGACGGCGTACCTGGCCGCGCATCCGTACGCCAGCGCGACCGAGCTGGCCGAGGTCCGCGCGGCCGAACGCGGCCAGGACCCGCAGCAGGTGCCGTACTTCGACCTGACGGTCAGCGCGGTCAAGAGCGTCTCGGTGCTCCATGCCTCCTACCGGGTCTCGGCCCGGCAGGCCCGCGACCGCGGCCGGGACGATCAGGCCGCCGCGTTTGACGCCCGGGCAGATGAGCTGGAGGACGCGCTGATGGAATCGGCGCGCGCAGCCGTCGGCTGGCTGGACCAGCATGCCGCCTACACCCGGACCGGGCACCATTCCTCGCAGACGGGGGAGTGGCGGGATGGCCAGGGTCTGGTCGCCAGCTTGTTCCTGCACCACCTGTCCCGCGATGGGGACCCGCAGCTGCACGTGCATGTCGCGATCTGGAACCGGATCCAGCGCGGCGACGGCGCCGATGACACGTGGCGGACGCTGGATTCCCGGTCCCTGCACGGCCAGCGGCTCGGCGTGGCCCCGGTCGCCGATCGGGGCCTGGAGACCAGGCTGTCCGCGCTCGGCTACGTCATGGTGCCGCGGGCTGACGGCAACGGCGCCGAGGTCGGCGGGGTCAGCCAGGACGTGATGGACCTGTTCAGCTCCCGCGCCGTCGCCGTCACCGGCGAGCTGACAAGGCTCGCGCGAGAGTACGAGTACAAGCACGGCAAGCCGCCGTCCCGGCGGACGCTGTGGCTGCTGCACCAGCAGGCCGGGCAGCGCACGAGGCGAACCAAGGCCCAGGCGCGCCGCACCCTGGCCGGGCAGACCGGCGCGGCCGAGCCGACCGCGGCGCAGCGGCTCGCCGCGTGGGAAGCCCAGACCATGCACCGCGAACTGGCCGCGCTGTCCGCGGTGCACGAGCAGGTCACGGCGTTCGTGACTGCGCACGCAGGACGTGCACCGGCGGTGCTGGATGATGCGACCAAGCGCACCGCCGCGCGGATCGCGGTCGCCGAGGTGCAAACCCACCACGCGGTCTGGTCGATGGCGCAGCTCCGGTTCGAGGTGCACCGGGCGCTCCCGGTCCTGCCACGAGGCGCCGACGGCGAAGCGGTGGTCACCGAGGTGGCCCGGCTGGCCGTTTCCGGCCGGCCCGGAGCCGAGGTCTTCCAGGTGACCGCGCCGGACATCGCCGACGTGACGGGCCTGGGTGTCCGTGCGTCGGACGGCGGCAGCATCTACCGGCCGCCGAACGCTGAACGGTACTGCACGCTGGCCCACCTGGACGCCGAGGAACAGATCCTCACCGCCGCCAGGCGGACCATGCCGCAGCTGGTCAGCGCCGGGCAGGCACAAGCGGCCACGGAACGTGCCGGGCTGACCGGCGAGCAACGCGACGCGGTGGTGATGATGCTCACCGCTACGACGGCGGCGACGGTGCTGATCGCGCCGGCCGGGGCGGGCAAGAGTCACACCATGGCCGCGTTCGCGCGGCTGTGGACCTCGCTCACCGGCCGCCGGGTCATCGGGCTGACCACCTCGACAAATGCGGCGCGGGTGCTGACGCATGAGGGACTGGCCGAGAGCTACAACATCGCCGCCTTCCTCGGCAAGACCGAAGGATCAGACGAGCTCCGGCGCCCGATACCTCTGTACCGTGACGACGTGCTGGTCCTCGATGAGGCCAGCCAGCTCAGCACCGCCGACCTGGCCATGATCACCGCAGCAGCCCGGCACGCCGGAGCGCGGATCATCGCCACGGGTGACACCGCGCAGCTCGGCGCGGTCGAGGCCGGGGGCATGCTCGCCCTGCTGGCCGCCGAGGTCCCTGTCGCGCGGCTGCATGAGGTCCGCCGGTTCGCCGCCGCATGGGAGCGGGAGGCCAGCGTCCGGCTCCGCGATGGCGACCTGGCAGCGGCCGCCGTCTACGACCGGCACGGCCGGATCCGCGGCGCCGACCACGAAGCCGCCTACGACCGGGCCGCGGGCATGTGGCTCGCGGATCACCTGCGGGGGAAGGACGCGCTGCTGCTGGCCGGGTCCAACGCCGAAGCCGCCGACCTGTCCCGGCGGGTCCAGGCCCGGCTCATCCACCTCGGCGACGTCGGGCCGTCGGCCACGGTGCTGGCGGACGGCAACTACGCCGGAACCGGCGACCTGGTCCGCGCCCGCCTCAACACCAAGATCGACGCCGGGGGCAGCACCCTGACCAACCGCGACACCCTCCAGATCACCGGGTGGCGGGGACCGGACGCCGAGGTGCGGCGGCAGCGCCTGGACGGGACCTGGACCGGGCCGTTCCGCGTCCCGAGGTCCTACCTCGCGGCCAGCGCCGAGCTCGCCTATGCCGGGAACGTCCACGTCGCCCAGGGCCGCACCGTCGACACCGCGCACCTGCTGGTCACGGCCACGCTGTCCCGGCAGGCCCTGTACGTCGGCATGACCCGCGGCCGCCAATCGAATACCGCGCACGTGGTCACCGGCAACACCGCGCCGCCCGGGACCGAGCCGTACCAGCCGGCCACGGCAGAATCCGTGCTCGCCGATGTCCTGCAGCGCGACGGGGCGACCTGTCCGCCATCGGGCAGATCCGCCAGGGGCAGAAGTGGGCTGGGGGAACCGGTCACCTGCTCACCCTGTGGTCGGCCGCCGTCAGGCAGGCCCTGTACCCGGCCATCGATGAGCAGATCAGGTCCCGGCTCACCGGCTCTGAAGCCTGGCGGTATGAGCGGGAGCCCTCCCGGCCGGTGCTGCAGCGTGCGCTGCGGGATGCTCAGCTGGCCGGGCATGACATCGGCGCGGTCATCGACTGGATCACCGCTGGCCCGATGGACGGCGGCCCGGTCGATCGCAAGCGTCCTGCACGGCCGCTTGCAACGCCTCCGACTCCAGGCGCGAGAACATGGCGTGACGTGGACGCAGCGTACGCCGGAGAATGCCCCGGCGCTGGCGCACGAGCTGGCCGCCGCACTCGATGACCGGCGCCGCGAACTCGGCGGACGCGCGCTGGCCGACCCCCAGCCCTGGCTGACCCGCCACCTCGGACCGCCGCCCGGACCGGACGCCTCCCCGGTCCTGCGGGAGGACTACGCGCGGCGGGCCGGCATCGCCGCGGCGTACCGGGAAGCACTGGCGATCACCGACCCGCAGCAGGCGGTCAGCTTCGGCCCGCATCCCGGGCCCGAGGTCGAAGCCCTGCGCACCGACACCCTTCGTGCCCTGGAGATCGCCGACGAGCACGCCGAGCTCCGGGCCATGAGCCGCGGCGAGCTCGAGGCTCAGATTCTCCAAGCCGACCGCGCGCAGGTAACCGCCCCACCGGACCTCGGCAGCCTGCTACGTTCGACCGCGCAGGCTGAGGCCGATGCGTGGCGGCAGGCGTCTGACGCCGAAGCCGGGCACGACCCGGTGCGGGCAGAAGACGCTAGATCCCTGGCTGCCGCGCTAGCCGTAGAGGCGGCCCGCCTGGAAGCCGCGAACGCCTGGTATGAGGAATGGTCTGCCCGGACCGCGACCACCCGGGAGAGGGCCGGGAGGGCCAAGGCCGAGCTGCAGCGCCGCGGGCAGGAACCGTCGGCCGGGGGAGCACCGGGACCGCAGAGCATGGCCAGCTGGTGGCAGGACTTCCAGGCACACGCGGACGCCGCGGACCGGGCGATCGAACGTGAGCACCACGCCGCCATCCGCGACGGTCAGCCGTGGCCACCCGAACGGACGCCGGAAGCCGGACACGAGGAACTGACTACCGCCGCACACGGGGGCGAACCGCAGGTGGAGAAGTCCCGGCCGGGAATGCCGGGGCCCTCGGCAGAGCCCGGGCCGTCGGCAACTGATCCGGGAACCCCGGAGCCCGAGACTGCCGCACCTGTCCACGCCGATGACGGGCGTGCCGCTCGGCTGGATCAGCTGCAGGCCCGGGCGCACGAAGCGGCGAGGCGCTCCGCCGCTCAGCGGGCAGGACGTGAGGCCAGCAGCCAGCACGCCGCGCGCATCGAGCGGGTGGCCCAGGCCGGACCGCAGGCTGACCGGCAGACAGAGACCTCATACGAGATGGAGCTGTAAAGATCAGGCCGTGCTGGCGTTGCGTTCAAGTCGCATCTCGGCGTTCGAAGTGCGCGGCATCAGCGCTGTCGACACCGAGCAGGCCCGGCTGGCTGCCCTACGACGCCGCGAGGTGGCACCCATCAACTGGCCCGCAGTGCCGCCGAGACCTTGTCCCTCAGCGCGTAGAGGCTGTTCCCGGATCTCGCCACGATGAGCGTCACGGGATCCGGGCCGCCCCGAGGTAGCGCGAATGCCGGGCTCCGCAATCTCGGACGCTTGGCGCGGACGCCGGCCGGGCGGTCCTGCGCGTCGCGCAGGATACCAAGCAGGAGATGCTCAGACCCCACCTCAGCTTGGCCGGATGCCTCAGCTTCCTCTATGGCGAACGCAAAGGCTCGCTTGGCGAGCATGGCCTTCCCGGTCAGCGGACCTGCGCACACCGTCCGCGCCCGTCTCGGCCGCGAGCGCCTGAGGGTACGCCTGCTAGCCGTCCGCACCGCATCGGCACCGAAAGAGGCCTCGACAGCGCATCGCACCTGCTCAATGTCAACCCCTATCGTGCGCAGCAGCTCAGCCTCGCTCTGCGCCCGGCCTGGCAGCTGACCGTCAGCGACCAGCTGGTCCAGCCCGGCACGGACCACGACGACGGTAAGCCCTGCGGCGCGCAAAGCCGCCGCCGCCCTGCCGTCCGCCTGCGCGGCCAGGCCTGCTAGCACATGCTCCGGGCCGACATAGTCGTGGTGCAGCCGATCGGCTTCCGCGTCGGCCAGGGCCATGACCTCTCGCGCTGACCCGGAGAATCGCTCGAACATGGCCAGTCACCCCCTGCCCCTGGCGAAGATCCGGCTGCCGTGCTTCTGGTGCACAGCCTGTTTGCTGACGCCAAGCCGCTCGGCGATCGCCTTCCATGTCCAGCCGGCCGCCCGGGCGTTATCGACTTGCAGCGCTTCCAGCACATCAACCAGGCGGCGCAGGGCTGCCACCGCCGCCAGGCCAACCTGCGGATCGCGGCTACCGGTATCAGCTGCCAGGACCGTTACGTCCTCCGGCCGCGAGTCCTCCATCCAGTCAAGCTACGTTGACCGTACCGCGAAGTCAAGCTGTCTTGACCGCTCTCCGGATTTCCCGGCGCTTTCCGGCCTTGCATGGCGGGCTTCGCGAAGTGAGCTTCATCGTCGCCTTGGCCGTCCGGGCCGGCTGGACCTGACCTTGCCGGATAACTCGGAGCTGGCGGAACGGGCTCCTATCTCGCGTAGCCATGAGATGACGTTCTCCTGCCTGGTACCCAGCCCGCTAGCGGCGTCAAGCGGTGTGCCCTGCGCGTAGTCCGGCTCCCAGCTGAGATCCGCGCCACGCGACAGCAGATACTCCGCGGCGCGCCGCTGGCCGCCGGCGCAGGCATGCCAGAACGCCTGCGACACGTCCTCAGCTGGCGGATCGCTTCCCACCAGCGCGGCGAGGCGGCCCAGCATGCCCAGCGCGGCGGCATGCCAGGCCTTGTCCACCCTGGCGCCGCGCGCCACCAGCAGGCGGGCCACATGCCAGCAGCCGTACCCGACGGCGTTATCGAGCGGGGTGCCGATCGAGCCATCAGGTGTCTCGATGTCGGCTCCTGCATCGATGAGGGCTTCGGCCACATCGACGTCGTCATTGCTGGCCGCGTAGTGCAACGGCGTCTCATCACCTGGACCGGGCGAATCCCGGCCGCTGGTCAGGGCGTTGGCGTCGGCACCAGCCTCGATCAGGAGCCGGACGATCTCCGGGCCGTTGGGGAAGTAGCCGGGCCAGTCCGCGACAAGATGCAAGGGCGTCCCGGAGCCGCCGTCCTTGCCGACAAGCCTGGCCGATGCCAGTGCGGGATCCTCACGCAGCAATCTCTGGATGGCTGCGACATCCCCGGCACGAACCGCCAGCCGCAGCTCGACCGCTACCGGGCCGTCGCCCGGGATCTGCTTGCCAGTCTCGTGCTCACTCATCGTGGCCATCATCCTAGCCGCCGGACAGTCCCGGCAGCCGCCGCATGTTCAGCCGACGGTGGCGGAGCCGCTGCGAAATCATGGCCTCAGGACCCGGAGCTATCCGCAAGCGTCCCGCCCATCGCTTGCCGGTCCTGACCTGGATAAGCGGAGGAGCTGCCCGAATATCTGTTCCGCGACTGCCAGGGCGCGGGCCTGGCCAAGGATCCCGCCTGTGATCTCGGGGTGCGCGCTGGCCCAGGCCTCGGCGGCCGCGTGGGTGACAAAGAAGTTCACATGCTCGCAGCAGATCTCAGCGGATGGTCCCGCGCACCGGTCCGCTGTCCGGCCGACGAACACGACGGTCGTCGCAGGATCCCATACGGCGTCACGTCCGTCGAGGGTGACGGTGACCGGCTCGCCGTTCGAGGGGTCGGCGGAGCTGATCAGCACGCTGGCGTGCAGCATCTCGGCTATGCCCAGGGCATCGATGGCGCACATCGCGTACGCGCTGGCCCCGCCGGTGATCCGGACCGTGTGCGGCGTGGTGGTGGCGGAGAACGGGTACGCGGCACTGATCCGCCCGGCCTGGTCGAGGCAGAGAAAGTCACCTTCGGCCAGCTCCGCAACCACCTGCCTGGCATCAAAGGGCGCGGCCGCCTCGTCGAGCGCGGCTTGCTCCGGAGCGCGGCCGGTTGCCGCGAAGGAGCGCAGCACGGCCTGATGAACCGCCCGCAGGCCGCGCTCGGCAGGCGCTATCCGTCCCCGGCCGCCGCGTCCGAGCCCGTCCAGCCAGTCCTGGGTGCCCGCAGCGCCCGCGAAGGGTGCTGTCTCGCCGAGGGCCCGACGGAGCTGGCTGACCGAGGGCGCGCCATCGACCTGGCCGCCGCTGTCCCGGTACAGGCGGCACGACACGCTGGCTGGCTGGCCCGGTTCGGCGAAGGGGTCTTTCCCGTCAACCAGGATCGTCGGCGATCCATGCATTCCCTGGCGGGCCGCTTCGTCCTGGTCAGCGATCACCTGACGGCTGACGGTCACGTCGCGGCGCCCTTGGAGCACCTGCGCGAGGCGCTCTTCCAGCAGCACCACATTCGGGCAGTCCGGCACGGCCAGTACCTTCAGGTCCATCGCCGCCTCCTTACTTGCCTGGTGAGCTAGCCGGGCCGGGCTGGCGGATCAGGCTTCCAGCAGTGTCCGGGTCCATCCTCGCCTGGTGCGGGTGAGTTCCTGAAATCCGGCTGCGGGAAGGAACGCGCGGTAGTCCGCGTAGTCCAGGCCGCCGGGGTCGGTCCCGTCGAGCCAGGCGTAGTCCAGGACCCGGCCGACATCTGGCAGCCGCAGCCAGTCAGCAGCCCGCCCGAGCAGCCAGGACGCGACGCCACGCCGCCGGTACGGCTCGGCGACCCGCAGGTTCCCGACATCGGCCCACCCGCCGTGCCGGGGCAGCCGTTCTCCCGCGTCGAAGGTCTCGACCTCGACGCAGCCGATCACGTGCTCGCCGAGGACGGCCGACAGGCGGGTCCCGTTCGTCCCGGCGGTCCGGCGCACCGCCAGGCCGTCGATGGGAACTGCGGCCGGGCGGGGCAGGTCATCGACGCTGGCCAGGTAGACGATCTCCGTGTGCCCGGTATGAGCGAACCCGGCCCGCTGGTACAGCGCGCGGATGTGCGGCCACTGCTCCGGTACCCCGTACACGCCGCGCACGGGCAGCTCGCCGCCCGCCTGCTGGCGCGTCACCCCCCACTCCTCCAGCTGGCGGATGCACGCGGTCATCAGCGCCCCGGCAGCTTCCGCCGCGTCCGGCCAGCAGGGATTCCCGGCCGGCGCCTCGGGCCAGACAACAGCCAGCGGATCTCGCCGACGTCCCGCGCCGACGTCCCGGCCCGCTCATCAGGGAAATACCGGAGCAGGTGGGCGGCGGCGCCGATCCGGTCCTGCTGGCTGGCGACCAGGGTTGCCCGCTCGCTCACCCAGGGATCTTCGATGAACTCGCCCGGCTGCCGTTCAAGCGCGGACAAGACAGCGCTGACCGACGCGCCCATCCCGGGCACCACCGCGGCGGCATGGGAATTCACGAGCTGAGTGAGCTGGTCCCGGTCGCCGCGGCGGAACAGGCGCACCTCGATAGGTGACATCAGCAGGCCTCCATGACACGAATGAGCAACGCGAAATGACGAAGGCCGCTACCAGTGCGGTACATCCGGAATGCTATCAAGACCCCGAACAGCCGCCGGAATGCCGCCGACGCTGCCCGGAACGGCTCAGCGCCGCTACCAGGGCACGTGCCGGTTGAGCCACCGCAACGCCGGTCCGACGACAGGACGCTCATGCAGTCCTCGGGACATGACCTCACCGCGAACCGACTCCGCCGCGCCACGCAGCCGCCTACGCAGGACCGAGGCCTGGTAGTCCCTGGCCCGGCGGCCGAGGAACCGGACGCAGCTGACGCACACACCCACCTCAGGATGATTTCCCAGGCGCACCAGGGCGCCTTCAGCGGTAACCCGGCCGCAGCACCAGCATCCGCTCTCGCCGACCGCTGTCTCAGTCTCGGCGCTCATCGCCACTCCCGTCTCCCAGAAGAATACTAAAACCGCCTTGTTCCCTTCCGGACAGCGCAACGGATGGTGAGCCCGGCGCGTTTTCGCTCACGATCTCTAGGGCGTGGACCGTGGACCGATTCGTGGACCGAGTCGCCGCAGGGTGACGGCGCCGGGTTCCGCCAGACGGGCGACGCCCTCGCGCAGGATTGCTATGCAGCCCTTGAGCTACGCAGCGTTATAGGTACGGGTTAATTGCTGCTCTGCGGCGTGGGACGAATCGTGGGACGAGCCGCCGGGAAACCCCAGTTCGGTGAGTGCCATCGGAGCAATAACGCGCGGCATCAGTGCAGTTAGAGCACATATAGCTACAAACCGGGCTTCTTGTAAACGGCAGGTCAGCGGTTCGATCCCGCTCACCGGCTCCCAATGGTCTTCACGTTTGACCTGCGCTTATCTTCACGTTTAGGTCTGACATTCTGCGTGGTTGGCCGCTGCGGGCTGCATGTGATGCCGCTTGCGTGCTGGGTGCTGCCTGTCGGGGTTGTTCGGGGCAGCATGTCGTGCTCTCCGTGCCGTGTCTGCGTGGTGCTGGCTGTGCCGGCGATGACCGCGGGCTGCTGGCTTGGTTAGGGCGGTGCGGTGGTGGCGGCGAGGCTGGTGAGGGTCTTGCGGCGGCGGCGCCGTGTTTTGGGGGGCAGGCCGGCGGCGGCGCGGCGGGCGTCGTCGGCTTGGCGGGCGTTCCAGGCGGTCAGGATCCGCTGGTTGCGGACGACAAGCAGGCAGGTGAGCCAGAGCGTGATCGGTGTGAGGCCCATGAGCTGGGTCCAGCCGCGGGCGATGTTGCTGGTGGCGGGGTCCTTGACGGTGGAGAAGGTTCGCTCGGCGCCGGTGCGGCGGGCGTAGGACTTGCGGTGCGCGGCCGATGGGTAGTCGTGTTTTTGCGCGGTCTTGGCGCAGGTCGCGGGCGGCACCGTGATGGTCTGCTGGGTGCAGCAGTCCGGCGGGTGCCCGGGCGGGGTGAGGATCTCGGGCCGGCCGCGGTCCAGCCTCATCGAGGCCGGGCGGAGCGGGCAGCGGATCTTGCCCATGACGGCGGGGCACATCACCCGGTGGTAGCCGTCGGCGTCGTCGCTGGTGATCTTGCCGAGTTTGTAGCGGGCGGTCTCGGCGGTCTGCTGGTCGTGCGCGGCGGCCTGGTCCGGGGTGGCGTCGCGGGCCAGCGGGCCGAGTTCCAGCAGCGCGCGAGGGGTGGCCGGGCAGTACAGGTTGCCGTTGGCGATGATGGCGCCGTGGTAGGTGCCGCGGGGTCCGCGGTCGTTCGGGTGCAGGTCCTGGATCAGTTCCGCGCCGGAGGCGCGGAGCGGGAGGGCCCAGGCTTCGGCGTCGCGGTGGGCGTAGCCGGAGTCGGCCAGGATGTCGCCGAGGGCGATGCCGTGGGCGGGCATCGCGGTGAGCACGGGGACCAGGGCGCGGGCCGGGTCGTGGCGGCAGGAGCACGCGGTCATCCGCCGGGCCAGTTCCGGCACGGACGGGCCGTTTTCGTCGCGCATCGTGGTGGCGGCGGAGGCGTAGTAGCCGAAGAACAGCTCGCTGTCCTGGCCGGGGCCGCCGCCGGAGCGGTGGCCCCAGGACGCTTCGGGGTCGGCGCAGTCGCGGGTGCCGCGGGACGGCGGCCGGGAGAAGGTTTCGGTGTCGGTCCAGTCGACGGCCAGCGAGGTACTGGCGTTCTTGAACTGGCCCGGGATGGATGCCTCGAGCAGGTCATCGCAGAGGCGCTGCAGCCGGGCGGAGGGCAGCCCGTCCGGGACGTCCTTGGCCAGGGCGTCTGCGACCAGGCCGAAGGTCCGCTCGGTCTGGCGGTAGGTGAGCAGGTGCGGGCCGTGTTTCCAGTCCGCGACCACGCCGAGCCGCCGCTGGTCGTGCTCGGGCAGGGTGATCAGGGCCTGGTGGACGCGGGTGAGGTGGGCGGGCCGGTGATCGGCCAGCACGGTCAGCATGCCGAGCAGCAGGGTGCGGACGGCCAGCTGGCGGGCGCGCACCCCGATCGGCAGGAGCACCTCGATCTGCGGCGCGATGCGGGCGCGGTCGATGACCTCCTCCAGGACGGGTAGCGGGATCACGGCGGCCGGGCCGCGCCGAGCAGCCGGACCGCGTCCTGCTCGGCGGCGGGTTCCAGGCCGGCGAGCAGGTCGCCGAGCCGCTGGGAGCAGGTGATCCCGGCGGCGTGCATGAACGTGGCCAGGCCGAGCAGCCGTGCGACGTCGGCGAGCCAGGTGGCGCGCAGCCGGGAGGTGTCCAGCCGGGGCAGCCCGTCCCCGCCGGCCAGCGACCGGATCAGCGGGGTGGTGATGTTCCGCCGGCCGGGATCGGTGCCGCCGCAGACCAGCCCGGTCCCGGCGAAGCTCGCCGCGGAAAGCAGCCGGCCGTGGTAGCGGGCCAGCACCGGCACCGCGCGCGGCCGGGCGCCGCCGCGGACGGCCACGATCACCCCGCCGGACCGGCGGGTCACGTCGGTGCCGTGCACGTCGCGAAGGTCGGCGCGGATCAGCCCGGCGCCGGCCCCCAGGCAGATCAGCCCGCTCGCACGCATCCGCCGCGCCGGGGTGGGCTGAGCGTCCGCCAGGGCGAGATAGCCGGCGATCTCCGCCGGGCTGTAGGGCGCCTTGGCATGTTCCCGGGGCAGCGGCATGTCGGCCGGATACAGCTGCGGCACCACCCGGCGGCCGATGAACCGCAGGTTCGTCCGCAGCGTCCGCCGCGCCACGCCGGACAGGCCCGGCGCGCACCGGGTGAACCGTTCGGCCACCGACGGATGCAGCAGCACCTCCGGCGCCGCGTCCAGGCCCAGGCCGATACCGAAGTCGGCGAGCTTGCCCGCGGCCCACAGCAGGTTCTTCGCCCGCTCCTTGCCCTCCGGCGCCGCCTGGGCGATCACGTCCCGGGCGAACGCCGCCGCCTGCGGCGGCAGCGACGAGGGCCGCCACCGCGCGATGTAGCCGGCGGCCAGGTCAGCGCCGTCATCTCCGGGCGGCACGGGCAGGCCCGCTGTCATACTGTAGATATACAGTGGGACATGACCGGGACCAAGGATCTATGCCACCCTGAGACCGTGCGTGTCGCCGCCAGCCACCAGGCCGAGGCCAGCAAGATCGCCGCCGAGCTCGCCGCCATCGCCGCCACCGGCATGGTGCTGCCCGGCTCGATCACCCAGCGGCGCACCCGCTGCGGCCGCCGCAACTGCGGCTGCCACGCCGACCCGCCCCGCCTGCACGGCCCCTACTGGCAGTGGACCCGCAAAGTCGCCGCCAAGACCATCGGCCGCTGGCTCAGCGACGGCCAGCAGCACGACTACCAGCCCTGGATCGACAACGACCGCCGCATGCACGAACTGCTCACCCGGCTCGAAGCCCTCGGAACCGAAGCCCTCGAAGCCGACCCCCGCTGGGACCGCTAGCCAGCCAAGACAGATGTGGGCACGCAGCGCTTAACCTGTGGGCAGCCCCCCAGCCGCAGCACATCGAACCAGGTCAGCCCTAAACGTGAAGACCACACACTTCGTCTTTGATCTGCGGAAACGCCACCATGCGGAACCGGGTGCGCGCTCCGCTCGATGTGCGCAGCGCTCGTCGAGCTTCCTTGCATCGCGCGGCCATCATGAGGACCATCAGCGAGAGTGACCGCAGGTCGGCTGGGCTTCTTTGGAGGCCCTGCCGACTCGGTGCTGTAGATCTGTCCAGGCACAGCTCTCGTGCGTGATGCCCATATCAGCCAATACAGGAGCGGGAACGACGTTGGTACCGTTGGTACCTGGGTATCGGGCGTTGCTAGTCCGGGCACCGGCGGGGTTTTCCATACATCGGCTTGGGCTAACTCGCGGCGGCGAGGGAATCGTCGATCGGCTATTTCGCCGGCCGGCGTCCCGGGCTGATGATTCCGGTTTCGTATGCGAGCACGACTGCCTGGACACGGTCTCGTACCCCAAGTTTCATCAGGATGCGCGTGACGTGAGTCTTGATCGTCGTCTCGCCGACGATCAGCTGGGCCGCGATCTCGCCGTTGGTCAGCCCGCCGGCGAGTAGCCGGAAGACCTCGAGTTCCCGGGGGGTCATGTCGCCGAACCCGGGTGCGGTGCTCACAGGTGTCCGGGCGGCGGCGAACTCCTCGATCAGGCGGCGGGTGATGCTGGGCGCGAGCAGCGCATCGCCCTCACGGACGGTACGTATGCCTGCGGTCAGCTGGTGGGCGGGTACGTCTTTGAGCAAGAATCCGCTCGCTCCGGCACGCAGGGCGTCGTAGACGTACTCATCCAGGTCGAAAGTAGTCAGGATCAGCACGCTCGTCCTG
>Ga0302314_10011593_pt1 | contig 15365 bp, 9 predicted proteins | sample III_Palsa_N2_3_FD_200533 | JGI IMG/M metagenome (GOLD analysis project Ga0302314, IMG submission 200533) | Peat permafrost microbial communities from Stordalen Mire near Abisko, Sweden - III_Palsa_N2_3 | ecosystem: Environmental > Terrestrial > Soil > Palsa > Peat permafrost | place: Sweden...
GCTCGATGCATCGCGAACATCCAACTGTATCGCCCATCGTCTGCGACCGCACCACTTTTGCGCCCATCTCCGCCGCGGTCTCAAACGCATCGTCAATCTCGAAGTGCGAAGGGTATCGCGGCCCAACCGGATCATGCGGCCCGTATCCTTCCAGCCCCAGCCACTCAATATTCGGTCCGCTGTAACGGAACGCCTTTCCGTCCAGCCTAAGGTGCGTTCCTTCGCGCTGAACGAAGGTCTGCGCCTGCATCCCTATCGTCCCTGCGAGCACCAACAAGAGCATGTTCCCAACGTTCACTGGTTCCTCCGATATCTTACTGCCCGGTCAATTGATAGACCGTGCCGCCGGCCGAATCCTAGCAGGCCCCGGCAACATACTGCTTGCGATTCAATATCCTGCACGACCCCTTCAACACCTCGGTTCCATCCTCGCTGAAGACCTCGGTCCGATACACCACCTGGTTCTTTTTCAGCAATGTTTCGATCACCGTCACCACGGCGGTATACGAACGTTCAGGCCGCACCGGCGCCAAAAATCGAATATCCAATCCCAGAACGACCTGTCCGTCCGCGTACAGTGTCGTTCCGAAAATCTTGGAGAATACACCGAGAATCAAGATCCCGTGAGCAATGGGCCCACCGAACTCACCCGCCGCAGCAGCCTCGGAATCCACGTGCAGTGGATTCGTGTCGCCCGTCAATTCAGCAAAGCGGCTGATCTGCTCCTGCGTAATACTGAACGGATAGGTATAGGAATCTCCGACCTCTGGCACAGTCTTCAACGCAGTTCCCTCAAGAATTCGAAGCAGCTATATAAGCTGACACAGGCAGCAAACTCTGGCTCCGAAACGCGATGATTATATTTGACTGGACAGTAAGTTATCAAATGTTCTATTTTTGTCCGGAATCGATTTAGATCGCAGGCCCCCTCTTTGCGAGGTGCTTGCCGCGACATCTTGCAATCCTCGACGAAATAAAGGAAGACTCTCGTATGCGGTGTGCCCGTCTTGGCTTCATCCTTCCCATACTCCTCGCGTCCTCCGCCACCCCGCAAACGACGGCGACCGCAGGCCCTTCCGTTCACGTCGCCACCGGCACCCTGCAGGGGGTCGCGCAGCAAAACACCAGCGTCTTCAAAGGCATTCCGTTCGCCGCGCCTCCCACCGGCCCTCTGCGCTGGCGGCCCCCGCAGGCACCCGCCTCGTGGTCAGGCGTCCGCGACGCAGCCCATCCCTCCCACCCCTGCACGCAAAACATCCACGGCACCGACAACTTCATTCAGCCCCTCGCCGCAACCTACGGCGTCAACTACACCCCCGAAACCCTCGACACCTCCGAGGACTGCCTCTACCTCAATATCTGGACACCCAACCTGCATCCCCCTGCCCCCCTCCCCGTCATGGTCTGGCTGCACGGCGGAAGCAATCGCGTCGGCACCGGCGCACAGCCCGCATACGATGGCACCGCCCTCGCCTCGCACGGCGTCCTCCTCGTCACCATTAACTATCGTCTCGGCGTCATGGGCTTCTTCTCCCATCCAGAGCTCACGGCCGAGTCGCCCCATCACAGCTCCGGCAACTACGGCCTCCTTGATCAGATCGCCGCCCTCCAATGGGTTCAGCAAAATATCGCCGCCTTCGGTGGCGACCCATCCAACGTCACCCTCTTCGGTGAGTCCGCCGGCTCCGTCGACGCCACCACCCTCATGACCTCTCCCCTCGCCGGCGGCCTATTCCGCAGGGTGATCGCCGAGAGCGGTCCCGCCTTCGGCCTCGGCACCAGCCGCACCGTCGCCTACATGCAACCCTTCGCCAACGCCCTCGGCAAAGCAGCGCTCAGCCAACACCCCGCCGGCTCCCAGATCGAAGCGCTCCGCGCTCTTCCCGCCGCCCAGGTCGCCGCCATGGAAGACAACCTCATCGCCACCGGCTACAAGGGCTACGACCCGAACGCGGCCGAGATCGACGGCTGGGTTCTCCCGCGATCTCCCGCGAGCGCCTTCGCCACGGGCAAACTCCTGCAAGTTGATCTTCTCGCCGGCTTCAACGCCCGCGAATTCGCCGCCTTCCGCGTCGTCGGCGAAGCCGCCGCCAAGAAGAATCCACCCATCGGCCCGCAGCCCGGCATGGCCGACAAGCTCAAGGTCTTCGCCGATCTTGCACGCCCCCTCTACGGCAATTGGACAGACCTTGCTGTCGCCACCTACACTGCCCGCATCGTGATGCACGGCACTCCCGCGATCGACCAGGCGAGCAACGACATTGGCGCCGCCTGTCCCACGGGCGCGGAAGCTGCCCTCACCACCAGCGCCGGCCATCGCGCCTACGTCTACCGCTTCGATCGCTCTGTTCCGGGCAAAGGAGAGTCCCAGCTCGGCGCCTTTCACTCTCTCGAAATTCCCTATGTCTTCGGTACGTATCAGGATCGAATGCTCAACTGGCTTCCGTTCACCGCAACCGACTACAAACTCGGAGCTACCGTCCAAACCTACTGGACGAATTTCGCGAAGTACGGAGACCCTAACGGCGGCGGCCCTCCCCGCTGGTCGCCCTGGAACACCAGCCAGGAACCCTACATGACCTTCACCCAGGACGGCACCGCAGTTCCCCAAACAAGTTTTGCCCCGATCTTCTGCCATCTCTCGCCCGACCGCCTGAAAGAACAGCTGGCCAGCAACTAATCCCGAGGCTCCCACCGATGCATGTTCCTCTGACTCCCCTGCGCTGTCTCCTCCGCGCGCTGGACCTCTATCCAGACAAAGTCGCTGTCGTCGACGGAGAAACCCGCTTCACCTACGCCCAGTTCGCCGACCGCTGCCGTCGCATCGCCGCCGGCCTGGTCGCCAACGGCGTTGGCACCGACGACCGCGTCGGCGTCCTCAGCTTCAACAGCAGTGCTCTGCTCGAAAGCTATTACGCCGTGCCGCTCGCCGGCGCCATCGTCATGCCACTTAACGTGCGCCTTCACCCGTCTGAGCTCGAAGTCATCCTCCGCCACGCCCAGCCCGTCGCCCTCCTCTACGAGTACGACTTCACGTCCATCGTCGACCAACTCCGCCACACCCTCCCCAACTGCCTCTTCATCTCCATCAACGACACCCCCAACAACAATCAAGACCCTACCCTGGCCTCTCTCCTCCACCACGCCCCCATTCCCATGCCTGACCTCATGGCCATCGACGAAACCGCCACCACCGAACTCTTCTACACCAGCGGCAGCACCGGCGCCCCCAAAGGCGTCATGCTCTCCCACCGCACGCTCTACCTGCACGCTCTCTCCCTCGCCGCCTCGCTTGATCACGACGACCACCACGTCCTGCTCCACACCATCCCGCTCTTCCACGCCAACGGCTGGGGCTTCCCCCAATTCGGCGTGCTGTGCGGTTTCAAGCACGTCATGCTCCGCCGCTTCGACCCTCCCGCCATCTTCCAGCTAATAGAAAAAGAGCGCGTCTCCTACGTCATCCTCGTCCCCACCATGGCCGCAGCCCTGCTCGCCTGCCCCGACCGGGACAAGCACGATCTCTCCAGCCTCAAGTACGTCATCCTGGGCGGCGCTGCCTCTTCCCCCGAGCTCCTCGCGCAGCTCGAAGCCTTGCTTCCGCACACCAGCATCACCGTCGGCTACGGGATGACCGAGACCTCGCCCGTCGTCAGCACCGCGCGTCCCAAGAGCACCAACCATTTCGTCGACAACCACCAGCGCCTCCGCTTCTCCGCCTCCGCCGGCTGGCCCGTGATCGGTACCGACATCCGCGTCGTCGACAAGAATGGCCGCGACGTACCCCAGGACGACGCCACCGTTGGCGAGTTAGTCGTCCGCGGCGACCAGGTCATGGACGGCTACTATCGCTCCCCCAAGCTCACCCGCGACGCCATCGTCGATGGCTGGCTGCACACCGGCGACATGGCCGTCTGGAGTCCCGAAAAGTTCTTCCGCATCGTCGACCGCAAGAAAGACATCATCATCAGCGGCGGCGAAAACATCGCCTCCATCGAAGTCGAACACGCCCTCCTCACCCACCAGGGCGTCCTCGAATGCGCCGTGGTCGCCGCTCCCGACCCGCGCTGGGGAGAAATTCCCGTCGCCATCGTCGTCGTCGCCCCCGACTCGCCCATCACCGAAGAACATCTCCTCGAAACGGCCCGCAAGCACCTGGGCAAATTCAAGCTCCCCCGCCGCTTCGTCATCCAGACCGAGCCCCTCCCTAAAGGCGGCACAGGCAAAATCCTCAAGAACCAAATCCGCGCCCAGTTCTGGACCACCCCTCAACCACAGGAAAAACAACTGACCAAATAACCCCAAACGCACACCCCCAGGAATCGCCACCAGACATTCCGTCCGGAGTGCTAAGGCGCACGGTACCGCGGACGAAGAAAGTCCCGTCCCCGCGCTTAACATTTGAACGCATGGGTTGCCTCAACGGGAAGGCCGGCAGGTGGATCCGCCCGGTAGCCTCCTGCAACGTAGCTCGAGCGTGACTAGCAGCGACTGATTATGGAGCGATAGAATTGCAGAGATTCGCGCTGGCAATAGCGTGCTTGGGGCAAAGGTCGTTCCGCCGATTCAGAGAGGTGTCCAGAGGAGCCAACAAGTGGATCTGCGAGAATTCGCTTGCCGGATGGAGTCATGCGGCGTTGAGCTACTGAAGCCCATCCTACCCGCCGGGTAAGTTGGTCGAGCCAGTCACCCATTCGGGTTATGTAGGAGATCACGTCATGAGTGTCGAAGTGCCAGCAAGTCCGGGGTTGCAAGGACGTTCTCTAATAGCGGGTTCGGTCGCCGCCGCAGTTGGTGGGAGTGTTTTTCATGCCTATGATCCGCGCGACGGCCGTGCGCTTGAAACGTCGTTCTACTCTGCCTCGATTGCCGACGTCGATCGCGCGGTGGTTGCGGCGACAGACGCCTACTCTACGATGGCAGCGACCTCCGGACAGGAGCGGGGCCGACTTCTGCGTGCGATTGCGGACGGGATCGATGCCTCGGCAGAGGTGCTGATCGAACAGGCACATCGCGAGACAGCGTTGCCTCGGCCGCGGTTGACCGGAGAGGTAGCGCGCACCAGCAGCCAACTTCGGTTGTTTGCGAACGTGGTGGAAGAAGGTTCGTGGGTAATGGCGAGGATCGATACTGCTGACCCTGCGCGTACGCCGCCTAAGCCGGATGTGCGATCCATGTTGCGACCGCTCGGGCCGGTGGCGGTGTTTGGTGCAAGCAATTTCCCGCTGGCATTTTCGGTGGCGGGTGGCGATACGACCTCGGCGCTGGCAGCAGGAAATCCTGTGGTGGTGAAGGCGCATCCGGCACATCCTGGAACCAGCGAGCTGGTGGGGCGCATCGTGGTGGGCGCCATCCGGGCAAGTGGTCTGCCTGCGGGCTTGTTTTCACTGCTGTTTGACGGGGGATATGAGGTCGGGTCCGCGCTGGTGCAACATCCGGGAATTCGCGCCGTGGGATTCACGGGGTCGTTCCGCGGCGGCCGAGCGTTGATGGACCTTGCCGCTGCGCGGCCCGATCCCATTCCGGTGTATGCGGAGATGGGAAGCACGAACCCAGTCTTCGTCCTGCCAGGGGCGTTGCAGGAGCGCGGCGTGCAGCTTGCTGAAGGCCTGCATGGTTCGTTCACCCTGGGGGGCGGCCAGATGTGCACCAAGCCGGGAGTGGTGTTTCTTCCGAAGGCAGAAGCCGCAGGGTTCGTTGAGCGGTTGAGGAGCGCAACCGAGGACGGTGCCACGTTCCCCATGCTGACGGGAGCAATCGCGTCGGCATACAAGAAGACGATGACCCATCGGGAAACGCTGCGGACGGCGAACGGTGGGGCGGGCGAGAGTGGTTTTTCCGTTCAGCCGATTTTGCTCGAGACGACGGCGGCGGAATTCTTCGCAGATTCCTCACTTGCGGAAGAGGTGTTTGGACCGACCACGCTGGTGGTTCACTGCGACGAATCCGCGGCCATGCTGCGGGCAGCGCAGTCGCTGCAAGGGCATCTGACGGCGACTATCCTGGGCACGGATAGGGATCTGACAGAGAATGCCGAGCTGCTGCAGGTGTTGGAGTCGAAGGTGGGCCGCGTGATCTTCAATGGCTTCCCAACGGGTGTTGAAGTGTGCCACGCGATGGTGCATGGCGGACCGTATCCGGCGACCTCCGACGGACGTTCTACCTCGGTGGGGAGCGAGGCGATCTTTCGTTTTGCGCGGCCTGTGGCGTACCAGGGATTGCCGGAATCGGCGCTTCCAGAGGCGCTCAGGAGTGCGAATCCGCTGAAGATCCTCCGGCTCTGGAACGGCGCCTGGAGCTCTGAGGCTGAGGGTTAGCGTGGCTAGGCGACTGTATTGCTGAGCGTGCCGATGCCATCGATAACGATCGCCACGACATCGCCGTGCGCCAGCGTGAAATCGTCATCGGGAACAACGCCCGTACCGGTCATGAGGCAGGCCCCCGTCGGGAAGGTGTTGTCGCGGAAGAGGTAGCTGACGAGCTCATTAAACTCGCGCTTGATCTCCGCTATAGAGGTTGAGCCAGTAAAGACAATGCTCCCATTGCGCTTGATGTTTACGCTGATGCTGGTGGTCTTAGGCAAGGGGACGTCGGCGAGCAGGACGCAGGGGCCAAGCGCGCAGGAGCCATCATAAACTTTGGCCTGCGGAAGATAGAGGGGATTCTCGCCCTCGATGTCGCGCGAGCTCATGTCGTTGCCGATGGTGTACCCGACAATCTCGGCATTGGGATTGATGACGAGGGTGAGCTCAGGTTCGGGGACGGACCAGACGGCGTCGGTGCGGATGCGGATGTTGCCGGCGGGGCCGATGACGCGACGCGCAGTAGCTTTGAAGAAAAGTTCGGGCCGTTCTGCCGAGTAGACACGGTCGTAGAAGGTACCTCCGCCGACGTCTTTGGACTCCTCAATCCGTGCGCTGCGGCTGCGATAGTAGGTGACGCCGGCAGCCCAGACTTCCTGCGTGCCGATCGGTGCCACGATTTCGTTAGCGGCAGGTGGCGCGACAGAAGGTCCGGCGAGAGCCTTCAGCGCCCGACCGAAAAGGTCTGGTGCTGAAATGATTTCGTCCCACGCGGTGGAGTCAAGCGTTGCGCAATGCTGGCTCTGATTGTCGGTGACGAGGATGCCTCGCGTAGTGTTGTAGAGCTTCATGCGTCTTCCTTTCGAGCGCTGTTTAGTTTGGCCACGATGAGATCGGTGTCGTAAACGCAACCGCCCCACACACCACCGGAAGCCTGCACAAGTGCGGCCCAGAGGCGTGTGTCGTCAGGAAGCGCAGGGTGGGTTGCGAGGTCGGTACGCTGCGGCCGGGTTGCGAGGAGGGCAGCGGCTTCGCCGGCGGTGAGAATTTTGTCGCTGGATTCCCCAATGAAGTTTACCGAGCCGTGGAGCCGCTCGCGATCGATGACGATTTCGATGACGTCGCCTTCGAGGATGCGGCCGATGGGGCCGCCGGCCAGCGCTTCTGGTGAGATATGCCCGATGCAGGCGCCGGTGGAGACACCGCTGAAGCGCGCGTCTGTCAGGACGGCGACGTGCTTGCAGATGGGCAGCGCTTTGAGCGCGGAGGTTACCTGGTAGATTTCCTGCATGCCAGCACCAAGCGGTCCTCCGCAGATGAGCACGATGACGTCCCCCTGGCCAACACCACCCTTTTTGATAGCGGCCATGGCAGCGGCCTCCGTGGTGAAGACCCGCGCAGGTCCGACATGACGATAGGTATTGGACGCGTCAACCAGGCTGGGGTCGATGGACGTGCTCTTGATCACGCTACCTTCAGGAGCGAGGTTGCCGACAGGGAAACAGACGGTGGGTGTCAGCCCATTTGCCCTCGCACGATCGGGCGAGAAGATGACATCGTGTGCGTCAACGCCGTCGAGTGCGTGAAGTCGATCGCGCAGGGTGGCGCGGCGTTCGCTTGCTTCCCACCAGTCGAGCGACGCATCGAGAGTGTCTCCCGTTACGGTGGTGACGCGGGTGTCGAGCAGGCCGGCGTGGCGGAGATGCAGCATGACTTCCGGCACGGCTCCCGCGAGGAAGACCTGGGCGGTGGCGAAGTTGCGTGGTCCGTTCGGCAGCGCATCGACCAGCCTCGGGACCTCGCGGTTGATGTGCGTCCAGTCGGCGATCGTGGGGCGACGAAGACCGGCGGCGTGCGCGATTGCCGGGATGTGAAGCAGGAGGTTGGTAGAACCGCCAAACGCCGCGTGCAGGACCATGGCATTGCGCAGCGCGGCGTCGGTGAGAATGTCGCGAGTGCCCAGGCCGAGCTGACTGAGACGAAGCAATGCGCGTGCAGAGCGGGCTGCGGCGTTGAGCCAAAGGGGCTGACCGGAGGGCGCCAGTGCGGAGTGCGGCAGAGCCAGGCCGAGAGCTTCGGCGACTACCTGTGAGGTAGCCGCGGTGCCGAGGAACTGACACCCGCCGCCGGGAGAGGCGCACGCCCGGCAACCCACGTCGGCAGCGTACTCAAGCGTTATTTCCTGTTGAGAGAAGCGTGCGCCGATGCTCTGCACGCGGCCGGCGTCTTCCGCAGGGTGGGACTCATCGCCTTCGGGGAGAAGGGTAACGCCCCCGGGCACGAGGATCGAAGGATAGGTGCCGGAGGCAGCGAGCGCCATCATCATTGCCGGCAGGCCTTTGTCACAGGTAGCGATGCCGAGCACGCCGCTACGCGTGGGAAGCGAGCGCATCAGGCGGCGAAGCACCATGGCCGCATCGTTGCGGTACGGCAGCGAATCAAGCATGCCGGCGGTTCCCTGGGTGCGGCCGTCGCAAGGGTCAGTGACGGCTCCGGCAAAGGGCGTGGCATTCAACCTGCGGAACTCCCGTGCGGCCTCGGCAACCAGGAGGCCGACTTCCCAGTGTCCAGTGTGGAAGCCCAGCGCGATCGGCGTGCCATCCGCCGCCCGAAGGCCACCGTGTGTGCTGAGAATGAGGAATTCGGGGTCGAGGAGTCGCTGCGGCTCCCAACCCATCCCCGCATTTTGCGAGAGGCCGAAGAGATTGCCGGAAGGCGCGGTGAGAAGCATCTCGGCGGTGATGGGTAACTGGCCTTCCGGACCCCGCGCGTGCGTGGTGGCGGAGGCAAAAAGATCGGCGGGCGATTCGAGGATGCTTTGCAGTGTGAAAGGCTCAGGCATGGCTCGTCTCCATGGTAGCGGAGGCGACCTGCGTGGGGAGCGCAAACGTGATGAGTGCGGCAATCAGGAATGAGATCGCCATGAACAGGTAGGAAGCCTGAGAACTGTGCGTGAGAGCCTGGAGCAGTCCAACCAGGTACGATCCAGCGAAGGCGCCGAGGGCTCCGCTGCTGTTGACCATGGCGAAGACCTCGCCAGCCATGGCGCGCGGAGTGCGCTCGGGGACCATGGCGAAGAAGGGGCCGTACGGTGCGTACATGGCTCCGCAGGCAACAACCATGCATGCGAAGGCCAGCGTGAAACTCTTACCACCGAAGAGGAACGAGCCCATCATGGCGATGCCTGCGATCAACATGCACGGCCACACAAACTCTTTGCGGCGCATGGTGCGGTCGGATAGCTGGCCGACGATGATCAGGAAGAGAATCGCGAAGACATAGGGCAGCGCGGAGAGCAGGCCGGTCTTGCCCATGGAGAGCGATGCACCCTGGCGAACGATGGTGGGTAACCAAAGAACGAAGCCGTAGACGCCGACGCTCCACCAGAAATATTGCGCGGAAAGCAAAAGACAATTCCTGCTCAAGAGAACGCGAAGAAGGCTGGTGTCTTTGTGATCCTCGTGCACGACAGGCTGTTGGGCGGTAATGGCAACTTCGAGCTGCCGGACTTCTTCGCGCGGCATCCATCTTGCTTGCGCCGGCTTATCGCGGACGAAGGCGATCCAGACGAAGGCCCATAAAACTGCAGGCAAGCCTTCCACGATGAAGGTGTGCTGCCAGCCGAACTGCTGGATGAGATAGCCCGTGACCACCGACATCCAGAGGACCGTGGTGGGATTACCGAGCATGAGGATGCTGTTGGCGCGAGAGCGCTCAGAGCGCGTGAACCAGTGCGTGAGCAGTAGCAGCAGCGCAGGGAAGATGATACTCTCAGCGACGCCCAGCAAAAGACGGTCCGCGCACAGCCAATAGAAGTTGCGGATGACACCCGTGAGGCTGGCGAGGCATCCCCAGGCGACGAGCGCGATGAAGACGAGACGTGTACAACTCACACGCCGTGCGAGCAGCATGCCGGGAATCTGGCACAGAAAGTAGCCGAGGAAGAAGAGCGCACCCAGCAGTGCTGCGCGCTGCTGATCGATGCCCAGCGTGGTGGCCAGTCCGGCAGCCGCACCAAAGCCGAAGTTGGCCCGGTCAAGATAAGCCAGGCTATAAGTGACGAACACCAGAGGCAGTAACAGGGCGCGGCGCAACGGCAGTTTCTCCTTAGCCAGAGCGGTGAATGTGCATCGGGGGCTGTCGACTGAAGCGGGCTGTACAAGAATCAGCACCGTTGGAGCTCACCGAAGAGTAACGGAAAAGGTTCAGGCGTGCCATCGTCCAGATGCCGGCCGGATTCTTTCAACGTCGCACCGTGCGACAAATGCTACCGGTTAGCGCGGAATCGGATACCGCTGCACGAAGTTCGTTCGCGAATTCAGAACCTCGAAGCTGCCGTCCTTAGCCGCCCTCAACTCCAACGAATGGCCTTCGTCTGTGCCCTGGATGTTCGCGATGTATTGATCGCTCGTGTTGTGCGCCGAACCACCCTCGTCCGAGTAGTGCAGCTGCCAGAGCGTCTCCAGACCCGGCGCTTTCGAAATTGTCTCCAGCGTCGGGATGGAGCCACCCTTCTTCGCACCATTGTCCATGATGGCAACGCGTGCGTGAATGGCGTCGATCAATGCCGGACTCGAACTCTGATACCACCCATGATGCGAGACGATCAAGATGTCCACATGCCCAAGTTTGTCGTTCGGGCACATCAGCTGCATCTCCTTATCCCAGGTAAGATCGCCGAGATCGAGAATCTTCAGCTTGCCGAAGGTGATCTCGATGCCCAGCGACCGCGCGTTCTCTGTCTGATCGGCCGGACGAACCTCCGAAGCCTTGCAGAACGGATTGGGCGCGCCGGCGCCGGGCAATGGATTCGTAATCAGCGAGCCGTCGGCGCTGATCACTCTCGCCGTCATTCCCTCGATCGGAAGAACATCGCCCGGATGAGCAAGGATGCGCTTCGATTTTCCGGTGGCGAGTATCTTTTGATACTCCGCATAGCCACGCTCGGTTATTCCGTGATCGAGCTCGCGATTCGGGCCGTGATCGATGAAGGTGCCGACGGCAATACGAGCAACCAGTTGCGGAACCCCGCCAACATGATCCTCGTGGTAATGCGTGAGCAGCACATAGTCGATACGCGAAAGCCCAGCCTGCTTAGCCACCGCCACGATACGGTCGGCGTCGCGGCCGGAATTGCCTTGCCATCCCGTATCAACGAGCAGCGACTGTCCCGCAGGCGTCACGAAAAGTGTTGACTGACCACCTTCGACATCGACAAAGTAAACCTTCAATCGTCCTGAGGAATCGTCGAGGCCGGCCGCTTGGTCGGTTGCGAAGACGAAAAGGCCTGACAACAGAAGGGCGACCAGCGGCACGGTAGCGCGAAACGGAATGAACTTCATGATGTTCCTCATGGATTTATCTGCCCTTCCAACTTCTGGTGCGGTTCATCAGCGTTAGGTGCAAGGGTTGCGACCATCGCACCTGTGGAGATGCCGCCGTCGACCAGCATCGTCTGGCTGGTGATGTATCGGCTCGACTCGGAGGCCAGAAAGACGACTGCACCGTCGAGATCGTTTTGTGCTCCGGGCCGCTTGAGGGGATGCGATCGACCACGGTTTTGACCCACTCCTTGTCCTAGTAGAGAACCTTATTTTGCGCGGTCTGAAACCATCCTGGCGCGAGGCAGTTCACGGTGACGCCATGCTTCCCCCAGTCGTCGGCAAGGCTCATGGTGAGCTGGCGGATGCCGCCGTAGCTTGCTCCATAGGGCGCGAGTCCTGCATACCCGAAGACGCTCGTCACCGAACCAATGTTCAAGCGCCGTCACGGTCGCTGTCAACAATCCACTTCCCGCAGGGCGCACGTACGATGACCGTACCTCCATCCCAAGCAGGCCCAGCACAAAGGCGACCAACTCTTTGCAGAGCTTCGCATTGGGCGTAGACTGACCGCGAGTCGCAAGAGGAGGCGTGATGGTTGGAGAGTTGGACCGGCGGTCGTTTCTGCGTGGTGTGGGGGCAGCTGGATTGTTGTCGATAGCTCCGGAGGCGGGTGCTGCGGCAGGCCCTGCAGGCGAGCACATTGTGCATGAGGTGGTGCAGGCGACGGCAGAGGAGAAGCCGAAGTACTCCATCAAGTTCAGCGTGTGCGGGATGAGTCATGACCACATCTATGGCATGATCGGCGCGGTCCAGCGTGGCGGCGGCGTGCTGGTAAGTGCGTGGGCCGGGGAACCGGACAAGCTGGCAATGTTCAAAAAGCGGTTTCCGGACGTGAGGATCGTTGCCACGCAGGATGAGATCGTCAACGACAAGTCAATCCAGTTGGTGCTGAGTTCGCAGATTGCGAATGAGCGCGCTCCGCTGGGTGTGCGGATGATGAAAGCCGGCAAGGACTTTCTGAGCGACAAGCCGGGCATTACGACGCTCGAGCAACTGGCGGCAGTACGCCAGACGATTGCGGAGACCGGGCGCATCTACGCGATCATGTACAGCGAGCGGCTGGAGGTGAAGGCCGCGGTGAAGGCGGGCGAACTGGTGCAGGCCGGGGCGATCGGTCGCGTGATCCAGACGATCAATATTGCACCGCACCAAATTGTGCAGGGCCACGGCGATGCAGGCGGCGGCTCGGGTGGCCGACCGGATTGGTTCTGGGTTCCGGAACAGTATGGCGGCATCTTGTGCGACATCGGGTCACACCAGGTGGACCAGTTCCTGTTCTACACGGCGTCGACGGAGGCCGAGATTGTGGAATCTCAGATTGCCAATGTCGCGCATCCAGGACATCCCCGGTTTCAAGACTTCGGCGATATGGTGCTGCGCGGCAATCGCGGCCTGGGCTATGTGCGGCTGGACTGGTTTACGCCAGATGGCCTCGGCACATGGGGCGACGGACGTCTTTTTATCCTAGGTACCGAGGGATATATCGAGGTCCGGAAATATACGAACGTTGCCGTGAGCAAGCAAGGGAACAACCTTTTCATCGTGGACCAGAAGCAATCGCGCTATATCGATTGCAACAATGTAAATCTTCCATTTGGTCCCCAATTTGTCGGCGATATTGTGAATCGCACCCACACGGCGCAGGACCAGACGCAGTGCTTGCTTGCTGCGGAACTGGTGATCAAGGCGCAGCTGAATGCGAAATGGGTTCACCTGAGCACATAGGATCCATCAGGCTCAACGGATAGCAGACATAAAGGGCAGCCGGCGAGAGGTTGCCCTTTATGTCTGCGTGCTGGTGAGAGTTAGAAGGAGATGCGCCCGCTGAATTGCAGCGAACGGGAACCCTGGGTCGGGGAATAGCTGGGCCCGAAGCTGGTGATGTAGCCAAAGGTGCCACCACCGACCGTTGCGTTGGGGTTGGAGTTGAGCAGCGCATGGTTGAGTATGTTGAAGGCTTCGATGCGAACCTGGAACTCGAGCCGCTTGTAGATGTGGAAGCCACGGAAGACGCTGGCATTGATGAGCGTAACACCGGGGCCGCGGAACTCATTGCGGTAGGTGTTGGCGAAGACGGGCGTCGCGTCGCAGACCTGGCCTGCGGCGCAGACCACGTAACCTGCTGCGCCTGGAGTGGTGAACTGTGGTTCGGTGGGGTTGGCGAAGGAAGTCGGGTCGAACCAGGCCCCGCCACCGGGGCCACCAGCGGTACGGCTATGTCCGCCCAACTGATGATACGGCTTCACAAGCTCAGCGTAGAGTGTATTGCCCGGGGAGTTGAAGCCGGTGGTGCTGGACGGGCTGACCGAGAACGGACCGCCTGAGATGTGGCTGGCCTGCCCGTTGAGTTGGAAGCCGCCAAAGATCGCATTGGCCATGCCGTGCGTCGCGAATGCCTGTCCATTGCCGAAGGGTAGGTGGTAGATGAACCAGAACTCGAGATTGTTGGTGCGATCGTAGCTGGCGGTTGCGCGGTTCCTCTTGAAGTAAGCGGGATAGGAGAAGGCCGTTCCATTGGAACCGGTTCCGGCGCCATTGTCCTCAAAGTCGATGGCATGGGACCAGGTGTAGATGAGACCGAACTGCGCGAGGCGCCCGGCGTTACGTGTCAGTTGCGCCTGCAGGCCGTTGTAGGAGGCGCTGAACATAGGCTGGTTCATAGTGATACCGCCGGTGTTGTAGCAGATGTAGCCGGTTGTGGCGTTGCAGCCAGCGTTGATGTTCACCAGTTCGTTGGCGGCGAAATTGCATGTCCCGGTCAGGCCCGAGGACGGGTTGTACTGCCCGTTCGCCATGCAGATGGTCGAGCCGCTGGGCAGCGGGGCCGCGTTCAGCGTGTAGCCGGCGGGCTGTCGCACTTGGTGGGTGCCCACGTAGCCGAGGTTCATGACAAAGGCGTTGCCGAGATCCTGCTGGACGAAGAGGTTCCAACTCTCGATGTAACCGCGACGGAAGTTCTTCGGTACCGTGTTCGTCGACCCCGACACCGGTAACGAGGCAAAACCGGTGGAGGTGTTCGGTGGAGCCGGATTGGGGATGCCGACCGCCAGCGTAAGCGCCTGATCGTTGACTGGGTTGATGGCAATCGTGTTGGCCGCCTGTCCGCTGAAGGCCGGCGCCTGATCGATTGGGAAGGAATCTCGTAGGTAGCGCATGCTGTCGGCGTCAGTCGTGATGCCTGCGCCGGCGCGAACCACAAGACGATCGGTGGCACGGTACGCGACGCCGAGGCGTGGGACGAAGTTGGTATACGGTACGCTTATGCCGGCGTTCTCCGGATTGCCATTCACGCCTCCGATCTCCACATTGGCCGTCTGTGGCAGCGTGGGGTCGAGGCGCGAGACGCCGGTGTGGTCGCGATAGGCCACCGGGTAGTACTCATAGCGGACACCGTAGTTCAGGCTCAGCTTCGGCGTGAGGGTCCACTGATCCTGCGCGTAACCCGAGTAGTTAGTCCAGCGGAGAGTGTTGGGGTTCTCCAATTGGTAGGGGTGGGCGACGGCCGGGTTGGTGCCATTGTTGGGCGTGCCCAGTAGAAAGTCGGCCAGCGAGTTGTAGCCGTTTGCCGCAGAGCTGTTCGTTGTCATGCCGCCGGCGAAGCCGAACCCGCCGTGGACCGTATCGATGTTGGCGCCGCTGGTGGGCTGGAAGTGATTGAGGTCGAAGTGATAGTAGCTAA
>Ga0302314_10011594_pt1 | contig 15363 bp, 14 predicted proteins | sample III_Palsa_N2_3_FD_200533 | JGI IMG/M metagenome (GOLD analysis project Ga0302314, IMG submission 200533) | Peat permafrost microbial communities from Stordalen Mire near Abisko, Sweden - III_Palsa_N2_3 | ecosystem: Environmental > Terrestrial > Soil > Palsa > Peat permafrost | place: Sweden...
GCGACGATCGCGATCCCGGCCAGTTTCGCCGCCGCCGCGCCCTCGACGGTTCGCGGCCCGATGGTCGGCAGATCAAAGCGCAGATCCTGTCCGCTTTTGGGCGCCTTCACCAGCACGCCGCGTGCGGTCTTGGCGCGAATGCGGCCTTCCGCGCGCAGGCGCGCAACCCGCGCCAGCAGCCCATCGGTGCCTTCGATGTCCTCCACCCCGACCACGTGACCGTCGATCACGATCGTGGCCTGGCCGATGTCGAAGGGACTGAGCGCACCCAGCACGGCGCGTCCCTTGGCGATGTCGGCGGCGGAATTTTCATCGGGCGATGTGCGGGTGAGACACCCCTGCGGCATCAGCAGATCGGGGGCGACATCCTTGATTCCCACCATCCGGAAGCCGTCATGCTCGAGCAGGCTGCCGATCCCGGACAGCAGATGATCGTCCCCGCCCCGGAACGCCGCCCACACCCGGCCGAGGACACGGACCGTCATCCAGTCGAGCCTGATCTCGGACAGCGCCGGCCGCACCAGCGTGCCGATGAAAACCAGATTGCGGCAGTTTTCGGCGCGAAACAGCTTCTCCGCCCGGCCGAGCTGACCGACCGATATCCAGTGATGGCGGAAACGTTCCGCAGCCACGGGATCGCAGGCGCCCTTCAGCGCGAAAACAACGGGATCGATGCCGCGCGCGATCAGGGAATCGGCGACCGCGAACGGCATCACGCCGCCTCCCGCGATCAGGCCAACCGGCGATGAAATCTCCAAAGCCTCCGATGTCATGGCTCCGGCGGCCCCGTCATCAATGTCTGTCGCGCAGGTCAGCCGGGAGGCACAAGGCGCGATGCTTGCCGTCGTCGATGAAGGTCAGGATTTGCGCGATCGCAGGATCCGTGTCCGCCAGCGGCTGCACCGCGCTCAGCCGTTCGGCAAAAATGCCGGGTCCATGGAACAGCTTTTGATAGAACGAGCGCACCGTGGCCAGCCGTTCTTTGGTGAATTTGCGGCGCTTCATGCCGATGACGTTGAGGCCTTCGAGGCTGGCGTACTGGCCATTGACGAGGCCGAACGGAATCACGTCGCCGCGAACCCCGCAGACTCCGCCGACCATCACCTGCGGTCCGATCCGCGTGAACTGGTGCACCGCGGACAACCCGCCGATAAAAACAAAGTCGCCGATCTCGCAGTGGCCGCCAAGCGTCGCCGAGGTCGCGAAGATCACGTCGTTGCCGACATGGCAATCGTGACCGACATGGCTGCAATTCATGAAATAGCCGCGGTCGCCGACGCGGGTGATGCCGCCACCGGCCACGGTCCCGGCGTTCATGGTCACCGATTCCCGGATCGTGCAGCCTTGGCCGATCTGAAGTCTGGTCAGTTCGCCGCGGTAGCTCAGGGATTGCGGCGGCGTGCCCAGCGAGACGAAAGGATAGATCGTGGTATCGTCGCCGATGGTGGTCTGCGCGGTGATGTGGACATGCGCGATCAGCTTGCAGTTCGCGCCGATCACGACGTGGCGCCCGATCACACAATAGGGACCGATTGAGGTGCCCTCGCCGATCACAGCGCCATCTTCAATCCGCGCGGTGGGATCGATCGTGCTCATCGAAAGTCTCTTGTCGCCTGTCGTTCAGGTGGGCATCTGTTTGATTTTGCAGTGGTTAGCGCGGGCTGCCGAGGCTGTCCAGTGACGTCTGGTTAGGTTCCATGTCGTCATGGTTTGGTTAACGGCGAACAGGCGACAGGCGCCCATGCCCATTGCTTGGGCCAGTCCGTGCTCAAACTTCGAGACGCATGGGTACCATTTGAGCGCGAAAAACCGCCGCCACGTCCCTACAATCCAGCCAGGAGATACAGGGATTAGCACGATGATGATAGGACTTACCATCCTTGCGGTGCTGACATTCATTGCCATCGGCGAAATTCGCAAGACGCAAGGTCCGCAGCTCGAGGGCGAGGATTGAGAGGGGGTCTTCGGACAACCTCTTGTCGTATCCGGCCGCAGCGTCCGTCGACCACGGCCTGATTCAACCGGGTTGAATCAGGCTCGTCGTCCATCCTCTTGTTTGAGCATGATCTTGGGGCAAACGTTTCGCTCTAATTCATCGTGCGCTGCACGAACGCAGATCCCTGCGTTATCACGCACATGTAGGAATAGGTTTGCGCCTCGCCTGCACTGTCGACGTCCACATCGACGATAATCGGCCGCGACTGGCCCTTCCACGACGCCAAAATCTCGGGTGACACCGGGCGCGTCCGTGACTTCTTGACCACGAGCCCGGTGATGCGCGGCAGCGCCTCGGTGGCCTTGGCGATACAGGTCTGGCCGGCTTCCACGCGGGCGTTCAGAACCACCAGGAGCGCGGCCAGAATGGCGACTGTGATCGCGGTACGCATTGGATGCTTCCCAAATCTGTCGCGGAAATTAAAACATGCAATTTCCGTCCTGTCGATTGGAGCAGCGTGACGAAAGCGCCGGTCGTGCGCATCGGTCTGTCGTCAGTCCGTCAGCATCGCGCCAACGTCGGCTTCGGCCACGGTCACGCCCATCACCTTGGCGTCGCCGTGAAACCACCACATCGCCTTGCGTCTGCCGATGCTGCGCATGTGGTACTCGACGGTATCGCCGGGCATCACCGGCTTGCGGAATTTGCACTTGTCGATGGTCAGAAAATAAACCGCGCGGGGCTTTGCGGTGCCTTCGATCGATTTGATCCCGATCACGCCCGCGGTCTGCGCCATCGCCTCGATCATCATCACGCCCGGATAGACCGGCCGGTCGGGAAAATGCCCAAGAAACGGCGGCTCGTTGAAAGTGACATTCTTGATGCCAATGCCGCTGTAATCGCTGCGAATATTGATCACCCGGTCGATCAGCAGCATCGGATACCGGTGCGGGAGCGTCTTGAGGATCTCGTTGATATCCACGAGCGCAAATTTGACCGCTGCCTCCTCCATCAATCCTGCCCCTTGCCCTTCGGATCGGGCGTGCCGTCGCGCGCCAAACGCTCCACCGCGACGATCTCCCGGAACCACTGTTTGGTCGGCTTGGCAAAGAAGCCACCCCAGCGTCCGTTGGCCGGAATGTCATCCTTGACGCCGCTCATCCCCGTCACCTGGGCCCCGTCGCCGACGTGAACATGGTTGTTGATGCCCACCTTGGCGCCCAGCGCCACATTGTCGCCAAGCGTCAGGCTGCCCGCCAACCCGATCTGGGCCGCGAGCAGACAATGCCTGCCGATTGTCACATTGTGGCCGATCTGGACCTGATTGTCGATTTTCGTGCCTTCACCGATCACCGTGTCGCGCAGGCTGCCGCGGTCGATGGTGGTCCCGGCGCCGATCTCGACGCCGTTCTGGATCAGGACGCGGCCGGTTTGCGGTACTTTCAAATGGCCGTCCGGGCCAAACACAAAGCCATACCCGTCCTGTCCGATGCAGCAGCCGGGATGGATCAGGACATTGTTTCCGATCAGCGCGAACTGAATGGAGCACCGCGCGCCGACGTCACAATCCCTGCCGATCCTGACATTGGCCGCGATCATGGCGCCCGCCCCGATCACCGTTCCGGCGCCGATTTCGACGTTGGGGCCGATCACCGCGAGCGGGTCGACGATCACACCGTCTTCCAGACGCGCGGTCGGGTCGATCACGGCAGAAGCCGCGATGCCGGCATTGCCGAACCAGGATTGAGGACGGAGCGCGTCGCTGTAGAGCTGGCGCGCGATCTTCACGAATTCGCGGAATGGATGGTCCGCCCGCAATACCGCAACATGGGCCGGGACGCTGGCCTCGAATCGCTCGTTGACCAGACACGCCCCCGCCTTCGTCGAAGCCAGTTGATCGGCGTATTTGAGGTTATCGAAAAACGTCAGATGCATCGGGCCGGCTTCGTCGAGCGAGGCCAGCCCGGTGAGCTTCCGGCCCCCCTGCGACGCATCGGCCAGACACGCCTTCGTCAACGCGGCGATTTCTGCCAGCGTCGACGAAGGTGGTTGCTCAAAGAATACAGGTTGCGCCATTCCACCCGTCGCGGTCTGGCCGGCGATCAAACTCAGAACGTTGTGCCGCCGCCGAACCTGAATTGCTGCAGTCGGTCATACGGACTCTTGGTCAGCGGAACCGCATAATCGAAGCGCAGCGGACCGAACGGCGACGCCCAGATCAAGCCGACACCCACCGAACTGCGGATAACGTTGGAGTCGTTATACTGCAGTCCCAGGCAAGTTCCAGGATTCGGAGCGACGTTCGGACTGTTCGTCGGCGGTATACAACCGGGCAAGTTGACTTCGCCGGTAGCGGCCCAAGATGTCGGCCCGGTATAGTCATATAGCCCGCCCGCGTCGGCATAGACCGCGCCCTTCAAGCCGACTTCCTTCGGCAGGAACCAGAACGGCATCTGCAACTCCAGCGAGGCACCCCAATATTTGGTGCCGCCGAGCGCGTCCTGGGTCCCGTAGGGATTGATGTCGCGCGGGCCAATGCCGTTCGGGGCAAAGCCGCGGACCAGATTCGGTCCCATCTGGAACTGATCGAGCATGCGAACGCTGTTGCTGCCGACCTGGGTCAGAAGGCCGGTCTGGCCATGGACCAACGCGACGATATCGGCCACCAGCGGGGTGTAGTATTTCGCGTCGATCGCGGATTTCAGATAGGTGACGTCGCCGCCGACGCCGGCGAAGTCCTGCTTGAAATCAACCAGCAGGCCGTCGGTCGGGTTCTTGTTGTTATCCAGCGTGTTGTAATCCAGCGAATAACCGACGGCCGAGGTAATGGTGGCGCCGTTGGCGAGTTCCTTGCGGACCGGCAACGAGGCTTCGCCGTCGCTGTAACACCACAGGCCAATGCCCGACAGGTCGGTCGCGCCGGCAGCGGTGGCAACGGCGGGTCCTCCGTTTGCATTCACCCACGCCGGAGACGGGTTGAACGCAAGCAGGGTGTTCGATGGATTGTTGTTACAATTGTTCAGATAATACGGCAGCGAGATATTCTGCTGATAGATCGAATAACGCAGCTGCAAGGTAAGATCTTCACGCAAGGCCAGACCTATCCGCGGACTGAAGCCGATGGTCGTGGTGCCGTACGAAATATAGCTGTTGGCAAGCTGCTCGCGATAATAGGTGTCGAGACCAAGCGCTACACGGTAATCCAGCAAATAAGGTTCGACAAACGACAGCGATATGCCACGCGCGTACTCGCCATACGTTACCGACGCTTTCGCGAACAGGCCGCGCCCGAGGAAGTTACGTTCGGAAACGCTGACCTCGGCGAGCGGACCATCGGTGGTCGAATAACCGCCCGATACCGAGAAGTCGCCGGTGGATTTCTCTTCGAGTTCGACAACGAGAATCACGCGATCACTCGATGAGCCGGGCTCGGTCGTGATTTTCACGGTCTTGAAGAAATCGAGGTTCTTCAGGCGGCGCTCGGCGCGATCGACCAGCGCGCGATTGTACGCATCGCCCTCGGAAATATCGAATTCGCGGCGGATCACATAGTCCCGGGTGCGGGTGTTGTTGCGTATGTTGATTCGCTCGATGTAGGTCCGCGGGCCTTCGTCGATGGTGAATACGATGGAAACGGTATGCGCCTCGAAATTGCGATCACCGCGCGGGCGCACGATCGCAAAGGCGAACCCGCGCCGCGACGCCTCGATCTGCATTTCCTCGACGGATTTCTCCAGCGCTTCGGCGTTGTAGAGCGACCCGACGAAGACGCGCGAGAAACGGTTGAGTGAATTGCCGTCAAGCGCGCCGATGCTGGACTGGAAGTTGACCGAGGCAACCCGGTACTGCTGGCCCTCCTCGATCTTGAAGGTCACGAGGAAGCCCTTGCGCTGCGGATCGTATTCCGTCAGCGCGGCCACCACCTGCACATCGGCGAAACCGTGTTTCAGGTAGTAGCGGCGAATCAAATCGCGATCGGCTTCGATCCGGTCCGGATCATAGGTGTCATTGCCGCCCAGGAAGCTCAGCAGATTCGATTCGCGGGTCTTGATGACATCCCTGAGACGATACGACGAATAGGCGACGTTGCCGGTGAACTCGACCGATTGGATGCCGGTTTTCTGGCCCTCGGTGATCGTGAAAATCAGATCGACGCGGTTGTTCGGCTGTTCGATGATTTCGGGAACGACGGTAATGTCGTAACGGCCGGAATGACGGTAGATCTCGGCAATCCGCTGCGCGTCCGACTGGACCATCGGACGTGACAGCGTCCCGCGCGGCTTGGACTGAATTTCCGAGGTGAGCTGTTCGTCCTTCACCTTCTTGTTGCCCTCGAAGACAACGCGGCCGATGACCGGGTTTTCGACCACCGTCACTACCAGATGGCCACCCGCCTGATTGATTTTGACGTCCTGGAACAGCCCGGTCTCGATCAGGGCCTTCAGGCCGTCATCGATATGGCCCTGGTCGAGGCGCCCGCCAGGGCCCGCCTTGAAGTAGGAACGGATGGTCGCGACCTCAACGCGCCGGTTGCCCTCGACCTGGATCGAATCCACGGTCTGGGCGGCGGCCGGCGACGAAACAAGCAAAGCTGCCAGAGAGGCAGCAACCGGTATCGCGACCATGATCAGGGCGGCCAACAAGCCTCCCCGCACTCGCATTCCAACATTCATGCGCAACGCGCCCTTGTCATTCCAGTGCCGGGTCGCACCCCACGAACCGGCAGATTCCCATGTGTCGACCCGCTTGTAGCTAATTTTAACAAGCCGGCAAACGCTCTATCGCAGTGCAATTTCATTTTCATTCCAAGACGTTGCCCATCGGCCACGTCATAAAAAAGCCGTTTGTTCGATCAGCCGAATAGGCTTTTCAGCCAGGGCACCTGGTGGAAGTCGTTGTAGAAGGCAAACACCATCAACATCAGCACCAAGACGAGCCCGACTCGAAACCCGTATTCCTGCGACCGATCCGACAACGGACGTCCGCGCAGCACCTCCGCGGCATAGAACAAAAGGTGACCGCCATCGAGCAGCGGCACCGGAAACAGATTCAGCAACCCGATCGAAATCGACAACACGGCCGCAAGGTGAAGCAGCGGGGTCAACCCCAACGTCGCGACCTGACCGGAAATCTGGGCGATCCGGATCGGCCCTCCGATCTGGTCGGCGCTCGCCCGGCCTGTGAAAACATTGCCGATATACGACAGCGTCTGATCGATCACGAACCAGGTTTCCTTGACGCCGAGCCACAGCGCCGTCGCTGGATCCACCTTCTCGGTCGTCACCTCGCCCGCCGAAGTGGAACGGGTGATTCCCATCACGCCTTGCCGGTGGGTGTTGCCGAACGGATCTTTGACTTCCCGAAGTTCCGGGGTGCCCTGCAATTGCTCGGTCGAATCGCCGCGCTTGACGGTGAACACCAGTTGATCGCCGGCATGCGTGACCACGATCCTCTGCATGTCGGAAAAGCTTCCGATGATCTTGCCATCGATCGCGGTGACCACGTCGCCGACCTGGAAACCGGCTTTCTCCGCAGCGCTGCCCGCCTCGACCTGATCGACGCGCGCCGTGGTGCTGGGCTTGCCGAAGAACGTGAACAGGAGGGTAAAGATCACGATCGCCAGAACGAAATTGGCAATCGGACCGGCGGCCACAATCGCCGCGCGCGGTCCGACCTTCTTGTGGTGGAAACTCCCCGCACGCTCCGCTTCGGTCATGTTGCTGAGTGTTTCGGAGGACGGCGTGGAGGCCTCGCTCTCGTCGCCGAAGAACTTGACATAGCCGCCGAGCGGGACGGCCGAAATCTTCCATCGGGTGCCATACCGGTCGTTGAAACCGACCAGTTCCGGTCCAAAGCCGAGCGAGAAAGTTAACACCTTCACGCCGGCCAGGCGGGCGATCAGGAAATGACCGAGCTCATGGAAGAAAACGACGATGGTCAGCACAAACAAAAAGGGGATGATGTAGCCAACGAATCCATGGCTCAACGTATTGAAACTATGCAGAAAAAACTCGGACATCCGTTTCCCCTCAACCAGAGCCAAAGGCCCTGCCCCCAACGCTCTAGGATGCCTTTAAGGCAATTTGAGGCAAGAGGGTGACCGCTTTATTTCGCGCGTTATGGTCAACGGCGATGGCATCGTCGGCGGAGGTCAGCGGCGCCAGGTTGCCGGAGCGTATCCAGGCGTCCAGGGTTGCCTCGACCAGCCGGGCAATGGCGCCGAATCGGATCTTGCCGGCGATGAACGCCGCCACCGCCACCTCATTGGCCGCGTTGTAGACCGTGGTCGCGCCGCGGCCGGTCCGCAATGCGTCGTAAGCGAGCCGCAGCCCCGGAAAGCGGTCGAAATCGGGAGCCTCGAAGGTCAGTTGCCCGATCTTGGCCAGATCAAGCTTGGCCGCCGGGCCGACGATGCGGTCGGGCCAGCCGAGGCAATGCGCGATCGGCGTGCGCATATCGGGCGCGCCCAGTTGCGCCACCACCGAGCGATCGGAAAACTCGACCATGCCGTGGATGATCGACTGCGGGTGCACCAGAACGTCGATCTCGTCCGGCGCCAGCGCAAACAGATAGGAGGCCTCGATGACCTCGAGCCCCTTGTTCATCATCGATGCGGAATCGATGGTGATCTTCTGCCCCATGGTCCAGTTCGGGTGTTTCAGGGCCTGTGCGAGCGTGGCCTGCTCGATATCGGCGCTGGCCCAGGTCCGGAACGGTCCGCCCGATGCGGTGATGATCACCCGGACCAGTTCTTCCCGGTTGCCGGAGCCCAGCGCCTGGAACAGCGCGTTATGCTCGGAATCCGCCGGCAGAATACAGGCTCCGGCCTTTGCCGCGCGCTGCATGAAGAAATCACCGGCGCAGACCAGGCATTCCTTGTTGGCGAGTGCCACGCTCGCACCGCGATCGACCGCCGCGAGTGCGGGCTTCAACCCGGCTGCCCCGCTGACGGCGGCCATCACCCAATCCGCCGGACGGGCCGCGGCTTCGATCACGGCACTTTCGCCGGCGCCGCATTCGGTGCGGGTACCGGCCAGCGCATCTTTCAGCTCGGCGAGGCGAGCGGGATCGGCGATGGCCGCAAAGCGTGCGCCGAATTCCTTCGCCAGCTTCGCCAGCCCCTGCACATTGGTATTCGCGGTCAGCGCTTCGACCCGGTAGCGGTCGCGCGCAGCCCTCAGCAAATCCATCGTGCTGTCGCCGATCGAGCCGGTGGCCCCCAGCACGGTCACCGAACGCACGGCGGGTGCCACGGCCTTGTTGTTACGCAACGGAACTGCGCTCATGAGTTCACCAAACCATAAGACCGCGGCCGACGCCATCCACGCCGTCCCGCAAAAATCCGAAAATTGCCGCCAGAACGATCGCCGCGACGAAGCCATCGAGACGATCCAGCAGGCCGCCATGCCCTGGAATGAGGTGGCTGGAGTCCTTGACGCCGAACCGGCGTTTCACGGCGGACTCGAACAGATCGCCCAGCTGGGACGCGATCGAGAGCGCCGCGCCCAACAGCAGAATCGGTCCGGTTTTGCCAACACCCAGCGCCGCGAATCCGGCGGCAACCACCAGGCTCGCCGCAAAGCCGCCGGCCGCACCGGCCCAGGTCTTCTTGGGACTGACCCGTGGCCAGAGTTTTGGCCCGCCAATGCCGCGGCCGGCAAAATAGCCGCCGATATCGGTCACCCACACCACCAGCAGGATCAGGATCAGCGCCGCAAATCCCCTGGCCTGATCCAGCCGCACCAGCACCGAGGCGATCTCGGCCGCCGATGCATAGAGAAATCCCGCCGCCGTCCAGCGCCGCCGCTCCGACGACAGCAAGGCGACGCCGGCCAGGCCGACAACAAGGGCCAGCAAGGCAGCATCGATCCGCCCCATCGCCAGACAAAGTCCGGATATCGCGAGCGCCACGATGCCGGTCGCGACCACGCGCGCTTCGCGCGATGCCGCCACGATCGTCAGCCATTCGACGTAAAGACCGATCGACGCCAGCGTCACCAGGACGGTCCACAGCCACCCGCCGGCATAGGCGATCGCAAGGGCGAGAGGTGCCAGCACCAGCGCGGCGATCACGCGCAGCAGGAGATTGTGCGCGCCCTGCTCGACGGCAGCCGCCGGTGCGGCGTCGCCCTCGGTCACGATCCGGTTTTCGCGGCCAGACCGCCGAAACGGCGCTCCCGTCTGGCATATTCGGCAATCGCCCCCTCAAGTGCGGCCTTGTCGAAATCCGGCCAGTGAATCGGCACAAAGACGAGTTCGCTGTAGGCCGCCTGCCACATCAGGAAATTTGAAAGCCGCTGCTCGCCGCTGGTGCGGATGATCAGATCGGGATCGGGAATATCGGGCGCGTCGAGATATTGGCCGAGCGCGTCGGCATCGATCGATGCGGGATCACGTTTTCCCTCCGCGACCTCCTGCGCCAGCCGCCGCGCCGCATGCGCGATTTCCTGCCGCGACCCGTAGTTGAACGCGACCACGAGATTGAGGCGGGCATTGTCGCGCGTCAGGTCTTCGGCTTCTTTCAGCAGCACGCAGATGTCCGGTTCCAGTCCCTCGCGTTCGCCGATCACCCGGACCCGGACGCCGTCGCGATGCAGTGTTGCCAGATCGTTGCGGATGAAGCGTCGGAGCAGGCCAAACAGATCGCCGATCTCGGTCGCGGGACGCGACCAGTTTTCCGAGCTGAAGGAGAAAATCGTCAGGTACAAAATGCCGAGTTCACTGGCGGCGCGCACGACGCGGCGCAACGCCTCGACGCCGCGGCGATGGCCTTCCGCGCGCGGCAGACCGCGGGCCGCCGCCCAGCGCCCGTTGCCGTCCATGATGATCGCCACATGCAACGGACCGTCGGTTCCCGGTCCTTCGGTTGCAGGGGCAGCGGCATTCGACATCGATCAATCCTTCAGCGCATGATCCGGAACCGTGGAAACCGGTTTTACCGAACAAACGCCTTCGTTCTTTCTCGGACCATGCTCAGACAAAAGATAGCCTAGACGGTGAGGATTTCCTTTTCCTTGACCGCAAGCAACTGATCGATCTCCGAGATCGTCCCGTCAGTCGCCTTCTGCACATCATTGGCCAGACGTTCCTGATCGTCCTCGGAAATCTCGTGATTCTTCTCAAGCTTCTTGATCGTATCGAGGCCGTCGCGGCGGACATGCCGAACCGCGACCTTCGCCGCCTCGGCATATTTATGCGCGACTTTCACCAGTTCCTTGCGCCGATCCTCGTTGAGTTCGGGAATTCGCAGCCGAAGCACCTGTCCCTCGGTGGCGGGACTGAGGCCGAGATTGGAATCGACGATCGCCTTCTCCACGGCCTTGACCATCGACTTGTCCCAGACCTGCACCGAAAGTAGCCGCGGCTCCGGCACGCTGATGGTCGCCAGCTGGTTGAGCGGCATATGCGTACCATAGGCATCGACCTGCACCGGCTCCAGCATCGAGGCCGCGGCGCGGCCGGTTCGCAGACCGCCCAGTTCGTGCTTGAGAGACTGCGTGGCACCCTGCATGCGGCGCTTCAATTCGTTGATGTCGAAACTATCCGTGGGCATAACGCTCTTCCTCCTCAAAACTCTTCGCCGAGGCAGCCAGCCTTTCGCCCGCCGGGCGCCTTGAAGGCCGGTCAGCCCTCGACGATGGTGCCTTGGCCGGTGCCGCGCAAGATCGCACCGATCGAACCCGGCTCGGCGATCGAAAACACGATGATAGGCAGCGAGGTCTCGCGGGCAAGCGCGAAAGCGGTCGCGTCCATCACCTTGTAGTTGCCTTCGATCGCCTGGGAATGAGTCAAACGGTCGAATCGCTTGGCGGAGGCATCCTTCTTGGGATCGGCGCTGTAAATGCCGTCGACATTGGTGGCCTTCAGCACCGCTTGGGCGCCGATTTCGGCGGCGCGCAACACCGCCGTGGTATCGGTCGTGAAGAAGGGATTGCCGGTTCCGCCGCCGAGCAGCACGATCCGGCCCTCGGCGAGATATCTGTGCGTGGCGCTTCGGGTGAACAGCTCCGAAATCTGCGGCATCACGAACGCCGACAGCGTGCGCGCGGGCGCGCCCCGGCGTTCGATCGCGGCCTCGAGCGCCAGGCAGTTCATCACGGTGGCGAGCATTCCCATGGTATCGCCGGTCGGCCGGGAGACTCCGCGCGACGATACTTCCACGCCGCGGACCAGATTGCCGCCGCCGACGACGACAGCGATTTCGATGCCCAATTGCCGCGCCTCGATCAGGTCGCCGGCGACCCGGTCGATGGTCGGCTGGTCCATGCCGGACGCGTGCGGACCGGCAAAATATTCGCCCGAGAGCTTGATCACCACGCGACGATAGATCGGCTCAGCCATTGCGAATCGCTTTCCCTAACCCGCCCGGCGGCTTCCGGCACAAACCGGCCGAAAGCACTGTTCGGACGGCTATTTCTGGCCGCTTACCGCCGCGACTTCGGCTGCGAAATCGGTTTCCTGCTTTTCGATTCCCTCGCCCAGAGCATAGCGCACAAATCCGGTAATCTTCACAGGGCCGCCGACTTTGCCCTCAGCTTCCTTGAGCACCTGCGCGATCGACTTGCCGTTGTGCTCGCCATGGACCGAGGCCTGCTCGAGCAGGCAGACTTCCTTGTAATAGGTCTTCAAACCGGACTCGACGATCTTTTCGATCACGTTCTCGGCCTTGCCCTGCTGACGGTATTTGTCCGACAGAACGTCCTTTTCGCGCTTGATGGCGGCGGGATCGAGCCCCGCCGGATCCAGCGCCTGCGGATTGGCGGCGGCGACATGCATGGCGAGTTGCTTGCCCAGCACGGCCAGCTCGTCGGTCTTGCCTGCCGATTCGAGCGCCACGATCACGCCCATCTTGCCGGCACCCTCGATGACCGCGTTATGCACGTAGCTCGACACCACGCCCTTACTGACTTCGAGGGAAGCCGCGCGGCGCAGCGTCATGTTTTCGCCGATGGTCGCGATCGCATCCGCAATGGCGGTCTGAACCGTCACGCTGCCGACCTTCGCGGCCTTGATCTTTTCCACGTCGGCGCCGACGTCGAGCGCGACCTGCGCGATCATCTTGACCAGTCCCTGGAACTGGCCGTTGCGCGCCACGAAGTCGGTTTCGGAATTGACCTCGACCACAACGCCCTTGTTGCCCGACGTCACCGCGCCGATCAGGCCCTCCGCCGCGACGCGGCCGGCCTTCTTGGCGGCTTTCGACAAGCCCTTCTTGCGCAGCCAGTCGATCGCCGCCTGCATGTCGCCGTCGTTCTCGGCCAGCGCCTGCTTGCAGTCCATCATGCCGACGCCGGTGGTCTCGCGCAGGTCCTTGACCATCGCCGCTGTGATCGTTGCCATTGATGTACGTCCTCTGCCTGTCAGGGCGGACACGGCGGAGCCCTGTCGCCTCGCCGCCGTCCACCACCAGGAATGCCGTAAATTGGAAATTGTTGGCCGGGATGTTCCGGCCAACGCGTCGCTATTCGGCTTCCGCCGTCATCGCCTTGGCCTGGGCTACCCAGCCATCGGCCCGGCTCGGAAGTCCGACCTCTTCGCCGATCTTGTGCGCGGTGTCGTGATCGAGTTCGGCCAGCTGCCAATAGTGGAAGATGCCGAGATCGTTGAACTTCTTCTCGATCGCGCCGGACACGCCGATGAGCTTCTTGAGATCGTCGGCGGCGCCACGCGGCCCGGCCAGACCCTGGAAGCCCGCAGGCTGCGGCGCAGCAACCGGAATGGCCTCGCGGATCGGCTGTGCCGAAGCGCCGATATCCATCCCGGAATCACCCTGCGCGCGCGAAATGCCATCGATGACAGCGCGGGCGACCAGATCGCAATACAGCGTGATGGCGCGGCCGGCGTCGTCATTGCCGGGCACCACATAGGTGATGCCCTTGGGATCGGAATTGGTATCGACGATCGCGGCGACAGGAATGTTGAGCCGCTGGGCTTCCTGGATCGCGATATCTTCCTTGTTGGTGTCGATCACGAAGATCATGTCGGGCAGGCCGCCCATGTCCTTGATGCCGCCCAGCGAACGGTCGAGCTTGTCGCGCTCGCGCTGCAGCGTCAGCCGCTCCTTCTTGGTGTAGGCATTGGCATCGCCGGAATTGAGCACTTCATCGAGATGCCGCAGCCGCTTGATCGAACCGGAAATCGTCTTCCAGTTGGTCAGCGTGCCGCCGAGCCAGCGCGAATTGACGAAATACTGCGCCGAACGCTTGGCCGCTTCGGCGACGCCGTCCTGCGCCTGCCGCTTGGTGCCGACGAACAGGATACGGCCGCCCTTGGCGACGGTATCGCTGACGGCCTGCAGCGCACGATGCAACAGCGGCACGGTCTGGGCCAGATCGATGATGTGGATGTTGTTGCGGGCACCGAAAATGAAATCCGCCATTTTCGGATTCCAGCGGTGCGATTGGTGACCAAAGTGAACGCCAGCTTCAAGCAGCTGACGCATAGAAAAATCGGGAAGCGCCATAGTCTAATTCTCCGGTTGGTTCCTCCGGAAACGTGTGAGCAAACGAGCCTTATGGCCCGGTTGCCACCGGACGGCCTTGTGAGCCATGTTTCCGTGTGAGATGGCGCGGTATATAGCGGGATTTCCGGCAGAAGCAAGGAAATCCGGGGCTTATTGGCTGCCCTTGGCCGGGTAAACCGGACCCCACAACGGCAAATCCGGGGCGCGGCGGCTCAAATGCCGCCGAGAGCGCCGTTTTGCGCCTCGATTGAGGGTTTGGCCGCCAGATCGGCCAAGCCTCAGGTCACCATATCGACCCGGCCATCCCTGAGTCGATAAATCCCGCCGGCGACCTTGAGTTTGCCCTGTTCGACCGCGGCGCTGAGGATCGGCGTCGCGGAGCTTAGTTTGGCGACATTGTCGACCACGTTCTGCCGGATCGCCTTCGCAAGCGTATCGCCGCCTTGCTGCGATACCGCCTTCACCGCGGGTGCAACACCGGTGACCAGCGATGGCATATGTCCCGGCAACGTGGTGTCGTCCTTGAGGGATTTGATCGCGGCATCGACGGCGCCGCAGCTGTCGTGACCCAGCACCAGGATCAGCGGCACGTTGAGGACGGCAATGGCATATTCCAGGCTGGCGATGCTTTCAGTGTTGGCGAAATTGCCGGCGACGCGGCAAACAAACAGATCGCCGCGGCCGCTATCGAACGCATATTCCGGCGCGATGCGTGAATCAGCGCAGCTCAAGATCGCGGCGTAGGGGTTTTGGCCCGACGCCAGCGCCTCACGTTCATGCCTGAAATCGTGACGCAGCGACACGCCCTCGACGTATCGCGCATTGCCCTTCACCAGACGTTCGAGCGAAGCAGCCGGCGACACGACGTTCTGCGGCTTCGGCGGCGTTTTCATTTCCTTGGCGCCGGCCGCGTTTGCCAACAACAGCCCCATGCTCGACGCCACGCCAAAAAGCAGGCTGCGTC
>Ga0302314_10011595_pt1 | contig 15362 bp, 15 predicted proteins | sample III_Palsa_N2_3_FD_200533 | JGI IMG/M metagenome (GOLD analysis project Ga0302314, IMG submission 200533) | Peat permafrost microbial communities from Stordalen Mire near Abisko, Sweden - III_Palsa_N2_3 | ecosystem: Environmental > Terrestrial > Soil > Palsa > Peat permafrost | place: Sweden...
CGGCGGCGTGCTGCCGCTCGAAGGCGAGGGTGGCTCCTTCGGGGTCGTGCTCGTCGTCGGTCCCGGCCGCGCCCGCCGCCTCGGCGAGGTCGGCGAACTCCCGTTCCAGCGCCGCGATCCGCTGCCCAGCCCGCGTCCGCTCCGCCCGCAGCAACTCCGCTTGGGCAAGCTCGTGCGCGGTCGCCATATCTCTGACCTTAGCCGCCCGCGATTTGACCTCAGGTTCGGTTGAGGTTGCAGGATCCGGAGGTGGCCAGCTACCCTCCCGCGGTTCCGCGGGAACCCGCCGAAGCCAATCCGACCGGAAAGCCCAGGGCTTTCCCGTTCGCCGCACGAGCCCGTGCCTCACCGTACTATCCGGCTCTGGTTCATCCGGTGCTCCGCCGGGTTCTCCCGGGCGCGGCCGCCTCGGCGCTAGGCGACGGAATGAGCGCGGTGGCGATCGCCTGGCTGGCGCTGGAGCTGGCGCCGCCCGGCAGCCGCGGGTTGTGGGTCGGCGCGGCCGTCGCGGCGTACTCCCTCCCGGGCGCGGCCGGCGCGGTGGTACTGCGCCGCTGGCTGCGCGGTCGCGGTGGTGCCCGGCTGGTGTTCGTGAACGCCGTGCTGCGGGCGCTGGCCCTGGGCCTGATCGGCGGCCTGGCGATCGCGGGGGTGCTCGATCCGGTCGGCTACGTCGCGCTGCTCGGGGTGTCGTCGCTGCTCAGTGCGTGGGGCGTGGCGGGAAAGTACACGCTGATCGCGGATTTGCTCCCGGCCGAGCACCGGATCGCCGGGAACTCGCTCTTCGGCCTGGCCGACCAGCTGAGCCTGATGATCGGCCCCGCCCTGGCCGGGGTGGTCACCGCGCTGGCGGGCGCCGCCGTCGTGATCGCCGCGGACGCCGGCAGCTGGGTCGTGCTGGCCGTCAGCTACGCCCGGGTGGCGCCCCTCGCGGCCCGCCTGGCTGTCCGCCCGCCCCCGGCCCGGCCCGTAGCTCCCGCTCCCGTCGACGCTGGCGGCTGGGCGGTGATCCGTTCCAGCCCGGTACTGCCCGGGCTGATGGCCATGTCGTTCGTGTTCTACCTGCTCTACGGGCCGATCGAGGTGGCGCTGCCAGTGCACGTGGCGTCCGATCTGCACGGGTCGGCGGCGCTGCTCGGCACGTTCTGGGCGGTGTTCGGCGTAGGCGCGGTGATCGGCGAGCTCTCAGCGCCGTTCCTGCGGCACTGGCCGGTGTGGCCGATCATGACCGGGATCGTGATCGGCTGGGGCCTGGCGATCATGCCCCTCGGCCTGCCCACGCCGCTGTGGGCCGGGCTCGCGGCCTTCTTCGCCGGCGCCGTCATCTGGGGGCCGTGGATGTCGCTGTCGATGGCGGTCCTGCAGGACGCCAGCCCGCCGGGCGCGCTGGCCCAGGTCATCGCGGCCAGAAGCTCGCTGCTGATTCTGGCCGCACCGCTGGGGACGGCGTTCGGCGGCCCGATCGTCGCGGCCCTCGGCGCGCGCGGCACCCTGCTCGCGTCGGCCGTCGCCACGATCGTGCTCGGGCTTGTCGCCACCGCGGTGCTGCTCCTGCGCCACGCCCGTCATCTCGCCGCCGTCGGCGAATAGCTCGTCTCCGCTGATCGCGGCGCTTAGCTCAGAGGTTGCCAAGAGGGTTCGTACAGGGAGTTCCGAATACCTAACCGCAGAATGAGGGTTATGAGCAGTGCACACCGAGACGGTATCCGCCATGCCGTGGCGGCCAGGGAACGCGGCCGGGGCAAGGTCCGTTCCACCACCACGGCGGTCACGATGGCCAGCGTGGTGACGGCCGGCGCGCTCGCCTTGACCCTGCCCGGCTCCACCCACAAGACCGAGACCTCGACGGGCTCGACCTCGACCGGCTCGACCTCGACCGGCTCGACCTCGACCGGCTCGACCTCGACGGGCTCCACGTCCTCAGGCTCCAGTTCCTCGAGTTCGTCGTCCTCCGACTCTGGCAGCTCGAGCTCGAGCGGCCTCGGTTCCAGTTCCACGCCGACCTCAAGCTCGGGCAGCAGCCAGGCCACCTCCGGCGGCTCGTAATGCCCCACACCGCCACCGCCCCCGACCAGGCGGCCGCCCCGGACCAGGCGACAACCCCGGACCAGGCGACCGCCACCCCGGAACAGGCGGCCGGCCCGGACCGGACGAAAGACAGCTCAGGTCCAGCCGACGACTCGGCCCGCTGGCGGGCGCTCGGGACCCTGGTCCACCTCTTGGTGACCGACCCGAGGTGCCTGGCGGAGGCCCAGCGCCTGCTGGCGGCCGACCTGGCCGAGGTGGACGCGGCCTGCAGCCGGTTCCGCGCCGATTCGGAAATCCGCACACTGCGGAACGCCCGCGGCCGTCCGGTCCGGGTCAGCCCGTTGCTCGCCGAGGCGATCGCGGTGGCCTTGCGGGCCGCCCGGCTGACCGACGGGGATGTGGACCCGACGGTGGGCGCGGCGATGTCGGCGGTGGGTTACGACCGTGACTTCGGCCGGATCCCGCGCATCGGGCCGCCCCTGGCGGTGACGACCAGAACCGTGCCGGGCTGGCGTGAGGTGCACCTGGAAGGTCGGTCGCTGACCCTGCCAGCAGGCGTCGAGCTGGACCTTGGGGCGACGGCGAAAGCGTGGGCCGCGGACCGGTCCGCGGCCCGGATCTTCTCGCGGCTCGGCTGCGGCGTGCTGGTCAGCCTGGGCGGCGACATCGCCGTCGCGGGTCCCGTCCCAAAAACCCCAGAAACCCCAGAAACCCCAAAAATCCCAAAAACCTCAGAAGTCCCGGAAGGCGGCTGGCGGGTCCGGGTCCAGGACGTGACGGGAGCGCCGGAAGATCCTCCGGGCGGCCCTTACGCGCTGATCGCGATCCGCGCGGGCGGCCTGGCCACCTCGAGCACCGCCGCGCGCCGCTGGCAGCGCGGCGGTGACGTGCTGCACCACATCCTTGACCCGCGCACCGGACGGCCAGCCGAACCGGTGTGGCGTACCGTCTCGGTCGCCGCTGACAGCTGCGCGGACGCCAACGCCGCGAGCACCGCCGCTATCATCCGCGGCCGTGACGCCCTGGGCTGGCTCGCCAAGCTCGGCCTGCCGGCCCGGCTGGTCGACGCGACCGGCGTGGTGTTCACCGTGGCCGGCTGGCCAGACGAGCCAGTGCCCGTTCAGTCAGAGATAGCTCAGAAGTAACTCCGAGCCGCCGCAGATGACGGTCGCCGAAGATTGATGATGTTTGAACCAGCGAAGAGAAACGACGGACGGGGATTGCTGAGATGAGCGTGTCCACCGCGTTCTGGTACGCCAGCCGCGCGACCGGAATCGTCGCGTTGCTGTTGCTGACCGCCGTGCTCGTGCTCGGCATCCTGGTCAACCGGCAGGGCCGGCTGCCGGGCCTGCCCAGGTTCGCCGTGACGAGCCTGCACCGGAACCTCTCCCTGCTCTCGGTGGCGTTCATCGCCACCCATGTGCTCACGGCAGTGCTCGACACCTACGTCAGCATCCCGGCGACCGCCGGGGTCGTCCCGTTCGTCTCGGGTTACGAGCGGTTCTGGCTCGGACTGGGCGCGATCTCGTTCGACCTGATGCTCGCGATGATCGTGACCAGCCTGCTCCGCGGGCGCCTGAACCGGGTGCTGTGGCGGGCCATTCACCTGCTCGCCTACCTGAGCTGGCCGGTGGCGTTCGCGCACAGCATCGGCTCGAGTAAGGACCTGCAGCACGGATGGCTGCTCTACCTGGCCGTCGGCTGTGCCCTCGTCGTCGTGGCGGCGACCGGCTGGCGGCTGGCCCAGGCCGCGCGCCAGGTGCCCAGGGCCGCGCGGGTCGCCGCCGTGTTCGCCCAGCACACCGCCGCCGATAACCAGCAGACCGATAACCAGCAAACCCGCCGGACCCGGGAGACGGTGTAAACGATGACCGCCACCGTTAACGAGCCAGCCACCCGACAGGCCGCCACCCTGCCCCGCCTGCTGCCGGCTGCCCCGGAAGATCTCCGCGGCCACCTCGCCCGGTACGGCCCGACGCCGTACCGGGGCCAGACCGGCCTGCTGATCGACGACATCGAGGCCTCCGGCCTGACCGGCCGCGGCGGCGCCGCCTTCCCGGTGTACCGGAAGCTGGCCATCGTGGCCCAGGCGCGCGGCCGGAAGGTCGTCGTCGCCAACGGCGCGGAGAGCGAGCCCGCCAGCCGCAAGGACGAACTCCTGCTGCGGGCCGCACCGAACCTGGTGCTCGACGGGCTGCAGCTGGCCGCCGAGGCGACCGGCGCCACCGAGGCTCACCTGTACACGCACCACGGAGCCACCCCGGAGATCTTGCGGGCGCTGGCCGAACGGGCCGCCGCGGGCCTGGATCCGGTCCGCGTCACAATCACCCAGGCGCCACCGCGGTTCCTGGCCGGACAGGAGTCGGCGCTGGTGAACCGCCTCGGCGGCGGTCCCGCGCGGCCCACCTTCCAACCCCCGAGGGTCACCGAACGCGGCCTGCACGGCGCCCCCACCCTGGTCCAGAACGTCGAAACCCTGGCTCATATCGCGCTCATCGCCCGGTACGGCCCGCGCTGGTTCCGCGCCGCGGGCACCAGCGCCGAACCCGGCAGCATGCTCACCACCGTCTACTCATCCGACGGCAGGTGCCGGGTGGTCGAGGCCGAGATCGGCACGCCGCTGGCGACCCTGCTCAGCAGCGGGTCGCAGACGCGGGCGTGGCTGGTCGGCGGCTATCACGGCACCTGGTTGCCGCTGCCGCAGCCGACCGCGCTCACCCCGGCCGCGCCGGCACGGTCAGGGCCGGCCCTGACCGTGCCGGGCCTGACCGTGCCGGCCCTGGACGCGCCGACCCTGGACAATGCGACGCTGAGGAAGTACGGCGCCGCCGTCGGCGCGGGCGTGCTCGCGGCGCTGCCGTCGGACCGGTGCGGCCTGGCCGAGGCGGCCCGGGTGGCCGGCTACCTGGCCGCGGAGTCGGCCGGCCAGTGCGGGCCATGCCTGAACGGGCTGCCCCGCATCGCCGCCGCGCTGGCCGAGCTGGCCGGCCCGAGACCTCGCCGTCAGGTCCGGGCCGACGTCGAGCGCTGGGTCGGACCCCAGAGCCTGGTTGAGGGCCGCGGGGCGTGCCATCACCCGGACGGCACGGTGCGGTTCGTCCGCAGCGCCCTGACGGTATTCGCGCCTGAACTGAGCCGGCACGAAAAAGGCCAGTGCTCGGCCACGAACCACCGGCCGTTCCTGCCGCTGCCTGACGGCATCCCGACCAGCGAAGACGACTGGACCTGACCATGACAGACACCAAGGAAACCAAGGAAACCAAGGCAGCCAAGGAAACCAAGGAAACCCTGGTGGTGAACCCGATCGACTGCACCGGGCACGGCGTATGCGCCGAGCTGCTGCCCGAGCTGATCTCGGCCGACGAGTGGGGTTACCCCATCGTGGACCCGCGCCCGGTGCCGCCCCAGCTGGACCGCGAGGCCCGCCGTGCGGTGGCCGCCTGCCCCGCGCTCGCCCTCAAGCTGATGCGCAGGTAACAACCGGGCCGGGACCCACCGTGCTGGCCCGGGGGACGAACCCGGTCTAAAGTACGTCGTGGCCGGGGTGCGGCTCGGCCGGCACCGCGGGGATGCTGCCCAGGCGCCCGGCCTGGTAGTCCTCGAAGGCCTGGGCGAGCTCGGCGCGGGTGTTCATGACGAACGGCCCGTATGCGGCCACCGGCTCCCGGATGGGCTGCCCGCCGAGCAGCAAGATGTCCATGTCCTGCCGGAGCCCGGACCCGCTCGCCGCGAGCGTGATCGCGTCGCCGGCCCCGAACACCGCCAGCTGTCCCATCTTCACAGGGCGCCTCTCCGTGCCCACGAACCCCTGACCGCTGAGGACGTACCCCAGCGCGTTGAAGTCCGCTGGCCACGGCAGCCGCACCTGAGCGCCCGCCGACACGGTGGCGTGCACCAGCGCGATCGGCGTGTGCGTGACGCCCGGCCCGTCATGCCCGCCGAACGACCCGGCGATCACCCTCAGCAGCGCCCCGCCGTCCGCGGAGGAAAGCAGCGCCACCTGCCCGGCCCTGATGTCCTGGTAGCGCGGCGGCGTCATCTTCAGCCGGGACGGCAGGTTCACCCACAGCTGGACGCCGTGGAACAGCCCGCCGCTGACCACCAGTTCCTCCGGCGGCGCCTCGATGTGCAGCAGGCCCGCGCCCGCCGTCATCCACTGGGTGTCGCCGTTGGTGATCAGGCCGCCGCCGCCGTTGGAGTCCTGGTGCTTGAACGTGCCGTCGATGATGTAGGTGACGGTCTCGAACCCGCGGTGCGGGTGCCACGGCGTGCCCTTGGGCTCCCCGGGGCCGTAGTCCACCTCACCCATCTGGTCCATGTGGATGAACGGGTCGAGCCGCGCCAGGTCGACCCCGGCGAAGGCGCGCCGCACCGGGAATCCCTCGCCCTCGAAAGCGCTCGGCGCGGTGGTGACCGAGGTGACCCTCCTCTCGGTGTTGGTCACGTCGGGCCCTGGCACCCGCGGCAGGACGAGGATGTCGTCTACGGTGATCGCTGGCATAGGTTCCTCCTCAAGCTAGGTCCCATCATAACAATATTTGAAAAATCAATTATTCCGAACGGGCACGGCCCCACCCCCCGGCCACCTGCTCGTTACCATAGGCAGTCCCTACGCCGAAGGTGAGCGAGCCGACATGGACTCCGATCAGATGCCGTCCTCCTCCCACGCCCGCGCGGGCGTGGACGATCCGGTGCCGTCCTCCTCCTACGCCCGCGCGGGCGTAGACGAGGAGCACGAGCAGGACGTGTTCGCCCGGGCGATGCGGCCGTGGCTGGCCCGCACCAGGGTCAGGTCCCCGATGGTGACCCAGATCACCGGCCTGGCCAGCGGTTATTTCGCTACCTTGATGCACATCCCGCCCGGCCCGCCGCTCGCGCTGACCACCGACGGCGTCGGCACCAAGATCCTGCTGGCCCGCGAGGCGAATCGCTGGGAGCCGATCGGAATCGACTGCGTGGCGAACAACGTCAACGACGTGATCTGTGTTGGCGCCGTGCCGCTGGCGCTGCTGGACTACATGGCCACCGACCGGATCGACGAAGCCGTGCTGGCGGAGGTCGCCCGCGGCCTGTACCTGGGCGCCGAAGAGGCCGGGATCGCCATTCCCGGCGGCGAGATCGCCCAGATCGGCGCGATGCTGGCCGACGCCGCGGGCGGCCCGCCCATGCTCGACCTGGTCGGCACCGCGATCGGCGCGGTCCCCCCCGGGCGCACGCCGGTCGACGGCTCGCGGGTCAGCCCCGGCGACGTCATCTTGGCCCTGCCCAGCTCGGGACTGCACAGCAACGGGTACTCCCTGGCCCGCCAGGCGCTGTTCGAGGCGGGCGGCCTCACCCTGGCCGGCCGGGTGCCCGCCACCGGCCAGCCCCTGGTCGACGCGCTGCTCGCGCCGACCCGGATCTACGTCCGGGCCGCCGAGGCGCTGTGGGAGGCGGGCGTGGACCCCCGCGGCCTCGTGCACATCTCCGGCGGCGGCCTGCTCAACCTGGCCCGCCTCGCCGCCGACGTGAGTTACGAACTCGACACGCTGCCGCCCCCGCCGCCCGTCTTCGCCATGATCGCCGAGGCGGGCGCGATCCCGCCCCAGACCATGTACGCCACCTTCAACATGGGCACCGGTTTCTGCGTCGTGGTATCCCCGTCCGACCAGCAGGCCGCCACCGACGCCCTCAAGCGCGCCGGCGAAGTACCAGTCCGGATAGGCATCGTCACCGACCGCCCCGGCCGCAGCGTAACCCTGCCCTCCGCCAACCTGACCGGCCACGGCGACACCTTCGAAGCCATCCCCTAACCGCAACCTCGGGGCGCCCGGGGCTTCGCTGACGGCTTGTGATCCTGCCATCACTGAAATATGACAGAAAAAATCGTCACCTCGCCCCCCGAAGGGGCTATACGGGACTAGTCTGGCGGACTTAAGTCGGGGTCCAGGCACGCCGGAACCCGGTCCTGTCGCCAATGGGGGACGGCAATGCGCGCGCGGAACGCATGATCCGCCGCCCCCGGCCGCGCCAAGGGAAGGACCAAGCCGTGGTTCATGTGCACAACTTCGCCGACGGGGCGCTGAATCCGGTGCTCGCCTACGTGATGTCGTGCGTCGGCTGTTTCCTAGGCCTGCGGTGCGCCACGCGGAGCAACCCCTCCCAGGGCGCGGCCAAGGCCCGCTGGCTGATCCTGGCCACGGTGGCAATCGCCACCACGGGCATCTGGGTGATGCATTTCATCGCCATGCTCGGGTTCGCCATCCCCGGGCAGACCATCCGGTACAGCGTGCCGGTCACCCTGCTGTCCATGCTGATCGCGATCGTGGTAGTGGGGGCCGGGCTGTTCATCACCGGGTTCAGCCGCGGGGGAGCCGGGCCGCTGCTGGCCGGCGGCCTGGTGGTGGGGCTAGGCGTGGCGAGCATGCACTACCTGGGCATGGCGGCGATCCGGGTGCCGGACACACTGTCTTATAACCCGGTCCTGGTCGTGGCCTCGGTGGTGATCGCGGTGATCGCCGGGACTGCGGCGCTGTGGGCGGCGCTGCGGTTGAATAGCGCGTGGTCGGCTTTCGGCGCGTCGCTGATCATGGGAGTGGCAGTCAGCGGGATGCATTACACCGGGATGGCGGCGCTGCAGGTCTACGCCGACCCCGGCCTGGCCGCGACCGCGCAGAGCGGGGTCAGCGCGGCGGCGTTCCTGCTGCCGCTGCTGATGGGCATCAGCTCCGTCGCGTTCATCTTGGCCATCGTGATCTCGCTAGCGCCCACTGCAGCAGAAATGGTAGAGGAGGCCGGCCTGATGGCGCGGATCGGCCGCCTCGCACCCGAGGGACCGCCGCCTGATCGCCGTCAGCACCAGAAGCAGTACCAGGATCGTGGTCAGCGCCAGGACGGCGGCCGCCCCGAGTGGGAAGCCTCGCCGGAGCAGGAAGCTGCCCCGGAGCCAGGGAGCCTGTTTCGCCCGCGCCATTCGCGCCCGCCGCAGGAATAAGGGCCCACGGTCTGTCCCCGGTCATGGGTGCGGCGGGGCCGCTGCAGGCAAAGGGCCGATGATCGCTTAGCCCCCTCGCGCGATACGGTCTCACTATGGATGTCCGTGACTATGTGGAGGCGAACGCGCGCGAGTTCATCGACGCGCTGAAGGAGTGGCTGGCGATCCCCTCCATCTCGGCTGAGCCTGACCACCACGCCGATGTGCGGCGCAGCGCCGACTGGCTGACCGGCTACCTGTGTAGGGCCGGTTTCCCGGTCGCCGAGGTGTGGGAGAGCGCGCTGGACGGACTGCCCGCCGTGTTCGCCGAGTGGCCTGCCGCTGACCCCGCCGCGCCCGCCGTCCTGGTCTACGGCCACCACGACGTCCAGCCGGTGGAGCCGCTTGAGGAATGGGACAGCCCGCCCTTCTCACCCGCCGAACGCGACGGCCTGCTGCTGGCCCGAGGCGCTTCCGATGACAAGGGGCAGGTGCTGTTCCACGCCCTCGGCGTCCGCGCCGCCCTGGCCGCTCACTCCGTCGACGGCCAGCGGGCCACGGCGCCGCCGGTCACGATCAAGCTGCTGGTCGAGGGCGAGGAGGAGTCCGGTTCCGAGCACTTCGCCGACCTGGTCCGGCGCGAGAGCGAACGGCTGGCCTGCGACGTCATCGTGATCAGCGACACCACGATGTGGGCCGCCGACGTGCCGTCCATGTGCACCGGGATGCGCGGCCTGGCCTCGGTCGAGGTGACGCTGACCGGCCCGGTCCGGGATCTGCACTCCGGCTCGTTCGGCGGCGGCGTGCCGAACCCGCTGCACGCGATGGCGTCCCTGCTGGCCGGCCTGCACGACGAGCAGGGTCGGGTCACCCTGCCCCGCTTCTACGACCGAGTGCTGCCGCTGTCGGCGGAGGAACGCGAGCTGCTTGCCCGGCTGCCGTTCGACGAGAAGCAGTGGCTGGCCGAGGCGGGCGAAAGCGGCGCGACCTACGGCGAGCAGGGCTTCAGCACGCTGGAACGGATCTGGGCCCGGCCGACCGCCGAGGTCAACGGCATGTGGGGCGGTCACACCGGGCCCGGGGGGAAGACGATCATCCCGAAGGCCGCCCACGCCAAGATCTCGTTCCGCCTGGTCGCGGACCAGGACCCGGCCGATGTGGGGGAGGGCTTCACCGAATTTGTCGCCGCCCGCACGCCGGACGGCCTGACCGCCGAGGTAACGATCCAGCCCGGAGTGCGGCCCAGTCACTCGCCGATCAACTCCCCGGCCGTGCTCGCCGGGCGGCGCGCGATGCAGCGCGCGTTCGGCCGCGAGGTGCTGTTCACCAAGGAAGGCGGCAGCGGCCCGGAAGCGGACCTGGCCGAGATCCTGCAGGCGCCGCTGGTGTTCATCGCGGTCGGCCTGGACTCAGACAAGATCCACGCCCCGAACGAGAAGGTGGACCCGTTGTTGCTGCTGCGGGGCGCCGAGGCCTCGGCGTACCTGTGGGACGAACTAGCCGCCTCGGACCTTCGGTGACGCCGCTCGGAGCGCTGGCGTTGGCCCGAGGGACCGTGGACCGTGTCACCGAGAACCGGGCCGACCAGCACTGGCTCGACGCGGCCTGGGCGGATCCGCGCACCCGCGTGCTGGTGGTATCCGACGGGCAGGCGCTGGTGCGGATGGACAATGAGCACGCCGGGCTGGTCTTCCTCTCGCCGCTCGAGGCGCCCGCGGGCCTGCGGATGCTACTCGGCCAGGACACGGATGACGTCGTTTATTTCGGCGTGAACGGCAAGCTCCCCGCCCCGGCCGACGTGCCCGCCCCCATCGACCCGCCCCCGGCCGGGCCACGGGGGGACGTGCGTGTGGTCTCGCTGCGGGAGGCGGGTTCGCTGCTCGGAGACCGCGACGCGGGATTGTTCACCCATGCGGTGGCGCTCGCCAACTGGCACGACTCGCACACCCACTGCCCGCTGGACGGCACGCCCACGGTGCCCGCGCCGGGCGCGCACTGGACCGTGTGCCCGAAGGACGGCAGCGAGCACTTCCCGCGGACGGACCCCGCCGTCATCATGCTGGTGACCGATCCGGATGACCGCTGCCTGCTAGCCAGGAACGCGGCCTGGCCCGGCCGCCGGGTGTCGATCCTGGCCGGGTTCGTGGACCCGGGCGAGTCCGCGGAGCAGGCCGTAGTCCGCGAGGTCGCCGAGGAAACCGGTATCAAGGTGCACAACGTCCGGTATCTCGGCAGCCAGCCCTGGCCGATGCCGCGCAGCCTGATGCTAGGTTTCCGGGCCGACGCCCCGGCTGGCCAGGTCATTTCCGTCGACCACGACGAGCTCGCCGAGGCACACTGGTTCAGCCGCGACGAACTGGTCGCCGCCATCAAGGCCCGCGAGATCGCCCTGCCGCCGTCCGTGTCGATCGCCCGGCACATCATCGAGTCCTGGTTCGGCGGCCCCCTCCCGTCCACCTGGACCGAGCCGCCCCCGTCCGCCTAGGGTGTCGAGCGTGAACGTGGACTCGGCGGGACAACCGCGAACCAACTGGGCGGGCAACATCACCTACGGCGCTGCCGACTTTTACCGCCCGTCCACCATCAGCCAGCTCCAGGGCGTCGTCGCACGGGCCGCCCAGATCAGGGTGCTGGCCACCGGCCATTCCTTCAACGACATGGCCGATTCGCCCGGCGCCCAGGTCAGCCTGGCTGATCTGATCCCGGATGTTGAAGTGGACTCCGCGGCCGGCCTGGTCCGGGTCCCGGCCGGCCTGAGCTACGGGCAGCTTGCCCCGCGTCTGGACGACAAGGGCTTCGCGCTGCGCAACATGGCCTCGCTGCCGCATATCTCGGTGGCCGGAGCGTGCGCGACCGCCACGCACGGCTCGGGCCTGGCCAACCAGAACCTCGCCGCGTCCATCACCGCGCTGGAGTTCGTCACCGCCGAAGGCGACCTGGTCGAGCTCAGCCGCGGCGATGACTCATTCCCCGGTGCCGTCGTGCACCTGGGCGCCCTGGGCGTGGTGACCCGCCTGGTCCTGGAGACGGTGCCGTCCTTCGAGGTCAGTCAGTGGGTGTACGAGGGCCTTCCGCTGGAGGTGCTAGACGATCACTTCACCGAGATCATGTCCAGCGGCTACAGCGTGAGCATGTTCACCGACTGGCGCGCCCCGCGGCTGACCCAGATCTGGATCAAGCAGCTCCACGACGACCCCAACCCGTACGCCGCCCCCGTCCCGCTCGCCGCTACGGCCCCGCCGGTCGCCGAAGCTCCGTGGTTCGCCGCCACGCCCGCCGCCGGCGAGCGTAACCCGGTGCCCGGCGCGTCGGCCGACTCCTGCACTCCGCAGCTCGGCGTGCCCGGCCCGTGGTACGAGCGGCTGCCGCATTTCCGCCCCGACTTCACCCCGAGCGCGGGTGACGAGCTGCAGTCCGAGTTCCTGCTCCCCATCGAGCACGCGGTGCCCGCCATCCACGCGCTGAACCAGATCAGCGACAGCCTCGCCCCGGTGACGCAGATCTCCGAGTTCCGCGTCATTCGGGCGGATGAACTCTGGCTGAGCTCGTGCTACCGACAGGACACCGTGGCGTTCCACTTCACCTGGTTCCCGGACACGGTTGCGGTGCTGCCGGTGGTCACGCTGATGGAACGCCAGCTGGCCCCGTTCGCCGCCCGCCCCCACTGGGGCAAGGTCTTCACCGCCACCCCCCAGACCCTGCACGCCCTTTACGAGCGCCTGCCGGACTTCCTGGCCCTCGCGCGTCACTACGACCCCGCCGGCAAGTTCCGCAACGCTTACACCGCCCGTTACCTGGGCCGCTGACCATCCCCTTCCCCGCCCCGCCCGCTACCAGCCCCCGGCACGGTTTCTTTGTGCATGGTTGTGGCAACCTGCACATTTGCGTGTGCAGGTTGCCACAACCATGCACTAAATACGTCCCTTTTCCCGCTAGAGGAGTGTCCCCCGAGCTTGGTGTGACTGTGGTGACGAATCGGCGGCTCATCCACTCGCCGCTCGCTCCGCAAGGAGGCGCCGCCATGCCCAATCGCTACCTTAAGTATCCACTCGAGCGCTTTCCGTGCGATTCCCCGGAAGCTAGCCTAGGCTCATGTCACCGAACGGAACCGCCGCATACGACTCCGTAACCGAGCTAAGGCTCGCCCCAGACCTGGCCGCCCTCGTGGCCACCCGCCGCTTCCCCGCAACCCGGTAAGCCCGCAACCCCGCAGACCCCGCACACCAGCGAGCCCCAACGCCGGCAACCCCGCCGCGTCAGCTCCCATCCCGCAGGTTCTTCGGCGCCCCAGCCCGGAACGTGATGTGGTCGAACGTGGCCGCGCACCCCTCGCCGGCCGGGGATTGCGCCAGGAAGCCGACCCGCACCAGCTCGGCGGCATCCCCGCTGAGCGCGAAGTAGCGTAGCAGCCGCCACCAGGCGCCGTCGGTCGACGCGTGGAAGGCCCAGGCCCCTCCGGACCGCGTGATCCTGAGCCACAAGGTGTCGCCGTCCACCTCGAAGGAGTTGCAGTCGTCGGAGATGCCCTTGGTCACGACGGTGACCGCGGTCGGCTGCCGCTGCGGAGAGTACTCGAAGCAAAGCTTGGCCCAGTGCCGTTCGCGGGCGTGCAGCAGCAGCACGCCCGCGTCGTACATGCTGCCGAACTCCACGCTGACCTGCGCCGCGAGCGTGAAGTCGCCGCCCGGCGGCAACCCCGCGAACCGGCCCGCATCGGGCAGCCGATCCAGCTCGGTCCCGGCCGGATCGATGAACAGGTCGGTACCGGCCGCGGCGGTCAGCGTCAGCACGCCCTGCACCACCCGGCAGCCAGCCGGCGGGTCCCCGGCCGGCTCGAGCGGGAACGGCAAACTGGGCAATTTCAATGCGGCCACCCCGGTTAGTTTGCCACGCCTTCCGGACCTAACGGACCGGCCGTCCCGCGCATCCCGGTGTTCTGGCTGAGCCCGGCCACCGGCATCGAGACCAGGGAGGTGCACGTCGCCTTCCGCGCACCGGATCGGGCCGCGGTGGACGCGGTGCACGCCGCGGCCGTGGCGGCTGGGATCGAGGTGCTGCACGCGCCGCGGGAGTGGCCGGAGTACCACCCCGGGTACTACGGCGTCTTCTTGCGCGATCTCGATGGGCACAACGTCGAGGCCGTGTACCACGGTCCGCCCGAGCCGCCGGGCGAGCGCGCCCCGGGCGTGCCAGCATAAGGTCATGCGCTTCGCGATCAACGTGCCGAACTTCGGGGACTTCGCCGACCCGCGGCTGGTGGCCGACCTGGCGCGGCGAGCCGAGGAGGCCGGCTGGGACGGGCTGTTCGTCTGGGACCACGTCACCCACCGCAAGGAGCTGCGCCGCCACATCGCCGACCCGTGGGTGCTCCTGACCGCGGCCGCGCTGGCCACCCGGCGGATCCGGCTGGGTCCGATGATCACGCCGGTGGCCCGCCGGCGGGTGTCCAAGCTGGCCCGGGAGGTGACCACCGTGGACCGGCTCAGCGGCGGCCGGATGATCCTGGGCGTCGGGCTGGGCGCGCCGCTGGACGATGAGTTCGGCTCGTTCGGGGAGAGCACCGACGCCAGGGAACTGGCCGCGCACCTGGATGAGGGACTGACCGCGCTGAGCCTGCTGTGGTCAGGAGAGCCGGTCACCTTCCGCGGCGACCACGTAGTCGTCGACGATGTCACGTTCCTGCCGACGCCGGTGCAGCGGCCGCGGGTGCCGGTGTGGGTGGGCGGCCGCTGGCCCGCGAAGCCGCCGATGCGCCGGGCCGCCCGGTGGGACGGCGCGGCGCCGATCCTGCCCCCCGACGCCGGCGGCAGGCCGGCCCAGCCGGACGCCGCCACGGTCCGTGAGATCAGCACGTTTCTGGGTGAGCACCGGGCCAAGGCCGGACTCGAATCCGAGCCGTTCGACCTGGCCATGTCGGGCACGAGCCCGACCGACCCGGGGGCCGCGGCCGACCTGTTCGGTTCGCTCGAGCAGGCCGGGGCCACCTGGTGGCAAGAGTGCAACTATGACGCCCTGGAAAGCGCCGAGCCGATGCTGCGGCGCGCCGACCAGGGCCCGCCCCGCCCCTAACCCCGCCGCGCGCCCCGGACCCGCATACCCCGGACCCGCATACCCCGGACCCGCATACCCCGGACCCGCGCAGCCGTCCGCCGGGCCCGGCCGCGCGGCGCCCGCGCGTCCCGGCGCCGGTCCCGCATCGCCCGCAGCGGCTGCCGCATCTGGTTCCGGTCGTGGATCTGGCCCGGCAGCCGCCCTGGCTGGAGCTCGGAGCGCAGCCGGTCCACGTGGGCGAGGATCTCGCCGCGCAGCGGCCAGCCCTCCGGCTGCTCCGCCGGGTCGGCCTGCAGCAGGTCGGCCAGCCGGTCCTGCTGCCGCCCCGCCT
>Ga0302314_10011596_pt1 | contig 15361 bp, 16 predicted proteins | sample III_Palsa_N2_3_FD_200533 | JGI IMG/M metagenome (GOLD analysis project Ga0302314, IMG submission 200533) | Peat permafrost microbial communities from Stordalen Mire near Abisko, Sweden - III_Palsa_N2_3 | ecosystem: Environmental > Terrestrial > Soil > Palsa > Peat permafrost | place: Sweden...
AGCAGCCCGATACGACAACGGTGATCGAGCCCGGCATGCGCGCCCGTGTCGATGCCTACGGCAATCTGCTGGTGGAGGTCGCCCAATGAACGCTATGACCACGGACCCGGTGACCTTGGCGGTGGTGCGTGGTGCTCTGGAGCAGATCGCCGACGAGATGGATCTGCATCTGATCCATGCCGCGATCTCCCCGATCATCTCGGAGACCAACGACTGCGCCCACGGCATCTTCCATCCCGAAACCGGGGAGACGATTGCCCAGGGCCGTTACGGTCTGCCGGTGTTCCTGGCTAACATGCAGTTCACGGTCCAGAACATCCTGAAGCTGGCCAACGAAGATGGCGGGTTTCAGCCGGGCGATTTGTGGATCCTGAACGATCCCTATGTCTGCGGCACCCATCTGCAGGATGTCGTCCTGGTCTCGCCGCATTTCGTTGATGGCAGGCTATTCTGCATCTTCGCCAATACCGGCCACTGGATGGATATCGGCGGCGGCGTGCCCGGCGGTTGGGCGCCCAAGGCGACCGAAATCCATCAGGAGGGGATGCTGATCCCGCCTTTGAAACTGTACGAGGCCGGACGGCTCAACACCCAGGTCGTGCAGATGTTCACCGCCAATGTGCGCCTGCCCGACGAGATCGCCGGCGACCTCAAGGCGATGACCAATGTTTTCGGCATCGGCCGGCGCGGCATCGACGGGCTGGTCGCCCGCTACAGCGCCGAGACGCTCAGCGCCTGCTTCGCGGAGATGATGCGGCGGTCGGAACAGCAGATGCGCTCCTACATCGCCGACATTCCGAACGGCACATATCTGTGCGAGGACTGGTTCGACAATGACGGCGTAACCGATGCACCGATGCGGATCGCGCTCAAGCTGACGGTCGAGGACGAAACCCTCCATTTCGACTTCACCGGCACCGCGCCCCAGGCCAGGGGACCGATCAACCTGGCGCTGACCACGACCTTGTCGTCCTGCTTCGTCGCGCTGAAGCACATCTTTCCAGAGGTGCCGGTCAATGGCGGCGCCTTCCGCCCGACCCGCTTCACCATCCCGGAGGGCAGCCTGCTGTCGGTCAAATATCCGGGACCGGTCGGCGGCTATCTGGAGGTGGTGGGCAAGGTGACCGACCTCACCTTCGGCGCGCTCGCTCAGGCTATTCCCGACCGCACGCCTGCGCCATCTTTCGGCACCACCGGCGTCGTCACCATCGCAGGGCGGCATCCCGCGACCGACCGCTATTATGTCGGCGTCTTCCCTTATCCGGGCGGCTATGGCGGCAGCCATGAGACCGACGGGCTGGTCCACGGCACCTCGCCGCAATCGATGGCCAATTTCATGTCGATCGAGATGTCGGAGCATCGCTATCCGCTGCGCTTCGACTACTTCGCCCTGCGCGAGGATTCCGGTGGCGCCGGCTTTCATCGCGGCGGCTGCGGCTCGGAATACGGTTTCACCCTGCTGTCCGACACGCTGGTGACGATGCTGGGCGACCGGGTCGATCACCCGCCCTTCGGCATCGCCGGCGGCGGTTCGGCCGCGCCCAACCGCGTCTGGATGCATACCGGGGAGGGCGACTGGACGCCGCCTCTGCGCAGCAAGCTGGAGAAGCAGGCGATGGAGGCTGGCGAGACGGTGCATGCCGCCTCGCCCGGCGGCGGCGGTTTCGGCGACCCGCTGACCCGCGATCCGGCGGCGGTCGAGCGCGACCTGCGTCTCGGCTATGTCAGCCGCGAGACAGCGGAAAAGGCCTATGGCGCTGTGATGGATGGGGACCGGCTGGATGTGCCGGCGACGGAGCGGAGACGTAGGGAAATGGCGAATGCACGATAGTCACGGCGCCTGGGAACTGCCCGAGGATCTGCGGATGCTGCGGCAGACCGTCCGCCGCTTCATGCAGCAGGAGGTCAAGCCGGAGGAGGACAGGCTTCCGCATGACGCGATCGAAATGCCGCCGGACGTGCTGAAGCGGCTGCAGGCCAAAGCGCGCAGTCTGGGCCTGTGGCAGATGCAGACGCCGGGCGAATGGGGCGGGGCAGGCCTCAATCTGCTCGGCCAGGCCGTAGTGGCGGAGGAGGCGTCGCAATGCAGGATGGGGCTCTATATCCACGCCGCGCATTCCTTCGGCTGGGACCTGCCGATATCGATCTTCAAGGGTACGAAGGAGCAGATCGAGAAATACGCCGTGCCGGTGATCGAATCGGGTGAGAAGACCTTTGTCGCCATCACCGAGCCCAGCGGCGGCTCCGACCCCGGCCGCGCCATCGCGATGCGGGCGGAGCGCGAGGGCGACCGCTATGTGCTGAACGGATCGAAGATTTTCATCTCCGGCGTCGGGCAATCGCGCTGGGGCTTGGTCTTTGCCCGCACCGGCCCGTCCAAGGGCCGCGACGGCATCACCAGTTTCATCGTCGAGAAAGACTGGAAGGGGTTCAACTACAAGAAGGTGCCGGTCATCCGCTCATACTCGCCTTATGAGCTGCATCTGGAAGACCTCGAAGTGCCGGTCGAAAACCGCCTGGGCGAGGAGGGGCAGGGCTTCGCCTTGGCCGAAACCTGGCTGGTGCATGAGCGCATCCCCTATGCCGCGGCGGTGATCGGCGTGGGGCAGGCGGCGTTGAAGCTGGCGATCGACTGGGCCAAGGAGCGCCATGTCTTCCGCTCGGCGCTGGCCGACAAGCAGGCGATCCAGTGGATGATTGCTGATTCCGAAATCGAGCTCAGGGCCGCGCGGCTGCTGGTCTATCAGGCGGCCTGGCGCGGTGACCTTGGCCACGACATCAAGGTCGATGCCTCGATCTGCAAGGTCTATGCGACCGAGATCGCCGGCAAGGTCGTGGACCGCTGCATCCAGATCTTCGGCGGCATGGGCGTCGCCGCCGAGATGCCGCTGGAGCGCTGGTACCGCGAACTGCGCATCAAGCGGATCGGCGAGGGCCCGTCCGAGGTTCATCGCATGGTGGTGGCGCGCGACCTGATCGGTTCTCGCCCGCAAGCCCGCAATGGCTGACCGTCCGCCGCCGCTCCAGGGGGTGACGGTCATCGACCTGACCCAGATTTATGCCGGGCCTTATGCGACCTTCATGATGGCAGAGGCTGGGGCCAATGTGATCAAGGTCGAGCCGCCCGGCGGCGAGCATCTGCGCCGCCGCGGCGTGGTCGGCGGCGTGGCCCTGCCGTTCGCCATGCTGAACGGCAACAAGCGCGCGGTGACGCTGAACCTGAAGAGCACGCGCGGCCGGGCGATCTTGATCGACATGGTTCGCCGCGCCGACATGCTGGTCGAGAATTTCGCCCCTGGCACGATGGAGCGGCTGGGCGTCGGCTGGGATGTGCTGAGCGTGGCCAATCCGCGCCTGGTCTATGGTTCCAGCTCGGGCTATGGCCTCTCCGGTCCCAACCGCGACTATCCGGCGATGGACCTGACGGTACAGGCCATGTCCGGCATCATGAGCGTCACCGGCTTTCCCGACCGGCCGCCGCTCAAGACCGGCCCGGCCATCGCCGACTTCTCGGCCGGCATCCACCTGTACGGCGCACTGATGACCGCGCTTTATGAGCGGGAGAAGACCGGCAACGGCCGGTTGGTCGAGGTGTCGATGCAAGAGGCGGTCTACGCGACTTTGAGCTCCAGCCTCGGCCTGATGTTCGGCGATGGCGCGGTCCCGGCGCGCACCGGCAACCGCCATAGCGGCATGGCGGAGTCGCCTTACAACGTCTACCCGACCCGCGACGGCTACATCGCCATCATCTGTGTCGGTGAGGCGCATTGGCGCTCTTTGCTCGGCGCGATGGGGCGGGACGACCTGCTCGGCGACCCGCGATTTTCAACGCTGAAAGACCGCGTCGCCCATATGGACCTGGTCGACGAGATCGTCGCCGGCTGGACCAGCGGCTTCGACAAGCAGCCACTGTTCGACCTGCTGATCGCCCGCCACGTCCCCTGCGCCCCGGTTCGCGATCTGGCCGAGGTGGTGAACGACCCGCACATGCACGCGCGCGGCGCGCTCGAACGCATCGACCATCCCGAACTGGGCGCGATCACAGTGCCGCGCAGCGCCCTGCGGTTCGAGGGCACGGCTTTGACCGAACTGACACCGAGCAGTGCCTTGGGTGCGGAGAATGACAGCGTCTACGGTGGATGGCTGGGGCTGTCGGCTGGGGAACTGCAAACGTTGAGAGACGAGGGGGTTATTTGATGACATCCATTTTGGCGTCGGTTTCTCCTTTATCGTCATTCCCGCGAAGGCGGGAATCCATTCATCCGCCTGCGCGAAGGCCAGAAATGGATTCCCGCCTTCGCGGGAATGACGAATCAAAAAGCGCGGCGGTGCTCGAAAAATGTGGGCGCCACCCATGATCGTCGAAACCGAAATCATCGGCCCCGTGCGCAACGTCCTGCTCAACCGGGCGGAGAAGCGCAACGCGCTGAACGGCGCGATGATCCAGGCGCTGGAGGACATCTTCTCCACCCCGCCGGGGCCGGAGGAGCGGCTGGCGGTGATCCGCGCCGCCGGGCCGGTGTTCTGCGCCGGGCTCGACCTGTCGGATCATTCGGTCGAGACCAACCCGATCGAGGGCATGCTGCACAAGATCGAGACCTATCCGCTGCCGGTGGTCGCGGTGGTCCAGGGCGACGCCATCGCCGGCGGCAACGAGCTGGCGCTCCATTGCGACATCGTCGTCGCCAGCACGGCGGCGCGCTTCGGTATGTCACTGGCGCAGATCGGGCTGGTGCCCAGCTGGTTCCTGATCAAGAAGCTGTTGGAGGTTGCCGGCCCCGTCATCACCCGCCGTATCCTGCTGCTGGGCGATCCGCTGCTGGCGCGGGAAGTCCATGAGCTCGGCCTGATTTCCCATGTTGCTGAACCGGATGCGCTGGAGGCAACGGCGCAATCGGTGATCGACCGGCTGGCGGCCAACGCGCCGCTGTCGCTGAAGGCGATGAAGGCTTTGATCGTGCGGGAGATGACCTTCCGCGACCGGCTCCCGCATGCCGATCTCGATACAATGGTGGTCGAGGTCAATAACAGCGCCGATGCCAAGGAAGGCATGGCGGCGCGGCTGGCCAAACGCCCGGCCAATTTCCAGGGGCGCTGATGTCCGTATCCGCGATCGACGTCAAACGGCTGGTGGTACCCAAGGTTTCCGGCGTACTGGCCGAGCATTTGCGCGAAAGCATATTGCGGGGTGAACTGCCCGAAGGCAGCCCGCTGCCGACCGAGCGCCAATTGGGCGAGCGTTCGGGTCTCAGCCGCGCCTCGGTCCGCGAGGCTTTGCGCATTCTGGAAAGCGAAGGCCTGATCCACACGAGGCCCGGCCGCAACGGCGGCGCCTCGGTCAAACAGCCGACGGCGGAATCCATCGCCCGCTCAGTCGAGCTGTTTGTCCGCGGCCATCGCGTCCGGCTGGAATCGCTGCTGGAAACCCGCGAGGCGATCGAGCCCGCCATCGCCCGGCTGGCGGCGGTCAATCGTAACGACGACGACTTGGCGCGATTGAGTACGGCGCAGGCGCGGCTGACAGCGAACACGCATGACCGAACGGCGTATCTCGCTGCCAATGTCGACTGGCATCTGGCCGTGGCGCTGGCCAGCCATAACGAACCGCTGATCGGCTTCATGACCGCGATCGCCGGGGTCATCCATTCTGCGACCGAACTCGACCCGCTCGACACCGACGAGGTGCGGGGCCTCACCATCGCCGCGCATAAGCGCATCCACGCCGCCATCGCCGCCGGCGATCCTGCCGCCGCTGAGCGCAGGATGGCCCGGCATGTCCACGCCTATGGGGCGAAGGCGCGGGGTTAGGCGCGCTTCAGAAGGCCGTCGGCGATCCCAGGCAGATCGGCGAACTTCTCCGCCACTGCCGCCGCGCCCTCGGCCATCGACAGCGGGCCATAGCCCCAGGCGGCGAAGATACAGGGCACATGGGCGCCGGTGGCAGACAGCACGTCGTTGTGATGATCGCCGACCATCACCGCCGCGTCGGCGCGGCCCCCGGCCAGCTCCAGCGTGCCCAGTACATGGCCCGGGTCAGGCTTGCGTGTTGGGAAACTGTCGCCGCCGCCGATCGCCGACAGGAACGGCGTCAGGCCCAGCGCGGCCAGCACGGCGTGGGTCGGCGCGACCGGCTTGTTGGTGCAGACCGCCAGCTTCCAGCCCGCATCGGCGAAGCGCCGCAGCGTCTCGATCACATCCGGAAACGGCTTGGTCTCGTCGGTGGAGTGGGCGGTATAGTCGACGACATAGGGGGCCTCGACCGTTGGGTCGAACGGTGTGTTCCTGGCCGCGAACGCCTTCTGCAGCAGGGACCGTGTCCCGTCGCCGACCATCGGGACGATCTCCGCCCGGTCGAACGGCGCGAAGCCGCGCGCCTTGCCCATCCGGTTCAGCGCCGCGACGATATCGGGCACGGAATCGACCAGCGTGCCATCCAGATCGAGCAGCAGGGTAGGGGACATCGCAGAAACCTCTCAAGGCGGGAATCATCTGTTTAGACAGTGCATCTGCCCCTGTCTAAAGTGACCGCGCCTCAAGGATAGAAAGAGCCCATCCATGTCCGCAGCCCGCATCCGGTCCCGCTTCACCGAGGAATCGACCGCCGACGAGGTTCTGGCGGGCATCGACCTCAGCGGCAAGACCGCGATCGTTACTGGCGCCTCCTCGGGCACCGGCATCGCCACCGCGCGGTCGCTGGCCGCGGCGGGGGCGGAGGTCACGATGGCGGTGCGCAACGTCGCGGCCGGTGAACAGGTGGCGGCGGAAATCGCCCGCGACCGCGGCGTGCCCAAGCCGCGCGTCGAACAGCTCGACCTGCTCAGCCTCCGTTCGGTTCGCGCCTTTGCCAAGCGCTGGGGCACCCGGCCGCTCGATATTCTGATCAACAATGCCGGGCTGATGGCCGTGCCGTTCGAACTGACCGAGGATGGGTTCGAGAGCCAGATGGCGGTCAATTTCTTCGGCCCGTTCCTGCTCAGCACGTCGCTGGCCCCGAACCTTATCGCCGCCGCGCCGTCGCGCGTCGTCGTGGTTTCGGCCGCCTCGCACTGTACGTCGGATATCCATCTCGACGACCTGAATTATGCCAGACGGCCATATGAGAGGTTCGACGGCTATGCCCATGCCAAGACCGCGGCCAACCTGTTCACCGTCGGCTTCAATCGCAAGTTCGCTGGCTTGGGCGTCACCTGCAATGCGCTGACCCCCGGCGCGGTCCAGACCAATCTGGGTCGTCATGTCACCATCCAGGATGCCATCGATATGGGCTGGCTGAAGGACGACGGCAGCGTCACCGAGGGGCTGATGAAGACCATCGACCAGGGGGCGGCGACCTCCGTCTGGGTTGCGACAGCGCCGGAGCTGAACGGCATCGGCGGGCTCTATTTCGAGGATTGCCAGCAGGCCCGCGACTGGGACGCCGCCAACCCGATCAAGGGCGTGACCGGCTATTCGCTCGACCCGGTCAATGCCGACCGGCTGTGGGAGATTGCGGAGCGGCTGATCGCCGAGGCGCTGACCGCGCACTAATGGATTCCGGCGGAGGAATCAGGCCTGTCGGATTTCGCTGAGCGGCAACAGGCGGGAATCTTCCAGGGCCGCGGTCCGGTGCCCCGTGCCGGCGAGATACTCGGCATCCGAGGCGAAGGCGATAAAGGATTCGGTGCTCGTCTGCCGCACCAGCATGACCATGTCCCAGCGCTCGCTATCTGGCCCGACCAGGAATGCGCCACCGGAACCGAGGAACATTACTTCCCCGCCGCTCGCCTTCAGGAACGGCAGGGTGTGGGCGATATAGCGGTCGTAGGCTTCGGCGCCGGTAATCGGCGCTTCGGGCGCCAGCCCAGGCGTGGCGGAATAGTCGGCCACCTCACGGAAGCGCAGCAGATTCAGCATCACCACCTCGCCCTTGATCCCGCGCATCACGAACGCGGCCCGATTCCTGGGTCGGCTCCAAATATGCTGTCATCCGGCGGTTCCTTCCTTTGCGGTTTGGGCGCCGGTCAGCAATTCCGCGCGCGCCAGGTCCTCGGGGCGATTGATATTGAGGAACGGATCGATGTCGCCGACCGGGAAATCGGCGTAGGCGACTTTGAATCGCCGGGCGAAATCGGTAACCCGGCGCATGCCGTCCTGGGTAACGAACCGGTGCAGCTCGTCGGCCAGGCAGACCGGCCACAGCGCCACCACCGGGTGCGGCTGGCCCCCGCTGGTGGCGACTGCGATGTCGGCGTCGCCGCGCGCGGCCAGCAGCCGGTCGACCAGGTCGGCCGGCAGAAAGGGCGTGTCGGTCGGGATTGAGATAATATCCTCGACATCAGGGTGATGCGCCCGCGCCCAGATCATTCCGGCATGGATGCCGGCCAGCGGGCCGGGATGGTCGGGGATGGCATCGGGCACGAGCGGCAGGCCCCAGTTCGCCAATCGCGCCGGATCGCCGTTGGCATTGAGCGCGAGAGCGGCGACTTGCGGCTCGATCCGGGCGACCACATGCGCCAGGATCGGCCGTCCGCCCAGCAGCCTCAACGATTTGTCGCCGCCTCCCATCCTTGTGGCGAGGCCTCCGGCCAGCAGAATGCCGGCTGGTTTCATAGGCCCAGGCTTGGGAAGGGGATGAAGGGCAGGGTCATGCCGGGCGCGATCTCGGCGATGTCCTCACCCACTTCCAGCAAGCCCTCGCTGTCCGCCACCGACGACAGCACACCAGAGCCGCCGCGTGCGAACCGGCGGGCGAGCAGGGCATGTCCTTCGCCGTCATGGAGCGTGCAGCGCATGAACTCGCGTTTGCCGGTGCGTCGCATCAGATGGAAATCCGCCGTAACCGGAAACCGGCGTGGACTCCACGCTTGCGCACCGGCAAGCCTGAGAAGCGCCGGGCGCACGATGGTCAGGAAGGTCACGATCATCGCCACCGGGTTCCCCGGCAGTCCGAAGAACGGCACAGCGCCGATCCGTCCGACCGCGATCGGCCGGCCGGGTTTGATCGCGACGCTCCAGAAATCGAGCGCCCCCAGTAAGCGTACCGCTGCTTTGACATGGTCCTCGTCGCCGACCGACATGCCGGCGGAACAGATGACGGCGTCATGGCTCCGCGCAGCCTCGGCAAGGCGGTTTGCGATGACGTCCTGGCGGTCCGGCAGGATGCCCAGGTCGGTCGCAGCGATGCCAAGGCCTTTCAGCATCGCGAGCAGAACCGGCCGGTTCGAATCATATATCTGGCCGACACCGAGCGGCCCCGCGCCGTCGCGCAACTCATCGCCGGTGGAGAACACCGCGAGCCGAAGCGGCGCCCGCACGGCAACCTCGGCGACGCCGACGGAGGCCAGCAGACCGATCTCGGCCGGGCCGAGCCGCTCTCCCATCGACCGGATGTGTGAGCCTTTTGCGATATCCTCGCCGGCCAGGCGACGGTTCTCTCCAAGCTTCAGCCCGCCCGGGATCGTCACTGTTGTGCCGGCGGTCGAAACATCCTCCTGCGGCGCGACGGTGTCGGCGCCGGGCGGGATGATTGCGCCGGTGAAGATGCGAACCGCTTCGCCCGCGGTGACGTCTTGGAGATAAGGATGGCCGGCCGCGGCGCTACCGGCGATGCGCAGCTTGGTCTGCGCAGGCACCAGGTCGGCATGGCGGAAGGCATAGCCGTCGACCGCTGAATTGTCCGCCGCGGGCACGGCGATCGGGGCGGCGATATCGGTGGCTAGTATCCGGCCATGGGCGTGGCCGAGCGCTACCGTCTCGATGTCCGTTACGGGCTCATAGCTGTCCGAGAGGATCGCCAGGGCCTGCGCGAGGCTGATCGGTTTATCGGGATGCGATTCTGAACGATTGGCCATCGCTCAACCTACCGCCAAAATAAAGTCGGCGATCGCCTCTGCACCGTTGAGCGGCAGCCAGGGCTTGGTCAGGCTGTCGATCGGCTCCGGCGCGGCGACGGCAATGATCATCGGGTCGTCCGGATGCAGCGGCGGCTTGCCCAGTTCCGGCCGGAAGATCTCGATCTTCGGATGGGCGCCGTGGCGGAAGCCCTCGACCAGAATAATGTCGGCAGGCGACAGCTTGGCGACCAGTTCGGCCAGGCTGGGTTCGGGCGCACCGCGCAGTTCATGGATCAGGGCGAAGCGGTTGGCCGAGGCGACCAGAACCTCGGCGGCTCCGGCCCGGCGGTGCAGCCAGCTGTCCTTGCCGGGCTGGTCGATGTCGAAGGCATGGTGCGCATGTTTGATCGTCGAGACCTTAAGACCGCGCCCGGTCAGTACTGGAATCAGCCTGGTCATCAGCGTGGTCTTGCCCGACCCGCTCCACCCTGCCAGGCCGATCAATTTTGGGGGATTAACGTGCGTCAATGCGGTCCAACCGATGCGTGAAGCTGCGCGAATGATAACAGCGAATTAGCAGCAGGGTGGTACTATTCGCTGTGGCTTGGCCGCTGGCTGGACAGGCGGATTTGCCATCGACTAGGATAAAAGTATCACGCGGAGTTCGGATGAACACAGCCATGACACGGGCCGATGCGCAAGCGGCAGCCCGCCCGGCCTACCCCTCGCGCAAGCTTATCCATGCCGAGATGATGAAGTTCGTGAAGCCGCAGACCTGGCGCGGCGTCACGGTCTTCGCTGTCGATTTCGCCATCTGGATCGCCGCGGTCGCCGGCGTGCTGTTCCTGCCGCCATTGTGGGCGAAGATACTTTGCAGCCTTGTTGCCGGGCTGAAAATCTCAAATCTTTCAAGCCTCGGCCATGAGTTCGCCCATGGAACGCTGGTGCGCGGTCCAAGGCTGAACAAGGTTCTGGCGATCCTGTCCTTCATGCCGGGCCTGTTCAATTACCGGCTGTGGATCTACGACCACCATGTGCTCCACCACGCCAAGGTGAACGGCAAGCATCGCGATGCGATGACGCCGTTCTCGAAGGCCGAATATGACGCGCTTCCCGCCCATCGCCAGCTGCTCGAACGCATCTACCGTGCTCCGGTCGGGCTCGGTTTCGCCCTGTATGAGATGGTCGAACGCTGGCTCGGGGTGAAATTTTTCCCGCGCGCCTATATGTCCGACCGAACCCGTGCCGAGGCGTGGCCGCATTTCATTTTCCTGGCGGTGTACCTCACCTTATTCCTGGCGCTGCTGGCCGCCGCGCCGCTTTATTCCCACACCAGCTCCCTGACGGCGCTGATCCTCGGCTTTGCAGTGCCGCACTATGTCTGGATGGAACTGGTCGGTTTCACCGTGTACGTGCAGCACACCCACCCGCGTATCGCCTGGTTCGACAACGCCGCCGACCGCCTGCGGATCGAGGCGCCGGAGATCGTCAGTTCCCATATCGAGTTTCCGGGCTGGCTCAAATTCCTGGTCCACAATGTCTACGATCACGCCGTCCATCATGTGCAGCCGCGCATTCCCAGCTATCATCTGGCTGAGGCGCAGGCGCGCCTCAACGCGCTGATCGGGCCGGTCGCGGTCAAGGAGGATTTCTCCATCGCCGGCTTTGCCGACACGGTCCGCCGCTGCAAGCTGTACGATTTCGAAAATCACCGTTGGCTGGATTTCGACGGTCACCCGACCACAGATGCCATCGATGTCGAAGCAACCCGTGCCCGCCTCTATCCCGAGATGGATATGTCCTACGCGCTCTCGGCCTGAGGCTTGCAGACGGAAGCGTCGCGCGCCGCCTGGAAGGCCGAGCTCACACTGGTCTTTCGCCGCGTCGGCGATCGCAGTGTCCTGGCCGAGCGCCGGCATCAGGGCCCGCTGGTCGTCCAGAAGCCGCTCCATCCGGAAGGGCCGGGCGTCTGCCATGCCGTGCTGGTGCATGCGCCGGGGGGAATCGCCGGCGGCGATGCGCTGACAGTGAACTTGTCGTTGGAACAGGATGCACAGGCGCTGATCACGACGCCGGCCGCCACCAAATGGTATAAGGCAGCCGGCCGTACTGCCTGTCAGACCGGGCACTTTGGGTTGGCGAAAGGCGCGGTGCTGGAGTGGCTGCCGCTCGAGGCCATCGTCTTCGACGAAGCCGACGCCCGGATCGAAGCGCATGTCGCGCTGGTCGATGGCGCTGTCTTTGCCGGCTGGGAGATCACGTGTCTCGGCCGCAAGGCCTCAGGCGAGGCTTTCCGGTGCGGCGGGCTGGTCCAGGCGATAGAGATCAGCCGCGACGGCAGGCTGATCTGGAACGATCGGATCGCACTGTCCGGCGGCGACCGGATTCTGGCTTCGCCGGTGGGCATGGGTGGTCATCACGTTGTCGGTGGGATGGTTGTGGCCGGCCTTGGATTGCTTCCCGCGGACCTGCTGGAAACATGCCGTGCGCTGTCGCCCTTGGACGGCCGGGGCGGCGTCACCGCCCTGCCGGAGATCGTTTCGGCTCGTTATCTCGGCGGCAGCGCGGAAAATGCGAAAATCTATTTCGAATCCTTTCGGCAGGTGCTCAGACCCTGGTATGCTGCACTGCACGCACATCGTCCGCGCATTTGGGATAGTTGAGCAGGGTTCTTTTGGATGGGACACGTTTGCGTTGAGTTGGAACGGGTTGAGCGTCAGGAGAGCGGGCGCCGTCGATGCGGCGCATCGTCGGCGTCCCGGTCGACGCAGCGGGCGACCCGTTCCAACTCAACCCGAAGGGACGACCTGCCTTGGCCCCGGATCGTCGTCGCGCGCCGCTCGCGATGCGCCGCATCGCCACGCAGCTTGCTCCTAGCCCGAAACCAAGGCAGGTCGTCGCAAATGTGTCCCATCCAAAAGAACCCTGCTTGGAGGCTTTCATGGAATTGACGCCACGGGAAATCGACAAGCTGATGATCTTCACAGCAGCGCTGCTGGCAGAGCGGCGCAAGGCACGGGGGCTGAAGCTCAACTATCCCGAAGCGGTCGCCTTCATCACCGCCGCCATCCTGGAGGGTGCGCGCGACGGCCGGACTGTCGCCGCCCTGATGGGCTATGGCGCGACCATCCTCGGCCGCGATGAGGTGATGGATGGCGTGCCGGAGATGATCCCGGAAATCCAAGTCGAGGCGACCTTCCCCGACGGCACCAAGCTGGTGACCGTCCATCATCCCATTCCTTAAGGAGGCCGGAATGATCCCAGGCGAAATTCTGGCCGAACCGGGCGAGATCGAACTCAACGCGGGCCGCGAGGCGGTGACGGTCGAGGTTGCCAATACCGGCGACCGGCCGATCCAGGTCGGCTCCCACTATCACTTCTTCGAAACCAACGACGGGCTGAGCTTCGACCGGCAGTTGGCCTACGGCATGCGGCTCGACATCGCCTCGGGCACGGCGGTGCGCTTCGAGCCCGGTCAGACGCGGACGGTGCGGCTGATTGCCTATGAGGGCGACCGCAAGGTCTACGGGTTCCAGGGCAAGGTGATGGGGGCGCTGAAATGAGCCTGAAGATATCGCGCCAGGCCTATGCCGAAATGTACGGGCCGACCGTCGGCGACAGGGTGCGGCTGGCCGATACCGGCCTGTTCGCCGAGGTCGAGCAGGATTTCACCCGCTATGGCGAGGAGGTGAAGTTCGGCGGCGGCAAGGTGATCCGCGACGGCATGGGGCAGGGACAGCTGGTCTCCAGCCAGGTCGCCGACACGGTCATCACCAACACGCTGATCATCGACCATTGGGGCGTGGTCAAGGCCGATATCGGGATCAAGAACGGCCTGATCTCGGCCATCGGCAAGGCCGGCAATCCGGACATCCAGTCCAGTGTCACAATCCCGATTGGCGCCGGGACCGAGGTCATCGGCGGCGAGGGCATGATCGTCACCGCGGGCGGCATTGACACCCATATCCATTTCATCTGCCCGCAGCAAATCGACGAAGCTTTGATGAGCGGTGTCACCACCATGATCGGTGGCGGTACCGGACCGGCGACCGGAACGTTCGCCACCACCTGCACGCCCGGCCCCTGGCACATCCACCGCATGCTGCAATCGGCCGACGCCTTCCCGATGAATCTGGGCTTTCTCGGCAAGGGCAATGTTAGCCTGCCCGATCCGCTGCGGGAGCAGGTGACGGCAGGCGCCATCGGCCTCAAGCTGCATGAGGACTGGGGCACGACGCCGGCCGCCATCGACAACTGCCTGTCGGTGGCGGAGGAGATGGATATCCAGGTCGCCATCCATACCGACACGCTGAACGAGTCCGGCTTCGTCGAGGCGACGCTTGCCGCCTTCAAGGGCCGCGCCATCCACACCTTCCATACCGAGGGCGCCGGCGGTGGCCATGCGCCGGACATCATCAAGGCGGCGGGGCAGGCCAATGTGCTGCCGTCCTCGACCAATCCGACGCGGCCCTACACCGTCAATACGATCGACGAGCATCTCGACATGCTGATGGTCTGCCATCATCTGGACCCGGCCATCGCGGAGGACATCGCCTTCGCCGAGAGCCGTATCCGGCGCGAGACCATCGCGGCCGAGGATATTCTGCATGACATGGGCGTGTTCTCGATGATGTCGTCCGACAGCCAGGCGATGGGCCGGGTCGGCGAGGTCATCATTCGCACCTGGCAGACCGCCCATAAGATGCGGGAGCAGCGCGGCTCGCTGGAGGGCGACCCTGCTCGCAGCGACAATGCGCGGATCAAGCGCTATATTGCCAAATACACGATCAATCCGGCGATCACGCATGGCATCAGCCATCTGGTCGGCTCGATCGCGGTCGGCAAGCTGGCCGACTTGGTGCTGTGGAAGCCCGGGTTCTTCGGGGTGAAGCCGTCGCTTATCCTGAAAGGCGGGTCGATTGCCGCGGCGGCGATGGGCGATCCCAACGCCTCGATCCCGACGCCGCAACCGGTCCGCTTCCGCCCGATGTTCGCCGCTTTCGGCGGGGGACTGAAGACCTCGGTGACCTTCGTCTCGCAGGCTGGGTTGGATAACCCCGAAGTAGCCGCGCTGGGCCTGTCCAAGCCGCTGCATGCGGTTAGGAATACGCGGACCGTTCGCAAGTCGGACATGATCCATAATGACGGCCAGCCGGATATCCAGGTCGATCCCGAAACCTATCTGGTCACCGCCGATGGCGTTCCCCTGGTCTGCGAACCGGCCAGCGTGCTGCCGATGGCGCAACGCTACTTCCTGTTCTGATGCTGAGCATCACAGAGCGTGTGGCCGGCGAGGGCCCGTCGGACGACCGGTTGGTTCTGCCGTTTGATCGGCGCCAGAAAAGCCGGATGCGGGTCATGCTGGAATCCGGCGACGAGGCGGCGGTCAATGTTGAGCGCGGTGCAATTCTGCGCGGCGGCGACCGGTTGCGCGCCGCCGATGGGCGGATCGTTCAGGTGGTCGCGGCAAAAGAGCCGGTAACCCTGGTAACCGCCTCGGACGGGCGCGACCTGATGCGCGCCGCCTACCACCTCGGCAACCGCCATAT